>Ga0123357_10002363_pt1 | contig 20996 bp, 29 predicted proteins | sample TergutEmb28metaG_FD_89873 | JGI IMG/M metagenome (GOLD analysis project Ga0123357, IMG submission 89873) | Embiratermes neotenicus P4 segment gut microbial communities from Petit-Saut dam, French Guiana - Emb289 P4 | ecosystem: Host-associated > Arthropoda: Insects > Digestive system > Gut ... | reverse complement strand
TCCTGGCCCTTGTTGATACAGTCATGGGCTTTGCTCTTGATATGCTGCAAACAGGAAAGAGATTGTCGCAAATTAACCGCCTAATCACAACTTGTTAGGTCAAGTCAGAAAGTTGAGTAAAGAGTGCAATCCAGAAAGAGGACCAGGGCCAGCGGAAAATTTGAAATGGCAAGAAATGAGAAGGGGCAGGCAACAGAGCAACAAGCCGAGAGCGATAGCGGACGACAGGGGCTTGTTGCGGATCGCAACGGACAACAATTAGTTGACTTTGCAGCAGGTGCGGCATATTGTCCAGGTAGGTTGAGGGTGCTTGTCACACCCCCAACCCGTAGGGCAATCCCCCTGCGGAAAAACCAAAGGTTTCATGCCCCGGTATGGTCGCACTCCCTACCGGGGCACACTTATTTACGGCGCTTGAAGATCAGCCGGACAATAAGAGTCACCAATACGCCTGAAACGACAGCATTCAGGACGTTCAGCAAGAATTGCTCCATAAGCGCTCACCTCCTTGCTCAAGAACTTGGAGGATTGCCCTATCGAGCAATCTACCTCATTTTTTCAATTATTTCAATTAGTTTGTCCTGTTTCTCTTTAATATTTATTGCATGTTTGTCGCTATATCTGAACATATCATTTGATATTCAGCATAATTTACCGGCAAGGCTTAACCTACAAAGAAAAAAATATTATAATTGCCATAATAATAAACAAATAAAATATTTATTTGTGAAACGTATTCAAATTTATAATTCATAATTGTTGCTATTGTATCAGTTTGTCTTGATCTTATTGAGGTCATTGTGATTGCAAAAAAGACGTTTATATGGTATAATGCAATCAACAAAAGAGATTATACAATATAAATAACTTGCACCAAAGTGATGCGACATGGAAGAAAACAAGATTTCCGTTGATTTCGATCCTGAGAGCGCCGAGACAGTACGCGAAGCAATGGTACGATGCTGTGAAGCGGCCTCCGTTGCGCTGGAATGGTATTGCGACAGTAAGGGCGGAACGTTCGATACCGAATCATCCATTATAGACCTCATGACCGACTTGCTGCATTACGCCAAAAAGGAAGGGTTGGACGGTTTGCGGTTAATGGAATCGGCCAGAGTCAATTTTGAGTTCGAGATCGAGGAAGAACGGTGTTGCCGTGAGGTCTTAAATAATTCTTTCGATTAATAGAGGCACAGATGCGGAGGATGTCGGATAGGGAATATGCTCATGCCCGCGACGATCAGGATGGGCCTGTATGCCCGTTTTGCCGTGGGACGGATGTTGCGGTTGTTTTTGCTCTTCATTGGGATCAGGAAGAGCAGACATCCGGCATGGCGTGCGAAACCTTTGCCTGCATGTCCTGCAAGCGCAGGTGGACCGAGATTTTACGGCCCGTAGCCTACGAAATTGAATAGGAGAATTTTCGTGGAGAGAACACCAGAACCCGGCGATCGAATTCGTTTGCAGCGGCCCGTGTTTGGATATCGGACGGCTGAGTTGGTAGAGTTCTGCTGGCCGCGATGGATCGTGCGCTTGTCGTCTGGATACGAGTTTTCCTTGTACGACGACGAGTTTGATCTTGAGGATTGAATGAGCAGGAAAAGTTGCGAGGGGGTGAAGGGATGAGCACAATTATAACGACAGAAGAGCGAGAGGCGATCAGTGTGCGGTGCGAGCTGGCAAAGGGCGATTTTAAAATATACGGCGACCCAACCGCAGTAGCAGCAGTAATAAGCATTGTAAACTATGACGCGGATGCATTGCTTGCCGCCCTCAAAGCCGCCAAGGCCAGGGTCGAGCAAATCGAGGCGGAGTTGGTCGTGATGGCGAACAGCCACGAATCGCAAGTTATCCAAAATAAATGGAAGAATCGACACATAAATATGCTTCGCGACGCCATTCAAAAAGCTATTGGCCGTCAGGGTGGGCGTGAACGAACAACAGAACAATTTGTTGCTGATGTTGAATATCTAGCAAAGCGATTAAAAGACGAGCATTTACGCGCCGGTCAGACCGAGGCGGAACGGGATGTGTTGGCACATCAAATAGCAAAAAATTTAGGATGCCCAGGTCTGATTGATGGATGCCCATACAGTTATTGTATTTATGGCAAGTTTGGAAAGGGAACTCCAGATTGCTGGCTCGCCTATTCCAAACAGGCAGCCAAACACCGGGTGGCGGGATGAGTCCGATTATCACACAGGATGAGCGAGAAGCGATCAGGTGCAGGTGCCAAAAGGCGACACCAGGGCCATGGCACATCGGTGTGCAAAATGACAATCTGTATATCGTCGATAGGCCTCCAGAACCAAGTAACGATTACCCTCAGCACGATGCGGATCGCGAGGTAATCGCCCGCATTTTTCAGAATGGAAGGGGTGGTGGATATGAGCAAGAATCCGCAGACGCGGCCTTCATCGCCCACGCCAGAGAGGATGTGCCCCGCCTGTTCGACGCCTACAAAGCCGCTGAAGCTCGTATTTTAGAGCTTGAAACTGAATGTTCTGCCCTTGCCGCAGGGTTGTGCATTCACGAAGGATATGGGCAGGGGTTGTACGGCGATGATTGGGGGCATTCGTGTTGTTGGCAGGCCGAGGAAAACGAACGGCTGAGGGAAAAACTGAAAGCGGCTGGGGCCAGGACAGAAGACGCTAATGATAATGCCCAATCCGCCCAAACAGATTACGAGATGGCGATATCGCGCTGTGATGAACTTGAAGACGAGAGACAGCAGGCCGAGTCTGAGCGTGATGCGCTGGCGGAACTCCTTGCTGAATTTCCGCCGGTATGGGCTGAAGACATGCCGGGAACAAAAGAAGATCGTAAAGTTAATTGGCTTAACTGGGCGATTTGTCGGGTCCAGGTCAAGCAGGCAGCCGCTGAACGCGGATGTGGGGAATGATGAGCACAATCACGCCGGACGATCGAGAAATGGCAAGAAATGCGATCAAAAATCAAGAAAACATCACCAGCTTCACCATCGGCAGGATTTTGCATCCATGGCTTGAAGCGCTCGAAGCTGCCGAGGCCAGGGCGGACCAGGCAGAGGCAAAGCTGGATGCTTTTGTCGAAGATGCAGCCGAGGCCGGTTGCCCATATAGAGTCATGGATGTAGTGGTCAGCAACGATAATTGCCCGAATTGTGAGGGCAGAGCGGACATCAAAAAGTGCTGGCACGCCTATGCCGAATATCGGGCGCTGAAGCGCGGGCGGTACGAGGAATGATGGATCGATTGAAAGAGATTTTGGCTGAGATCGATGCGATGCTTGAATATCAAATTTGGAATCAATCATTGGACAGCACAGACAAGTGTTCTAAAAAAATTGAAAAAATACTTGAAGCTCGTGCCGATTTGATGCGGTGTCGTCAAAAATTGAATTTTGTTATCACGAGTCGCCGAGATTGGTGAGATGGAGGGGTGATGAAAACCTTTATTCTTATATTCATGATGTTTTTGCCCAATGGCGAATACAGAGAAGTGCAAAAAGAAGTTCAGTTCCAAGACGGGTTCTGGAATCGTGATCCGCTTACTGAATGTAGATGGTTAGCGAAACAACTCACTGCTGAGGCAAATAAAAGAGGGACACAAGATGGATCCCGTTTAGTGGTGCTATGTAATGGCAGCAAGGAGAAAATGCCATGACTGACAAATTATCAAGTAGCGACATGTTGCTGTTACGCGAAATGTGCGACGCTCTTAATGCTGCCGAATCCCGCGCTGATCTGGCGGAGGCGGAGCGGGATGCGTTGGCGGAACTCCTTGCTGAATTTCCGCCGGTATGGGCTGAAGACATGCCGGGAACAAAAGAAGATCGTAAAGTCCATTGGCTTAATTGGGCGATTTGTCGCGTCCAGGTCAAGCAGGGAGCGGCAGAACGAGGGGGTGGGGAGGGATGAGCACGATCACGCTGGAAGAGAGGGCAAAGTGGCGGAAAAGTTAGCGACGAGTCCTGGTGCTTCATTTGTCCAGTTAAAAATTGTACAGGACAATTTGTCAATTCACACGATAAGTGTATGCACAAGGTATTGGCCTGGGCGAAGCAGGTGGCTGACGAGCTGTTGGCTGCTAAGCGTGGGGGAAAAATGAGATGATTGTGTATGAAGATGGATGTCTGTTGGCAGGAGTTGATCCCAAGGAAGTTGAAAGAATAGCAAAAGGAATTGAGAAATATGCAAAACAAGCCCAAAAACTTAAAATCACTGTTTTTGGTGGTTCGTCAGGTACATTAAGATTTGACGATAACCCTACTGAAGCAGAGAACCGTAGCATCATTTTAGCAGAAATGCAGGGTAAATGGGATGGTGGATGTGGGGCTGGCTGGGAGGATGATGATAGAATTTTACGAGGGGAATAAGCATAACCGGGATCGAGTTGATTGCACAAGTGCGGCAACGGCAGATTGATGTGGAAGGATGGTCGCCAGAGCGGGATAAGGCCGAACACCAAAATGGCGAACTGGCCAGCAGGCCTCCAAGCGCGGGGAATAGGTATGAATGATATAGAACCACATGTTGTTTGGTGGGGTTTGAGGAAGGGAGCACTTGGAATAATCAGCTACACAAAACAACATTATACTTTAGATGGAGAAGTTACATTGTGTGGCAGGAGAATCCTCGTTGGTGGGAATATTACATTTTTCCCACTTACAGATGATGATCCAAATCAAGTTACATGCAAAACGTGCGTGGCCCGTTTGTTAAAATCAAGCGCGATGATGAGGAATAATGATAATGATCAATAAGGAAAGTCTTTGCGAAGTATTTATGCTGTTTCTTTGCCTAGAAACCCTATTCGCGGTATTGGGAACCGAACAAAATATTTTGATGATATGGGGCATTGGTGGATTTTTTACAGTTTTTTTAAAGGGATTTGAAGAGCGTCCATAGTCACATTAGATCATCAACCAAACGTGAGGGAAAAATGAAGAAGTCAAAAGAGAAGAAAAATGAGAAAAAAACAGCGGCCAATTGGATCAAAAAAGCCCCGAGCTGTGCGAACTGTATGCATATTATGAGGAAGGATACGTCAGATTTCGATGACAAATATCTCTGCGACAAGCATCAATTTGCCACAAAGAGAAAAGCGATATGCGACAGCTATGAAGAGGCCGAGCATGCCGAGTGAACCTGATCTGAAGGCTTGTTCTTTTTGCGGTAGCGACGAGGTAAGGCATTTCCCGGTGACCTTGGATGGCAGATGCGATGTCGTTTTTTGCGACAATTCAAGATAAAATATTCATCTGTATTGTGAATTGAAGTTTTCATTTTGATTGTCTTTAATTATTCGTGATATTTTGGTTACTTGAGGAATCATTTATTGAAAATTTAATGAATTTATTGTAAAATATAATTAATCAAACAAATTTAAGGAGTGATGATCAATTATAACTTGAGATTTTCCATTGATTGTCAATCACCCCTGACAGAAGTCAGAGGCTTGTAAGGAGTTGTACAAGTCTGGGATTGACCAGACCAAGCATTGCGAGATGCTACGTTGTGCGGAAGACATAAAGACCCACCCTGGGATGCTTCCTCAGTTCCAGGCTCTGGAAGATACCGTTGCAGACACGCCATGGGTAGGCACGAAACGGGCGGTATCAGGAAGCACAATGCTTCCACCTGCCGGGCAACATGGTCGAGGGGAGAGCGTCGGAAGACGCCGTAACCAGTCCCGTAAGGGACAATTATCAAGGAGTGTTTGATGTCGGTCTTTGTGTTGGACAGGAGGGGTGAACCGCTGATGCCGTGCAGTGAGAAACGCGCCAGGTTGTTGCTGGAACGTGGACGTGCACGGGTACATCGGGTTATGCCCTTCACAATCCGACTGGTTGACCGGCTTCAAATAGACTGCAGACTACAACCGATCCGGGTCAAGATCGATCCGGGCAGCAAATCTTCTGGTCTAGCAGTAGTTCGGGAGAAGGAAGAGGTCAATTTGGAGGAAGGCAGCATCTCCCGTCACGAGACGGTGCTTTCCTTGATCGAGATTGAACATCGTGGACGGAAGATCAGCGAGGCATTGACCGCCCGGAGATCGATGCGCCGTCGTCGCAGGGGGACATTGCGCTATCGCCAGCCCAGATTTTTAAATCGGCCCAGGCGCTCTGGCTGGATCGCTCCTTCATTACAGCATCGAGTTGATACGATGATGGCATGGGTGAGAAGGATAGGCCAGCTTGCCCCTATATACGCTCTGAGTTCAGAGCTGGTCCGGTTCGATACACACGCCTTGCAGGATCCCGAAATTTCCGGGGTTGGGTATCAACAAGGAACTCTTCAGGGTTACGAGGTACGGGAATATCTGCTGGAGAAGTGGAACCGGACCTGTGCCTATTGCGGCAATACAAATATTCCCCTGGAGATCGATCACATTCAACCTAGAGTGCGGGGCGGTTCAGACAGGATTTCCAACCTCACCCTGGCCTGTCGTCCCTGCAACCAGAAGAAAGGGGCCAAGACCATACAAGAGTTTCTTTCCAGGAAACCTGATCGGCTGGCAAAAATTTTGGTTCAGACCAGGCGACCACTCAAGGATGCGGCAGCGGTCAATGCAACCCGGTGGGCCTTGGCGAACCAACTCAAGCAAGCCGGTATTGCGGTTGAATTATCCAGTGGCGGCCGTACCAAGTACAACCGCAGCCGGATGGGGATACCCAAGACCCATGCGCTCGATGCCGCTTGTGTCGGGCTGGTCACCAACCTCGACCACTGGCAGATGCCGACGCTCAGGGTCAAATGCTCTGGACGAGAGAGCTATCAGCGAACGCGGCTGGACAAATTCGGATTTCCCCGTGGCTACCTGATCCGACACAAGGCTGTTCGAGGATTCCAGACAGGAGATCATGTTCGCGCCGATGTGCCGAAGGGGAAGAAGGCCGGAATTCATGTTGGCCGGGTAGCGGTTCGTGTATCTGGAAATTTCAATATCCAGAGCGCGAACGGTTTGGTGCAAGGCATTTCATGGAGCCATTGCCGCTTGATCCAACGCTGCGATGGTTATGGATACTCAAGGATAGCTTCTGAAGGAGGAAAGCGGGAGATGCGCTATCCCTCCCCTGACTGAAGTCAGAGGTTTCCCGCGCTTTTATGTGAACGCGCAACAGTTCTTCACACAACCAGTCCGCATCATTGAAAACGGATTTGCCACCAATCACCTCCTGGTGATTTCTCTGGTCCGGCAGCAGCAGGACAAGGCCTACAAAAATCCTTTCTATGCCTTTTTTTCAGGGGCGCCAGCCGGAAAAAACGGCGCCAATAAGACCTATCTCCGTGACCGTGACCATGCGATCATCTTCAAGCTGGATTTGCCACGCTTGAATTCGGTTCGATTTGCCTTACTCGCCCATGCCGCCGGCGCCGGCAATAACATTGCCAAACCATTTTATCATTGGGCTGATCCGGCAAAAGCCAATGCGCCGGAGAGCAAGATAACCAAGGGTAAAAATTTTTCGATCGCTTCTGCCGCCAATTCCAAGTCACCCGGCGAACGCATCGTCACCATCGCGTTCAATGCCGGGAAAGAGGTGGTAGGGGATGGACAGAAGAAAGAAGAAAAAGGCGGAAGTTTTCAGCTCACCTTCCATCCGTTTGAAGCCATGTCAGTTGCCGACTCGATCCAGTACATGATTGCCAAGGCGCGGGAGCTTGAGGCGCAAGAACTGAATCAGAGAAGCAGTGGTTACACGGCTAAGCAGCAGGCGAAAAAAGAAGGGAATAAAGGGAAGGGACAGGACGATTACATTGACCTTGGCGGGTTCTGGGATGGACCGACGGACGAGTCCATCCCATCCTCTGCTCAGCAGCATACTGCCCAGCAGGGGCAAGGGAGCAACCAGGCGAAGGCGAGCGAGCAACGACAGGACCAACCCCAAAACGGCAAGTCCGAGACTACCAGCCGGCAACAGGTCCAGCAGCAGGAAGGCAAGCAGGGACAAGCTGGAAGCACGCAACCGGCCAGTCAAACCCAGGGGAACAAGCAAGCCCTGGGAGATCAGAAAAGTGGAGCAACTGTTCAGCAGTCCACTCGCACGCAAACCGGATCGTCGGCAACGCAGACACAGAAGGGGAACACAACAAATCGGCCGCCGGTGCAACAGAGTCAACAGCAGAAACCGGCGACACAGCCTGCAGCCAGTACTGCCTCGAAGCCACAGAAATTCACCGGGGAAGGGCGCTCACCGTATCCATCGAGATATGGCCGGGAAATAGATATTTTTTAGGGGATACATTGCCAATAAGCGCTGTCAAATTTTTTCACGATCAAGCCATGGAGATGGCGGAATTGGCCCTTGTCGCTCGTCGGTACGGGCAGCACATTGAAGCTGCCGGGCTGTTCAGACAGGCCTTGGACTTTGAAATCGTAGCAATTCGGGAAGCGGAGGCAGGAGGACGAGTCCAGCCGACTTATGCGATCCTCCAGCGGAGTGCCGCAACCTTGGCGTTGGATTGCAGCGATCTCAAAATGGCGGAACGCTTGGCCACCATCGCGCTGGCACATAATCCTCCTGCTGAAATTGCAGAAGAACTTCGGGAATTGTTGCGGCAGGTACATGCGCAAGATCCCTCGCATCCTCTTCAATATGTGAATTGATGATATCCGCGACAACTGTTCAGCCACAGCAATCTCTCACCATCCCAGGCGCCGTAGGCGAGTGCCTGGAACGGCTTGATGTTGTGGTTGAAAACCAGATTTTTGCCGCCACGGACACCGGCTATGCCATTATCAAAGTGCGGCCGGCATCATGCAAGAAAGGTTGTTATGCCTTTGTGGCCGCGGGCATCACAGGCGAGGTGCGCCAGGAAGAACGGCTGGTGCTGTCGGGTGAATGGATGCAGACCAAGTATGGCGTTCAGCTTAAAATTTCCCAATTTGAAACGCCTGATCTATCCGGCGGCAATATTCTGGAATTTCTGACTGGCGGCTTTGTCAAAGGCATTGGGCAGAAACTTGGCGAGGCGATCTTCAAAAAGTTTGGGGACGACACAGCTCGCATATTCGACCAGGAGCCACAGCGGCTGTTGGAAGTCAAGGGCATCAAAAAGGCAAAATATCAAAAAATTCTCGCTGAATGGCAAAAAGTCTGCGGTAAACGCATGGCCTTGATTGAATTTCAGAAGATGGGCCTGCATGCCGGGATTGTCCGCCAGATTTTCACTCGCTGGTCAAATCCCGCTTTTGCGGTAGAGCAAATCAAAAATAATCCCTACCTGCTGGCCTGGGAAATTCGGGGGGCAGGCTTTCTCACCGCGGATTCAGTCGCCAAAAAACTGGGAATCCCCGAAGACAGCCAAAATCGCCTGGCAGCAGGCCTGCTGTTCCCGCTGCATGAAGCAAACAACGAAGGTCATTGTTTTCTTTTTGAAGATGAACTGTACCAACGATTCTGCAAGCTGATCGGATACCGACACCGGGAAGTCTTCTCGGATGTGCTCTGTCGGCTCGAAGGCGAAAAGTATGTTGAGCTGTTTCTTCAAGCCGGCGGCGCGGTCTGTGTCTACCTTCCAGGTCTGGCAAGAGATGAACGGATCGTTGCCGATGGGATCCGGCGCCGGCAAGGCGCCCGTCGCTTCCAAGGCTTGGAAGATAAACTGGCCGTGTTTTCAAAGCAATGTGGTTTGCGACTACACCCAGACCAGGTGCAGGCCGTCCACATGGCGTGCCAAAACCAAAGGTTGGTTATCACCGGTGGGCCGGGAACCGGCAAAACCACCATTGTCAGATGCATCCTGGCCATGCTGCAAGAACTCAGACCTGATGCTGATATTGTCCTGGCCGCTCCTACCGGCCGGGCTGCCAAGCGAATGGCGGAGAGCACTGGATACGAGGCTTCGACCATTCACCGTCTGCTGCAATACAGTCCTGAAACAGGATTCATCCGGAATGCTGACAATCCGATCGACGCCGACGTGGTGATCATCGACGAGAGTTCGATGCTTGACATCCGGCTGGCCCGACATTTGATCGACGCGATGGACGACAGCGCAGCGTTTATCCTGGTTGGCGATGTCAACCAGCTTCCTTCGGTCGGTCCCGGCTCGGTTCTTAAAGATCTGATCGACAGCGGCCAGGTGCCAGTGGTCCGGTTGTCTCACATCTACAGGCAGTCGGAAGATTCCTATATTTCACTCAATGCCAAAGCAATCCTTGATGGACGATTCAGCGACGTCAACCTTTCCAACAAGACCAGGGATTTTTTCTTTGTTGGCCCTCAAAACACTAAGGCCGTCCCAGAGGAAAAACATAGGGAGATTCAAGCCGGCATCGTCAAGTGCTATGCCAGACTGTTGGAAAAGGGGTATGCGCCAACGGAGATCCAGGTGCTCACCCCTATGAAGGAAGGGCTGCTCGGCGTCAACAACCTCAATGTGATCCTGCAACAGCAGTTCAATCCTCATGGCGAGGTGGTCTACCAGGGTCGTGAACGTGAATTCCGGCGTGGTGATAAGGTCATGCAGCTCGTCAACAACTATGACAAGGAAATTTTCAACGGCGATCAAGGCACGATTGCTGGGAAAAGTGACGATGGAGAAATTTCAATTCGCTTTGAGGATGGCAGGATCATCGCGTTCGAATCCTCTGATTTCTCAGAAATAGCCCTGGCATATTGCATGACCGTGCATAAGGCCCAGGGTTCTGAATCAAAGGCGGCGATAGTGGTGCTGGCCTACGCGCACTACGTCATGTTGTCGCGTTCGATTTTTTACACTGCAGTCACCCGCGCCAAGGAGATTTGCATCCTGGCAGGCGAAATGACAGCCATGCAAGCGGCAGTCCGCAACAACAAGGTGGCAGCCAGAAATACGAATTTAGCGGAATTGGTAGGGAAAAATCAGAACAGGAGAATTTGATGGATTTGAATAGTAAAAATTTATTTGTATTTGTGTTGATAATTATATTTTGTTTCTTTTTCATCAGGAATATCAGAAAAGATTCTAAGGCTGCGAAATTGCAGGATGAATTATCAAGGGTATCGCGTCGATATTACGAATTAAAAAACAGTGGAACATTAAATAAACAAATCGAAGATGAGTTGCAGGCTGAAGTGGATAATATAAGAAGCAGATTTGAAAAATTAAAAAAAAGTATATTGTAAGCAATATTTATGTCTTTAATAACATTTCTAATATAACATTTCAACAAAGAAGGAGTGGGTTTTATGATGTCACGCGGAGAAATTTTAATAGAAGATTCAATTAGAATGTCTTCTTTTAATATCAATGAAGCATTATTGATTTTATCAGAAAATTTAAGCACTACATTAACAAATAATAATAAGGAACTATCAGTATCAATCTCTGAGATTGCAGCAGCCGTAAATAAATTGGCTGATGCTGTCAATGAAATAAAAAAGCAGCAATAAATTAATTGAGGATTGAAAAAAATGACAAAAAAATCTGACATATATGAAACAGAAGAAGCTGAACATTCTAATATTAAGAACAACAGATTCTCAGAAAAGACTATGAAATACAGTACAATAATTGGGATAGTCGTATTAGTTGGACTAATAATTATTTCAGGGAGTTGGTTCACAGTCAATCAAGGAGACCGGGCTGTTATTCTCCGTTTTGGCCGGGTAATCGACAAAGCAGAACCAGGTTTCCATTTCAAAGTTCCATTTATTGATACAATCAAGACGATCAGCGTAAGAACCAAAAAAATACATAACAAAACTGAGGTGTACAGCAAAGATATCCAAGTGGCACAAATAGAAATGTCGCTCAACTACAATATCAATCCAGCCAATGTCATCGATATATATTCACGGTATAGTACAGAATACGAAGATCGCGTCGTCATCCCTCAGATAATGGCAAAATCCAAAGATGTTTTTGGACAATTCAATGCCGTCGAAGTTGTGCGCTCCAGAGAAAAAATTGCCGCCAAAATCACCGAAGAACTCAAGGAGCAATTCAAGGACACAGGTATTCAAATTGAGACCACCCAGATTGAAAATATCGACTACTCGAAAGAGTACGAGCACTCCGTAGAAGAGCGGATGAAGGCAGAAGTCGAGGTGGAGAAGGTCCGGCAAAACCTTGAGAGGGAGAAGCTGAACGCTGAAATGGTGCGCACGAAAGCAAAAGGCGAGGCAGACGCCAAGGTGATGAGCGCAGAGGCTGAGGCCCAGGCGATCAGGTTGCGTGGTGATGCGGAAGCGTCGGCAATTAAGGCCAAGGCGACCGCCCTGGCACAAAACCCGTCATTGGTCAATCTAATCCAGGCAGAGCGATGGAATGGTGAGCTGCCGACAACCATGCTGCCAAATGGCACGGTTCCGATTATCGGGGTTAAGCCGGCGAACGAACAAAAATAGGTTCAAATCAAAAACAAATTAATCATGGAAAATCACAAATTCACAATCCCAGATCAGGCAAACCAGGGCATTATCGTTTACGAATACGGCATCCGGCTGGACAAGGAATCAAAGCCGCTGGTCTGGCAACAGATCCAGCTATCCCGTAAGCTGTACAACAACATTGTGGCGTCAATGCGCCAGACGTTCGATGCCATGAACACCTTTATCCTGGAACGGGCTGGGGATGAAGGCAAACAGCTCAATCAAGCGATTGAAGAAGGAATCGAGCGTTTCAAGACCGCGAAAGCCGAGCAAAACGAGGATGACATCAAAGAAACCGTCCTTTTTCTGCGGGAAAAGCGGGCTAAACTGTCTGAGCAGTTGAAGGGGGTCCGCACTCAATACAAAGAAGAAACCAAGCGCAACTTTTTCAACCGCATCGGCATGCGCACATCCTGCGAAACGTACCAAATACGCTCGCAAGCGGTCAAAGACGGGTTGGGATGGGCGACAGCGAACGAGGTGTTGAATAGTGCTCTCAAGGCCTTCCAGGCTCGAATTAAAACAGGGCAACCTCCGAAATTTGCGGTTGGTGAAGAAAAACAACAGGACAGTCTTCGGACCCAATTCACCCAAGCTGGTGGTTGTCCGGTTGCAACCTTGTTTGAAAGTGAACATTCGGGTCTATCGCTTCGTGCAGCAGCAGGCTTCGGTCGCCGGAAATATGGCACGTTTCGTTTTCGTTTAGGAGAGGCAAAATCCGATGTGTGGGCTACCGGGACATGTCAATTTCACCGGGAAATACCCAGCGGGGCGACTGTGGCCAGCGCCGCCCTTGTACAACGACGAATCGGCAGAGACCTGAAGCATGCGCTGCAACTGGTTGTCAAGCTCCCCCAGCAGGCAGAAGCCCAGGCAACGCAATCAAAAAAATTCTGTACCGTCCACTTTGGATGGGCATCAGAAGAAGGCATACAGTATGTCATGGCGCTTGCTGATCAAGAAAACCCCACCAAGGCGCAACTCTTTCAATTGCCAACGGATATTGAAACGGATTTTAACCGGGTTGAAAATCTTGCCTCACAGCGATCGAAACTTTTGAACGACCTGGTGCTGCAGATCAAATCAGGATCAATCGTGATCCCGTCCCAGATCAAGGAAGTGGCAGACGAATTCGATGCAATAAAACGGTTGCCGGCAACTCATATCTCCCTAACGCGATTGCACCGAATATGCCGGCTCATGATCGAATCCGACATATTCAGACCGGAAGCTCTCGAACGGTGGAGGCGTCAAGATCGTCTGTTGCTTCAGGATATTGCTCATATTCGGAGGCGAGCCCTATATCGCCGGCGTGATTTTTACCGCGTCACGGCTTCCGTGATTGCCAAAAGCTATGGGGCCATCGTTATTGAAACGCTGGATCTGAAAAAAGCCAATACCAAGATCAACATGGTCACCGGCGAAAAAAGCGACAAAAACAAAAAATCCCGGTCCCGACAACGTATGGCGGCCCTGCATGAATTGCAAAGGCAGTTACGGCAAGCAGCAGGGAAGGCAGGTTGCGTCATCATTGAATTAACAGGAGAAAAAACAACCGCAACATGCGCTTTTTGCAATCGTGAGGGCACAACCACAACGTCAGAAAGTTCACAAGTCTTACACTGTCCGCACTGTGGCTCTCAAATGAACCGAAAACAGAACGGCGCCGCCGTCGCCTGGCAACTCGCTTCACCAATCATTGATGACCTTGTGCATGAGGCCCGATCTCTCGCGGCGGTTCAGTCCAGTGAACGCGCAGCTTCCAAAATTCTCAAGGCTGAAAAAGTTGCAACCGCTCGTAAAGCAAATCGGGCGGCCCGCGAACCAGCGGCAACCGACAAGTAAGGAGAGGTTCGCGGATCGCATCAGAATGGGATTTTCAGGCGATTTGGAGATTTGTACTCTAAATTTTTGAGGTCTCAATCAAAGGTTCGCGAAAAGATTTGGAAAATATCTTTCAATTCGGTGTGATACGATATAAGGATTTTAACAGCCATCGCAGGGGCTTGGTGCTTGCGACACAACAAAGTGAATCACATCGCCCCATGGGCCATATTTTAACAGCCATCGCAGGGGCTTGGTGCTTGCGACTCCTCTTCAGGTGGCAAGTCTTCTGTTTTTGGTGATTTTAACAGCCATCGCAGGGGCTTGATGCTTGCGACATAGCACCATAAGGCAATCGATACCACTCAAGTAGCATTTTAACAGCCATCGCAGGGGCTTGGTGCTTGCGACAAGTGTCCCTGCCGATTAAAATTGCTAAAGTTTCATCAGCCATCGCAGGGGCATGATGCTTGCGACGCCGCCATTCTGCTGCGGTCTGTCCGAACAGAGCCTTACACAAGCCATCGCAAGGGCCTGGTGCTTGCGACAGGGGTTTTTCTTTGGTTTGCTCCCAAAAGAGTTAATTTTACCAGCCATCGCAGGGGCTTGGTGCTTGCGACTGTATCTTTGTGTCATTCTTGATAATATTTTTGGATTTTACCAGCCATCGCAGGGTCGTGGTACTTGCGACAGAATTTGTGGAGACCACAAAGCCTCTCGATCAACTTTCAATAGCCATCGCAGGGGCGTGGTGCTTGCGACTGATGGACAAGTTGGTTTGCCTTTCCCGCTCTCCTCTTACACAAGCCATCGCAAGGGCGTGGTGCTTGCGACTAACTTTATAACTGGCCCTAAATAAAAAACAACGACTTACACAAGCCATCGCAGGGGCTTGGTGCTTGCGACTTGTGCGGCGTAACACACTGGTGATGTCAGATGACTTTCTCTAGCCATCGCAGGGGCGTGGTGCTTGCGACGACAGATTGATCCGGTAAGACTTTTTTCGGCCATCGCAGGGACGTGGTACTTGCGACTGCCCTACAGGTGGGTTTGCAACTTTCGGTCAACTTTCTCAAGCCATCGCAGGGGAGTGGTACTTGCGACCCCATTGGTGACAAGGACGTCGAAAAGCCCTTGGAGCTTACCCTAGCCATCGCAGGGGCGTGGTGCTTGCGACTGAAATTGAAGTGTCACCTCTTCGTATTGAAGAGCTTTTTCTAGCCATCACAGGGCTTGATGCTTGCGACTTTATCGGCGAGCATGCAGATACGAGCATGGAGTTCTTACTCTAGACATAGCAGGGGCGTGGTGCTTTCGACACAGACAAAATGCAGACAATTTCACTTTTCCACTACTTTGTCTAGCCATCGCAGGGGCTTGATTCTTGCGACGTCGAGTTGTACGATGATTTTCTCGACCAAATACTACAACAGCCATCGTAGGGGCGTGGTGCTTGCGACTCCATCCGAGCTGTGGAGGCCAGAAACGCCGGATACTTTCTCTAGCCATCGCAAGGGCGTGGTGCTTGCGACTTGAGATACAACTAACCCAAAAAAAGGATAAATCCCTTTCTCTAGCCATCGCAGGGGCCTGGTACTTGCGACCAGAAGGTGCTCATAGTTATCCTTATCCAGGCAGACTTTCTCTAGCCATCGCAGGGGCTTGGTGCTTGTGACAATCAGATATTTCCTTTTATTGGCTCTCCCTCACTACCGAAAGGCAAGTCTCTCTAGCCATCGCAAGGGCGTGGTGCTTGCGACATGTTGCAGCGGGTGATGGAACGATTTGGCGTTGCTTTCAACCGCCATCGCAGGGGCGTGGTGCTTGCGACGGAGCTGGTCAACCTTGGCTTGGCAACCTTCGAGATTTTAACAGCCATCGCAGGGGCTTGGTTCCTGGGACTTTATATCAAGTGTCCAAAGTTGTCCAATGTGTCATTCACCAGCCATTGTAAAGGCTTGGTACTTGCGACTTCGGTATGTTTGTGGTGGTGACCAACCTCGTGACTTTCAACAGCCATCGCAGGGGCTTGGTGCTTGCGACTTCGTGCCCGTCCAATAAATTCCAGGAGCGTCATTTTGCAAAGGCCATCGTAAGAGACTGGTGCATACGACGTCATAACGGCAGTGGGTTGCTCGGGATTCTATACTTTCACCGGCCATCTCAAGGGCGTGGTACTTGCGACATAGCGTTGAGGTTGTCAATAAGCCTTTGCACGAATTCACCAGCCATCGCTGGGGCATGGTACTAGCGACTTTAGAGTCCAGCGTTGCAGGTATTCTCCGCAGAACTTTCCGTAGCCATCGCAGGGGCTTGGTACTTGTGACCCGTAAGGATGAGGATTATATCAGCCTGACCGACGCTTCATCAGCCATCGCAGGGGCGTGGTACTTGCGACCATATCGAATGAACCAAGAAGGCCCCAGTCTCTTTCCCAAGCCATCGCAGGGGCGTGGAACTTGCGACACCTGTTGAACGGTAACTTCACCTACACGGTATCTTCGGCAGATCATGCCAATCGGTTGTCCAGGCGGGTGACAGCCGTTCCTGCCGCATCGCCACATCCGGCATTTTCCTCTCGCCAACCAATACTGCCAGCCGCAATGTTTTGGCTCCGAACTTCCGATTCACAGCATCGACCGCGACCATCAATTTTTTTTCTTTGTCGGTGTTTTTCTTGTCTGCTGTTTCAGCGGGTTGAGCCTCCCATAACGTCATCTGCCGTTTGCCAGGTTCCCGCAGGTTGTACAGCATAATTCCCGACTTGGCATAACGGAGCCCAGAACGGAAAATTCCTTCCAGCCCGGTTCGGCCAGCCTTCATAAATTTTCTGGTGTCAGCAGTGGCATCCGGCAGTTCCATACAGATAGCCTTCTCGTAATATTTTTCCTGTTCTCCAAATGGGGAGGTCCGGATGCGTACCTCTATTCCTTGGGCTTCTAACTTTGCAGCTCGCAGCCTGCGGGCGCCATGTTCGATGTTGGCTGCCAGGGCCTGCATGATCTCGTCGATGGTGGTCAATTTCCGCCCAAAAGATCGTGAGGCGATAATGGTTTGTTGATACGAGACAGGTTCCGTCTCGATGCAGGAGATCCCGCACAATTCCAGGGCGGTTCGCTGGCCGGTCACAGACAACAATTTGCGGACAAACTCGCTGTCCCGGCGCACTGCCTCGGCCAACTCAGCAGCAGAGCTTATTCCCTTGCCGGCCAACCGCTCAGCAGACTTTCTGCCGATCCCCCAGATATCGCCAACAGATGTTTGTCCCAGAATTGCTTTGCAGCCGGGCGTCCCTGCAGATAAACGATATACGCCATCGGCGACGTATTGTGGATCCACTTTGCCATTTTCATTTTTTGATCTTTGGATTTTTTTCCCTTGGTCCGCTGCGAGCTTGGCCAAGGTCTTCGTTTCGCCGATACCGAGAGTTACGGGAATTCCTGTCCAGTGAAGGACGCGGGACCGGATTGCTGCGCACACTTCGTTGGCATTGACGGCAAGGGCTTTGTGCGAGAGGGGAATAAACGCTTCGTCGATAGAGTATTGCTCGACTTCCGGCGCCAGGCTTTCCATGGTCCGGATGACGCGGGAGGACAGGTCGCCGTACAAGACGTAATTCGAGGAGAACACAGCGACGTTATGGTAGTGAAGCAATCCGCGCACCTTGAATTCCGGCACACCCATCTTGATGCCCAGGGCCTTGGCTTCGTTCGAACGGGCGACAATGCATCCATCATTATTGGAGAGGACAACAACAGGCCGGTCCCGGAGGTCGGGACGGAATAGACGCTCGCACGAGCAATAGAAATTGTTGCAGTCCGCCAAGGCCCACAAGGAAGAAGGCCGAGAGAAATCAAATCCCATTGGCGTCGCCGTGCAGTCAACCAGCGTGAGTTTGGACGTAAGCTCTCAACACTGCGTTAATTCGACTCTGGTAGCCGGAACCTAACCCGCGAAACCATTCCAGTACATCAGCATCAATGCGCAGGGTTATTTGCTGTTTGGACTCTTTGAGTAAAGCGGCAGGTGAAAGGCGGCGGGCAGTCTCAAAAAAAGGATCAGTCAGCGGCAGATTGTCTGTATCTGACTCAGCGGCATGGGTGATATCCTTGTCTGTCAGATTGTTCAATCCTTGCCAGTTCGTTTGTGAAGCGGTTTTCTGGGCTTCACGCAAGGTCATGCGGGACAACGGTGCCTCGTGTGGTGTGTTTGTCATATAAATTCCTTTCCCTGGCATTACCGCGACGGGCAGATATGATACGGAACGCGCCGTCACGGATAGTGAAGGTTACGACAAAGAGCAAATCGCGAAGTTCTCCCAACGCAATACAGCGTTGTTCTCCGTAGTCATGTCGCCTATCTTCCAGAATTAACGGAGCATCGGCCAGAACCAATGCGGCATCAACGAAATCAACGCCGTGTTTTTTCAGATTGCTTCGGCGTTTGCCTTCGTCCCATTCAAACTCCATAACTATAATGTAACTCCATTTTGTAGTTACGTCAAGGGGGCGGGCCGGATGAAGTCATCCATCATTATTGGAGAGGACAACAACAGGCCGGTCCCGGAGATCGGGACGGAATAGACGCTCGCACGAGCAATAGAAATTGTTGCAATCCGCCAAGGCCCACAGCGATGAGGGCGAGGGAACATCAAACCCCATTGCCGCCGCCGTGCCGCAACAGCAACGTGTGAATGGAATGCACAACCACGCCCCAGACAACGGTATCCTCGGAGCCGGTAATGTCCAAGACGGAAAACTGATCATTTTCCGGCGCAAGCAGAACGCGATTGTCTTTTCGGACAAGACGTTTCACTGTCAGTTCGCCTGACACCGCGGCTACGACCACGGACCCGTTGTCTGCCGGCAATGATCGATCGATCACCAGCAGGTCGCCATCCTGGATGCCGACGTTGATCATCGAGTCGCCGCAGGCCCGCGCAAAAAAGGTTGCCGCCGGATTGTGCACCAGAAATTCGTGCAGATTGAGATCCTGACCACGATAATCTTCCGCCGGCGAGGGAAATCCTGCCGCAACAGGAGAAAGAAAAAAAGGGAGAAGCGAAGCCGTTTCAGCATCGGCTCGGGGTTTGGATAGAGCTTTTAAGACTGTCGTGTTCGACTGCTCAGAAGAATTTTTGGGATCCATCTTGCAAATGTATCAGGGATGGTGGATGGATGCCATATTGAATCCGAAAGCAGCGTTGGGTAAGATGTGCGTCGGCCATCGCAGGGGCTTGGTTCTTGCGACGATGTAACTGTGACGACATCAAATCAAACACTTTTGACGGCCATCGCGAGGGCCTGGTACTTGCGACTGATTGTAGTTATTCGGATTGAGAAATGCCAGGTTGGGTATACTGCAAGCTGATTTTGCCGGTACAAGTTTCCCCGAATGTTAAGGATCATTGCGAACGCAATCCCACGGGTTAATGGTGGTCACTCCTGTGGATTTGAAATCAGCCACATTGCGAGTGGCAACGGCCATGCCATGAACAAGGGCTGTAGCCGCGATAAGTGCATCGCGTTCGTCGCGTTTGTCGGGCACATGCAGCCGGGCACAGCGTTGTGCCACAGCAGTATCGACAGGCAATGTGCGGCCGGAAAACTCCGGCAATACCTGCTGTTCCAACCACAAGCGCAGGGTAGCTCCTTGGGGCGCGTCCTTACGTTCAATCGACAGAACGCCAAGCTCAAGTTCCATGATGGTGATGGCGGAAACAAAGAGGTCGGCGGCATCAACGCTTTCCGCCCATGCCGCCACGTTTGTATCGGCTTTACCGAGCCGCACCTTGCGCAGCTCGGACACCACATTGGTATCAAGAACGTACATCATGAAAGATCTGCCGATCGCGTTTCGATGGTCACTCGCGGTGGTTCAAATTCAATGTCGGCATTATCCGGCATCGCGAGTACGTCAGCAATATTCCGCCGCTGCTTTGTGAGCCGTTGATACTCCTCAAAACTCAGCAGCACATGGGCAGGCTTGCCTCGATCTGTAATGAACACGGGGCCATTCCTGGCCGCTTTCTTTGCTCGGGTTACATCTTGGTTCAACTCTCGGCTGGATAGGGTCGTAATGGTCATGGGAACATCTCTTGCAGGATTATCAATGTAGGTACATTGCTACAATAATGCTTATAATGCAAGGATAAGTTTGGAGATAGGGTGACGGGATTTCCGGTTGTTTCCCGGAACTGGTCAGCCTCAGATGAAAACCCAGGTTTCGAGCTTCAGAAAATGAACAGCAAACCGTGTCGGAAAGCATCGATGCCGGCGGGTATCTGAAGAGCAAGACCGAGGCAGAGGGCACACCGGATGCCAAAACCACCACCTGCCTCTTCGATGCCGCCACCCACAAGCTCAACAACCAGCCGACCACCACCTACCTACACCTATAATATCCTGGGGCAAGTGACTTCGGTCACCGAGCCGTTCACCGATGTCAAGGCGATCACCACCCTGGCCTATTACCTCAATGATCCTGAGCAGAGAGCGGATCGCGGCCAGTTGCAGCGCATCCCAATCCTCTTGGGAAAGCCTTCACCTTCGGCGCCTACGCGCCCCTGGGCAAGTCTGGCGCCATCCTGGGTCCGGACGGACAAACCACCACCCTGGTAACACTCACCCTGGAAGGACAGGTGTTGATCCGGGCCACGGCCGGTTTTCTAACAAGCAGGGGTCGCTTCAGAAAACGGAAAATAAAGCACGTTAGTGCGCCGGGAGACCGGCAAGGAGTAAAGGGTGCAAGTCCCACACAGTGAAGACATAGCGAGTCACGCTGTCCCCGAGTCATGCGTGGTGTACCGCGAGGTGCAGCGCGAAGCGTTG
>Ga0123357_10002362_pt1 | contig 20997 bp, 17 predicted proteins | sample TergutEmb28metaG_FD_89873 | JGI IMG/M metagenome (GOLD analysis project Ga0123357, IMG submission 89873) | Embiratermes neotenicus P4 segment gut microbial communities from Petit-Saut dam, French Guiana - Emb289 P4 | ecosystem: Host-associated > Arthropoda: Insects > Digestive system > Gut ... | reverse complement strand
GATCATCATGGTTTGCAGGTGGTAAAGCAGTTGCGAGATCTCTTCCGCGCAGGCGTCGTCCGACTCGTATTCGGCGGCCATCCACACCTCGGCGGCCTCCTCGACGACCTTCTTGCCGATGGCATGGACGCCGGCGTCAAGACGCTGAACCGTGCCGGAACCAGCAGGGCGTTCCACCGCCTTCTGGTTGAGCTCGGCCCACAGTTGTTCGAATGTCTTCATACCGCAAGGTTCAGTCTGTGATCGTCAGGTGGATGACGCCGTAATCGTAGGCCTTGCGGTGGTAGACGACCGACGGCAAGCCCGTCGTGGCGTCGACGTAAAGGAAGAAGTCATGACCGACGAGTTCCAGTTCGTCCAGCGCCTGCCCGAGCGTCAACTTGGGTGACGTGAAGTTCTTCTCGCGCACCACCAGCGGACCGTCGCCCGTCACCTCGACGCCGGCAACCAGATGGGTGTCGGCCTTGGTCGCGTCGGCCGTCGGCGGGATAGCCACAGGCATGTCGTTGACCGGCAACGACGCCAGGTTTGCCCCACGCAAGCCTCGACGCGTCTTGCGACGGTCAGCAGCCCGTCGCAACTGGGTGCGCAGCTTGTCGACGGCGGCGTCGAAGGCTACCCGCTTGTCGTCGGCCGCCCCGGCCGCGCGCACAACTGGGCCCTTCGATCGCAGTGTGATCTCGACCGTCGTCACGGGCGCGTTTTTTCCCTCACCGGCCGAGAACTCAACCTCAGCCCGTTGCACCTGGTCAGACATGCGTTCGACCTCGCGCTCCAAGCGATCTATGACCATTTGCCGCACGTCTTCTGTGACGGTCATGCGGCGTCCCGAGATGACAATTTCCATCTTGGCCTCCTTCCGATTAACTCCAGACTACCGGACAAGGTTAAGCGGCGTGGCGACCAAGCGGCGTGTCAGCTATGGACGCCGCGCCCAGTACTTCATGGCCACCGCGGCGCAACGCCCGCACCGCCTCGATCATGGTTGACCCGGTCGTCACGACATCGTCAATGACGACCACCGGGGACGCGGCGCCCCACCTCGACGACGCCGGGCGGGCACGCATGGTGCCCACCTGGGCCACCCGTCTGGACGCCGCCCCCAGGGTGGCCTGATCGGGTGTCGACGCCGTCCGCGCAAGCAGCGGCGACCAGCGATAGCCGTTGCGTCGGGCCACCCATTGCGCAAGGGTCGCGGTGTGGTCGAAACCTCGCCTTTTGACGCTGGCCGGCGAGGACGGCACAGGAACGACAACAATCGGGCTGCGCGTGGCCACAGCCCGCACGAGTTGCTGCACAGCCGCCAACAGAGCCATACCAAGCGGGCCGGTCAGCTGCCAGGCGTCTTTGTCCTTGTACGCGATGATGAAGGCGGCCGCGTCGTCATATGCCAACCCTGCTACCGCCGGGATGTCCAATCCAGGCCGCGAGACACCACGCGGCCGCGGCTCCAGGCCCTGGCGACAAGCCGGGCATGGGCTGCGCCCCGGCGTACCACAACCGTGGCATTGCCCGCCCAGGTAGAGGTCGACGGCGGCATCAAGAAGCAGTCTCGCAACGGTCATAGCCACACTATGGCGACAAACGGCGCGATCCGTCACGTCAATTTGAAGCTGTGGAAAACTACCCCGGCAAGGCGATGGCGGCCAGACCGGAGGCCACCACCGTCCAGCGCGTGGTGTCTTCGTAGCGAAGCGCCACACCCGCTGAAGTCAGCGCCACAGCCGTCGTCCCGCCATCCGTCCGCGGTGTGACGGCAAGCGCCACCGGCTGGTCGCTGATCGGGCCCATCGACACGACCGACGACGCGTCCATGTCCATGCGGTACACGGTGGCGCCGCCATTTTGGCTTGTCGTCGCAAGGACGACCAACTGCGACGCCGAAACCCAGCCGACATCCAGACAGGTCGCCAAGGTGCCACGATCGGTGTTCACGACCAACGGACGCCAACCTGTGACCAACAGCGGCGACAGGCTTTCGATGAGCATGAACCCGACGACGTCTTGTCCGCCGATGTTGGCCGCGACGATAAGCCGCGTGCGATCAGGCGCGATCCGAAACGCCGTCACCGTTGCGCCGACCAAATCTGCCAACTCCACCTGCTGGCTCGAACCGTCATTCCCGATCAGCCACATCACCGGGGAAGGGCCCTGCGATATGTCCCAAACCCCATCTGGATTGATCTGGGGACGTACCAATCCTGGCGCGTCGATCGCCTTGGCAGGCGGGTCGCCCGAAGTCAGCGAACCGATCCACAAACTGGTCGCCGAAGTCATGGCGACTGTCGTGTTGTCCGCCCCGACGGCCAGCCCGGTCGGCGTGTCGCCCCAGGCGGTGCCAAGCGGACCCGGCATCGGCGCCGGCGTGGCGCCGGCGGCAGAAGAGATCTCGGTCAGCGTGGACCCATCGGCCAACAGCCCGAACTCGCCCGTTGAAGCCGTCAGATCGGCTGGCGCGAAGGCGCTGACCGTCGACTGCGTCACCACCCCGTCAGAGCCTTGCCCTGGCACAGCGAAGGCCGCGCCGTCAACGTTGATGGTCAGGCCCGTGATCGTCGGGAAACTGTTGTGCAGCGTCCACCAGATCTGCGACGCCATCTGCACCTTCTGCACCTGCGACAGACCCTGGACCTCAGAACTGAGTGTCATCTGCGCGACCCCGGATTCCACCGGCACTGACGAGACGGCCAGCTTCGTCTGGGGTGGAATGACAGTGACTACGGCCGGGCTCAGCCAGGCCGACGGTCCGCTCAGCAACCCTTCGACGGTGGCAGTTGGCGTGGCGTCCCCCCAGTTCATGTACAGGTTCTCTGTCAATAGATGGCTCAGCGTGCGGTCGAAAAAAAACACCGGGACGGCTTTGTAGGCCTGCTCAAAAGCGTAGGACGAGACGATGATGCCGGGCCCCGGGTCACCGATCCGCCATTGCCCGTCGACTTGGGTCATGGCGAAATCGTGCGAGTAATCCGGTTCGTTGACGGCTGTGTAGCGTCCGTCGGTCACCACGCCGAGGACGGGGGCTTTCAGCTTGGCTGACTGATCCGTCACAGTCGGCGCGTGACCGTTCGAGTCGTAGACCGTCACCTGCGCGGACGGATCCCAATCGAGCGCGGCCTGCGGCGTCAGATACTGGCGGGCAACATTGAACCGGTTGGCGTTGCCGGACCAGACCGCCGCCAGGAAACCACCCAATATCTGGTCAGGTGTGCCGTTCTGGACAGGCGTGGCCGGTTCGATGTCGACTTGCGGCGCGCCACCGCCGACCGGCGGTTGGTCGACCTGCTGCACAGGGCCGGAGGTCGGTATCAGGCTGCAGCCGGTCAACGCGATGGCCAACGTGACGGCGCCGATTCCGCGCCGCAGCACCTGAATTGTCTTAGCTCTGCGCATTGACGGCCACCTCCCCCGCCGGCGAATCGGTGACCGACACCTCGTCCGCGGTGCCCGGACCGGGCTCGGCGTCGTCAGGCCGCAATGGCAACGGCGACGTTTCGATCGTCTCGCCAGGAGATCGCGGCAGCGTCAGGCGGAAGGCCGACCCCTGCCCCAGTTGCCCCCAAGCCTCAAGCCAACCATTGTGCAGACGGGCGTCCTCCAAGGCGATCGCCAAGCCCAGCCCGGTGCCGCCAAGGTTTCGCTGACGTGACGGATCAGCCCGCCAGAAGCGGTGGAACACCAGATCGGTTTGTTCGGGCTTCATACCGACGCCGTGGTCGCGCACCGTCACGGCTACGCTGTGGTCGTCACCGGCGACCGTCACATCGACGGTACGGGCCTCGCCGTGCTCAATGGCGTTGAACAGCAGGTTTCGCAGAATGCGCCGCACCCGCCGCGGGTCGGCCTCCACTGTCATCAGACCAGGTCGCACGTCCACCTTGATCGGCACGTCAGCCTGGGCGGCCAGGGAGGCAACGTCCGAGACCTCGTCGCTCACCAGAGCGGCGAAGTCGATGTCGTCGACGCTCAGGGTGGCAGCACCGGCATCGAACCGCGAGATCTCCAACAGGTCGGTCAACAACGACTCGAAGCGATCGACCTCGTCATGCATCAGTTCGACGGTGCGCGTCAGGGGTGGGGTGACTTCGCCGCGCTGGTCGTAGAGCACATCGGACGCCATGCGCACCGTGGTCAACGGCGTGCGCAGTTCGTGCGAGACATCCGAGACGAAGCGCTGTTGCACCCGCGAAAGCTCTTCCAGTTGGCCAATCTGGTCGTTCAAAGTCGATGCCATGTCGTTCATCGAGACGGCCAGGCTGGCCAAGTCGTCGGTGCCTACCACCGGCAACCGCTGTTCGAAATCACCGGCGGCGATACGCCTTGCCACCGCCGAGGCCTGCCGGACGGGCCGGCTGATCTGCCGCGCCACCAAGTAGGCGATCAGAACCAGCGCCACAGCCAGCACAGCCATGGACGACCAAACTGCCCGTTCCAAGACGGCCAAAGTGTTGGCCTCCTGAGTCAGTGGGAACAGGAAATAGACGGGGTAAAGGTCACCCGAAGGCACCCGCAGATTGCCACCGACGGCGAAACCGGGTACCGACGGGGTCCCGTCGCGATAGGACACCAGCGTGGGTGCCACCCACAGATAACTGGACCCGGCCAACTTGTCGGCCAGATCGCTTGGCACCGAGTCGGCTGACAGACCGCGCGAAATGAATCCCGTCACCGGCGTTTCGATCATCACCTGAAACTGTTGCGACGAAGCAGTCGCTTGATCTACCAACTGGTTCAGCCTCTCGTTCAAAGAGGCGACGGAAAGGTCGGTGTCCGTCAACGAAAGCTGCATGCGGGCGAGCGCCGTCGAGGCATCAGCCGCCACGCTCGCCTGCTTGCCTGCCAGAATCCCCCGCGACGCCTGCACGAGGATCAGCCACGCGCTGGCGGCCAGAATTATCAGCGCCGCGACGAGCGTCGTCGCAATGACTCGCAGTGCAATCGACGACCGCCAAATGCGCCGCGGCAATGCCAGCCGACGCACCGCACCGTCAACTGCCGGCATCGTCTTCCACCCGGTAGCCGACACCGCGCACGGTGATCACGATCTCTGGACGCTCGGGGTCTTTCTCGATCTTCGAGCGCAGGCGCTGGACGTGCACATTGATCAGTTTGGTGTCGCCCGAATGGTGGTAGCCCCAGACGTCCTCCATAAGCTTCTGGCGCGTCATGACCTGGCGCGGATGCTTGGCCAATGCCATCAACAGGTCGAATTCCAGCGGCGTCAGCAGCACCTCTTGGCCACCGCGCGTCACCTCATGAGTGGCCGGGTTGATGACGACATCCTTCACGACGATCGCCGCACCAGGCGACTCCGCATCCAGTCGACGCAGGCGCGTTCGCAGCCGCGCCACCAGTTCTTGCACCTTGAATGGTTTGGCGACATAATCGTCGGCACCCGCCTCAAGACCCCTGACGACATCCTGGGTGTCGCTGCGGGCCGTCAACATGACGATGGGGACGCCCGACTCGGCTCGGATCGTGCGGCAAACCTCGACGCCGTCGCCGCCTGGCAGCATGATGTCGAGCAAAACCACATCGGGGCGGCTTCGCCGGAACGATTCGACGGCCCTGTCGCCACGACCGCACCACACCGTCTCGAAACCTTCCTGGCGCAGGACGATCTGCAGCATCTCTGCCAAGGCCACGTCATCGTCGACGACGAGTACCACTGGGTGATTGGACGCACCAGCCATGGTTTCCTCCTGTGCTGCCAGTGTACTACCGCCAGCCGTGCCAGCACGGCCCGAACGGCTGGCACTGCTGGAACGGCCCGAACGGCTGGCGGTAAAGTTTCTCATCGAAATGGTGGGCAGGAAGCTGGACCATTACCCAACCTCAAGGAAGGCGACGATGCGGCGTTTGTTGGCTTTTGCAAAGCATCTGTTTCCAGCCAATAGCGCGCGGGGGCGCTTTGTCCGTCGCCTCGTGCCCGGCTGGGTATCGCCTGCGCGAAGGGGCTACCGGCATTACATCATGCGCACCGAGCCTGGTCTGTGGCGTCTGCCTTTGCACGACGACCGCACGGAGCCGCTGTTCAGCGTCGTCATCCCGATGTTCAACACGCCCGAGCGCTATCTGGCACCCCTGGCCGATTCGCTGATCAACCAGTCCTACCCACATTTTGAAGCTATTCTGGCCGACGCCTCGACGGATGCGGCACGGGCGGCGTCTATTGAGCGACGGGCCGATTTGGACGAACGTCTGCGATATGTGCGTTTGCCGTCCAACGGTGGTATTTCGGCCAACACGAATGCCGCGCTGGCGGTTGCACAAGCGCCCTACGTCGTATTCGTCGATCATGACGATATTCTGGCGCCGGGCGCGCTGAACGAGGTGGCCTGCGAGCTGGCCGACGACCCCGGCATCGACATGTTTTATTCGGACGAGGATCTGCTTACCGAGGACGGGTTGCGCCGCAAAAGCCCGTCGTTCAAACCCGACTGGTCACCGCACATGTTGCTGCACTGCAACTACACCAACCACCTGTCGGTAATGCGGCGTTCGATTGTCGAAGAGGTTGGCGGTTTGCGGCCGGAATTCGACGGCGCCCAGGATTACGACCTGCTGCTTCGCGTCCACAGCCTGGGGCGTGTGTTGAACGTGTGCCATGTGCCGCTGGTGCTTTACCACTGGCGCGAGGCGGTGGCATCGACAGCCCACAAGATCGGCAATAAAGGTTACGCAATTGAGGCCGGGCGCCGCGCTTTGGTTGAGTATTTGCGGCGGGTCGGCGTTGCGGGCGAGGTTGGTGGGTTTGCCGCCGACCCGAGTTGGCATTGCGTCAAACCGCGCTGGGCCGTCGATGTGGCGGTGATCTGCGCCGGGGAAGCTTCCAGTGGAATCGATGAGCTGCGGGCCGGTGTCGGACGGACGATCTGCCGTCCCGTCTGGCTGGCTCAGGTGGGCGACGTCGACCTGACCGCAGTGCCGGCTGGTGTGGCGGCGGTGGTTGTAGTGCGTCAACCGTTCCAGCCCGATGACAGCGGCTGGCTTGATGATCTGGTGGGAGTGCTGAGCTTGCCGCAAGCTGTGGTCGTCGCGCCGCTTTTGATTGGTGCGGACGGCCCGCTCGACGTGGAAGCGTTGGACGCAGGGAATCCTAACGTCGCGTCGATGCGGGCGACCGATGGGATTGGGGACGCGAGCTTCACCTGGCCTGTTGGCATGGTGCGTGACGCATCATCGGTGCTGCCGACGGTGGTGGCGGTGAAGCGGTCAGATATGGACCTGCTCGCCAACCCCGGCCACCGCGTGGAAGTGACCCCCGACCGCGGTTTCGCAGTGGTTTGGGGGCCTCAGCGAATGCACTGAACGCGCCCTCACCTGTCATCCCGGACCGCTTCACCCGTCATCCTGCGCGACCCGTCATCCTGCGCGAAGTCGCAGGATCTCACCGACCGGCGGCAACCTCGTTGACTTCGGGGTTGGCCTTCCTGATCGCATGCTTGAGCAGGCGAAGCGGGGTCAGCAGAAAACGTCCGAGCCGAAACGCGCGGGAATGCAAAAGAAACTGGATGTCGTCGTCCTTCTCTTGCCACAAGGAATAGTACCGAGCGCCGATGTAGCCGTCGATGAGCTCGACCGGGTAATTGGTGTTTTCGATAATGAATTTGCGCAAGCCGTCCAACTGCGCGGGAACAAGACGAACCGCCTTCGTTTTGATGAACGGATATCTATCCACTGTCTGAAGAAGCCAAAGCGGGCGGTTGCACGTGTAGCCGGGGTTGTATTTCGTCATATCGCCCGTCGACCAGGCACTTATGTCGACCTTGGTTTTGTCCAGCTCGTCGACCCCCCAATACTTGACGGCGTCGTAATATGAATCGTGGGTGAACCCCTTGGACGCAAGCAATTCGGTCAATCGGATCTCGTAGTTAGTGATGACGTCCAACACATCCGTGAAATCCTTCACACCCACCCAAAAATCCTTGAATACCGAAGACGACACCACAGCAGAGTTGAATGTCATGTAATAGCTCTGGATGTGGGCCGGCGCGAAAATCGTTTTTCCGCTGCTGTCGACCAAAAGGTCTGTCAGCGCAATGTTCGTCGTCATACCCCAAAAGTCCACTGCCCGCGACTGCATCTCGTCATGGACGGCCGCGAAATCGAAAAGAGGGCCAAAGCAAGTGTCGTTCATCACAGTGACTTCGTCGCACTTGGCCAGCTCATCCCAACCGAAATCATTCATGCCGTCGCGCCAAGCCGCAAAGTCGTACCCGACATTCGGACGTTGCATCAGCCGATCACAAAGCGGGCCCAACCGCGCCTGATCGTTATCCGACACAGGCGTATTCGAGATCAGCACGATCTTGTCGAAGATCGGTCGCATCTGCTGTAACTGATATATCACATAGTCTTCGACGCGATCGAATTTGTTGTAGTGGGCATAAAACAGAACACTGGATCGACTGTTCAACGATTTCACGTTACCTCCCTCGGCAATACACTAGGGCAAACAGGCGCATCAGGTGAAGTCGTTCAAGCAGCCCGAACGTGAATACCGAAAGCCGCTCGAAAAGCTTCTCACCACGTAACATTCCGCTGAACGGCGACAATCTTGACCTCACATGATTCGCGTCGATCCAACCCATTACCCGTGCGTGTTCGGCAACAAAATCAGTGCGCGTTGCCTGCTTTCCGGAATAGAGCATCCACCAGACCAGAAAGCGCCTGTAATAGTACTTCAACATCTCAGGCTTGACGCTGAAAAGCGCATTAATCTTGTCGAGAAGATAAAGGACATCCAGGTTCTTCTTCAGCCCCTTGTGGGCGGTGTTGGAAACGCTCACATCGTTATCAACCCAGGTGTACCCAACATAATCGATGACCTTCACACGGGCGTGCCTGGCACGCGCGGTAAACGCAAAGTACATGTCCTCACCAATGCCGTAGTCAAGAAACTGGACGTTGTTGTCCAACAAGAACTCGCGCCGATACAGCTTTGACCAGGTGTAGACGTTGATGTAGCTTTCCCACTCCGAACCATTGAGGCGGCGCTCGAACAACAACTTGCCTTGGCCGTCACACCTGCGCCAACCACCAATGACGATGTCGTGGGCGTCGTCCATTTGTGCCAAGTACGTGCTCAGGTAATCCGGGTCGATGTAATCGTCGCAGTCAACGAATACGAGATACTCACCCGTAGCCATGCGAATTCCGTCGTTGCGAGTGACGGAAACACCACGATTTGGCGTGTCAACCACAATCACGTTGGGGTGTGACGCCTCATACTGACGCAGTATGCCAAGCGAGCCGTCCGTCGAGCCGTCATTCATGGCGATCAGCTCAATGTCGCCAACTGTCTGGCCGAGAATGCTGTCGAGGCATCGCCGGATTGTGATCTCGGCGTTGTACACTGGCACCACAAACGAGGTCGTCACCATTGCTCTATTTTCCCTAGTGAAGGCGGGCCACGAACCCCGCATCGTTCGAGTAGACGTGCGGCAACGCGTCGAAATAGGCCTTATTATCCTGGTATGCCTGGCTTGAAGCATCCGTCAGTACAAGGACGTAATCAGACGGTGACTGCTTGACCATATCCATAATCCATGTAGGGTCGTTATACATGCTATAGGTTGCGTACTGCGGTGGTTGACTACTAATGGCATCGTACCAGTACGCATTTTCCCAGTAACCGACGAATGGGACCGCCGGCAACCCTTCCTTCACATAGTTGTTGTAAACGTAGTGGTAAAGACTCTGCTGATCGAGGTTCAATACTCCTTGCCCCTTTAGATCCCATCTGTTTGCGCTGAAGATATCGTTCATGTCGGTCGCCTTGGCCACCGGGTCGAACAGGTTGTTACGCGACTGTATCTGATGCTCGAAACCGCTGACAGAGAGACCCAATATCAAAGCCCACACTATTCCATACATGCCGAGAAGCCCAGCGGTTTCGCGATTGGCTATCTTGGAAATACCAACTACCAACAGAAACAGCACCACCAGCCACAGTACGTTATATGTCTTATAGAAATAGTAAGAAGATGCCTTGCCCACCATCCCGAGCGCGAAGATGCCCGCCATGAATACCAGCAAGACAGGCAACAACACAAGCTGAACGTTGATCTGCCGCACCCTGAAGAGTTTGTATGCACCGAACAGCGCCACCGGGGCAAACGGGACGAAGTTCGAGAACAGATCGCGATAGCTGGCACCCTCCGTTGACAGCGCGCCACCGACGGTTGTCCCGTCTGTGAACACTCCGCCGAACATGTAAAGCAGGCCGATGACGAGGGGAAGCGCGAATACCGACACCCCGACCAACACGGAACCCTTCGAGAGCACCCACTTGCCTCGATACTTCACGACCAGCACCAACCCGACGGAGATGAAGACGACGGGGGCAAACATGGCGTAACAGACGATTAGAGCCAAGCTGCCACTCATCAATAGCGCCACCGCAGGCCACTTGTCGATTTCGTCGGCAAGCAGCGAATCGGAAAGGAATGTCAGATGAGTGATCAAGATGACACCCATACTCAGCCAGACAAAGCCCCAAAGCGTCGCGTTTAATGGGTAGCCACACAGGTACAAGAACACCACCCCGACGCCAACAACTGTAACTATCTTGTTGTTCAAGTGGCGCCGTATCGCCGCGTAGAACGCCAAACCCGCGATTAGCAAGAACAGGCCGCCACTGAATACGAAGATCTTGTAGAAGTAGTCCGGCGTAGTCAAAGGGCTGAGCCATTGTATGAACAGTCCGTTGGTCAACTCCTGGTAGTACATGCCCTGCACGCTCTGCGTCTTAACAACGTCGACGGAATTCAGCAGCCAGGCCGCCGGGTCGATGGTTGTGTAGTGAATATCTAACCTGAACCCTTTGGTACGCAATACGAAAAACATAGCAGTGAAGGCGACCAGACCAACGGTTACGACCAAATCTGCGGCTCGCCACTCATATTGCTGTCGCTCACGCCGACGCCAGATAACGACCCACAGGGCGGCGCCGGCAATCAGATCAGCAAGGCCAATCGAGACGATGTTCACAGGTATATGCACCAAATTGACCAACCCGGCAACCACCGCGTGCCAGCAGGTTAGTGCCAGAACGGTCGTGACAATCCATGAGATGCCAGCGAGCTGTTTTGATGATTTCCGAACCAGGAATAGACCGGAACCGGCAGCTGAGCATGCGACGAAGAAGAAGATCGACGCAGGAATGTTGTCGTACATATCAATGGCTCCAGTCGCGCTGTCTCTTCTGTCAACTAGCCTGATACAACACTAATGTTGCTCGGCCCAACGCTGCAGCTCTGATTGAAGCTCAGGAAGCTTGAGTAAAGCTGCCTTGGTCTCGTCAACACCTAGCCTCACGGTGTTCGCCGAAGTGTAGGAATCGACCGGCTGCGACATAGTACCTTGATCGAGATACTGTTCATATTGCAGGCCACGTGCATCAATAGGCACACGAAAATAGGTTCCCTCGTCGTGAGCTTTCGCCATATCCTCGGCGGACAACAGAGTCTCATGCATTTTCTCACCGTGGCGTGACCCGATAGTCCGTATCTCCGGGTCATCAACACCGAACAAGGACGCGACTGCGCGAGCAAGTGTCTCGATCGTCGAAGCTGGCGCTTTCATCACGAATAGGTCACCTGATTCAGCGTGATCAAAGGCGTAATCTACCAGGTCGACAGAGTCAGCCAACGACATCAAAAAACGCGTCATACTGCCGTCTGTAACCGTCAGTGGCTGGCCCTTTGTCATCTGGCTCACAAACAGTGGAATTACGGAACCCCGTGAATACATGACATTTCCATATCGCGTCAAAGCGACAGTAAGACCGGAATCCGGGTGGCTACGCGCATAAGCTTGCGCGGTCTTTTCCATAAGCGCTTTAGTCATACCCATCGCGTTGATCGGATATACAGCCTTGTCTGTGCTCAGGCAGACGAGCGACCTAACCCCAGCTGCCTCTGCCGCGTCGATAACGTTCTGGCTTCCGAGAACATTCGTCAGAACCGCTTGTTGTGGAAAAAACTCACACGACGGAACCTGCTTCAAAGCAGCGGCATGAAAGATATAGTCGACGTGTTGAAATGCCGGTTTCAGGCTACCTTTATCTCTGACATCACCTAGAAAGAATCTGACTCGCTCATCGCCAAACCGACGCCTCATATCATCCTGTTTCGCCTCATCGCGACTAACAATGTGCACAGCGCTGGCACCCGACGCCAACGCATATGCAGTCATTGTTGACCCAAATGATCCGGTGCCACCTGTTATGGCGATGACCGACCCAGCTAGCGTCTTACCCAAGGGAAACTCCTAACGATCCATCATTCATGAACTCTACTTTATCACCGGGCAAACAACCACCGATTGGCTACGACAACGGAAAGAGCGAGCAGACAGGCAGATCCGCCGCGCGCCGGTCACAAGCAAATCACTCACTCCAGGGTTAGCAATTAGGCGTAGTAATCGCCATACTCCGGAACTAGATCCGCAAGCATGTCGTCCCAACTATCTGGAGCCCAACCCGTCGCTTTCTGGAACTTTGAACTGTCGAGTGATTTGTCCACCTGGTACGACGCATCTGGCGTTATGCGCACCAGCCAATTCATTGCCGTTGAGAGTTTGGAGAGAAGCGCGAACTTGTCGATTGGCGAAGACGATATGTGCCACAACCCGAAGAGGCCCGGATTAGGCAAAATGAAGTCTCGCAAGGTCTCGCTAAACACGCGCGTAGTCAACCCGCTGAACACTGCGCGACTGTAACCATGCAGCGGTTCGGAGCGATGCGAGGCGAACCAACCGAATAGCCCATTCTGCTGGCCAAACTGCCAGCCCACAATCGACGTGCGCACGGTGATGACATTTTCCAAGTTGACGACTTCGCCCAACAGTTTGGAACGTCCATACAGATCATCTGCATCCGGAAAGTCGTCCTCCCTGTACTGACCGGTCCGGCCAGAGAAAACGCAATCTGTACTCACCTGCACCAAACGTATTCCGCGACTTGAACATAGCTCCGCAAGCATATGGGGCCACAGGCTGTTAACCGCGATCGACTGCACAGCATCCCGTGCGCTCGCTCTTTGTTTTACGACCCCGACGGCGTTCAGAACCACCTCCGGTTGCACATCATCGATAATCGACTGAACCGAGCGCACGCTGGTGGCATCCAACCCGAAGAACAACCGCTCTTTCGCTAATCCAAGACGCTCGGCATCTACTCCGATAGCATCCATCGCGGCACGGCTACGAGCAGCTGCGAACACTTCGTACCCAGGAGAAAGCACACGAATCGACTCGCTGCCTAACATGCCGTTGGCTCCAAGAACCAAGACTCGCATCGTTATCGCCGCTCCTCTCTGTAAGTCACTCGTCTGGGTATTCCGTATCGACCATTCTGCCATGGCCGAACAAGAACCTTTCAAGCCGATCAAGGTTGGTATCTCGATCAAAGTGCGCGCGGTGATAACGCATCCCGTTTTCGCCCAAACGGCTGCGCTCTTCCGCGTCCATATGGTAGATGGTCGTGATCGCCGCAGCCAGGCCTTCCGAATCCTCCGCGTCCACGCATAACCCGGCGTCGGCATACTCGTTGATGAGCCGTTTGCCTTCCCCGTCCATTGCCCCAATTATCGGCTTGCCGCCCGCCAGATATGAATTCACCTTTGCTGGTATGCCATACTCGAACAGATCGCTCTTCGAGAGGCAAACTATCATCGCGTCCGCCAGGCTCTGCCACTTCGGGATGTCTTCTGTCGGCCTCAATCCTTCAAACGTGAAGTAATCGCGAAGCCCGCTCGCGCTGACCTCGTCGACGAGCCACCTCTTACTCATGCCGTCTCCAATGACGATGATATTGAGTGCGGGGCAATCCGTCACCGCCATCTTCACCGCAGCGATAACTGTCTCGAACGACTGCGCCGGGTTGATGTTTCCGGCGAACACGATATTGAATCTCCCTTGGAACCTCGACTCCAGCATCTCATCATGGTCGCGGCTGTCATACAGCTTCTCGGGCCACTGCGGAATATATAGGGTGCGTTGGCGAGGAATCCCCACATCGGAGATCATACGATCTTGAATGCCTTTGAACACTCCCACAACGTTGTCTGCGCGACGATAGAACCAATAGGAGAAACTCGTCATAAATCGGGTCAACAGCCGCGACCGGAAAGGAATTATCGAGAATAGACTATGCGGCCAGAAGTCACAGACCACAATCATCAGCGGAACGTGCTTGATCTTCGCATACACGATACCCGGCAGCGTCATGAACACCGGGGAGAGCTGGTAGCAGAGGACCCTGTCATATCTTTGGGTCAACAAGAACGGTAGCCACAGACACGCACAGATCGGCCAGGAAATGAAGTTCAGCGCTATTCGGAGCATTGAGCCGCCACCACGCGGAACCTCCCATGCGCGGAAGATGCGCACGCCGTTATGCCGCTGCACCCGCGGCCCAGTCAGTGAATACCCGTCAAAGAACCGTCCAGCCGGGTAATTTGGTATTCCGCAAAGGACGTCGACCTCATAGCCGCGTTCAACGAGCCCTTCGCACACATCCGTCACTCGGAACGGCTCAGGCCAGTAGTGTTGCCCAACCACCAGTACGCGCTGTTTCCGAGCCATCTGCTGCTTCATGCGCGACTCACAATGCGGCACCACTCAGTCGACACGGTTCGCCCACTCACTCGACTTGTATAACTTCGCTACCAGCTTCGCAATAGGCGTCGGCCAGAACTTCTTCAGGATGTACACGTCCTCTTCTGTTCGCTGATTCGCCCCGATTGTCTTTGTGGTGGTCGATCCGTCGTGAATGCGGTGGCCCATCAGCCGATCCTTCATGTAAACGAATTCGCCTGCCTCCAGCGTCAGTATTTCATATGCAAACCAATCGACGCTGCAAGTAAGGTCGTCGCAAGCGAACAGCGGTACCGGGAGTTTGCGCCGCACATAGGCGACCGCCGGGCACATTATCGGATCACCAAACCTTAACGCCAGTCGTTTGAAGAACCGCCTCCCCCGAAACGGTCTGAATCTCAAAGGGTAGAGCATGATGCCTTTGAAGACGAAGTTAAGGTCCATGTAAACCCGCTTCCCCTTCTTTATGGCGTAATAGCCCGGAAAAATCATCAGAGGGTCAACGCTGTCCTCATATGCCTTTACTACTCTGTCGGCGTACGTGTAGTCGTAGATGTCGTCCTGATGGGCTATGGTGACGAGATCAGTCGTACCGAGGCTTGCTCCGAAGTCATAGTCGTAGCCGATACCCCGCGAGTTGGCGTTTACGAAAACCTCGAGCCCGTATCTTTTTGCAAGTCCAAAGATGTGATCATTTGGCGTGGATGTGCCGATCACCACATGACTGTGATACTTCTGATTCAACACACTCTTGATACAGTCCTCCAAGTACCGCGACTCCTTGTAAGCCAAGACGGCAAAAGTGTGCTTGACATCCGCTCCCACCATAGGTCTCCTTCCTGCTTCATACACCTTACAGGGCGCCGACCCTTGAGTAAATGATCCAACCGCGCCGTTGCGTTCTGTCAGTGGGTAGACTATAGCGCAAGGAGGAGGATGTGGCCACGCGAATACTCGTAACCGGTGCCGGTGGTTACATCGGGCGTCCGGTCACCGCCCGCCTACTCGATCTCGGTTTCGATGTTTTCGCCAGCGATCGTGTGCCGGAACATCTGGATCCACGTTCCACCCACATGCTTGAAGACATCCTTGACGGCGACCCCGACATCTTCAATAAACTCGGCAGCCCTGACACATTGATTCATCTGGCGTGGCAGGACGGCTTCGTCCATAACTCGCCAAGCCATATGCAAAGGCTGTCGGATCACGTCCGGTTCTTGCGCGCGATGATTGCCGGCGGCTGCCAGCACATTGCCGTTATGGGCTCCATGCACGAGGTCGGCTACCACGTCGGTGCGATTGATGAAAACACCCCATGCAACCCATTGAGCCAATATGGCGTCGCCAAGAACGCGCTGCGCCAATCACTACTTCTCGACGCGGCGCAAGGCGATTTCGATCTCCTCTGGCTGCGTGCCTATTACATCGTCAGCAATGACGAGCGCGGGTCTTCGATCTTCGCAAAGCTCCTCCAGGCTGCCGCTCGAGGAGACGCCACCTTCCCCTTCACATCTGGCACCAGCCAATACGACTTCATCGATCTGCATGATCTTGCCATTCAGATTGTCGCCTGCGCCACCCAGACGGAGGTTACCGGTGTCATCAACACCTGCTCTGGCAAGCCAGTGTCGCTGGGCGCGCGCGTCGAGCAATTCATCGCCGACAACCACCTAGACATCAAGCTCGAATACGGGGTCTTCCCGGATCGTCCCTATGACTCGCCGCTTGTGTATGGAGACACCACCAAGATTCAAGCCATCATGGCAGCGAATAGCGGGTTCGCCCCGAAATCATGACTCACAGTGCAACTGACGAAGGGAGTTGGTCGTGCCATCGACGCCGAAATCTACCCCAGCAATCGCTGTTATAGTGCCTTGTTACAACGAGGAGATCGCAGTCGGCAAGGTCGTCGCGGATATCAAGGCGGCCGTGCCGCAAGCCGATGTCTATGTTTACGACAACCAAAGCTCGGATGGAACTATTGAGGCCGCCAAACAAGCTGGCGCCATAGTTAGATCCGAACCTAACAGAGGCAAAGGAAACGTCGTCCGCCGAGCCTTCGCCGATGTCGACGCCGATATATATGCGTTGATCGACGGCGACGACACCTACGACGCTAGTGCTCTGCCGTTGATGATCGACACAGCCGTCAGCCAGCATCTGGATCACGTCTTGGGTGTGCGCACACCGGACACAACATCATCTGCTTACCGTCCGGGCCACGAGACTGGCAACAAGATGTTCAACCGTATCGTGAAGCTATTATTTGGTGGCGCGGTCAGTGACATGCTGAGCGGATACAGGGTGATGTCGAGGCGATTCGTCAAGTCATTCCCAGCAGTGTCACGTGAGTTCGAAATCGAAACCGAATTGACAATCCACTGCATGAGCCTCAGAGTGCCGAGCACTGAGATACCCGTGGGGTTCAAAGATCGTCCAGCTGGCAGCGAGAGCAAGCTGCGAACATATCACGACGGTTTCCGCATCTTGAGGCTGTTGGGCACGCTGGTTCAATACGAACGACCGCTGTTCTTTTACGGCGTAGTGGCGGCGATCTTTGCCGTGATTGCGGCCATTTTGGGTGTGCCTGTGCTGTGGGAGTTCGCCACCACCGGACTCGTGCCGCGGCTTCCCACAGCAGTTCTGGCTGCGTCACTGGTGATAATCGCGATGCTGGCGCTGGTGGTTGGCCTCATTTTGAACGCCCTGATAATGACACGCAACGAGGCCGCCCGGCTTTTCTACCTTAGCTATCAACCGATCGCAACTGCGTGAACCAAAAAGGTGGCCGCTACTCATGGCTATTGGCGACGCTGGTTTGCCGATCGCCCGCAGGATCCAGCACGAAACACACGAGTTGCCGGTTGCCGGCGTCCCAAGCGGCTGACGTCGGCTTGATGTATTGCGTCTTAAGGCTGCTGGACACCATGTCCGACCCCACATACGTCTGAAAAGCCGGCCCGCAGTCGCTCGTCTCCAAGGCGTCCCAAGCGGCGACCGTCGGGTACGAATCGGTGGTGACGGTCTGATTGTAAAACACCTCAGAATCGTGCGGTTGGGTGCAGTCGACCACCCAGATGCTGGCGTAGTCGGCGTCTGCCGTCTTTGACAGCTCAAAGCAACTGCCTGGCTGCACCGTCCTGGCGAGGATACTGCCGTCGTTAACCGGCGTCTGACTCGGAATAGGGTTGAATGGGTCGACGGTCTGACCCTTCTTAATTGCAAAGTATGCGCCGCCTAGCACTGCCCCTAACAACAAGATGGCCAGTATGAATGCTGCGAACGCCTTACGCGGTGGCCGTTCTACGGAGGGCGTCGCTTCAGCGGCATCATCTGCGACTTGATCCACGGGCTGGTCTTCGGACTCGTCGACGACCTGATATCTCGTCCCAGCGTCAGGTTCATCCCAGGGCAGTGCCGGTGATTCCCAATCGAACTGTTGCGGCGCTTGCGGTGTGGCAGCCACTTTTGCTGGCCTGAAAATATCGGGTGGGAATAGAGACGCAGCTTCATGCGGTTCTGGCACATCCCGGGCAACCGGCTGTCCCGAAGGGTCGATCCCGCGATGCGCGGACTTCACATCAAACCCATAAAGCCAGAGCTCGCCGGTGGTAGGCGCTGCCCTGGATGGCGCGGCCGACGGGGCTGGAACCCCAACCGGCCCGGTGGCGGATCGAGGCGCGACCGGCGGCATCGGCGGCACAGGCGGCGTGAAACCGCGAGGAGGGGTTATGTCGTCGCTCATGGCCCGATCGAACCTCGTCTCTTCTCCGTGTAGCCCACGCACTATCGCAAAAATGATGCCAGCAGGTAGTTTAGCTCACAAGTTCTACCTCAACACGGGTAGTAAGATATCCCTGGCGTTGTGTCGGCGACGCTTCAGATACCCAGATATGGAGAGTCATGGCTCAACGGGCGCTGCGATACGATGTACAAGGTTTGCGCGCCATCGCCGTCACCCTGGTGCTGGTAAACCACTTCTGGCCAACCCCACTGGCCGGCGGTTACGTCGGGGTTGACGTATTCTTCGTAATCTCGGGTTTCCTGATAACCACGGGCCTGATCAAACGTCCGCCAAGAGCACCCCGCGACCTCTTGAGTTTCTGGGCGCGACGCATCCGGCGCCTTCTGCCAGCCGCCTGCTTGGTTCTACTCGCGGCGCTGATCGTATCGTTCGTCTGGGCACCGCGCACCATGCATCTGAACATCGCGGCACAGACAATCGGTGCCGCCGTTTATGGGCAAAACTGGGTGCTGTCAGCAACTGCCACCGACTATTTCGCCGCCAGCGCATCGCACACGCCTATACAGCACTACTGGTCGCTGTCGGTTGAAGAGCAGTTCTACCTGGTTTGGCCGATTCTGATCATGTTGCTGGCCTGGCTGAGTAGGCGCACATCGGGGCGAAGGTTCTGGATCCCCGCCGGGCTCGGTGTGGTGGCCGTTGCATCACTCACGTTTTCGGTGTGGTACACCCACACCAGCCCGACCGCGGCCTATTTCATTACGCCGACCCGCATGTGGGAACTGGCCGCAGGTGGACTTGTCGCTGTCGCCGTTAACAATGGCTGGCAACTGCGTTCCGGGCCACTTCGGGCTGTGCTGGCTTGGGTTGGCGTGACAATGATCATGACGTCGGCCTTTTGGTTTTCATCGACTACCCCATTCCCCAGCTACACCGCATTGTTGCCCGTCGCCGGCGCAGCACTCACGATCTTCGCCGCGGCAGATGACGTCCAATGGTCACCAAGTATCTTCTGGCGCTGGTGGCCGGTACAGACCGTCGGCGATATCTCATACTCCATCTACCTTTGGCACTGGCCGGCCATTGTGCTTGTACCAATGGTGATGGGCCGCCCAGCCGACACTTCCATCAAATGGGCCATCATCGGCGGGGTATTGATCGTGTCGTACCTGACGAAACGCTTCGTCGAGGACGGGCCACGATTTAGCCCAGTATTCGTGAAAAGCTTACGCAACACTTTCCTGCTCGGCTTGGTGATCTCTATGACAGTCGTAGGCTGTTCCCTGGTTGTAAGGTCAGTCGAAACGCGCTTGCAAGCCCAGGAAGCACAGATTGCTCTGGTGGCTGCCATGGGGCAGCAACAGCTTGGCAACCATTCAGACTCTAGGCTGTGCATCGGTGCAGGCGTCGTGTTGAACCCCGAGTGCGCCACAAAAGACAGCTCTACGCTGCTCTACCCGCCCAGCGTAATTGCCAATAATCCGTGGATCATGTGCAACACAATGCCGCCATACACCGATATCCAAAGATGCAACTTTGGTGCCACAACGGGAAGCAAACACATTCTGCTTATCGGCAATTCACACGCCATGCAATGGGCCCCGGTACTGGACGACATATCAAAGGATTACGGCTGGGTTGGTGACACGCTGACCGGGGCCGGTTGCGCGCCGAATATCGGAATTCAGATTTTTCGAGAAAGCAACGAAACCGATGCCTGCGCGGCGCTGGCCGATGAGATGATGACGGAAGCAACGTCAGGCAAGTACGATCTCGTTGTGCTGTCAGCCGAGCGCTGGGACACATTGGTGGGCGCCGCAGAGAAGACGCACTGGGCCAGCGTCACAACATCAATGCAAGCAGTCTATGACGAGCTGAAAGCGGCGGGCGTTAATGTCCTTGTGATCCGCGACACGCCCGACCCGCAAAAAAACATCCCCGACTGCGTTTCGTACTATTCCACGAGCTGGTCCGCATGCGACTACCCGGACACTACGAATACGACCTCCCTAGACCCGATGTACGATATCGCGGTCAGCAACGCGGACCCGAAAATCATCGGAGTCTCGGTGAACAACCTTCTCTGCAACACGAACGGCGTCTGCCCGGCAGTAATCGGCGGTGTAATCACCTTCATGGACGACAATCACCTGTCAGCACCGCTTGTTCAAAGCCTGCGGCCCGTTATCGAACCGGCGATGACGCAGCTGCTCCAGTAGTGATCTGCCAGGCTTTCAAGCCTGTGTTTTCCATATGCGCGGCGCTCTCAACAGCCCCTCGGACGAGGTGATCCTGGTAAGATAGACCCTTGCAGCTACGCCTTGCTGCGATTGGTTGATGTGGGTGTCAGGAGGATGGTGAGTATGAAGAGGCCGACGCGAAGCATTATTGGTGGTTTGCTAGGTATGTTGGCATTGCTCATCAGTTCTTGTGGCATCGGTTCTCTGAACAGTTCGGTGCCTGCCGAGTCGGACACCCCATTGCGTACCATTATCGCCTGTGTGGGCGACAGCATCACTTTGGGCTACGGGGTGGCATCAACTGACAACTACCCGGCTCAACTCCAGCAAAAACTCGGAAACAAGTATCAAGTGTTGAACTTCGGGGTCGGCGGCACCACAGTTAACCCGAATAGTGACCTACCATACGTG
>Ga0123357_10002360_pt1 | contig 20998 bp, 8 predicted proteins | sample TergutEmb28metaG_FD_89873 | JGI IMG/M metagenome (GOLD analysis project Ga0123357, IMG submission 89873) | Embiratermes neotenicus P4 segment gut microbial communities from Petit-Saut dam, French Guiana - Emb289 P4 | ecosystem: Host-associated > Arthropoda: Insects > Digestive system > Gut ... | reverse complement strand
GCTTTTATTATTGAATGTTTAGAATATAACTAAAATTACAGAACCAGTGCATTTATCCGAATAGAAACATTTCTATTAACCTTTATGTATCCTGAACCAGACAGCGCGTACAACTCTCGAGTGTGTTAAAGACAAATTCTCAACTGAAATTTTAAAATTTTATGGAACACGGCATTCTAAAGCATTTAATTTTGTTCCTGTCTTTTTCTGATTCCCTTAATCCTCATCAAATAACCAATTTCCTTGCTATGATGTACAGAGAATTACCGTGCTGGAGAGTAGAAACTTGAAGATAAAGAAATTACCCATGCGAAGCAGACTGCAATATGTACGGTGCTGGAGATACTGCCGTCTGTCGGTACTAGACTGTAATCCATTCGGGTCATGTGTACAGAAAGGAGAATATGCAGTGAAACTCAATTACATTCACATTCTTAGTACCCTATTCTAGTACTACGTTAGGCAAAATTTAAACTTCACAACTTGAACAGACTACCAGTAAAAGGCACATATAACATTGTGTCCGGTGGCTAACAGGTGCTAGTGTCAGAAGTTAAGGTTTCGTATCTGTAAAGTGCCGGGTCTAATAATAATAAAAATAATATTTATTAACCGCAATTGGGTTGTCACCCGGTGGAAGTGGTTATTTTACATATACATACAATATGAAATTGGTTACTAATAAATTTAAGTGGGGAGGGTTACATGAGAAGCATGTAGTGGCAACTTAGAATCTTGAGAACCATCTCAGCATTTGCTTATAGACACAAGGAAACGAAGAAAAACCTGTGTCGAGGTGGTCGGTCGCAGGACCTTCCTAATACTGACTTCTAGCTAGGAGGCTGACTTCTAGCCATCAGACAAGTCACATCAATGAAGGTTTCTGGACTTTATCCTCAAAACATCCAGGCTGGAGAAGAATAATTGAAGGTTAAAATGTATAATAGTGGTTTACCTCAGTAACCAGAGAAAATGCTGGGACACTGGCAGTCTGTCAGTAGGGTTCGGGCTGCCGTTATGAAACTTTCCCTGCGAAGTAATTTGCACAAAGAACATCAAAACGCTGTAAGATAGAAAACATTCCCATTTTTTAACCTAACAGCTTAAATACAAGCCCTACCCATAACTGTGTCATACAAGTCATAAATCTTAACGTGCTTCACATGACGTCTTAAGCATGCCAGCTAATTATTTAATGTCGAGCCTTACTCTTTTCAATAAAAGCGATAGTTAAAGACAGGAGTTACAATTTAATTTATGTCGAATCTAAACAATTAACCACGTAAAAATTCCTCACATTCTGAGTTCAAACATTCGCGCTGATAAACGCATAGTTCCTCATCCTGGTTTCACCTTACCTACCTGCTCGAAAGAAATAAAATAAACTGTTAAAATGGGCTCCCTTTTAGTGGTAATAATCTGTTACCTAACGTAACTGTGAAAATTGTTTGAGCTGTAATTTTGGGATAGGTCCAGCATTGTAACTTGTTATGACAGGATTCGTAAAATCCCGTCCAGAGAGGCTAGGAAGTCACACACACTAAAATGGTCTACAGAAGCAAAGAGAGGCCATGGATGGCCGCTTAGGGTATTTTAAATAGGGGACTCTGGGTACCCGGAAATATACTTCGTTGATGAATAAGAGAAATATTCTAGAGCAACTTCGGGAAAGGAAGTTTCAAAGACGTCAAATAAAGCGGCCTTTCTTTAAGTAAAATAAAATTATCTTCCCTTTCATGGCACAGATAAATGAAAACTTGCATTTGGAGGAAAGAGAAATGTCCGGCCTACACTTTGTAAACGGTTATAATTCTGCAAAAATAGAGATTTTTGAAACTACATGAAGTGCAATGATCTATTTTACGATACCGAAGACGTCGCCTTTTCCTTTTCGACTGCTATAAAACTGAACGTGGGTTAAACTTCCTATAATATGAAAGCCAAAATATTCCGAATCCAAATGCATTTATGCGCAAACAAGAGCATTGGCAGAAACTCATTTAATGCGTCAAGTGTAATAGTTTCATTTTACAAGTGTCATTACAGTTCTGCGTCACGGGGTTAAATTCTTGACGTCACATCTCTTCGATTTCAAGAACTGAATTTCTTTATACAATGCGAAATCCGCTGTTTCTTTCCCGGCGGATTAAATTTCTTGTGTCGGTCAAGAGGTTAAAGATCAATGTAAATATTCACATTTTTTATGATATACGGTAGTTAAAATTGGTGTGTTATATAAGAAATCATAAATTAATTCTTCCCCACTACCGATTTTAAAACGCCTGGCCGATTGCCACATTTTGTGGATGGTTGATTTATAATTGTTACAGTCTCTTCACATTAACTATACTCAGTCATATTTGACGTTTATTACTTGTCCCTAAAATGCTGTTTCTTCGTTACGGTCATCAAGACGCTTCCTTCAACGAACCTCAATGAAATTTAATAAACGTTTATTAAGGTATTAGAAAAACAATTACAGCCAATGTGACCATAATTATAAAAATATTATTTATAGCAAAAAGCAAATTTATTTCGTCGTGTGCCATGAAATATTTAAAGATGCTTCAACGTACAACCAAGCGGTAAATTCTTAGAAGAAAAATTCTAATCACATGGTATGGTAGGCCAAAGCATAGCTTACATTCTTCCGTTTCCAGTTTAGCCACGATTGGTCATTCCGCAGTCATGTCTTCCGACAGGTCCGTAGCCTCTTCCCGAGCAAGTCCTGCACAAAAAGCGATCTAGGGTTTCCTATTTCTATTTCCAGGATCCTCTCGTCTCCTTAAGGTTATACAGTTCTTGCTTACGTCTTCTTCTTCGTCTTTCCAACACTTCTATTCTTCCCTCTACCTTCACTTCAGTAACGTGTTTTGGTAGGCACTTCTTGCGCAAGATGTAACTTACCCAATTCGCCTTCCTTCTTGTTACTGTATGAAGGATATTTCTTTCCTCATTCACTCTATGTAATACTTCATTCTCTTACACGATCGGTCCAACTGACCTTCTCCATCCTTCTCCAGTACCACATTTTATAACTTTCGACGTATTACTGATCTTTTTCCGAAGTATACAAATTTCAGCGCCCCACAAAGAAAGGCTCCAAATGTAATACTTTACTAGTTTCTTCCTTAAATTTAAGTACATTTTACTCGTGAATATAGTCTTCTTGTTGAACGCCGCTTTTCTTAATGGCAACCCTGGATTAATTTTTACATGTACATCTTACATCATTCGTTACCACGCTACCCAAATAGTCGGAATGTTCCACATTCTCCTGTTGTTTTTGATCTATCATAATCAGTGCTCAGGAAAGTTGTCCTGAGATTCTAATATTCGTAATTTTTGGCCACATTCATTTCCATTCCGTAACATCTTTCACTTTCAGTTCGTCAAGCCAATAAAATGGATTTAATAATTCATCCTTGTGCTACATGCTATATGACGACGCTATTTCAACTCCTGCGTCTGTTCAATTACAGTGAATATGGATGATATACGAGCATTTTCAAATAGCGTGCAGTGACATGATTCGAGGTTCCTGTACCAGCAAATCGACAGTCTGCCAGACGTAAAGCACAACAGTTGGTATCACTGTTGATAACAGTATTGCAGCACCAAACTTACTGGTGAGTAAGTGTTATCCAAATGAAAATGTGACGTAGTGTATTTTGAACTAAAATGCCTTTAGGGAATAATCACCAAACACTTCCATACTTTGGCTCATATTGGATAAAGCGTTAAGCCTGAATGGAAGCATATGATGTATGCAAGATTCAGAATATGAAGCTAAATTATGTACTCTTACCACAGTTTGTACTTCAAACAGTTTACACTACAATGCTGGCAGTGTAATTCAAGTATTTGTTGAAGTTATTAATTTATTTAACGACATTACTTGAATTGTGTAAGTTGTATGGTGATGAAGAAAGGATGGAAATAAATTCTGAATTGATAAGGATAGAGGAAAAGTGATCCTGACCTTTAAATATAATCCAACATATTACAGGAATGACTGGAGGTTATCACCATAAGACCTCAGAGAGGGCAGATGATTTGAAACGCGTGACTCTACGTCAGGATGTATCAAGTATAAAGATATAATGCCATAAGTACGACAACCCATTCATTTCTCTCGTCTTAAGCTAAAATTACATAATCCACATCGTATATTTTCGTTATGTGGGAGGACAGCTATTAAAATACCAGTCGGAGCACCTTTCGTCAAGAGCAAAATTAATGATTTTTTCCTAGTTCTTCCATATTGAGTACTGACGATATTGGAAGTGAGGTTCGGCAACTTTTTCCTATTCGAGTGGCACAGGGTTCCAATCTCTGTCTACCCTAATGACATTTCTTCGTGGTTATGTTAAGTCACTTCATCCATATGATTCGGGAATACCTTAGAATATGTCACGACAATACCGTTTCACATCTTGAGAAATCATACCTCGCAAACGCCCTACCATTCTATGCCATAAAACCTACATCTTAAAAATTATCGTAAAATAGAGCAGAAGTGAAACTGTACGAATTCATGGCTGTTTCTGCTACAGTTCTTTCATATACAATAAATGGTACATAAAATCATCCTTTACAATCTCATTCACAGCCACATAACCGATACAGCTGATACAGCGTCACATATTATCCTGTCAGTGAAGCAAAAAGCCATTTAAACACAACGTTACCAGTTCCCCTTGAAGAAATCATGGTGCCTCTGGAGGGCCCAATTTTCATGTGATGCAGATTCGTCACGTCATATTTGCTTTGAACCACAGAAAGGGGGGGGGGTGAGATTTATCATCCCTGCTTGTAAAATAAGGTCCGTTCTGAAACACTGTTAATGGAAGTCCACCTTTGTTTTGACAATTCCGTCGCACGACGGCAACAAAACACTGATCCACCCTCAAGCTTTATGTCAGCATTGTTAGTTCGGAATTCAAAAACAAGGCATTTTTATAACTACAAAACATAACTTTGTTACAATTCCATTTATCGTTTTTTCCATGTGAAAGACTACAAATCAAGCCAAGTTTCAACCCAACACAACTCTACGCGCCCTAGCAGATCGGTTTTACTAGCGTAAGGGATGACGTAAGCTTCGAAATGTAACGAAACGCGTATCTCAACTTCAGCACGTAAAAACAATGGACACCTAGACCAGCATTAAAAGAGTCAGTGCAAGAAACATAAATGTTTTTCAAAACCGAGAGACTTACCATGTGTCCAACAGAGTACCGTTTTTCGGCAGTACATGAAGTTCATACTGACCTGAAAGTAAAAATATATTTAACGTTAGACGTCAATGAGAGGGTGACAAATGTTGTGTTTGGGATATGTTCGGACTAAAAAGAAAAAAGTGATTCATGAGTTCCAATTTTAAGTAGGCTTGTCTAAGTACTTCAAAACAATTTTAGCATTTTTTTGCATAAATGATTGTTATTCTTCTTTATTTACTACAGATCCAAATTTATCTTGAAAATCTACTCCCTCTATAAAACGCTTAAAAATAAACTGGGAAACAGGAAATGTACTTCGTATATCTTTCTTAAACACATAAGGCATATACAAGAAAATAACAGGCAAGCTGCTCTCGTATTTACATACAAGCATATACCAATTCGTTGAAAATCACTCTTGATCAATACAATTTGAGAATATTACTTTATCTAGAATTTAATGTGGCCCACTTAGTTAAATGAAGACGCGAGTGCCTGTGACTCTCCAGACAATCAACGAAAACGAACAGCAAGTAAGACAAGAGAAGCAGTAAAGGAACAAATTTGGGCAGGCCCGATATTTCCGGACCGCAGAATGGTGCAGTTACTGAAGCTTCTCTCTTTTACTGCACCAGTTTCAGTTAACCTTTTACCATACTTATTATGGGAAACTGACGTATATCTTCTTTTGCTTGTTCCTTAACCCTTTCCGCGCTGGGTTTCAAAACAAAAATCTATATAGCTACACGGTAACTTCCACAATAAAAACAAAAATATTTATGTTGAAACTCCTAAGACTGCCAGCAGAGTATACTTGCATACGTCTTTAACTATCAAACTCATGAAAGCAGGAAAATGTAGAATATTTCCTGAACGAGAGATATATCGTATTAGCATTTAGAGGGTCAAATATATAGATTTTGTTTCCGGGTGCGGTACGACAAGCGAAAGCCTGGGACTTTCATAAACCGGGCAGGGATTTATATCTGCGTTGTAAGATCTTCTGTAAGTAGAACAATCAGGCTACGAACCCCTCCTCCCAAATTATAACATATTCTCCATTCGCTATCGTCTTCGCATTATTTTATCTGTACCCTACATAACCTCCGCAGGGAAACGCTTTAGTTTAGACCAGCCCGAGCAGCCTGCAGCTCGCAGCAAAATGTTACTCCTGGAGACATTTGAAACGAGAAAACGTCTTTTTAACCTTAACCTGGCAAAGCCGGGACACAGCGCTGAAACAATTTTGAAAAACTATGAGCTGCTGATTTATGACGACATACATTAGATTACCAATTAATTTTGTAAAAATGTGCGGAGATGGCGGCGCCCTAGTCTACGATGTGAACTGAATTTCCTATAACTTTCACCAGTTATTATTAGTACAATTTTATCACACATGTTGCAGAGAAAACTACAAGTTCAAAATTGTACATACAATTGTAGGTACACTTATTCACTTTTCATTCTGTGTATGAAATTTGGTGTTGCCCGCCCACAGACCGAATTTTGTTCAATTTGCCAGCAACACATTAAAGTTTGAGTACATACTTGGTTTAGACTCCGTAATTTCGTCTCCAGTCCTTCTGGAAAGGAGAAGGCACTATGTACCGTCACGTCAAGCATAATGTAAACGAAACTGCTAGTTTTACTCGTACAGATATTTCTGTTTGTTCCTGGCCAAATGCACTAAGAAACGCAAAGGAATTTTTAAGGCAAATATCTCTTATTAATCACTTCCAAGAGACGCGAAACATTAATATTAATATTAATATATATATATATATATAGAGAGAGAGAGATTTCGTAACTATAAGGCTTGCGAATGTGTCAAACAGTATACGTCCACATGCCGCTTGTAACAATCTAACACGTGCAGTCTTGGACCGACTGACACTAGATCAAGCAGCAGCCAGCAGTCTGAGATTGTGGTGTACACTGGTGCACAGTAGCATAATAGTGCGCATGCGTGATTGCAGGCTTCCTCCGAGGTGTAAATGAACTCTTCGGTTTTCTGGGATGCTACGCGGCGTAGATTGATAGTTAGCTACCGACGTTTCAGGGCAACCTATCGGGCCCATCTTGGAAAGCTTGGCCCTTGAAGATGGGACCGGTAGGTTGTCCCGAAACGTCGGTAATCTAGGCTGTCTAACATCTCAAGAGAAGGAATATTTAATAGTGCACGATTTCTCAACATGGAAGTTACAGCTGATGACCAACTGTACTTGGGCAACGTGACACCATCTACCGTTTCAGGTCAGACACAGCTGATTATTGCAGGAAAATATCGCGTGCTTCCTTACTTGCTTGCTCGCTTGTTTGCTAGCTTGCTAGCGCGCTTATTTGCTAGCTTGCTCGTTTCCTCGCTTGCTCGCTCACTAGCTTGTTTGCTTGCTTGCTTGCTCGCCTGCTCGCTTGCTTGCTTGCTGGCTAGGTGTTAGTGTCTATATCCGTCTTGAAGTAAGAGCGAATAGTTTACTTTAATGGAATAAGCCCTAGTAACAAATACACCCCAATTTCTTCTCTTTCAAACACGAGGAGCCGAGGTAGTGTAGTCGGTATAGGGACTAGCTACAGGTTGCATGACGTGGGATTCGAATCCCGGAAAAGTAAAAAAAATTTTTATCTACTCCATAAAGCCTCCTACTCCCTTGGTATCGGGGTTAATTCCGGGGGTAAAGCCGCCGGGGCGTGAAATTTATCACTCACTTCCACCTAACGCAGAGGAACCAGTGGAGCTACACATCTGCTGCCCTATATGCCCCCATGGTGTGCACAGGAACATCTTTAGAAACGTGAAAAGAAAAATAAGACGAAGCCAATTCATGGTTTTTAAGTAATTTAATTACGATGACTGCTGAGTGGGGCTGAGTTTAGGATTATAATCAGGAATGCCTACATCTATGCAGCTCAGTAGGCTTCTGGTGTGCTGTCTGAGAAACTCGCCGACACTGGCTGGGAAGATGAATGTTCTTTTATGGCATTGAATGCCCCCGACTGTGTCTACACGCGGCTAGTTACCACTCCCAGCCACACATCAATCCGTCTTCTTCATGCAAGCCTTTGAAGAAAAGGCCGCCATCAAAAAGGACATCCGTTATAAACAAAAATAACAAGACGCTATCTAGGAAGCTATATCGTTTCACTGCGCGAGTTTGAAAATCATTCTCACAACGGACGTGAAAGGACAGGAAGGAAAAGAGAGGTGAGTAAAAAAACAAATGCAAATGGTGTCCATCCTCTACCAGCACGGCTTTAGACACGGGGGTTTCAAATATCTATCAGTTACTTTAACCAAGTCTCGGACCGCCTGAACTAGAGGTTATAAATTACGTAGTCGTAGGTCGCATGGTGTTCTTTCGAAGTGACTCCACACAACGCATTATTTTTGTCTGCTTCGTCAAAATACCTGACAACGGTTAAACCTTTGTTTTTAAAACACGATTTACTTTTGTTTTAACTTCAGGTGTATTTACAGCGTTTTTAGAACATGATTTTAATTCTGATACTGCAGAAAATTCTCCTCTTTCCAATTTTCCTCAGCGTTCTATACATTTCGTTCTCAATATTTATAGTTCAAAACGCATTTTTTTTTTGAATTACACATTTTATCGTCTTTTAACTCACGTGGAATGTTCAATAATTGAGAAGGGATATGCGGCAGTCATACTTCAGCTGGTTGCTCGGGATACGTAGAGAAGCATCAGGGCCACTACACGTACGGCTTGTATTATTCATCGGATCTGCAAACGAAAGAACGAACGAACGTGGCCACGAAATAGTGGCTGGACAGCGTTAAAACGCAGACTGTTTCACAAATATCTTCTCATTCACCTTAAATATGTGTGTCCACTGTGTCAACGTGGTCACGATTTTAGACAGTTTTCATCGTTACGACGAGGTTGGCGACGAAGTCACGCGTTCCCGTGATAAGTTACGTATATCGTTAACGTCTGCCCTTCAACGAAAAAGGCTAAAATCGTCAATAATTTCTATAAGCTTTACACTTAAGTCACCGTAAGGCTTTCGTGACTTACGCACGCCCCAAACATCGTGCACGAAAAACAATGTTCGAGTATTCACTCGCGGCTCTGTTACAATTATTTGTCTCTTGTACAAGGACGAACTCAATAACCTGCCCGCGAAAAGAATGAATTCGGCCAGTGAGGACCGTAAGATATCATTAATAGCGAGAATGTTCATTACGTTTCGCTTTACTTTGCATGGCACTGTAGTAGTAATAACTAAAACAATAATAATACCGCTAACAATGACAAAAATAATACAAAGTTAGGGGTAAAATTCTCCCTATAACAAACTATGAAGGCACAGAGGGGAGGCACAAATATAAACTACTTCTACACTTCTTTAACTTTGGTAGCAAGAGAAGGGGCTGGATGGTCAACGACACGCCCCGGCCGCTTTATGCCCTGAAAAGCTCCCAGATATTCATTTTACAGGAGGTCGGTTGGGCTCCGGGGACCGTCTGGCCAAATACAAAGAATCTCGCCGGCACTGGGCTTCGAATCCTGGACCGTACACACCGAAGCTAGTCGCTATACCGTCGACGCTATCCTGGCCCCAACAACAAAAACAACAACAACAATAACTCATGAATATTGTCTCTCTGTCTGAAATACATATTTAGGCCTGAGGAAAAGGCTCAGACGCAACACTGCGACAGAGTGTTAACATCCCAAAGCAGTTGAATCTTCAGCAACAGCGCTGTAAAATCTAAAATCTCACACACTTATGCCCACTGTTCAACATTATACACTGACCGTACAACTGGCTCTGAGAAAGGTTCCCAATCTATGCTCAATATAATGCTTCTTTTAGCACCCTGGCAACATCTGCAAACGTCCAATTAATTACTGAATGATGCGTTTTGGTGATTCACCTCGATCTAGGGTCTAGATTAGTAATGCATCCAGCTACACTCCTCCTCCTCCTTCGTAAGCCTTCAGGGCTTGCACCTGGACAATTCTAACTTTATTTCGGCGTTTGAGTAAAATATTTCCATACAGTAAGAATAACAGGAAATGCGAGAGATTTGATGTTCACACAGTGGAGAATGTGAACATTCTTTTCATCCAGCACGTGACACCGAATAAGCAGTTTGTTTTCTACCCTGAAGATGGACACATTTTTCCTCCACAAAGTCTGCAGCTCAGCTCTAAGTTCCGGTTCGTGTCACAGACCGCACACCGACCCCGAACCAACACTTCGATTTCAACGGCGACTGTCCCAGTTGGTGTCCGGGAAGACTTTATTAACCCTCTCTGTTTTTGACTGTTAAGCAGGATATTATTACAATAAAATACACACGGTAGGTGATAAGGGTTATGGACGTCCAATCAGGTACTGCAGCTGCAGGCATTACGCAAAGGAATTTCTGATGAAGTGTGCAGAAATGCTTGCTATAATACTGGCAGTCAAGCCGCGTGATATTCCTATGCATGATACAAGACTAGACAGGAGTAAACAGACTGCATTCGGTTATTGGTTATTGTATAACCCTTCCATATTTGGCAACAGTTCAAATACAGATATTCCAGATATTACTGGAATGCAGCGGTGAATATGCCTTCCTCCTTTTTTATTTTGCCTAAACTCTAGTACATTAGAACAACAGAAAAATGTATATATCTATACCATGGCGCGAAATTAACGCCCCTTCCTAAATGTAATCAAGTTTTGGCATCAGTGACACACGAAACAACAGCAGTAATGCAACATCGAAGCAAAATTCGTGCTAACCGCTCACACGTTTTCTATATTGACCAGCAAAATCCCTGTACATTTAAAACCACTATATTGCTTCTCAAACCCTTCCTGGCAACGTCCTGCATTACTAACACAGCCCTCCTGTAAACTCTCCACCAAAAAAATAACACTAGAGCCATTCCGAACCTCATACACAGAACAAACGCAATGGTGACTATAAACGTTTGAACTCTGCAGGCCCTCGAAACCTTTCCGTCCAAACAGCTGTACAAGAAAATTCAATTATGCTGCGCTACAAGAGGAAACTGAAAGGAGAATAGGAAATGGCGATAATCTGGCGAGAGGTACAAGGATCATCGTAGAATATGAGATGTGATTAATATCACGCTGAACAATACAACATCTCGTTTCTGGGGGATGTCTGCACGCCCTTACATAACTACTAACTCCAAGAAACATGGCCATTCTTATAAATCTATTAGTTGCTCAGCTGGTCATGAAATTCTCCTTATATTACAGACTCTGAAGTTCAGTGACAGTGTTACAAAAACCGGATACTTGCCCTTAATCTGAGACAGATAAATCCGAAAAGTCACGTCTTACGTCCTTGAGGTCCACTTCATTATTTTCCTCTTCCCACCTACGCTTCGATAATCAAATTGATTTCTTCCCTTCAGATTCTCGAAATACATTTCCCATTTCACATTTCCCATTCTCCCATGCGTGTAACATGCCGAACCATCTAATCTCCTGTGACATTATTGCCAACAACCAGTGTGAATATTACGGGTAACCTTTTTTTTTTTTAAATTTGATGTTTTATGGAGACAATAGTGTGGCTTTCAGTACAACATGAAGACCGAGACCAACGAAATAATCCCATCCACCTAAAACACAGCAATGTCCCAATCAAACAGACTGAAATCCACTTCAGTATTTATTACTATAGCTTTCTGATTTTGCTGAAGTGTGGTTGTTACCGTACGTGAAGGTGAAGTGATCCCGTTGCAGGCCCGGTGTGGCCCAGAGGGTGGGTAGAGGTATAGCTCTACTCTTCCATGACCGCGGTACTAGAAGGGGGTGAGTGGTCAGCAGCACGCCCCGGCCGCACTTTACCCCCGGGAAACACGCGGTACCCATTTTACAGGAGACTGGGTGGGCCCCAGAGCCGGTCTGGACAGGCGGAAAATCTCGTCCCCACCGGGATTCGATCCCGGACCGTCCAGCCCGTAGCTCAGTCGCTATACCGACTGAGCTACCCGGCCCACTGTTACCGTACGTAAATTACCAAAATAAATAATATTGTGGGCGGAGGAGGGGGGCTGGCTGCGGCGAGTGAAGGACTTGATAGAAAAGAAAGCTCAAGAGATCATTATCAAATGTTAGGAATGCACAGTCATGTTTTCAAGGTCAAATTGGGAATGAAAAAGGTTTAAATTTCCTGAAGAAAATGAGATGAAATTAAATTCGGAATGCTTCCTTTGTTTACTCTGTCGTATTAGCCCGTACACTAACAAACAGAAAGCACGAGCTATGTAAACATCCACTTTTCCAGACACATCCTGTACCATGAAAAGCGAGAAAAGGCCGTACAGCTCTGATCTTCACGTCATTTCAATAAAAAATACGAGCCTTTAATAAAAAAAATCAGTGGGCAGTTATGCATGAAAAGCAAGTAGGATGAAGTTACAATACCTAGTTTTGTCCTTTAATTTTATACCTAATAAAAACCATTGGAACTTAATTAATAAATAATTTATTATCTCACTACTTCGCGCACAGTCCTCGCCAAACTTGAGACAATTCACCGCATCGTGGGACATGCGTTTCTATTCCCTTTCGATATCAGTCCGTGTACCGTGGCACAGCTGTACCCAAACAACGATCATTTTTAAATTTATATCAGCCAAGATTTTACTTCGGCGCTAGAAATAAGACAAGCGCTCGGCTATGAATTCCCGCGACACTACCGTATGAAAACCAGTGCAGGTATTATTTTAATGAAGTTACACGACATGTAAACTTACCTGCCTAACACGCCTTCGTATTTATGAGGATAAAATGAAATCCCGCAAATATATACTGAAAGGAAAACGTTAAAACTCCACTCCCCCTCAAGGGTTTAATATATAGCTAGTTATTTTGTTTGTGACAGAACCCACACTTTAACAAGAGTAGTTCTTAAAATATTTGTTGCCCAATCCATTACGTAATAAAATATAACGTGTTGTAATTCCCACTTACACAGAATTTCTTATGCTAACATTTCACCGTGTAATAAAAGTAAAAAAAAAATGGTACTAGGTAAAGAAACACGCGCGGAAAAGAGAAATGTTTATTGCGGGATTCAAAAGCAGCTATCCATTTCAACATTACTTGGCGTGGGGTTGAATTGCGAGGTTGGTAGGAAAGATATTGTATAGACGACTACAAAAACATGTTTTTACTGATTGATGGATCTCCATTTTCTTGCTTACAGGCGGAAATTACGTGATCAGGCGCTTTCTGGCTCCGAGTCCAGATAAAATAGGAATAAGTGCCATACAGAGTGCAATGGGTACGGATATTCTCAGCACACACAACACGAAAGAAAAGGTCAACAAAATGTCTAGACAGAATATCGAAATTAAACCACAGCATGGACCTCGAATGACACCCATATTACGTACATCTTATTTAACGTCTTTACTCACTTCCTTCTATATTGAAATACAACATTATCTTCCTGATTTCATTGTTGACTTCGACGAAACCTTAGCTTTGTCAATCGACCAAAAACTCAATTCGCTTCCATTAAGAGAAATATAAATACAGTTCTCGTTTGGAAACTTCAAGGAGAAAGGCAACTTGGCTCTAACCTAAAGCTGCAGAAAGGCATAATACAAGAAATAAAAATATAGTATACATAAATATGAAAGAAAAAGAAACATTTTTGCGTTTTATTGCAAGAAAATATCTAACATTACGAGACAGATAATAATAAAATGATATTCAAACAAGGAAATATTGAAAAATTCATGAAAGAAAGATTAAATCACAATAAGTAAATGTGTCTTGTCATTGAACAATATTAATGAAGATAATGAAACAATACATTGTTACACACCCTGTAGGCCAAGGGGTTTGTCCAGAAGAGACCATGAGAAATTAAACCACGATATTGCGTAAATTGGATTTATTTCCGAAACTCTTGTGTCTTTACCACCAATGTAGGCACTCAAACGAATCATAAATCCCCGAAATTACTGCTGTTCATTAAGTACAGAAGAAACAAAGCAGGTAAAACCGTGAGTTTGTAATTACTGCTGTTCCGAAAAAAGTCACTGCGCCTGCAAGCAACGGTGAATCTCAGTTATGAAGGCAATGACCAGTAAGAGCTAACTGCACCATCATAAAATCTAATATTATTAGCATGAAGAAATGACACAAGCAACGATGTATTTCTTTAGTTATGCAGGTGCCTAATTTGAATCTCACTTATCCTGACAGTTTTCTCGGTTTTCCCAAGTCCTTCCAATCACCTGCCGTGATTGGTGCTTCATAAACTCATGGGCGTTTGCTTCCAAAGTACGTCCTATTTCACCATCTTCCCATTTTCTACCTTCATATATATATATATATATATATATATACACATACATATATATACTCTGCGGTCCCGAATATTTTTTAAACTGAACAAGAAAATACACCAAATGCAGCAAACCAAGCACAGCAGAAGAGCTGTGTGTATACAATTGGAAAATGCGTACATATATATATGTGTGTGTGTGTGTGTTTGCGTGTGTGTGTGCATTCATGTATATACATAGGAGTGAGTTTTATGACTGATTATGCAGCTTATTTACAGTTACTGACGAAATAATATGTCATGGTCACAAGGGTCTCAACTAACACGGAGACCTATGAGATCATCACGTTAAGGTTCCTGTATTTTGGCTGTCAGAAATGACGACATATGGTTCAGAGTGCGAGGCATAATCTGGAGACCACTTCTCCTTACGACTACAGGCCTTGTCCAATACAAACCGTGCACAGCGAACTGGTTGTCGTTGCAGAAGTAACTACAGCGATCCAATCGGCACTTGTAACAGGAAATGAACGCTTAGAGTGCACAAGTGCTGCAAATCGTCCCACGCCAATATTAACCTGGCACCAAAGTCAAGCCCACCAGTCTCGTTTAATAAGAATGCACACAGTAGCATGCCAACTGCGTCCTCAGTATACATGTCGATCAAAAAGTGACTAAAAAGTTATACCAACGCCAAATATGAAAGACAGGGAGAGATTGGCGGGAGATGGTGAAACGAGAAGTCAATCAGAGTTGTAACGCGAAGATGTGAAGGAAAGAAACCAGCTGCGAAACTTTATACATAAAAGGGAGAGGGAAGTAACGTGGCGACCAGCGAAGATACGGACTGTTCGAAGTGTGTCAGCGTTTCGAGCCTTCTTGTACACGGCCATTGAAGTTCTAATCAGAAGGAAGTCAAATGAGCAACCACAAATTCCAAATGGGCCCTAGTTTTGGAATTCACTCTCACGGAAATGCAAAGACTCGTATTTTTTTCCACGATAATTCCTGTGAATGTTTTAAAGGAATAAAGAAATAAGGAAGGAGAGGCAGGAAAAATGAAAGAAAAGAAAGAAGCAGAAGGATAATGAAAATAGGAATATATATGTGTATGTCAGGATGTGGGCGAACAGCATAATAATTAATGTTTCATTATTCAGAAAACCGAGAGATTCACAGTAAAATATTTCCCACTTTCACTTGCAACTGTGTTCCAAGCAATATCTAGCGAGGCAACCCCCCAACACAGGCACAGCACCCTGACGCTTCAAGCAGTGCCAGTTATATCTCTCCAATTTGAAAAAAGTAAAAAAAAATTCGAAAACTTCGACAAAGTCAATAAATGTGAATGTTCAAGATATCTAGCATCTGACATCATATGGACTGACACACTGTTGGCGTTTCGAAACAGCTTTCTGCTTCTGTCTTCAGAAACTGAGAAAAAAAAGGCTAAATTTCCCCTTATGTGAATTGGAACGTGCATCATCTTGATAGTTGAGTAAAGAAAGACCAACTTGATGTCACTTGCTTTATTATTCCTTTACTTAATGCTCAACATGTTTCGGATGTTAATACATCCATCCTCAGGACCTTGCGACTTATGTGCTGAGTTATTTCATGGGTTGTATTGATCTGGTTCGATGTGTGTTGGAGTTAGGTTGTGGTATGGCTGTGGTGGTGTGGTATCCGTATGCAGGTTGAAGCACTACTGGCCTGTTCATGTGGAATGCGGGGGGTGGGGGTTAACCCCCAACCCCCGCATTCCACATGAAGAGGCCAGTAGTGCTTCAACCTGCATACGGATACCACACCACCACAGACATACCACAATGTAACTCCAACACACCTCGAACCAGATCAATGCAACCCATGAGATAACTCAGCACATAAGTCGCAAGCTCCTGAGGATGGATGTATTAACATCCGAAACATGTTGAGCATTAAGTAAAGAAATAATAAAGCAAGTGACATCAAGGTGGTCTTTCTTTACTCAACTATTCCCCTTATGTATCTTCTGCTTGACGTTTCTAGCGCGAAAAACTGTAGCAAATCGAAAAATGCATTATCTTTAATATGTTCGGTCTGATTTTGCATATCTTGTCCTTAAGACCATTTAGGAAGCAAGACACTTCAAAACGTGCACTTTGTTGTCCTGTACTTCACCAGATCCGCTGCAGAAACCAGGGAACAGAAACCTACGGGACACAAAACTTACACTTGCAGGTGCTTCTACAAAGTAAAACAAAAAACAAAAAGTCTTATTTGGAGGTCACATCAGTCTCTGTGTGACCTAATATCATTTCCCTCTACATTGAATAACAGAGATCCTTAATCCAGTGGTTAAATCCGGCGTATAGTCTTATAATAAAAGACAACGAGAAGCACTATTTCTCAAATTTATTTAGATAAGGAACTCTACATGTTTCGGACAAATCTACTGTCCATCATCAGGAGTCTTAATGCAGTACTCACAGCAACTGTTGTTTCTCATATTAGTTATGTTGATTGCTAGCGAGGTCAGGATGACCTCGCTAGCAGACAGTCAACAGAACTAGCATGACAAATACCTATTGCTGTGTATATAGTGTTGAGACTCCTGATGATGGACAGTAGATTTGTCTGAAACATGTAGAGTTCTTTATCTAAATAAATTTGAGAAATAGTGCATCTCGTTGGCATTTATTGTGAGACTATATCACGATGCACGGTCCTCTGAATGTCAAATCCGCAGTACAGTCTTTAAATAAACGTTGTAACTTACATTTAAATTACGTACTTTCAGTAATGGTACCTCAGAGCACAGTAACTTCTTTGTAGGTTTTCACTTACGAATATGAACAGCCACTTGGAACAAGTTCCTTATAACATGAAAACAAGTGAGCTGTACTTAAATTGAATATTTATACTGAAATAGTGCAAAACGATGTACTCATCTGCGACACAGAGTTATGAAGTACTATGAGTAAGTAAGAGCTGTTCAAAACCACCGTGTTGAAGTTTCGTTTTTAGTGTTCACGTCGCTTATATTGTAAATTACTTGTACACATTACAGCATCTGATACATGAATTTATGATGTGTGTGTGTGTGTGTTTACAACAAAATATATATGCACCTAGAAAGGAAAGAAGTAAGAAGACAGTCATCAGCAGAATATGAAGACAGCAGATACGAAAACAGGAGCAGAAAGTGTGAAGTAGGAGTTGAAAACGCGGAAAGGATATCGGGCAATATGTACAATAAATAAGAAGAGATAGGGTGCAGAAAAGGAACCAGTAGAAGAGAAATAAGAATACAAATGGAGAAAAACTACCACATGAAAGGATGGATATCGGGTGAGGAATGGTGGACATTATGACGGACAAAACTTCCCATTTTCTGTCTTCCTTCTAACTTTTTTTTCCCCTTACGTCCATCTACGTACGTGGTTTTTTGCTTATAGCCTTTGCAACGAGACAGGAACCAAGCAACAAAAGACCACTAGCCACGAAGAAGACGGCACATTGAAATGCGAGTGCCTTCACCAAACGACACAACAATGTTCCCTAACCTACAATGCGAAATTTCCCTTCTCCGCTCAACTCGATAAGTCTTTTTCCCCTTTCTCCTTTGTGAGAGTGTATATTCACAATGAGGCATTAGTGTTGATTTCCACAGTGAGTTACTTAGAGACACTATTGCTTCCAGCTACTCAGCTTCGAGACTAAAATATCAACCCGACACGCAGCGATGTTAGACAGACAGACTTAGAAAATGTGCTCGTTTATCAACCCTTAACGCTCTCTCCTAAGCTCAAGGAGAGTATTTTAATCACAAAATGTAAACAAACAATAAGGAACAATCGTAAAGGAAACATAAGTACACAGGTTACCAGTTTGGTTCACGTATTCACTTACGAGTTGGTATGTGTGTTTCACGAGAATCCTAAAACACTGATAATAGAGCTAGGAAGTAATATTCACCCTTTTGAGTCTAAAATTAATTTGTGTTATATACATAGATTCATCTCGTACCTCACAGAGAACGCAGTCTGTTTTAATCCCCCACAGAGTAATTATCCTTATTTATTGTAAAAAATGGAACAAATCAACACGCTGTGTACTATAATTCAGAGTTGTGAGTGATAAAACTTTTGGTACATATACTGATCAATAAAAAACGTAAATCTATCCCTATACAAGCCTGGATAGGCCCTTAGGGCTCCAGGAGGTCGATACTCACAGAACTGTTAGCGCTAGACACCGGCCGCCTTTAACCCTAGAAGATATCCCTGGAACTAATTTCTGTTAGAGGCTAACGGCAGCTCTATGTCAATGAAAAATCCGAATGTCCCCAACGGGAATCGAACCCGCAACCTACGGGCTTTTAGCGCAGTGTCTCAACATACTGCGCCATCACACACACCCCCATATAAGCTACTGACCACCAGACCTTGATATTTTCATATGGCTTTAGTTACGTTTAGCTAGTGCTTAGTGCTTCAGTTAACAAATGTATAAATGTAGAACTTTGATCGTGAGGTACCTTTTCGAAATTTGTGCCTTCCGAATACCAACCAGGAACAAAACTAAATATATATACTCCACTCTTCTTCCAAAAACTCTTTTTTTTTGGTTTCAGATTGTCCAATTATACGGGAAAATATAACAGCCTCGACAAACAGTAAAGCTATATTTAATAGTCCATCAAATGCCTCGCATCGTTTTTGTTCAAAAGTCACTCAGTACATTTATCTGACACATACTCTGAATTACCACAAAACCTATCTCTCACTTACCGTAATATTCTGTCAGCCAGGACCACATAAGGTGTGTCCAAACTGAAGATAGAACCAATCCCAAGCTCTACATTTCCAAGGCGGTCAAAACACAATGCAATTTGGTTTAAAATTCCATGCAGCAGGCTTTCGTTAGAAGTTCATAGTTGCACTGCAGTCAGGACATTTATAAAACCGAAAAACATCAATTTGACCTCAAAAGTCTGCTGTAAGGCAAATTCCCCAATACAAACGCCCACATTCCACTTATTTAAGGTTCGTTTCAATATACGAATTTCTCATCTAACCCATGCGTGCTAGATGCCCGGCTTTATCTTACAGAACTTTCTTTGATTACACTAACAAGAGGCAGATCACTGGTTAGTAAAAACGGAGCCTTGTTTCCGTCCCCCACTTTCATTCTTCCACTATAACTACTGAAGGAAGAAATAAAAGAATTGCAGTGAATCTAAAACTTTAGGCATTAAAATTAACGTTTATATTACTTTTCGATTTCGTACAAGGCTCTGACGATGTGACATATGTTACACTTCGGATTACCTGGTTCAGAAATACAGGGTGATTCGAAATGATTGTCGGGGTTTTAACAACTTGTCATATACAATACACTTGAGAGAGGAGTATATGTTTCTTTTTATTCAACAGAACAACACTCCACGTTTTTGCTACATACCTTATAGGCGCTCTATATGTGCACCCTTTGTGATTCTACAAACATCAACACGATAATCGAGTTCGTTCCAAACTGTTTGTAGCGTGTCAGCGGTGATGGTTTCAATGGCGGTTCTGATTCGTACCTTCAGTTCCGGGATACAAAGGGTTCACATATAGAGGATCTGTAAGGTATGTAACAAAACTTGGGGTGTTGTTCTATTAAATAAATAAAAAAAATGCACTCCTATCTCAAGTGTATTGTGTATGACAAGTTGTTAAAATCCTGACAATCATTTCGAATAACCTTGTATATCTGTCGTCCAGACGAGAGGTGGGACCCAGGATTTTGAAACACGCCACAGAGGTGTGGCGAAAAAGTCAGAAAATTTGCCACACTACGAAGAAATGCCTTGCAATAGTACAATAAATTACCTCTGTAGACGAAGAAAAATCCCAGAGATTGTTTCAATAAAATGCGCTCTTCTAGTTATGGGTCCAACAGAGAGGATCGAAATTCCAGGAAACAAAAAAAAAAGTGTGAATTTTGGTAATCTTCCCTGCTGAACAAATGAATAAAATATGGCCGAATGTCTGAACTTCGTCACGCCTTCACTTTCAGTTTCATGTCAAGAACTCGAGAGCGTACATTTTTACTTTATCACACTTACCTAAAACACGGCTGATCCTCAGCACTTGTCGATTCACTCATCAGGGGCAAGTTCTAATCTTTTACAAGTACTTATATGTAATTTTTATCGTTGTACCGTGCATTTCGTATCTACAACGTTCATTCACCAACAGAGGCACTATTTATTAAACTTGAGAAAGTTCTAAAATTTACATTAAAATTCACTTTGATTATGCCCTTACCTGTTTCGGTCTACGACCATCATCAGGGAGCCTTCATTGGAGCCTAGCTAAAGTTATATTTTAGTTAAGATTCAGTAAAAATTATGTCGTTATATATTATGCAGTGGTGTGGCAGCATGCTGCCACACCACTGCATAATATATAACGACATAATTTTTACTGAATCTTAACTAAAATAT
>Ga0123357_10002359_pt1 | contig 20999 bp, 11 predicted proteins | sample TergutEmb28metaG_FD_89873 | JGI IMG/M metagenome (GOLD analysis project Ga0123357, IMG submission 89873) | Embiratermes neotenicus P4 segment gut microbial communities from Petit-Saut dam, French Guiana - Emb289 P4 | ecosystem: Host-associated > Arthropoda: Insects > Digestive system > Gut ... | reverse complement strand
GTTATCCAAAGACTACGAGCGAACGATGGAGAGTAGTGAAACATGGATTCAACTGAGTTTCATCAACCGCATGGCGCGACACTTGGCAGCGTAAAAACATCGCGTTTCCTGGTAAACATGCTCACAGAATCGCTTGTAGCTCATACGATCTGCCAACGGGTATTCCATCTGCTCATCCGAAAGATTGTAGTGCTGTTTTCAGCACCCAGGATGCGCAACATCGTTTCGGCCGGATACGGCGGGCGTTTCGGCCAAAGTCGGATTTTGCAATACAAGAATTCATGACAAAAATTTTACTGTCATATACCCTTGGTGGTCCGCTCTATGGAAGGCTTTCTCCTTTTAGCTGGTTTTGCGGCTATCTTTTATTTCATCGTATTGCCCATCATGGCATTTTTGGCAAGTTCAAAGATCCAAAAACTCGAAACCGAGCTTGCTAAAACCAATCACCAGTTGAGCGACTTGACGGAACGTCTGGTCGTCTTGACTGCGGAACGAACGGCGGCCTACCAGCCTAGAACCATAAAACCAGTCGCAGACGAGAGCATTCCGAAACCCGTACAGACGATTCAGTCCAGGCATCCAGAAACGGAAGTTTCCGGACAGAAATCCATTGAAGTGCCGCCTGCTCCCGCACTGGCAAAACTGCAATCCGTGGGAGAACAGCCAATCGTCATTTCCAGGCCGCACCCCATCCATGTCCCGGAAGCACCTTCCGAACCGGCTGTCACGCAGCCGTTGGCTATGACCGAGGCAGAACCGCTGCCTCCCCAGGCGCTTGCGACCCAAGCGCCTCAGCCCTCTGCCCCGCCACCCTGGGATCCGAGCATCGATCAGAATGTGTCCCAGCGCCCGCAATGGCTGGATCGCTTTTTTGCCTGGTGCATCGGCGGCAACCCCCTGGTGCGCATCGGCATCCTGGTCCTTTTCTTCGGCGTTTCGTTCTTGCTCAAGCTGGCGGCCAGTTATGGCTGGTTCCCGCTGGAACTGCGCCTGGCCGGTGTGGCAGCTGGCGCGGCGGCCCTGCTAGGCATCGGCTGGCGGTTAAGGGAGAAACGCCGCAATTACGGGCTGCTGCTGCAAGGCGGCGGTGTGGGCATCCTGTACCTGGTGATCTACTCGGCGTTTGCCTACTTCAAGCTGATCCCGGCAGACTCCGCACTGCTTGCCTTTGCCTTGCTCTTCTGCGTCTGCGCACTGTCTGCGTTTCTGGCCGTGCGCCAGGATGCCTCCGCGCTGGCCGTCATGGGCATGACGGGCGGCTTCGCCGCGCCCGCCCTGATTTCAACCGGCAGCGGCAACCACATCCTGCTCTTCAGCTATTTCGCGCTCCTCAATGCCGGTGTGCTCGGCATTGCATGGTTTCGCGCCTGGCGCGCACTGAACCTGCTGGGGTTCGCGTTCACGCTTGGTATCGGCTCCGCGTGGGCCTTGAAATACTACACGCCCGCGCACCTTTTGAGCGTCGAAGGGTTTCTCCTTCTGTTCTTCCTCTTTTACGTTGCCGTTGCGCTGCTCTACGCGATACGGCGCGAGCTGGAACTGAAGCGCTACGTCGACGGAACGCTGGTTTTCGGCGCCCCCATCGCGTTCAGCCTGTTGCAGACCCGTCTCATGGCGAACGTCGAATTTGGCATGGCCTGGAGCATGGTGGCCCTGGGTGTGCTCTACCTCCTTCTGGCCGCCTGGGTGGCACGCTACCGGCTGGAACGGTTGCGGCTTTATTTCGAATCGCTGCTCGCGTTGAGCGTCCTCTTCCTGACGCTGGCCGTGCCGCTTGCCTTCGAGGGCACACGGCTCACCGCCGCAATCTGGGCGGTCGAAGGCGCCGGGCTTTGCTGGGTGGCCGTGCGCCAGCAGCGGCGCCTGGCACTCGCAGGGGGCCTGGCGTTGCAGGTTTTTGGCGCCTTGTCGTTTTTCTACGATCCCTCGGGCCACGTGGGCGCCGACGCGCCGCTCGTGCTCAACAGCTGGTATCTGGGCGCCCTGATGCTTTCGCTCTCTGCTCTTTTCTGCGGCTGGCGCCTGAAGAGAGATGCGGCCCAGCAGTGGCTGGATAGTCTCAGGAAACCCATGTCATTCGCGCTGGGTGTCGCGGGACTGCTCTGGTGGATCGGAAGCGGATATGTCGAAATCCTGCGCTATTTCGGTCCGTTTGAAACGCACTTTTACGCTTACCTGCTCTTTGCGGCGCTGACGGCATGGCTTGCACGCGCGATCGGCCACTTCCTGCACTGGACGGGGGCGGAATGGGTTGCGCTGGCGTTTGTCCCAGTGCTTCTCGTGGGCGCCCTGCTTTCGTTCTCGCTCGAATTGCAGCCCTTGTCGGGATGGGGGCTGCTTGGCTGGGGGCTCTCGGCTGTTCTCGCCTACGCGCTCCTCTTCCAGCAGGAACGCCACGCCGTCCAACCCTCCATCCAGGAGAGGTTCTTGGGGCCGCTGCACGCGGTCATGTTCTGGACGATCTGTCTTGTTGCTGGACTAGAGTTCCATGGTTTTGTGGGCCGGCATGTGCCCGAGGGCGTCTGGCAATGGAGCAGTTGGGCATTTGGCGGCGCGCTGCTGCTTCTCGCGCTCATTCATGTTGCCCCCCGCTTTCATTGGCCGGTCGGGCGCTTCCGAATGCACTACCTCACCTTGGGCGCTGCACCGGTCGTCTTGGTGCAGTTGGTGTGGGCTCTCGTAAGTTTTGCCAGCGCCGGCAACCCGGCCCCATTGCCCTATATACCGCTGCTGAATCCGGTTGAACTGTGCCAGTTGCTTATCCTCGCAACGCTCTACTCCTGGTGGAGGGCGAACAGGGAGATCCTGTCGGCACTTTTCCGGACCCAGGGCAAGGCAAGTTCCGCCCGGGTGTTGATTGGCATCTCGGTCCTGCTCTTCGTGCTGCTCAACATTGCGATGTTGCGCACGCTGCACCAGTACACGACACTCGATTACCAGATCGGGGCGGTCGTGGAGAAACTGGGCGCGCAGTTGTACTTCGTCGTGCTATGGGTCGTTTTCGCCTCCGCCGGCATCTTTCTGCTCCGGCGTGCAAATGCCCCGCTGCAACGCTCGTTTCTGAACATCGTTCTCGTGATGCTCACGCTGCTCTGGCTCTGGAGCGCCTTCAGCAATTTTTCTGCCGACAGCACCAGCACCCAATGGGGCACTTTCCCATTGTTCAACGCGTTTGACTCGATCCAGGCGAGCGTGATCGGGCTCTCCTTCCTCGTCCTGGCACGGTTGCGGGCGATCCATGACAAACCCCACCCACACATGCCCATTCTTCCCGCCGTGATCGGGTTGGGCGGCTCCCTCTGGCTCAATGCGATGCTTCTGCGCGCATTGCATCGTTGGCTCGGCATCCCTTACACCTTCGATGCGCTCTATGCTTCAACCGCCGCACAGGCTGCGGTATCGCTGCTCTGGGGGTTCCTCGCGCTGGTCCTCATGGTTTGGGCGGTGCGCCGTGCGCAACGGGCGCCGTGGTTCATCGGGATCGCGTTGCTGGCGCTCACGGTCGCCAAGCTCTTTCTCGTCGAACTGGCCCATATCGGGGGTTCTGCCCGGATCATCTCCTTCATCGGCGTCGGTGTGCTGCTCCTGCTGATTGGCTACCTGGCACCGCTGCCGCCGAAAAGGCAGGAGCTGAAAGCATGATGCGCATCCCTTCTTTCCTGATTGGCTTTTTTTCCGTCGGGGTGCTCGCTTCGCCCGCGGCAGGCGCAGGGAAGAACGCCCCGGTCGCGAGGGAGCAGACGGTGACGGAGACGGGCTTTCGCCGGTTTTTCTCGCTGAATCTCGAAGGCAGCGCCTCGTACTATCTCTTCGCCCTCACCGCTCGAACGTATCAGGCAAACGTCGCCCCCAACGGGCGTGATCTCCGCATCCTTGACGCGGAAGGAAACCTGGTTCCCTATGCCTTCGGCGGCAGCATTGAGACGGTTGCGGAACCCCACAATGAAACATCCCTAAGCCCCGTGCCATGGTTCCCGTTGCCACGCGCACGAGACGGCCAGAAAGTTCAGGACGGCTTCAGCATCGCCCCCGACGGCACGCTGCGCATCCGGGAACGTCAGGCCGAGCCGGAGCACCGCAGCGGCGATATCATCGACCTGAGCGGCATTGCGGCAAAAGAGGGCCAGCCCGCGCCAACCCTCAATGCCCTCTACATCCGCATCGGTACGCCGCCAGGGGGTTCGGGCGAATACCTTGGCAGCGTCGAAGTGCTTGCGAGCAACGACCTGCAAAACTGGTCCTCGGTCACGACGGCGCAACTGCTGCGCCTCGACCATCGCGGCCAGCGCCTGGAGCAGGGCCAGCGCCTGGAACAGGAGCGAATCGATTTTGAGGGCACCCTGCCCGTCACGCCGCCACGTTACCTGCAACTGCGCTGGCGTGGCGCCCCTCCAGTCATTGCACGGATCGAGGCCGAACTTCTGATCCCCCAGGAAAGTGCCGACACCGTGCAGCCCCAGTTCAGCAGGCAGAGCGATTTCCGGGACTGGCAGGAGAACCTATCCGGTCAGATGCAGCCAGACGGTAGCGTGGTTTTCGACACTGGCGGCGCCTATCCTATCGACCGCCTGCGCTTGCATCTTCCCCACCCCGATACGATCGTCCGGGTTGGCATTTACTCCCGCGCAAGCGAAACAGACCCTTGGGGTTATGTTTCCTCGCAGCCGCTCTACCGGCTGCAAGGGCCTGACGGAGCGGAACAGGAAACGCCCGAGATCCGTGTCGGCCCGAACCGCAACCGCATCTGGAGACTGTCTGTGGAAACGGATAGACGCCAGGACAACGCAGGAAACGGCAAAAGGGAGAACGGCGCAGAGTTTGGCGGAACGCCGACGCTCTCGGTTGGCTGGCGGCCGGAGACGATCACTTTTCTTGCGCGCGGCACCCCACCGTTTCTGCTCGCGGTAGGCAATGCTCTGGCCACCGACGCCAGCATCCCGCTTGGGCAGCTGCTCGTCGGAAACAATCCCTATATCGCGACCGCAAAGGCCGGCGTTGAAGTGCCTCCACCGGCAAATGCGCCCACGGTCCAGGCAAGCCCCCCGGCGCCGGAGAAACCGGTTGTGTCCATTGAAGAACGGCACCGTCGCTTCGTCCTGTGGGGCATTTTGATTGCCACCGTTGCGCTGCTTGCCTTCATGGCGCGGAAAGTCGCCAAGAACCTGCCGGCGGAGAAAACCCGCGAAAAAGATGAACGCCCCTGAGAGCGTGTTCGGCTACAGCGAGCCTGCTTGGCGGACATCCTTGCGGCGCTTGCGGGCCCTCAGCTCTGGCGACTCCGCGACGGCCATGCCGATGAGGCGCATGCCTTCCGCGAAGTGCTTCGCGCCGAGCGTGATGAGCTCGGGGTTCGGCTCGCCGACTTCCGGGAAGCCGCGTTCGTTGACGGGGACCTTGCCCCAGTTCGCGAAGAGCCTTCCCCACGGACTCTCGAGCACGGGCGCCATCAATTCCTTCGCGAAGCGCGGATACCAAAACATGTCGTGGTACGCGACGCTTGCCACGTACGCCCATGGAGCGAGCCACGTTTTGAGCGACCATTCAACGGGCTTCTTCAGCGGACCCCAATAGATGCGGTGCTGATTTTTGGATGCAAACGTCATCTTCTTGAACGGGCCGTCGAAGTGCCAGTTCTCGTTCGCGGCTTCTTGGTCGCCGACGATCTCGATGTCACGAACGTCGCCGCAGCCGAGCGCGAGATCGTGCGCGAGGCGAATGAACTTGCAGTCGCGGAGCGGATCCATGCCCATCAGCTTTGCGGCAACTGCATCGATCGCGACTTGATCGGCCGACGCGAGGATGACGTTCTTCGCATGCGGGATCATGCAGCGCGGCCCCGGGCCATCGCCGGCAAACGTTCCATCCATCACGGCGAAGATGCCGCGGTGGATCTTCTTCTGAATCATCAGGAGATCGACGAGCGTTTCGTGGATGACCGGGTGCGTCCAGTGACGGCGCTCGTTCAACAGGCCGCCGAATGCATTCTTCATCGCGCCCGTCGTCGTCGTAAAAACGTGCGTCTTGACCGTTGGCAAGTGAATGATGTTCTCACCGATGAAGCGCTTCGGAATCGAGAAGCCTTTCGGGTAGACCTCGTTCAAGCAGAGGAACTTCTTCGTGAGATCTCCCACGGCTTCGCGCACGTCGATCCACTCCTCGCCCTCGTAGAGATGCACGTTGCGGATGCCGTGCGCGCTGACGACATCGAGCTGTTTGTTTTCGCGCTCGCCCAAGTGAGCGTCGATGACGACGGTGCGATTGTGGCACGCGTGGATGAGATCCTTGCTGTAGCCGTCCTCGAGCATGGCGCGGATGACGCCGTCGAGTTGCCAAGGCACGGTGGAGGCGCCCGGGTAAAAGAAGTGCCACGAGATATTGACCTTGAGGCCCGTGTCTGCCGATCGATCGACGACCTCCTGATAACCCGCGAGGTTCATCAGGCGGTGGTAGTCCTCGAGCACGGTGGCCGGTTGGGTCCGGAGGATTGCGACGCGCGATTTAGCCATAACGGTGTACTTTAGCGCGGCTCTCCCGGTCGGACGCAAGGGGTGCCCCAAGCGCGTGTTGCTGTATCACGGTGGTCCCTGTATCGAGGCTTCTGCATGAGCCTCGCCGCGCACACTATCTTCGTCTGCCCGAGCGCCGAAGCTCGACTCACGCGGGCCGCAGACTTTCTTCGCGCGCGTACCGAAATGCGGATCACCGTGGTCGGCCCGTCGATGGATGCGGCAGCCGAAGTCACGCGACGCGCGCTGCCGCCTGCGGATCGCGCGGCCTCGTTCGGCTGGCAGCGCACGACGCTCGATGTGCTTGCCGTCCAAGTCGCACGCGCGGAGCTCGCTCGCCGCGGGCTCGTGCCCGCGTCGCTCCTCGCACTCGAAGCGGCGTGCGTCCGCCTCGTCCACGATCACCAGAACGGGTTAGGGCGGTTCGCGCCGATTGCGGATCGTCCGGGCCTGCCGCGTGCGCTCGCCCGCACCTTGCTCGAGTTGCGTTTGGCAAAGAGCCCCGCGCTTGTCGACGACGATCTCACGCGCCTCCTTCACGCGTTCGATCGCGAGCTCGAAGCTCTTGGCCTCGCGGATCGCGCGCGCGTCTTCGAACTCGCGATCGATGTCTCCCGAAAAAAGAGCGTGCAGAGTGCCCCGGTGCTTCTCTACGATCTTCCGCTTCATTCGCGGTTCGAAGCCGATTTCGTCCGCGCCGTGACGCTCGCGGCGCCCGCGGCTTTTGCAACGGTGCCCGCCGGCGACAAGCGCGCGCTCGCGCTCATGAAGGATGCTCTTGGCGAGCGTGCCGCGGTCGATGAGTTGCATTTTACAAATGACTCGGCTCTCGCGCGCCTGCACCACGGTCTCTTTCGCGACCACGCGAACGTTCCGCTCACCACCACGCCAGGCGACGAAGTCATCGTGCTCTCCGCGCCCGGCGAGAGCCGCGAGGCCGTCGAGATCGTGCGTCTCGTGATCCATGAAGCTGCGCGCGGCACGCCGTTCGACGAGATCGCCGTTGTCATGCGCGCACCTGGATACGGCGTGCACCTCGAAGAAGCTTTTCGTCGCGCCAAGGTGCCCGCGTTCTTCGCGGGAGGTTCACCGAAGCCCGATCCTGCGGGGCGCGCGTTGCTCACGTTGCTTGCGTGCGCTGCCGAGGGACTCTCTGCGCGGAGGTTCACCGAGTATCTGTCGCTCGGCGAAGTGCCCGACGATGACGATGTGTCCGTCGCGGAGGAAGACCGCACCGGCAAAATGTTGCGCACGCCGCGTCACTGGGAGCGCCTCATCGACACCGCCGCCGTCATCGGCGGAAGCGATCGTTGGGAACGGAGGCTCGCAGGCCTCGCCGGCAAGCTCGCGATGGATCTGCGTGCGTACGAAAACAAAGGCGAGGACGCCCTCGCCGAAGTCGTGAGGCGCGATCTCGATGCGCTAACGACTCTCCAATCCTTCGCGCTGCCGATCATCGAAAAGCTCGCTTCGCTTCCCGGCGGTCCTCGATCGAAAACCGCTGCCGCGAGCTGGGGCGAGTGGCTCGGGCACCTGCGCGATCTCGCAACGTGCGTCCTTCGCGAGCCCGCGCGCGTCCTCGAGTTTCTCGACGAGCTCAGGCCCATGGCCGACGTCGGGCCCGTGGATCTCACCGAAGTGAGGCTCGTCCTCGAAGCGCATCTCTCTCTCTTCGTGGTGCCGCAAACAGGAAGGCGCTACGGGAAGGTGTATGTTGCAACTATCGACGAGGCGCGCGGCATGTCCTTCGACGTGGTCTTCGTGCCGGGCCTCGCCGAGAAGATCTTTCCGCAGAAGGTCGTGGAAGATCCGCTCCTCCTCGATGACGTTCGTCGCCGTATCTCGTCGGATCTGCCGACGAACGACGACCGCACCGAGAGCGAGCGCCTTCTCTTGCGTCTCGCCGTGGGCGCTGCGAAAGAGCGCATCGTTCTTTCTTACCCTCGTCTCGCCGTCGAACCGTCGAGACCGCGTACGCCGTCTTTTTACGGGCTCGAGATCCTCCGCGTGGCCGAGGGCAAGCTCCGTGGCTTCGAGCACCTCGCCGAGACCGCTGCGCGCCGCGTGGACGCGCGCATTGGTTGGCCCGCGCCTGCAAATGCAAAAGACGCGATCGACGAAGCCGAACACGATCTCGCGCTGCTCGACTCGATCTTGAACAAACCTGAAGACCAGGGGATCGGCGAAGCGCACTACCTCTTGACTGCCAACGATCACCTCGCGCGCGCGCTGCGTTTTCGCGGACGGCGCTGGCTCAAACCATGGAGAGCGTGCGACGGCCTGGTCGATCCACCGGACGAAGCCCTTGCCGCGATCCGCGAGCATGCTCTGGATCGCCGCTCGTTCTCACCCACGGCGCTGCAGAACTACGCAGCATGTCCGTATCGCTTCTTTCTTTCGGCCGTGCACAAGCTCGCGCCGCGACGAGAGCTCGAGCCCGTGGAAGATCTGGATCCGCTCACGCGCGGCTCGCTCGTTCACGAGGTGCAGTTTCGGCTCCTCACGAAGCTTCACGCCGAAGGGCTCCTGCCTGTCAACGAAGCGTGCCTCGATCGCGCGCGCGCCATCCTCGACGTGGTGCTGCGCGAGGCTGCCACAGAGGCGAAGAGCGATCTCGCCCCGGCGATCGACCGGGTGTTCGCCGACGCCATCGAGAGCATCGGCGCAGATCTGCGCGAGTGGCTCCGGCGCATGGCCGGCGAGCCTGACTGGACGCCCGCGTTCTTCGAGCTCTCGTTCGGCCTCAAAGATCGGCGCGATCAGGACGCGCACAGCAAAGACGATCCCGCCGCACTCGACGTCGGCATCTTCCTTCGCGGCTCGATCGATCTGGTCGAGAAGCATGCAACCGGAAAGTTGCGCGCGACCGATCACAAGACCGGCAAGGTCCGAGCGAAGGCGGGCGAGACGGTCATTGGCAAAGGCGAGACGCTCCAGCCCGTCCTTTACGCACTGACGATCGAAAAGCTTTTTCCGGGCACGAAGATCGAAGGCGGGCGCCTCTACTACTGCACGAGCGCCGGTGACTTCACGAAGGTCGACATCCCTCTCACTCGGGAGGCGCGCGAAGCGGCGAGGCTCGTTGCGACGACCATCGGTGACGCGCTCGAGACTGGTTTCTTGCCGGCCGCGCCCGCGGATGGCGCATGCAAGTACTGCGACTTTCTCCCGGTGTGCGGGCCGTACGAGGAGATCCGCACGCGCCGCAAAGCCCGCGAACGCATGAAGCCTCTCATGGAGCTTCGCAGACACCGATGAGCCCCACCACCTCGAGCCGCCTCGTCGATCAAGACGCGCGCGACCGCATCGCTCACGATCTCGACGCGACGCTCATCGTCGAGGCCGCTGCGGGCACGGGCAAGACGACCGCGCTCGTCGAGCGTGTGCTCGCCCTGTTGCGATCGGGCAGGGCAACTCTCCGGAGTCTCGTGGCAGTCACGTTCACGGAGAAAGCCGCGGGCGAGATGAAGCTTCGCCTTCGCACCGAGATCGAGAAAGCGCGAACGCACGTCAAGACCGAGGCCGAGCACGCGAACTTGAACCGCGCGCTGTCGGAGCTCGAGGCTGCGAATATTGGGACGATACACGCATTCTGCGCCGACATCCTCCGCGAGCGCCCCGTCGAGGCGAAAGTCGATCCACGTTTCGAGGTCGCTTCGGAAAGTGAGTCTGAGCGCCTCTACGATCAGGCCTTCACGCGCTGGTTCCAGGACACGTTGAAGAACCCTGGCGAAGGTGTCTCGCGCGTGCTCCGTCGCACGGCGCGCGAGCGCAATCAGGACGGGCCGCGAAAGTTGCTCTCCAAGGCGGGCTTCGACATCATCGGCCAGCGAGATTTTCCTACGCCGTACGAGCGCCCCGTCTTCGACCGCGAGCCCGCTCTCGACGCCGTGATCGAGCGCCTGCGCGCCGTCGCGGCATACGCATCGAAAGGCTTTGCCGATAGCTGGCTCACCAAGAGCCTCGTCGAGATCGGACGCACCCTCTTCGAGATCGATCGGCGCGAAGGTCCGCGCGACTACGACGCGGTCGAAGCCATGCTTCGCACGCTCGCGAGGAGCAAGTGTTGGGGCTGGAAGGGCTCGGGGCAATGGTTCAGTCGCGGGATCTCGCGGCAGACGGTGCTCGATGAGCGCGCGGCAGCAAAAGAAGATCTCCATCGCGTGCTCGAAGCGGCCGACGCAGATCTGGCCGCGCTCCTTTTCCGTGAGTTCTGGGGCACCGAGCAAGACGGCCGCAGCTACGCCGAGCGCGGCATCGTCCGCACGTACGAAGAACTCAAGGCTCGCGCTGGCAAGCTCGACTTCCTCGATCTGCTCGCGTTGACGCGCGATCTGCTCGTCACGAACGAACGCGTCCGCCGGGAGCTCCAAGCGCGCTTCTCACACATCCTGGTCGACGAGTTTCAAGACACCGATCCGCTTCAGGCCGAGATCCTTCTCTTGCTCGCTGGAGATGATCCGCATGACGCCGACGGCGTGCGCGTTGCGGCTGGCAAGCTTTTCATCGTCGGCGATCCGAAGCAGTCCATCTACCGCTTCCGGCGAGCCGACATCGCGCTCTACGAGAGCATCAAAGCGCGCCTTCTGCATGACGGCGCGAGCCTCGTGCATCTGCAAACGAGCTTCCGCAGCGCGCCGTCGATCCAACGGTTCGTCAACGCGGCCTTTGCTCCGCTCATGCAGCCGAACGCGCAGCGTTCGCAGGCGGCTTACGTTCCGCTCGCGCCGTTTCGCGTCGATCCCGTAGGGCAACCGACCATCATTGCGTTGCCAGTTCCTCGCCCGTACACGGATTTCGGGCGCATCGTGAACTTCAAGATCGACGAGTCGTTGCCCGACGCGGTGGGTGCCTTCATCGACTGGCTCGTGAACGAGAGCGGCTTTACCGTGACCGAACGAGGCTCGAACGATCGCGTGAAGGTCGGGGCGCGCCACGTGTGCCTTTTGTTCAAGCGCCTTCAGAGCTTCGGCGCCGACGTGACGAGGCCGTACGTGCGCGCACTCGAGGCACGGCGGCTCCCGCACGTGCTCGTTGGCGGAAAGAGCTTCCACGAGCGCGAAGAAGTCGTTGCCATCCGCAACGCGCTGTCAGCGATCGAGTGGCCCGACGACGCGATGAGCGTGTACGCGACGCTTCACGGCCCGTTCTTCGCGCTCGGCGACGATGTTCTCCTCGCCTTCAAACATACGCAGAAGCATCTCCACCCGTTGCGAAAGCGCCACGACGATCTTCTGACGGATCTCACGCGCCCCGTTGGCAAAGCACTCGACGTGCTCGCGGGGCTGCATGCGGGACGAAACAGTCGGCCCATCGCGAACACGCTCGCGCAATTCTTGGAAGCCACGCGCGCGCACGCGGGCATCGCGATCTGGCCCGCGGGCGAACAGGCTCTCGGCAACGTTCTCCGCGTGCTCGATATGGCGCGACGCTTCGAGCAAGGCAACGCAACGTCGTTCCGTGCCTTTGCCGCGCGTCTCGCGGACGAAGCCGAACGCGGCGGCGCAAACGAAGCGCCGGTCGTCGAAGAGGGCACCGACGGTGTACGCATCATGACCGTACATCGCGCCAAAGGCCTCGAGTTCCCCGTGGTCATCCTCGTCGATCCGTCCGCGAACGCGACGTTCCAAGAACCTTCGCGTTACGTCGATGCAAAGCGAAAGCTCTGGGCCATGCCGCTCTGCGGAGCGAGCCCGAACGAACTCGCGCTCCGCCGCAACCCGCTCCTCGATCAGGATCGCGATGAAGCCGTACGCCTGCTCTACGTCGCAACGACGCGCGCGCGCGAGCTCCTCGTTTTTCCGGTCCTTGGCGATGTTCGCGACGACAAAACCGACGGATGGCTCGAGCCGCTCTCGCCGGCTCTCTACCCGAAGCCAAGCGAGCGGCGCGCATCCTTGCCGGCACCGGGCTGCCCTGCGTTCGGTGCGGACACGGTGGTCGACCGTCCTGGAAGCGCTCGATGCGAGACGGCGGACGCCGTGCGACCGGGGCTCGTTCGACCGAGCGTAGGTCCGCACGACGTCGTCTTCTGGGATCCGCACGCGCTCAAGCTGGGTGTCGAAGACGACACGGGATTGCGTCAACAGAAGGTGCTCGCGGTCGACGAAAAGGGCACCGTGGCCAGAGACGGTATCGAGCAGCATGCCGCTTGGCAGCGGGCGCGCGCCGAGACCATCGCGAAGGCATCGTCACCCAGCGTCGTCGTGCACATCGTGACGGACGCGAAGAACGAAACCCATGCCACGATCCCCGTGAGCCTCCTCGCAACCGAGGCATCGCGTGGAGCGCGCCCGCACGGAAAGCGCTTCGGCACGCTCGTTCATGCCGTCCTCGCGAACGTGGAGCTCGACGCAGATGAAAACGCGATCGCCGACGCCGCGCGCGTAGAGGGTCGCATCGCGGGTGCATCGGCGGACGAGATCGATGCGGCGCGCGACGCGGTGGCGAGCGCTCTCGAGCATCCGATCTTCGCACGCGCACGGCGCGGAGAGCGTGTCATGCGCGAAGCGCCGGTGATGATGCGCGCCAAGGATAACGCCATCATCGAAGGCGTGGTCGATCTCGCGTTCGCCGAGACGGGTGAAGACGGCGAGCCACGTTGGGTGGTCGTCGACTTCAAGACCGACGTAGAAATCGGCGCGCGCAAAGACGGCTATATCCAACAGATCGACACCTACGCGCGCGCCATCGCCGCAGCGACGGGCGCAGTGCACATCACCGCTATTCTCTTATCCGTGTGAGAAATGCAGGGCGGCCACAGGGGGGCCGCCCCTACGAATGCGTTGTTTGGTCGTAGGGGCAGGCCCCTGTGCCTGCCCCACCAAGAATGCGTTGTTTGGTCGTAGGGGCAGGCCCCTGTGCCTGCCCCACCTACGGAACCTACGGGATCGAAAATGAATGATTGTTGATGGTCATCGGCCCGCCGTCGAATGGGTTCACCTTCACGCGGCGGAACTGACCGGCCACGCAGTCGCCTTCTTTCGTGCCCCCATAGGGAGGATTGACGAAGACGCCGATCACGTTGCCGTCTGGCCCGAAGGTCACGTTTGCGGTGCCTGTGCCAGAGGTGCCTCCGGGTTGCTTGCACGCGGCAAGAACGCCGTTTGCCATGGCAAGGCGCGCGCGCGCATCCTTCTCGTTTGGATTCGCGACGGGCTTCGGCCCCACGGGTGTTGGAGGCGCGATCGGGCGAGCGATCGGGGTTGGGGCAACAGGGGCGACCGGTGGCGCTGGTTCTTGGGTTGGCGGCGGATCCGGTTCTCGTGGCGGCGCTGTTACGGTGACGACCGGAGGCGGAATAATCGGCGGGGGCGGGGGCACGTTCTGCACGGTCACGACCGGCTGGGCCTCAGGCCGTTCCACCACGGGGGGCGAGTCGTAACGCGTATAAAAAATGAGCCCGATGCCCGTGATGGCCATTGCCACGGCACCTGCCACAGCAATGAACACAATTGGCAGCTTCTTCGGCTGCGGCTCCGGCGGTTGCGTGTGCGTGGGCTGCATTCCCGCGTTTGCGTTCGGCGGCCATGATCCCGCAGCGTCCGCCGGATTCATTGGCTGCTGCTGCATGTACGGCGGCGAACCGTAAGGTTGCCCCTGCATCGCGTCGCCGTGCGCATCATGCATCGGCATGAAGTGTGGATCTTGCGGCGGCGGGTAGGACTGCGCTTGCGGTTGCGCCGCCGGCTGCGCCTGTGGATCCAGCATGTACGTTGCTGAGTAGCCTGTTGGCTGCTGCTGCAGTTGCTGCTGCATGGGATTCGCCATGGCGATGGTTTGTGCGCGGTGGTGGACTGGTATCTGCGCCGTCGGTTGGTGGACTGGTATCTGCGCCGTTGCAGCCGGCTGCGATCGACGGCGCATCGGTTCCATGACGTACGTGGCGCCAAACCCTGAGGGCGGCACCGGAGAGATTGCGGGCGGCGGCGCAGGAGAAGCTGCGGGCGGCGCAGGAGAGTAGGCGGCTTGGACGACGGTTTTCTGAGGTGCGGTCGGCATGGATCGCACGACGGTCACCGCTCCATTCTTGGGGACGTCGACCGACGCTTTCGTTGCCGGAGCCGGCGCGTCGTTGAACGGCGGCACGCGCATGTTTCGTTCGGCGTTGACGATATTGGTGAGGTTCCGAAGGACCTCTGGCTCGGGGATGTTCACGCGGGTTGCTTCGTCGTCGACGGCGGAGTCGACCATGGGAGGAAGCGGCGCCTTCGGAGCCGGCGCTGTCGGCGCGTAGAGCGTGGGTGGCGCGGGAGCGTCGATCGCCATCGTTGCCATCGGCGGTGGGAGCTGCCTTGCAAACGCGGGCGCAACATCCTCCGCTGGCGGCGGCGGTGCACCCCAAGGAGGCACTTCGGTGTGCGCGATGTCCCCCATTGCTGGCGGCGGCGTACTCCAAGGAGGCACCTCGGCTCGCGCAGCGGCACCCGAACTCAGCCCCAGGGTAAGTGAGGGCGGAAGTGTGTTATCTGCCGCAGGGTTTTGCGCCGGGTTCGGCGCGGGCGTCAGAGGATTTCGATCCTCGGGTGTCGATCCTTTCACAACGAAAATCCCTTTTACCGGCAATGGCGTTCCAACACGTCCCCTAATGAGCTCTCAGGGTTCCGTTGGATCACGTCTCGAAGGTTATCAGCGTTCCCGTTTGTCGTCGCCCTCGTTTAAAAAGTGCCGCTCATTTAAGCGGTCCCAACCGCGTCGCTCACGAAACGTTCGTTAGCGCCGGTCACCCGTCACAGCGCCGCCGTACCAGGCGACGCGCAGGCCGGCGCTCAACCAGTGGCGCTCGGTCGCCAGCGCAATGACGGCGTCGTACTCGATGAAAGGTCCGAGCGCCGCGTGCCCTCCAAGCATGCGGAATGCACGGAATTCGTGGTGAAGGCCAACGCCGAGAAATGACTGCGAACCATCCGTATCGGACGACGTGCCCTTTGCGCGGAGCGTGGCCGAACCAAAGCCAAGCTGGGTGTAGATGGCCGTGTCCGCAAACGTTGGCGCGATGGCGACGAGCGGGAATACTTCTGCGCGAAACCCGATGCCGAAGCCCGTCGATTTCCACGCGGCGTTCTCGAACGTCGCGACGTTGACCATGGGACCGAAGCTCACGTAGTCGGTCAGCGCGCCCATCACGAAGTACGAGATCGATTGGCCGACGAGCATTGGCGACGAGGAGAAATAGGCCGGATTTCCAATGAATTTCACGTCGTTCGGATAGCCACTGGCGCCCGCGAAGCCGATGCCCGGTGCGATGCCGAGCACGAGCCCCGCGCGCCGCTCGTGAGTGATCTGCCGCATGGCCGGATCCTCGGCCGCAGACGTTTGCGCCGACGCCGTTGACAGCGAAAAGAGAGCGCTCGCAAAGAGCGCCGATGCAACTATCGAACGAGCTCGGCTCACCATCGCGCTTTCTATATACGAGACGCCGCGGCATTTGTGCGGTAACGACGCGTGCATGGCCGAAGCGACTTTACGAGAGACCGACGCGGAGATTGCAAAACTCATCGACGATGAGAACCGCCGCGAACACGAAACGATGCGCCTCATTGCGAGCGAGAATTACGCGTCGGCTGCCGTGATGGCGGCCACGGGTTCATGCCTGACGAACAAGTACTCCGAGGGCTACGCGCACAAGCGTTACTACGAAGGACAGCAAGTCATCGATCAGGTCGAAGAGCTCGCGATCGCGCGGCTGAAGAAGCTTTTCGGAGCAACGGCCGCCGCCGGCGGTGAAGAAGATTTGCACGTCAACGTGCAGCCGTACTCCGGCAGCCCCGCGAACCTGGCCGTCTACATGGCGTTCTGCAAACCGGGCGACGTCATCATGGGCCTCGGCTTGCCTGCGGGCGGTCACCTCACGCACGGTCACTCCGTCTCGATCACAGGAAAATTCTTCAAGAGTGTGCCGTACGGCGTGCGCCGCGAAGATCATCGCATCGACATGGACGAAGTGCGCAAGCTCGCCAAAGAGCACCAACCGAAGCTGCTCTGGGCCGGTACCACGGCGTACCCGCGCACGCTCGATTTCAAAGCATTCCGCGCCATCGCCGACGAAGTGGGCGCCATCTTCGCGGCCGACATCGCGCACATCTCCGGGCTCGTCGTCGCGGGCGAGCATCCGTCGCCCTTCGGCATTGCCGATGTCGTCACGTCGACGACGCACAAGACCTTCCGCGGACCGCGCGGCGGCATGATCTTCTGCAAAAAGATGCATGCTGCAGCCATCGACAAGGCGGTGTTCCCGGGCTTGCAGGGCGGACCGCACAACCACACGACGGCTGGCATCGCGGTCGCCGCGAAGGAGGCTGCCTTGCCGTCGTTCAAGCCTTACGCGAAGGCCATCGTCGAGAACGCCAAGGAGCTCGCGCAAGCGTTGGTCGAAAAAGGTTTCGCGGTGACCACGGGAGGCACCGACAACCATCTCATGCTCATCGACGTGACGAGCAAAGGCATCGCGGGCAAGCCCGCGGCGCAGGCGCTGGACCGCGCGGGAATCGTTGCAAACTACAACTCTGTGCCCTTTGATCCGCGCAAACCCTTCGATCCCTCGGGCATTCGCATCGGCACACCGGCCGTCACCTCACGCGGCATGGGCAAGTCCGAGATGCGCACGCTTGCCGGGTGGATTGACCGCGTGGTTTCGAACGCCTCGAATGCGGCGCTCATCGAGAAGATCGCGGGTGAGGTGAGGGAACTCTGTTCAGGTTTCCCCGCGCCAGGGATCCGTGTTTGACAGGGGGCAGGCACGGGGGCCTGCCCCTACCAACCGAACCCCAGATTCGTAGGGGCGGCCCTCTGTGGCCGCCCGTAGGTAAAACATGTAGGATACAATCCGATGAGCGCGGGCGGTGTCGATGCGGGGATTTTGCGGAAAGGGTCCGCGCGATCACGCCGTCACCTGCGGTCTCCGTACGTAAGAGTGTCACCTCCAACGTCCCCAGGCTGGAAGCGGAACGATCGGGTCGTCTATACTCTCACGCGTGACTAGTGAAGGAAGCAACGGAGACGGCATCGTGCCCAGCTCCTCGCTCTCTCCGTCCCGCGAGGAGACGGAGGGCGCAACGGTCGCGACGGTCCAAGTCTCTGCGGAGCCGAACGAGCCACTCTCCGTTCCGCTCGCTGCAAGCGCGCTGGTGGCACCCGAACCTTCGTCGTCGCCTGCGAGCCCGCGTTCCTCGCCCGCGCCCTCGATACCGCCATCGCTCCAGCCGGCCATCCATGCAATCCCACCCACGATCCAGGAGCTTCAAGCACCGAGTTCGCGGCGGTCGTCGAGCATTCCGTCAATCCCTCGGCGCTACGGCCCGCACCCCGGAGTGCCTGCGCCTCTTACTCGAACCCTTCCCTCCGGATCCATCCCGCCCATCATCCCGCACGTCACCCCTGCTGCAGGTGTACCTCCTCTGGCACCCGCATCGCCGGAGGAGATCGCAAGAGCCGCAGCAAAGGTGAAGGCCGAGATCGCCGCACCTGCCATCCGCATCCCGCAGGGCAACATGCTCGGCGGCTCGAGACCCGCGCGTCCGCAACGCAGCGGAAGCCTTCTCTGCGAGATCCTTCTCAAGAATGGATCGGTCACCCCCGAGGCCGTCGACAAGGCCATTGCCATCCAGGAAGAGCGAGGCGGTCAGATCGGGCGCATCCTCGTCTCGAACGGCGCGTGCGGCGAGGAAGCCATCGCGCGCGCTCTGGTCGAGCAGCTTCGTGTTCGCAAGAAAGAAGGCGGCCACGTCGAGCCCGACATCTCGATCGCCGCCCGCGCGCACAAGGACGTCGTCGGTTTGCAGGTCCTCACGAGACCCGTCCGCACGATGATCACGTTGTTCTTTACGGACGTCTTCGCGCTCGTTCTCGCGGCCATCGTTGCAAGCAGCGTTCATTGGTTCCGGACGTATTCGGCCTTTGGTGAGTTCGATTGGACTTCGTGGCTCGTCGTCGGCCCGTCCATCGGGCTCTGCGTGCTCACGTTTGCCGGACTCGAGCTCTATTCGCCCATGGCGAAGAGCACTCCGGACGAACTGCGCGACATCGTCTTCTCCACGTCGCTCGTCCACTTCGGCGCGTCGCTCCTGTCCACGCTCGGGGACTTGCCCATCGTCAAATGGGGCATCTTCGTGCGCGGCGTATGGTGGGTCGCCACGCTGTTCTTCGTGCCCATCATCCGCGCCGTCGTGCGAGATAGGCTCTGCGAGCAGCCCTGGTGGGGAATTCCGGTCTGTGTTCTCGGCGCCGCAAAAACGGGCCGCCTCGTCGTGCGCACGCTGAAGGCGCAACCGCGTTCGGGCCTCAAACCCGTGATGCTCCTCGACGACGATCCGGTGAAGCACGGAACGCTCCGTGCAAGTTACACCAATGAGGTGATGGACGTTTACTCCGTCAACGTCTCGGCGGCGCACTTCATGTCGGACTCGCAGCGCCGCGCCCTTGCCGACGATCTCTTTGGCCCGGATTCGGACGTGTCGAGCGGGCCCATCAGCTCCGATCACATTCCGAGCTCGTCGTCGTCACGCCCCTCGCACGCGAGCTCGCCGGACGACGAGTTCCTTGGTCCGGAGGGTCACCGACCGAGCAGGCCGAAGGAGGCCGCACTCTTTCCGCGCGGCAAGTTCGCGGAGGTCGACGGCGTTCCCGTGGTCGGAGATCTCTCGCTTGCGCCGATCCTCGCGCAGCGCCTGAAGATCCCTTACGCGGTCCTCGCCATGCCGGGCGTCAACAGCGTGAAGCTCTTACAGATTGTCGAGCGCGTGGGCGGCAAATTCAGCCATCTGCTCGTCATCCCGGATCTCTTCGGCTTCGCAACGCTCGGCGTGCCTGCCAAAAACCTTGGCGGTGTCCTCGGTGTCGAAGTTCGCCAGCAGCTCCTCCTTCCCGGTCCTCGCCTCGCCAAACGCGTGATGGACGTGACGCTCACGGGCATTGGCGTGCTCTTCGTTCTGCCGTTTTTGCTCCTCATCGCGCTGCTCATCAAGCTGGATTCGAAGGGACCTGTATTTTACACGCAAAAGCGTCTTGGCCGGGATGGCGAGCACTTCCAAGCCTACAAATTCCGCACGATGCATGGTGACGGGGAGGCGCGCCTCAAGGCCATTCTCGACGCGGATCCGGCTCTGCGCGCAGAGTACGAGATTTATCACAAGCTCCGCAAAGATCCGCGCGTGACGAGGATCGGACGCTTCTTGCGCAAGTTCTCACTCGATGAATTCCCGCAGCTTCTCAACGTCATCACGGGCGATATGAGCCTCGTTGGACCGCGGCCGTACATCGAGCGTGAGCTCACGGAGATGAGCGGCCAAGAGAGGATTATTTTGCGCGCGCCGCCGGGTATGACCGGCATGTGGCAGGTGTCGGATCGCAACGCAACGTCGTTCGCGCAGCGCGTGCAGATCGACGTCTATTATGTCCGCAATTGGTCGCCGTGGCTCGATATCCATATCCTCGCCAAGACCGTGGGCGTCGTCCTCAAAGGCTCCGGAATTTGAACCCGCGTCGGTGTGTAGGGGCGCCATTCATGGCGCCCGGGGCGCGATGAATCGCGCCCCTACGTTGTGCTGCGGGTTAGGGTCTGTCCCTGGATTCCGGACCGAGGCGGCGAGAGCGCGTTTTGCGCGGGATTCGAGGCGCGAGGAGGAGGCGTACTGGAGTACGTCGACGACGAGCAACGACGAAGACCGCCAAAACCCGCCGAGTCCGCCGACGTGGAGTCGAATTCAGGGACAGGCCCTAGGCCGTGCGGCAATTGAGCTTGGCATAGAGGTCGCTATACTCGAGAGATCATGGGCCTCATCAAGCAGCTCGTTGCGGACGCGTACGGCATTGCGTTCACGCGGTTCGAAAACGTCCCCGCACCGGGCACCAAGGTGTCCGCCAGAGAAGCGTTCGAAGCTGCCATGGTGCAAGACGGTTACGCCGTTCTTGCTGCACATCGTTTGCGTGTTCTAGCTCGTCGCCGGCATATCCCAGGCGCAAACCGTGTGCTCCGGCTGTTTCAGACTGTGCTCTACAGCATCGAGATTGGCAATGAAGTGGAGCTTGGCGAGGGCGTGAATTTCGATCACACGCTCGGCATCGTGATCGGTGGCGACTCGAAGATTGGCGCGCGCGTGAAGTTCCTCGGCAACAATACGGTGGGAACTGCAAAGGATAACGGATACCCAATTATCGAAGACGATGTCATCGTCGGTTGCGGTGCGCGCATTCTCGGCCCGATTCGTATCGGCCGCGGCGCGTTCATCGGCGCGAACGCCGTCGTCCTCACGGACGTGCCCGCAGGCGCCATCGTCGGGGGCATCCCGGCCAAGATTCTAAAGATGGCGCCGCCGCTTTCGATTTGACGCGATCTCTTCGTTGGGGCCTGCGGTGCGGTCAGTTGGAGCCCCATCCGCGCGCGAGCTTTGCTCGCTGCGCTGCCTTGTATGAACCGTCTGGTGGAAGCGAAGGGAATTGGTGGTCGAAGCGAGGAGGGGGCGCGGGGGAAGAGACGAAAAAGTTGCAAGCCTT
>Ga0123357_10002358_pt1 | contig 21006 bp, 15 predicted proteins | sample TergutEmb28metaG_FD_89873 | JGI IMG/M metagenome (GOLD analysis project Ga0123357, IMG submission 89873) | Embiratermes neotenicus P4 segment gut microbial communities from Petit-Saut dam, French Guiana - Emb289 P4 | ecosystem: Host-associated > Arthropoda: Insects > Digestive system > Gut ... | reverse complement strand
TACCTTTGCAGTCGCAAAAACGAGGTGTAGCGCAGTCCGGTTAGCGCACCTGCTTTGGGAGCAGGGGGTCCCAAGTTCGAATCTTGGTACCTCGACTTAATTCTATAAAATATTTATTTACAGTAAGTTGCAATTTCTATAAAATCTGAGATAGACAATTATAGACAAATTTTGTTATTAGTGTCGCAGCTAAAAAGCAAAGAAAGAGTTATGGCACGAAGAAATTATATACATGGAAACATTCCGGAACGCAAGTGAAGGTCGTCTATTGGAACAATTCGCCCAACTGCTGCAATATAGCCACATCATACAAGCCCGTTAGAGGTCGGCGTTTGTTCATGTTTTCCGATATATTCTATCGTTCCCGGAGGCGCTGCCTTACCGGACGTGCGAGGCAAAAACTTATGTAAATCAATTCGCTTGATGGGAGCGGATTTTTGGGTTGATTTCATTTTCAAAATTTTTTGCGAAATTACAAAAAGTTTTTGAAAGGGTAAATACAGATATTAAATAAAAAATATATAATATATTGATATACACTGCAATATAAAATATGCACTGAAAATATGCAATTTTTCGTGAAAACTGCATTTTATTTATGCAATTTTTTGTAACTTTGCAGAAACTGAATGTGGTTTTCACCGGCTCATCGGTATTAGACATTATCAAGGTAGTTTTGATCTAAGCCGCCGTGCCGTGATGTATTCTATGCAAGGTCTTTCTTTCCGCGAATATCTACAATTTTTTCACAACATCGCGAAAAATATTTTCTCAATTGATGAAGTTCTGGCTCACAAACCCGAAATTCCTGATATAGAACATCCTTTGCCATTGTTTGACGATTATTTGCAACGGGGTTATTATCCATTTGCAAAATTTAATGATTATAATATTCGGTTGCAACAAATTATAAATCAGACACTCGAAAGTGATATTCCACTTTATGCCGAAATGAATATAGCGGTTGGGCGTAAACTCAAACAAATGCTTGCAATAATTGCCCAAAGCGTCCCTTTCAAGCCAAATTTCAGTAAAATTGCAGGCTTGATTGGTGTGAGTCGCAATAACATAGCGGATTATTGCTTACTTATGGAACAGGCTGGGCTGATTCTTCAGTTACGCAACAGCGTGGCCGACATTCACAGTTTGGGAAGAGTTGAAAAAATCTATTTAGACAATACAAACCTTATTTATGCACTGGCAAGCGAAAACACAAATATCGGCAATGTACGCGAAACTTTTTTTTTCAATCAGACGAAAGTAAAACACGAAACATTTGCTTCGCCAATTTCCGATTTTGAAATCGAAGGTATGACTTTTGAAATTGGCGGAAGAAGCAAGGAACAGAAGCAAATTCAGAGTGCAAAAAACGGTTTTGTGGTAAAAGATAATATTGAATTTGGCTATTCGAATGTTATTCCGCTTTGGCATTTCGGAATGATTTATTAGATAAATGCAAATTTCAGAAATATCCACTTTGCCCAACTGCTGCAACATAGCCACATCATGCAAGCTCGATAGAGGTCGGCGTTTGTTTATGTTTTCCGATATTCTATCGTTCCCAGAGGCGCTGTCTTACCGGATGTGCGAGGCAAAAACTTATGTAGACACGATTTTGACATTTCACGTTGCAAGGTATACCAAATCCCACTTCGCCGCATAAATCAATCTGTTACAAAAACAAAAATCTCAATAGGTAACGGTTTAGAAACGAGCGAACTACTCTGATTTACATTATTTTGCACTTCTTACAAAGAACGTCTTTCGCCTGTAAAACTATAAAATTTAATTGGAAAATGAAAATAATTTGGCGTTTTTTTCTTACTCTTCCTAAAATCGGTAAATCTGGGTGGGATAGTCCGAAATCCGCAGGCATTTATAAATTTGAGGTTTTTAGAGTGTCGAAGTTAGGAAATACATAGAATTACTGGTTAAAAAGTCCCAGCAACTTTTTGTGTCAATTTTTTCGAGGTGTTTTGTGATCAATGTTTCATATCAACTCGCCGCCTAAAATGAAATAGTAAGAAGCGACTATTTATTTCCTATTGTTGATTAACGTCAAAATTAATAAAGACCGAATTTGCAATTTGTTTATTATTTTGGTCAAATAATCCTATATGAAATTTTAAATTATATGATCCTCTGTTTAAATGTAGTTCGTTGTAGGGCATAAACATAAGAAAATCGTTGCAAATTGCGTTATCATAACTGGGTTTATATTTTTCCCCAACTGACACTTGCCCATCGCTTGATTTATATATGCCATTGGTGTCTTTTACAGCTGTCCCATTCGAATAAAAGAACCAAGCAATACATGTTCCTTGTTTGTTCAGCATTCCATAGACCGAAAATTTGACATGGATTTTCATGCCTTTTAAGCCATTCTGAAATACATTATGTTCTACCCATACATTTTCAATTTTTCCTGTGATATTTGAGAATTCAGAGAGAACGGCCTGATTTGCTTTTTGCATAATAGTAATGTTCACAGACTTTTCCAAGGCAATAATATCCATAGTATCTGTTCTTTCAGTTAAATTAGGATTTGCTTCACAAGTAATCGTTAAAGAAGAGCCGTCTTTTCTAATTGAAAGCCAAGAGTAAACTGCTGAATAAGACCAAGACGATACATTGGTGAGAACGTTAATAGTTTTACTACCTCCCGAAGGGTCAAACTCTAAGATCATTGGTGTAGCGTTTAACCTTGCATTTGCCTTTGCTTGTATTTCCAAATTTTCATAACTGCTTTCCAATTGAAGTTTTACATTGTCATTTTTTAAGCAATTTTGATTTGCAAAATTTTGTTTCTGATTGTTTATATCTGAAATTTTATCTAAAGGAATAAAATTTCTCAGATTATTAGTTATCTTATTTATTTCACTTATACATTTTTGCATTTCATTGAAGCAAGTGATATTAGCTTCAAAACCTTGTAAAGTATCCCAAATAGGTGTATCTTGTTCCACAAAACCTTTGTCTTTGATTTCGGTAATAATTTTGCTTACGAACTGATTATTCCTCCATTCAGGCTGTTCAAAATATTTGTTGGCAAGAACAATAAATTGTTCGGTATAAGCAAAATTCAGATTTTTGTCCAAACTTTTAAATTGAGTATTGTCAATAAAAGAATTGATTATATCTTCTTTTAGTGAAAGCAATATATTATCATACAATACTTTATTCTGATCAATATTAGTTGTTGTTTTCAAACTTCCGATATCTTTTTTTTGTTTGGCAACAAAAAGGTTTTCTAAAGTTAAAGCATCAGGCGGGGGTTTTAGCGTATCTGATAAAATAAAATATGCTAAATAACCAACTGCCGCCAAAACGACTAAACAGATACTTACAACCAAGGCATTTATAACTTTTTGTTTGCGTTCCATTTTCTTATTTTCTAATTATTGAAACCATAATGTTTTTCTATATCCCTTAAAGTTTTTCCGGTAAGCCCACTCATCTTTTTGTTGTCATAATCATTATCCTCTAACGTCTCTAAAAAATAAACGAATTTTACATATTCGTCATTGTTGTCAAATTTTGGCTTATTATTTTTAATAAAATTCGAAATATCTTGTTTTTGAGGTGGATTTTTTTTAATAATAGTTATAAAGCTGGCAAAGTTCATTAAAGATTTTGTTTTTTCCTTTTTGGGGAATGAATTTATTTGTGTTTCAATCTCATTAAGTGTCATTGTTTTGCAGTCTGTTGTTAGAAATTGTGTTATTTCCTGACTTATTGATGAAATATCGTTTTCTGACCCTGAACTACTCTTTTGATTACTGCTTTCACCACTGTCGCTACCTTTATTTGAAGCAGGTTGTGCTAATGTCTTTAGTTTGTTTATGCTATCTTGTAATGTTTTTATTTCATTATCTTTTTGATTTACAATATTATTCAAATCATTATATTTTTTTTGTAGTTCATTAAATTCACTATAAGTAACTACATCTTGATAATTTTCCGAGAAAAATTCCTGATAACCCCAAAAAATACCAATGCCAATTAATATGCCTAATACACCAATAATTAAACTGTTTCCAATTAAATCATTATTAGCAAATGATTTAATTATGTTCGGATTTTTAGGTTCTTCTATTTTTATCGGTTTTTGTAAATCAGAAACAGAAATCTCTTTATCGTATCGAATTGATTGTAAAGGGTTGTATTTTTGTTCACGAACTACATCGTGAATAAAAAATATCCGTTTGTATTTTTTGTAATAACCATCAATATGAAAATATTGTTCAAATTCATTCTTATTGTAGTAGAGATATACAATTTCTTTCTCTTTTTGGATTTTATTTTTTTTGTTTTTTTCTTTCGTTGAAGAAGCAAATTTTGCAGATGGTTTATCATTGTTACGTTGATTGAAATCTAATTTGTTTTCGCGATTGTCTGTTTCCAGCTTTTCCAATTCATCAATAATTTTCACATTTGATTCATTTTCCAAAACAGCAATGGAAAACGAAAGAGTGCCAATCCTGTCATCTCCGTGCTGGTCGCGCACAATTTTATGTTTTGAAAACACATAATATCTTTCAAAAAAATGAATGGAATACATAACAGCGCCTTCTGTAATACTTTTTGCGCTATTTGATACGGCTTCCTCACTCATAAAATTTTCCGTGTCTTTATGACTGCTCCAAATTTTGGGATTATAACCTCCTGTTTGCGGATCTATGCCTGAAATTATTTTTACCATAATATATAAAAAATGAATGATTAATTAAAACTATCCATACAAATCATCTGTAGAATTAACTTTATCGAACAAAATTTTTATTATTTCTTTCGCCGAAGTTGCATCAAATTTACAAATTCGTTCAAAATAAACTTCACCCATTGAAAAATCAAGAATAAAATTATCCAAATTTACATTACCTTGTCTATCCATATTGATACCTTTACCACTTTTGCATATATCTATAATGTTAGTTCTTAATGTTTTACACTTTTCGTTAAAGAAAACTTTAGCAAAGTCTCTCCTTTTATTTTTTAGAATTGGAAATCCTGTCTTGTCTCTAAAGGTATCCGATTTTGTAATTACAATGTATATAAAATCCGTCTTGTCAAAATATTTTTCTTTTTTAAAAATGGCAATCAATTGTTCTAATTTTGAAACTTGATTTAGATTTTTGTTTTCATTGTTATAATCAACGAAAAAGAAATGTATTTTTCTGTTGGATGAGCTGTTAAGTAACGTCTTTAAAGTATATATTGAGACTTGGTTCGTGTTTTCACTCCTTTCCTTATTTTCAACAATATTCTTGATTAATTCACCCGTCAAATCAATAAAAGCAATTTTTCTCGTTGTTATTTTGCTTGTCATTTTTTCTTTTCCCCAAATATTCTTTCTTTTTTCGGAGTTTTCTCTTTTCAAGTCAAAATTCATATAACTAATGTCGGTTGCCGGACTGCGACCCGGAAAATAAGCGATATTATCGTTGTGTATTATCTTGTCTTTCAGACTTTGTAGATATTCTTCATTGTAACAATTTTTTGCCGATCCAAAATATCCATCATTCTGAATGGTTTTTAAAATTCCTGCCAAAGCGCAAGTTTTTCCGGAAGTTGATAATCCCCAAAAATAAACTTCCAATATACCCTGTTCTCTAATTTCCTTCGGGTTTATATGTTGCTTTGATTCCAAATCCGGCTCTGAGTAGCTGAAAATGTGCGGTATAATTTCTTCGGGAATACCATTATTTTCCAATTCTTTAGTAGAAATTGTTTTTCCATCTATGCTTCCTCTTATATCAATGGGAAGACAAAAATTGTAATCGTTTTTTTCAAAATTGTCTAATATTTCTTTTTTTGTAAGTACCACAATTTGTATAATTTAATAGTTTAACTTATTACTTCTTCTAACTTTAAAATAAGGGAACAGCATGCAAATCAAGGCGAATAGTCCAATGCCGTATCCTAAGAATCGTTTTGGAGTAAAATAATCATCGTATGTTATCAAAATATTTTTGACATTGCCAAAAGTAGTTTCATAACGGAAATTTTCTGAGTTTTCACCTTTCATTTTATAATGCGAAAAATCGACCAATTGTTTTTCCCAATATTTTGCCCATTCTTCAATTCTTGTAATATTTTTTGGCATTGTGATTGGTGAAAAACCCTCAACAACATTTACAAACTTACTTATAGTATCCGTAATTGAAATTTTTAAAGAGTCATAATTGTAAGGATACAGCACTTGCCTGCTTTTTTGTATTTTCCTGTCTCTTTGGCTGTTCAAATCTTCAATAGAATTGAGATCAAATCCTAAATTTGTGAGTTCGCTTTGCCTGTAATCTTTATACTGTATAGCCTCGTTTAATTGCGTTTTGTAATTTTCAATACGTTGATTGGCGTACTTTTCATACTCTGGCAGCATATTTTCCAATTGTCGAATATTCATATTTTTTTTAATTTCACCAGCGCTTTGCCTTACCATAATGCAATGATTGAAAATCAGCAAACTTGCCAAACCAATAACAAAAAACAAGATAACGCTAATAACTTCTATTGTTTTGAAAATATGGAGCTTACGCATATTATCCGTTTTTTTCATATTATACGCTAAAATAATAAATCCCAACAACACAGCTGTAATACTTACTGCAATGCCAGCGCTTATCGGCATATTTCCCAAAGTAATATTTACTACACTGAGGAATATGCCTACTAAAATTATTATTGTGCCTAATGCACAAAAGATTTTTGGTACAATGTATCTCATATATTATCTTATTTTGATATATTTAATTAATGAAATAATAAAAAATCCCCCATAAAGTAGTATTGCTAATATTAGATAAAAAAATCGCACATATAACCTGTAGCCATGTGCTATAAAACTTTTTACTGGAGGAATTATACCATTTATAAAGTATTCTAATCTATGGTGAATATCTGGAATCAATATAGAAATCTTTCCTAATGTTATTAATCCTATAATTATACAGATTAAAATAGGTAAGAAACTATTCATGGCAACAACACAAAAAGTTAATGATAATATTCCAATCAATAATAAAATACCTAATACGTAAAAGAGCATAGGTTTTATTTTTTCTTCAAAAGTAGGTTTTAACCGTAGTTTTGTTCTAAAATCAATAAAATTTACTACAAAGAGCGTTTCTCCTGCAATAAGTGTAATGAGTAATAAAAAACAAAAAACATTTAAAATTTTGATTAAGTTTGCTTTATATTCATCAGAAAACTGTGTTTTCCTGACTTCGATACCAAATTCTTGAAAATAATTTTTTACTGTTATTACACTATCATTCCCTTTCCTTTCAGTAATAGTGTCTTTATAAGAAATGCAAAATTTTAAATCATCATAATTAAAATCAATATCTGGTCTCGTTTTTATCTGCAAATCCAATGTTTCATTTGACGCTACATCATCTGTATACTTAGCTCCATAAGAATACTTCCTAAAACTCTTATCATGTGTTTTATACAGAATAACCGTATTATTGTCAATAAAACTACTTTCAAATTTCCACTTATATTTTATAGGTGTATTATCTTTTCTATCAATAAATCTTAATTTTGCTTCTGCTATTTCAAAACCATTTGGACTTTTGATAGGGGCTTCAAATTTTATTTTATCTAATTTGTGTAAATTAGTTTTGAAAAGATCTTCAAATTCCAACAATTCAGAATCGCAGTCACAATAATTTTCATCAGAATAATTTTCCAAATCAATATAAAAAAAGTGATTTACTGTATCATTACTTGTACCTTCAAAATAATTTCTATATTTATTCAAGAATTCATTTTGTTTTTTATATTTGTCTTCTTTACTTTTGTTATGGTCTATTATGATTAGATTTATTGAATTATCACCGATAATATCTCTCAATTTTGATAAATCGCAGTCTCCAATTGAAGCTGTATTTAAAGAATCATCATGATAAAAATCAGATATAAAAGTTAAATTAAATTTATGCTTTTCTTTTATTATTTCTGGTATGGTATTAATAATTGTTTTTAGATTCGTATAATAATTAATTTTGCTATCATAAATCGCCTTTATGTTGTAAATCGTGTCTATTAAAGCATCTATTGTACCTTCAATAAAGATATGTTTTCCTTTTGTTCCATCATACATATAAAATATGGATTTTCCATGTATTAAGTCTAAATAATTAAATTTATACAGAGATTTTATGCAACTGAGATATAGTAAATCATTGATATACTTAAGCGAATCAAATTTGTTGACATTATTATCACTAATAAATGGGACTGAAGGTTCTAGCAAAAAAGATTTTAAAGATTTTTTAAAATTATTGTAATATACACTGTCAATTTTAGTTGATGCTGTTCTGTCTAATAATACTATTTGTGTTATTGCTGTATCTTCTTTTTGTGTAATATCATCAGAAATATAGTAATCTTCTATTTTACAATTATTAGTTTTTGACTGATCACAAATATCATAATAACTTTTCAACTTAAACAAGCGAAAGCCATCCACAGTTACCAAATCCGGATACAACGAAAAGATAATGATAAATACTGAAATGGGAAGCACAAGCAAACTTACGCTGCTTGCTACTATCCATTTTAATAATTTATGCAAAATTGTATTTTCCACAACGCTTAATAACTTATTCCTGCTTTGCTTAAAATACTTTTCACATCATCAATTTTCAAAGCAATGTTTTCACCTTGTTTAGCAATGGCGCTCCCACCGACCAGAATACCGATAACCGTATTATCATTTTTCAAAATGCAAGGTCCTCCGCTATTACCGGGATTGGAAGTGGCATCTAACTTAAATAAGTCCGCATCGTGGTATTTTTGGCTGTTAATATTACCTTTGGTAATGGAGTAATCGCCATTAGGATAGCCAATAAGTATTACCTCGTCAAGATTCTCAACCACTGAAGATTCACCCAAAACCAACGGTTCAATATCGTTGATTCCCGATACTTCCAATACTGCCATATCAGTCATGAAATACGCTGTCTCTACTTGTCCTTCAATTATCTGTTTATCGGTTGGAGTAATGTATTTTATTTTTGCCTTTACTTGCATTTGGCTTGGCGAATGCTCAAAAGACAATTCAACTTCATCACCAACCGACATGCCATCAACTACATGACGAGCAGTTAAAAGTGTCGTAGGCGAAATGAGAAATGCCGTTCCAATACCGTTTTTTGTAATTACTTTTGCTACCGGCTCTTGAATGTCGCTCGCAAACGAAGGTTTATTTGGAATGAGACCATAATAAAACAACGCCCAAATCAATAATGGAATAACCGCAACAAGAATAGCTGTACCAATCGCAATTCTTCTCTGCTTGATTTTTTCTGTTCTTATTTCTTTTGCCTGATTTTCTGAAATTGCTATCATATTAAATTAAGTATTATAAATTATTTAGTTAAATATGCCCTACGCTTTTTGTTCCAAGAAGCATCTGTTTCGTCGGGAATTGACGAGTCTATTGGTCGTTTTTCGAATGCATTCTTCATTAATTCAATATAGCTAATATCTTTTATTGGATTAACAAGCGGCTTTTCACTATAAAAAACAATAATATTTTTCAATTCGGCAAGTTCCATTTTACCATCATCAGTATCTCTGAATTTCAACTCATTACCAAATTTTTTAATAATAGCTGAGATTTTATGCGTGTCATTACTTATAATGAATTGGGGCAAATATGAATTGGGCGGTAAATCGCCATTAACACTAATAAATGGTGAAACAGCTCTATTTGCTGTACTGATACATTGCTGTTTGTTTTCCGATTTAGAATCAATAAATGTAAGAATATCATAATCTTCTACGCATTGCGACATATCAATTTCTTTGCGGTAATCCTTCAATAAATCAATATACACTTCTTGATAAAATTTTCCCGACACTTTTTCTTTGAAATAATTTAACAAATTAAAAGATTCTATACCTTTCAATTTTTTTAATGAGCAAACCTGTCCATTTTTATTTTCGTATATTTTTTGCCCTTTATTACATTCTTCATCAAAGCATTTGTGTTCTTGATTTTTATCAATACCTGAAGGATAAACACGCAGAATAGGCAATGTAAGGTCAGTTATTTCACCAAGAATACTTTTTTTGCGTCTTTCAAAATTATACTTATTTGCTTCATTGTCATCGTTACTATCAACCTCAACACTCATTTTAATTAGTCTTTCGAGTAAGTCATTGAAAAATTGAATTTTCGGCAATTCTTTTTCGTTGCCTTCAATTCTGATTTTTCCTTCGCGAATATGATTTTTTATTTTTATTAGTATAGCAATAGAATGGTGCATTTTAAGCCTTTCCAATATATTTTGGAAGCGGTTGTAAATAACATTGTCTTCTTCAAATACTATTTTATATGTATTTTTAATACATTTTTGCACTTCGTTTGCCAACTTGTTATCCCAATTGTTAGCAAAAGATGAAAGCCCCAAATTTTTCCAGTAATTCAGTAAATTGTCAATATATTCTACAATATCTTCGAGGACAAATTTTGCGTAATACAGATTTTCGGTATTTTGAAGGGCATTATCAACCATTTCGTAAATTCCATCAACAATAATTTTTTGTGCAGTAAGCATATTTCCGCTGATTTTTGCATAATATTTGTCGTTTGAATTGCTTGAAAACAGCGATGTAATATATTGTATTTTGTCACCTGTAATATCATTTTTACCGATTTTTTGGACTTCGTCCCACATATCCTTCTGTAATGCTTTTTCATATCCTGTATTCAAACTTTCAAAAGTGCTCATAAGAATATCGTCCATTTTTTGGGGAACATGATTTTTAATGTTACTTCTATTAATTTGTGCTTTCTGGTCGCCTTTGTAGTATTCTGTCGAGTTTGTCAATCGTTTTAACAAATTTATACTCAAAGAAGAAGCGATATAATCTTGAATATTGTCTTTTGGAAATTGAATTGCCGATAAACCAAAAGTTCCATATTTCCCAATTGCACCATTTGCTTTTGCATCAACCAAACGTACATCGCGTTTATTGTAAATACCTGCAATGTTCAGGAACAGATACAATCCTGCCATTTTGTACAATCCGGGTAAATTGTTGATTGCAGGCGAACCATCTTTATAGTCCTGACTTATGTATTGTACTAATTCATAAGGCGGCATTTGACCAATAGTTGTTTCGTCTATTACTTTACCGTTCGACCATTTTTCTACATACTTATTTTCTTCTTTATTATAGTAGTCCAAATCTAACATTGCTCCGTATGCGTTTCCGTATTTTGCAAGGTCTTCATCTATGTTTGTCGGATTATTCGGCAAAAGAAATAGTCCATAAATATTTTTAATATCTTTAATAATATCACGAATCAGATAACCAAAATCAATAAAAACGCCCGATCCTGTTCCGCCTGTCAAACTACCTGTGACAAAAACAGTTGGTTTTATCAAATTACTTGATGATTCATTGTTAGTTACGTGCATCACGTTTTTGTAAGCAGTTTTAATACAGTTGATAACAGTGCCAAAGTTATCACCGTTATCATTTCTACCCCATAGAGCTAAACGCCCACAGGAACGAATACCGCCCGCACCTTTACCTGCATCGTCAATCATTCCTGCCTCCGGCAGCCATTTCGGATTATCGCACCGTTTTTTTATTCCTTCTATCATATTTGACATATTGTCCAAACTGATATAGGCACGTTGAATATCGTTTCCTTCGGGTGTTTCATTAGGGTACTCACTGTTAGCCGTTTCCAAATACAGATATTCCACATTTGACGGTTTATTTTTCCCGAAATTTTCATAATAATACATTTGAACATTTTCAATGACTCTCAAGCCACTTGTTCCCAGTCCGATAATAATTGTTGGAGTTGACATATTATTTTATTTTTGAAGATTATTATTTTATTGAATTTGCCAAACGGAATTGACTGATTAAAAAAACCAGTATTGAGGCAATAATGCTAATTAAATGCCCCGATACTTCCAAATAAAATTTGGGGTTCGACCAATGGAACGATTCAATTCCGTTTCGTTTAAAGAAAAAGAACAGATAGATGCTGAAAATCACATAATAGAATATCAAACTCCAAATAAATGCAAGTTTCAATTTGTATTCTTTAGGCAATTTATCGTTCTTTTTATACATTTGTTTTGAAAGAATTGCCCACAACGCCCAAATAATTAGTGCGCTTGATAGCACAAACACGATTATTCGTGTCAACACAAAAGGAAGATTTGTGTAATCAAGTTTAAAAAATAAATCTATTAAAAATTCCATATCTTGTTATTTTTTTGATTATCAAAACATATCGTCATCCGATCCATTATTTGTATTGTTATTGTTTGATGATTGTTTTTTCCCTGTGTCACTGCCGGAATTTTTATTTGGGGGATCTGTTTTTGGACCAAATAGTTTTTTCCATAAAAAATAACCGCCAACTCCAATTGCTGCAAGTAACAGCAAAACAAAAAACAAACCGGCGCCACTGCTACTTACTTCAATATAAGTTGTATCAGAGCTTGCACCGTTATCGCCTGAAACGGTAATTCGATATTTTCCGCTTGCCAAGTTATTGAAACTTGCCGAGAAGTTTTTTACTTTTACAGGTTTTACTTTTTCTTTGTTTCCATCAATTCCTATAGCGCTCACTGTGTAGGTTGTATTATCATCACAATCGGGGCATCGCCAGCTTATATTTACATTGTTTCCATCAATTTTATTTGGTTTCGTTTTAGTTCCGACAGGTAAGGTAATTTTAATATTAGTGTCTTTGATAATATTCACTTCAATGTATGTTGTATCAGAAATAATTGACAAGTTATTTGCAGATACATTAATTTCATATTTCCCATTTGTCAGTGAATTTAACAAATAATTTTTAGTGGTTAATGTGTCGGTTATATATGAGAAATTATTTCCATCATAACCGGTTACAATAACACTATAAATCAAATTAGATAATTTTGAAGTACATTCCCATTCGAGTTTAACGTTTTCGTCGTAAATAGGGAAAGGTTTGTCCCCTTTAGCCCTTGTTGGGGTAATGATATTAATTCCTTCATTGGAATTGATTATCGGATTACTTGGAATAAAATTAGCAATTTTTATGTCCGTAAAAATAATAAACCTCAAATTCTGTGCGGATTTTTTTTGTTTTGTTGATTCGTCCATAATAAAAGTTGAATTGCTATTTTCGTTAACTCCTTCACTTTTAGATTGATATTTGGTAATTAACTGATTTTGCTCATTGGTATAACGGGGATATACATTTGAAGGAAAATCATCAAAGCCATCATCACTAATTATACATAAAATAAAGCTCCTTTTATTGCTGTATTTTCTTGCATATTCAGCAATTTTAGCTTTTGCCAAAGTAAGAAAAGTCCACTCTTGGTTTGGTATCCATTTTCTACTATTAATGACATCGTCGATATTGTTGTTATTTATTACAGTTAAAGAAGGAGAAGGCATTTTCCACGTAAATTCTCTGTCTCCAAATTCATTGATAGATAATCTGTCATTAACCTGTAATTTAAGTTTTTGCAAATCAGATTTATCTCCTGTTGAAAAATTGAGAGTTGTCGGAGTTATTCCTTTAAGAATTTGAGACAATGCTGCTCGTGCTTCCTGTAACTGATTTGGACACATAGTTTTGGATAAATCAACCAAAACATAAATATCTTTCTGTGCTTTTGCAGTAATAATACTGAAAACTAAAATAAGGGTAAATAAAAATCTTTTCATATTGTTATTTTTTTAGGAGTGATGCATAATCCGATTAAGGTAAATATTACGCAGATTGCTATTGTCCAAGCAATCAGATAAATGTTCTTTTGAAATGATGCCAATGCTTCATCAAGCGCCAAAAGATAATCATCAACACTTGTTACTGCAGGATAAATTGCTGCGCCATTTTCTTCAAACATCTTTATTACAATTCCATTTCCATCTTTTGAATAATCAACTATGTGAGTATTTTCCGGCGGATAATATTCTGCAAATTCAGCGTCTTCATAAAAGAATTTGTTATTTTGTCGCAAGTCGTTAATATCTATCCAATTTTCATTACCATCGGTAATGACTATCAACAACTTGTTTTTATAATCGTTATTTGCTTTCGTTTCTTTTGTGAAAAGCCACATTTTCCATATTACTTCGCAAATAGGGCTGCCCTCAGCAGCTAAAATAGTTGATTGAAAATTCTGATTTGCTTCTTCTGGCGTATTATAAGCATAATTAGAACCGACTCTTATTTTTTTCGATTGTTTTATAGCGAGAATATCCTTGAAATATTTGCCGCCTTCGGCATCTGAAACCTTATTATTCAGATTAGTAAAAATAATTTCATTATTATTATTTAATCTGTTAAATGTTTGGGATAAAGCATTTGTGGCAGCATTCAAATCCATACTTGGCGAATTGTCAAAAACAATTGAGATTAGATTTTTACCACTGTTCAACGAAAACAACAAAAACAAAAATCCAATGAGTGGCAACAAATAAAACAGTTTAGTTCTATTGAAAGCTTTGTTGATAATCGGGATGTTATTGCTTGCCTGCATTGCCGAAATCGGCTGACTGACAATGTCATTTACATTATACTTATTCCAATAGTTTCGCAACATTATAAACGAGACTATTGGAACAATAAATGCTATAGCCAGAGAAATGAGTAGAGCTAATTCTGCTTTGTTTTCAGCAAAAATATTTTTTGCCCAGAAATAACAAATTATCGCTACCAAAACCAACGCAACAGCCAGTGAACTGATTATCAAAGCACGATGTATTTGAAAAATTGTTTTTAATTTATCCCTTTTGAATATTTTTGATATAGTCAGCAACCATATTAATAATAATGTTGCCACAGGAATTAGGATGCAATATACCCAACTGTCTTTTGCATTCAAGTAATACTGTCCAAAACTTTGAAAAAAATGTATGAGACTATCCATAAAGTTATTTATATTGAATTTATCGTGTTAATACTTTTGTTTTTGAAATACTATCTTCAAACTCGGATTTCATCCCAAAAGCAATGATTTGGGCAACATCGTCTTTATTTAAATTCTTCACAATTGAATATGGAAATGAAATTTGCCCGTAGGTTGCTTCTGCACCTTTGTTGTCATCTATCTTTGTGAAAATTTTCACATCAGTAATCTCTGTAATCCCAATACTTTTTGCTCTATTCTTTATTTCTGCCATTTTATTTTTAAACTCATTTTCTAAATTCGAAGCATCACTATTTTCACTAAACATTGACAGATTACTGTAAGCCTCACAAAGAATCAATATTGCATTTGTATAATCTTTTAATTCACTAATACACTTTGTTTTAAATGCTTTTAATTGTTCTGTTTCTCTGTCTGATTGAAAACAATTTTTCAAGGTACTATTCAAAACAACAATCTCTTTTTCTTGAATATCTCCGCATATTTGTTTCCATTTTGCTATTGCTTTTGTTTTTTCTAATGCCTGCAGGAGAAGAATAAGCATAACTTCTGTATGTTCTTCATTTTTTTTGCCATATTCAATGCAATAGTTGTTCGCAGTATCTACAATTGATTCAATAAATTGTAGATAAGAAAACACTTTCCCTGCATAATCTTTTAAATGCTCTACTTTTTGTACTTTATTTAATAGTTCTTTGTTAGTATTGTTTTGTCCTTCAATTAATTGCCATTTTTCCGATTCAAGTTGAGCTATTTGCTTTTGCGTTTCCTCATATTTATTTACTAACTCCTCATAATTATCTGCTTTTGCAGCGTAATCAAGCAATGCGTCTGTTTTATCAGATAGATCACCAAGAATTTCAAACAATTTTGGATATTTTTTTCTCTTATATTTATTCACTACTGTTGGTATTATGCCAATAATCAACAGGATAATTAGCAAAATCACACTCACAATCAATAATATCAGTTCAATATTTTCCATATATAATTCTGCATTTAATTAACAATCCAAGTATAGTGTTCTTCGTTGGCATCGATTATTTCCTGATCTGCAACAATACTTTTTTCTTTTTCGATTATATCTGAAACCAACTTTACAGAGCAATTTACATCGTCATTCTCTTTTACCCTCATTCCTATCTTTTCGCTTTCTTGTGAGAGTTTTATAGTGGCAATCTTACTGTATTTATGTTTTTGATTTTCAACTATAATTTTTTCAGCATCACTACTCATTACTTGATAGAAATTTACTTTGTTACCATCAAAACTGAAACGATCATTATAGGTGAGCGTTTTTTCCGTAAATTTTATTTGCCCTTGTTCTTTTTCTGTAAAATCTGTTCCTACCATAATCATTGACACAAATTGAATATCCCTTTTATCCGGTGATTTTGTTTTTATAAAACCAAAATTCGATGAAGTCTTCAAATTATTCAGTTTTATAGAATTATTATTCAATGCATACCAGCATGCGCCTTCGGCAACGGCTATTTTTGCAGTTCCGATTTTATTTAAATCAATTAAATCGGGCGAATATGAAAATGATCCGATTATATTATTTTCAATATCAGGAAAAGACGAACTTCTGCCTGCAAGAATTATTTTTTCTATTTTTGGTTTCCCTGCGATATCTAAAACCTCTTTTATCGCATCGGTTACACTGCTGTAAATCAGATGAGTGAAATATTCGTTTCTCAAAATAGAAAATTTTGATTTTGACTTGAAGATTCGATAAAAATCACTTTCTACATCAATTGAAATATTTTTATTCAATGCTTTTTTCAAATAAATATCTAAATCATTAGCAGATATTAATTCGGTTTTCCTCTGATTTTCAACTATCTTTTTCTTAATATCAAACGATAAATCTATCAAAACCTCTCTAAACTTTTTGTATTCTTCTTCCGACAACTTTTCTTTAACCGTTTTGTCAAAAATATTTATCTGTTGCAAATCCGGTATTTCTGTAGAAAAACTAAAAATACTTTTCAATATACAATAATCAATAGAGTCGCCGCCTATTCCATAACCAATTTTCGACAAGACATTTACTTCGTATGTATCTTTATCCTTTGAACTAATTTGAGCAACAGTAACATTTATTGTAGCCCCGCCCATATCAAACACCAGTATCGTTTCATTGTTGTTTTTATTTTTACAGTCAAATTTTTCCTCTAAAGATGACTTGTTTGACATATAGTAAAAAACAATTGCCTCAGGCTCATAAATCGTGCGAATTTCCTTGAATTGCTTTAAATTTTCTATGCAAAACAGCATATCTTTAATTTTTGTTGCTGTGTAGTTATTGGGAATTGCTACAATTGCCCGTTTTGCATTTTGAATTATTAAATTATTTTGTTTTAAATCATTAAAAATATCACTTACTAATTTTGCTGCAATTTCTTTTCCTGTTTTACCAATTTCTTTATTAATATCTTTATACCCCAATAACTTTTTTATGGAACGAAAACCTGTGTAATTCTCCGTGTTTCTTATTCTTCTTTCTGCATCGTCTCCATAAAACGAATTGTTCACATTATGCTTGTCAAATACTAAAACAGAAGGCGTCAGTAATTTTTCTTCTTTTTCTTCTTTTTCTTTGTATTTAGCAATTGCTATTTCTTCATTATTATCGTTAAAAGCAATTGCAGTTGCCGTAGTTCCTGTGTCAAAAGAGATCCAAGAATCGCCCAAATCTTCACCAATCAAAAAATCATAATGAAGTGTTTCTCTTATATTTGTTCCATCTACAATGATATTGATCAAAAATTTTATAAGTTGAAATTGAGATAAATCTATGAAATTATCAATCTGTTCTATTTTTACCAAAAACCCGTTGCAATTAATTAATTCTAATTCAAAATCAGATGGTGTTTCATTCCAAGTTCCAATTTTCTTTGAAGATATTTGAAATCCGTCAGGGAGTTTAATATTTTCCAATTTTACCCTGATTTTATGTTTCCAATTAAAAGGATTTTTTTGCCATTTGTAGAAAGTGTGGTAATTTACCTTGATCGCATAATCTTTGTCTTTCCAAGGCAAATAATCTTGTTTTATCTTGCCGCCGTCGTCATAATCGGTTTTCTCGAAGGAATCTAAAAATGGATTGACATACAAATCTATGGATTGAGGTTTTCCTATTATTAGGAAAACAACCAACATAAGAAACAATATTGGTAGTAATACATATACCATATTAAATTGTTGTTAAAAATTATTTCCAACAGAATTGTAAAAATTTATTACCTGTATTTGCAATAGCATTCATAATTACACTGTATTTAAATCTGTGTTACTTTACTCTGCACCATTTCCGCCTATTTACAGAGAAGTGGTACTACCCAAGAGATAACTAATGCAAAAGTAGTAAATATTTATTAATATGATATATAAAATGAGTAAATATTTTTTATCGCTCTAACTAATCTAAAAAACGATCTCGTAAATTGTTGATATTTGTGTGTTTAATATTTTATTTGATTATTTTTGGATTTGTTCTCCTTTCCAATTCTCTTATATCTTTTATTATAAATTAATTAGCCAATTCAGTAAAAATGATAATGAGAATTTGTTTAACTCTTTGTTTAATGTTTTGTTTAACTGCCTATTTTCATTGATGTATATAGTTGATATATATTTAATTATAAAAATGAATAGTTTTAATACCACTTCTTTGTAAAAAGTGGAACTATTAATCGAATGTGATAATTTTTTGCATTTGCCGAATCAACAACAGATTGTCCTAATGGAGCCAGATAAATGCGAGTAGTGGTCTCGTTTTCATGTCCCATCCCATCACTGATAATTTCGACTGAAACTCCTTTACGAAGCACTATTGTCGCCCATGAATGCCGGCTAACATACGAACTCAGCGACTTTTCCAATCCAAGCATTTCGGATATTCGTTTCAATCGTTTATTGTGGTTACGGAGCTGGCTTGTATTATCTCCATTTTGAGCAGTATAAACAGATAACAAAAAATCATCTACAATTTGTGCTTCACATTTTGAAATGATTTCCTGCATGCAAGGTTCAATTTTGATGGATAACATTTGTCTGGTTTTGCTTCGGACATAAACAATATAACCGTTTTTTATATTTTACCGTCACATATTTTTCAAATTCCTTATCTTTTTGAAGTTTTTTTATTTAATTGATTGTGTGATGAGTAGAATTCGTGTCATTGTTATTCAGCATTTATTCATTATTTTAATTACAATTTACTCAAAAGACCATATTACAAATACATCAACAAATCCCCCCGCCTGAACGTAGCAGATAATCTTCGTTTGTCAATAGCTTTGTAATCTTTTGGGGCAGGATATAAATTATTAAGCGCTGTAATCAATTTTTCATTGGCGCGTTCGAAGAGATTGTCTTTATTCGTTTCAAAATATGTTTTTACATTGTCAAATTCTCTGTGCGTTAATTTTTCTAAAGAAAGATTCAAATCATTTAATAATAAATTGCCAATAATCATTGACATAAAATAATTGCTGTATGGAATATGAGGATAATCATCACTTAATGCGGATTTTTTCCTTTGTGCATCACAAAACCGGTATATCAAAACAGAAATAACTAATTGCGCAGCATTGATATCATCAAATACATTATGATAAAACGCGCCAAAAAGTTCGTTTTTTTTGAATTTTGCCTGATAAGGTTTCTTTTTCCAAACCGAGAAAATAGATTCTGCCGCAACAGACGAAAGAATAGTAATATCTCTTGGCAAAACCGTATTGTCCTTTTTTCTTTTATAAGTGTATCCTAATTCTGAAACTGCCGTTTCAAACCGTTTTTGCAAATCGTCGTTGGCTCTCAAATCTCTCAAATCAACCGGATTTTGGCTGTTTGTTGCAATAGTAACATCGGTAATTAAAGAATCCATTCCTTCACCCGAAAGTTCATATAATCTTACTAATACATAAGCATTTGAATAATCTATTGCAGGATTATTTTTTACGGTATATAAAATTGTTTTACATGTTTGTCCGCCATTGATTATTTGTAAATCATTCACCTTGACAATCCAGTTGTCTGATTGTAATCCATTATAAGAAAACTTACTGCATACCATAGTAATACCATTATTGTAGAAATAAAAATTTTCCCGCTTTTCACTTAGCAGCGTATCCTTAATTGCCGTATTTACTCTGTTGGTACTCAGTCCTAAATATTTCCTGATATTTTGATCCAAAAGGTTATCGCCATATTTGTCAAACAAATCTGCCAATTCAACAACATTGATTTTTCCGATTAGAACCCGCTTGAAATTAAAATCCTCTTGAACGCTTTTGCCTGCTAACTGTAATGTTTCGTTTATTTCTTTTCTCGACTGTAAAGAATCAACAATATCCTTATGATTAAAATATTCAAACTTGACCTGACTTTCAGGAAATCCTGAATTTTCAATATGATTTTGACCATCAACATTCCATTTCAGTCCATTATTCATAAACACACATTTTATGTTGGGGATAAAACCATCGGCAATCAGGGAGCGAATATCTTCAACTTTCGGCATCAAATCATCATTCATTTCAATGGGTTTACCCGGGTCGAATATCGCGCCGATACTGCCAATTACTCTCTGAATAGAATTTGCAGGAAAATTGCTGTCTTTGTCCAAATCGAAAACATACTTGCCTTGAAATATTGTAACGGAAAAATCGTAATCATTCACATCGCCAATAAAAATGGCATCCACTCCGGCATCATTTCCACCTTCGGTTATCAAATCAAACGCTTCTTCCAATTCTATATCCAAATACGACGCAACAGAAAGACATACAAATGCTTTTGATAATTTTTGATTGTCATTTCCAACTAAAAATTTGTCCGGATTATCATTGACAATTTTCCTAATCCTTTGATCAATAATGTGTTTATTTATATCCATCTATTTTTCCGGTTTTTGAATGATTTTTCGACGTCAAAGATAACTCTTATTTATTACATAATCCTATAAAATGTATCTTTCCTTACGTTTGATAAAAATAAAAATATTAAATTTGCATTATTAAACTGAACAAGTATGAATATTGATGATTTATTTTTATGTCCGGTCTGCATGAATATTCCT
>Ga0123357_10002357_pt1 | contig 21008 bp, 18 predicted proteins | sample TergutEmb28metaG_FD_89873 | JGI IMG/M metagenome (GOLD analysis project Ga0123357, IMG submission 89873) | Embiratermes neotenicus P4 segment gut microbial communities from Petit-Saut dam, French Guiana - Emb289 P4 | ecosystem: Host-associated > Arthropoda: Insects > Digestive system > Gut ... | reverse complement strand
TTGCTAAGGAAATTGCGCAAAAGGAAAAAGTATGATATAATGTAAGAGCAGGGGTATGAGCCGCAAAAAGGGCATAGGAAAAAGAAGGTCGTGCAAAACCCGAAAAAAATATGCAAAATTTTACAGCACTGCTATCTGAGGTAAGAAGCAAGGGAAATTGTGGGAGAAGTCAGGAAGAATCAAACCTCTTTTTTCTGAGAGAATCAGAGGGCAGAGAGCCATTGAGGCAAATATCCAAGCAAATCATGCGGTGACCGCAACTGCACAGAAGCGGGTCAACACCGAAATCGAACAAAAGAGACGTACTCCAATTGTTGAGGGATGAGAGGAAGCGTCTTTTTTGGATTGGAATAGCTGGAATGAAATTGTCGGCATTTTTGTGATGTTTAGCGTAAATGCCGTAGTAACGGGTCATTTTGAAGTGTTTATCAGGAATGTGGACGATGAGTTTCTTGATGAACTCGACGGCAGAAATAGTTTCGGTGACTAAAACATCATCTTCATGCCTGTTGTAGTGAAAAGTTACGTTTTGTCCGTCATAATTGTCGATACGGGAATTAGCGATGACAGGTCTGCCGAGGTATCTGCCGATATACTTGATAACGTCTTTGCTTTTAGAGATAGCGGGTTTGGCATATACATAGAATCCGTCAGGGCAATGCTTGTAGATATATGCTTTGGTTTTTTTGAAAGATGCGCCGATGTGCTTCTCCATGAGGTTCAGAAGAGCGGTTCTGAAAGAGTTTCGGAGCAGGGTATAGTTGAAATGTTTTACATGACGCCAAGGGGTTATATTGCCGCTCCCACCCTCTGAGAGCAACACATGAATATGAGGATTCCATTTCAGGTCCCTGCCGAATGTATGAAGCACACAGATAAATCCGGGAGCGAAATTCTCGGACTTGTTCATTTTGTAAAACATTTGCAGAATTACATCGCGCACCGCATGAAACAAACAGTCCAGCAAATTTCTGTCTTTGCGGAAAAAGATGCGTAACTCCTCCGGTATAGTGAAAACGCAATGTCTGTGCCGACAGTTTATGAGCTTGAACGACATGGCTGTACTCCGCCGTCTGCAATACAGGTTTCCACACGTTGGGCAGAACCGGCTTTTGCACCGGAATGGCACATATTTCGTCTTCCCGCAGTGTTCGCAGCCATACAGTATATAACCGTATTTCATGTCTCCGCAATGTAACATTTTGCCGACGTTTTCATAGACTGTACTTCGTATTCTTATTCCTGTTGATACTACACTTTGCCAATGCTTATTAAATATTCTTTGTAATATATTCATTCTTTCATTATACAGCAAATCCCCAGAAAAAGAAAGCCCCCATGATTGGGGGTTTGGGGGCTGACGCGTCCGCAGACGCTTTGTTCTCTTTTTGGGAAAATATGCGCGACAATTACGTCAACGATTCTCTCACGCACCATAAAACCCACGAATATGCGTCGTATATAATGAACGCAATCACAACGGGAGTGCCGTATAAAATAGGCGGAAATGTGTTAAACAAAGAACTTATCGACAATCTGCCGAAAGAAGCGTGCGTTGAAGTCGCGTGCTTGGTTGACAGAAACGGCGTAACCCCGACAATTCAGGGACCGCTGCCAGTACAGCTCGCGGCAATGAACATGACAAACATAAATGTGCAGCTGCTCACAATCGAGGCGGCTGTCACGAAGAAAAAAGAGCATATATATCAGGCGGCAATGCTCGATCCGCACACGTCAAGCGAACTGTCAATCGACGATATAATCTCAATGTGCGACGATTTAATCTCGGCTCATGGAGACTGGCTGCCGAAATATAATTAAACGTCGGGTGTAAAATTATAGGGCGACACAACAGACCTATCTGAGCTTTGCTCAGTATGTCGGTATAGCCGCCCTTGATTTTTTTATAACGTAATAACGTAGAAAATATTTATAATTATGAAATAATCTTATGTTTTGCCATGTTGAAGAAAATGCTTATTTCAGTTTTTTATACACTCTTTTTTGCATATTTTTCAAGTTCTGTGATAACCGCTTTAAACCGCTCGTGTTCGCGTATCGGGTTGAACATATCTATTGAAAATAGATTGTTTAATTTTCTATAAGCCTCGTTATAGTCATAATTTTTAGTGCCTTCACCTAAATCACTACCTTTAACCGCAATAGATGTATAAATAAAATCCTCTGGTAAAGTATCACAAGCAATCGCATAATTTGCAGATTTTTCAATACAATCAAGAGCGTTGTCAAACTCTTTTAAAGTCATATAATGCCGAGCTAAATATCCGTAATAATCGCTTAACCTTACATTATAAAATCCATAATCCCCGTTTTCATACAGTATTTCTAAAATTGATATAGCTTTTTTTACAAGCTGTATATTGCTCTGTGTATCTTTTATCGTGTTTCCATATCCAATCATGGCTAAATCAAATGCTAAACTATCGGCTTGCCACATCATAATTTTTGTCCTTATTTTCAAGCCTTCTTCGCCGTCACATATTATTGCATGAATGCTCTCGCGGCTTATACCAAACGGCGGTAATTTATTTGCAGTTTCTTTCGCTTTTTCATTTTCACCTAAATTACTGTATCCGAGCGCAAGTCCTTGTATAACTTCCCAGCGGATCTCATCATCTGTGCAGGTTTCTAAAATACGCTCGTTTATTGTAACCGCTTCCTGCTGACATTCGCGTTTTGTTTTATCATCATCGGTAGCTGCCGCTTTATCCGACAAAAAATGCGCGAGTTCAGCTAACAATTTATAATTATTAGGAAATTCTTTCAGCGCATTTCTGCAAATTTCTATTGCATCATCTGTTAATCCTTTTTTATGTTTTTCTTTAAGCAAAGTCAGAACTTCGTCAATTTTTTCCTGATTTCTTATAACATCAACTCCAAGCAAATCATCAACAGTGACTTTGAAGAACTCTGCGATAGACGGCAGAGTTTCTATATCGGGAAAACTCACGCCCGTTTCCCAACGACTGACAGCTTGCGGCGATACATGGAAAATATCTGCGATTTGCTCCTGCGTTAAATCACGCGATTTGCGGAATTGTTTTAATTTTTCACTTATATATATTGCCATAAAATATACTCCTCTAACTTTAATATTTTTTATTTAGAAGCACTTCTGACAATATTATAACTTGACTAATAAATAAAGTCAAGCAATTATAACGTGAGTTTTTTACACGCAAGTCGTGAGTTATGTCAATTTAATTTTATCGCGTAAAATATAAACAACCTGCATTATAATCATACATTATTCCTTTCTCATTAACAGGTATAATATGAACACCTGTTTTAGAATAGCATATCGTAAATGCAGACGTATCTATATATTTTTGCAACGACTTTACCCATGTTTTGCCTATTATTCTATCCGCTGTTATATCCTCGCGCGGATAATCAGGCGAGCTTGGATGAAAATACACGCTGCCCGTACCTTTTGTTCGCGATTCTGTTCAAATTCCCGCGTCCTCTCAATATGCTTATTCTGCCGTCCCATGATAACCCTTGACGGATAAGTTCCATCTATAATTTTACGCCTTTCATCAGCAATATCTTTCATTTACTCACAGTCCATACCTATTATAACACAATATGATTATATCAATTTATCAAAAATATCGTCGATTTGTATTGTCAAATCGGGAAACGATTTCGGCGAGAATTCGGTTATAATTTTTTCGTCCTCAATTCCGAACTCTTTTCTGTCTTTGATGTTTTCGATTTGCGCTTCGGTATATTTTAAATAGGTCTCGCACAGCTTATATTTTCCGTTTTCACCCAATATATATACTTCTATTGTTTTATCAGCCGGACTAACAATCCAGTATTCGTAAATCCCGATAGCTTCGTAAATATTCTTTTTTATTTCGCGGTCATATGCGATATATCTTGGGGATAAAACCTCGACAACTAATTTGGGCGCGCCGGTTACGCCTTTCGGCGTGTCTATGGATTTGTCGCAGATTACCATTAAATCAGGTTTGTACTTATCTTTTAATGAATTTATTTCAGGCAGTTTTATTTTATTCTGTTTTGCAATCAAGTCTATCCGGAGATAATTGTTGTCGTGATATGCTTTGCAAGGTTTGCCTCTTAAATAATAGTTAAACAAACTTCCTACATTAAAAGAAATAGTGCCGTGATTCGGGTCGGCTTCCGGAGCCATGTAAACCACTTTTCCGTTTATTATTTCATACTCTAAATTTTTCCTGAAATACTCATAATAATTATTTTCATTATCATAATTTTCTAAAATACTCATATTTTGACCGCCTTTCTGCGTTTTTAATTATATTTCTATATTTAGAAGCCGTATCCAAAGAGGCGACCACCCCGTCGCTTCGCGCCACCCCTCCCCAGAGGGGAATTTTGCCGCAATTTCCGGTGTTATCTTTAATTCCCCTCTGGGGAGGGGTGGCGCGAAGCGACGGGGTGGTCGCCTCTTTGGATACGGCTTCTTATCATTTTTATTATATCATCAAAATTTACATAAGTCAATAAAATTTTAAAACGGAGGTTTTATACATGCAAAACATAAGAGAATACATACTGTCGCTCGGCGCGGATTTGGTCGGATTTGCCGATATATCGCAAGTCCCTGCGGAAAACAGACATAATCTGCCATACGGCATCGCAATAGCGATTACGCTTAATCCCGATGTCGTGAAACTGATAGAAAAAGGCGTTTCTATCGAATATTTTGACGAATACACCGACGTTACGCAAAAACTCGACGATATATGCGAATTTACCGCGAAATACATATTGGATTTAAATAAAGGCTATAAGGCAATAGCGCAGACCCGCCATTTTGTCCGCGCACCGAGCGGCACTCGCCATCCAAAAGTATTACTGCCGCATAAAACCGTCGCAGCATTGTCGGGATTCGGCTGGATTGGCAAAAATTCGCTGTTAATCACCCCGCAATTCGGGAGCGCGTTACGCCTCACATCTGTTCTGACCGACGCGCCTGTGCCCGAAATAAATAAATCCGAATATTCCTGTCTTTGCGGAAACTGCACCGTCTGTGTTGACATATGCCCGGGTCGTGCAATAAAAAACGTGACGTGGGATATAAATAAAGACAGGGACGATTTAATCAATTATGACGCATGCGAAACGGCTGTGAAAAAACGCGGCGAACCAATCAATAAACAAAACGGCACATGCGGTTTATGTATGGCAATGTGCCCGCATACGAAAAAATATCTGAACGAAAATGCAAATACGGATATGTAATTATTCTGAATTATAATTTAATATTTTTGTTGACATTTTGGGATAATTATTATAAAATATAAATATAAAAATGTCAATAGTACGCATATAATTAAAATTATTTTTATTTTCAAAAATTTTATGTTAGAAAACTCACTTCTGAATTGTATATATAAATAGACGCGTCAGAAAACTGAAATCGCTAAAACATTCAAACAATCCAGAAGGAGTTGATGTTCTACGGAACTGATAAAAGAAAACGAATCAACCGCAATAAACGAAATTAAAGAAATTCGGAGAGCCGACATGGAAATCGACAACAGTTTCTATGACAAATACAATGAGCAGATACGCGCAATCGTGGCGAAAATACTGCGGAGCGCAAATCAAATGAACGACATTGACGACTGCGTGAACGCTGTATTTTTGTCGATTATGGAAAGACTGGAGCAGTATAACGAAACCCGCGGAAGCATGGGCGCATTTGTGACAGTAATCTCACGGTCAGTCGCATTAAACTACATAAAAAGCAGCACACGTAAAACCAGCGAATTAGTCGGCGACGAAAAACTCGATTTTCTCGCGTTTCCCATAGAATATCAGGACGAAGTTGAGTTTAATTTATTGGTAGAAAACATAGTCGCAAAATTAAACAAAGAAGAAGCGTTATTATTTACCATGCGTTACCTGTATTATTACACACCGGAAGAAATCGCAAAAACTCTCAATATAAATCGGGGCGCGGTGGATATGCGCACAAATCGGCTGAAAACCAAAATCAAAAATTTTCTCGTCAAAGGAGGCATAAGGGTATGAATAAAAAGAATTTTACCGACGCATTAAGCGATGAAACTTTAATTAACTTAACCAATGAACTGTTAAAACAGGAAAATATAAATAAAACCAGAAAAAAATTCAGATTCGAACTGTTGAAGATAATCCCGGCAGCCGCGGCAGTCATACTCGTTATAGGAGCAATAAATCTACTGCCAACTTTTCTTAAAAATACAAGCAGTCCGTCAGATAACGGCGACGGAAACAATACAAATTTAGCCGCCGCTGCAACTAATTCAACTACATTAGATATTTCAAATATTATAAACAATATTATGACGAATACAACAGAAACTAATCCAGACGACAATAATACAACTGATAATCCAGACCCGATAGTTATAATCGGAGCTAATGATGACAATTTTGCCGACATTAACTCTGAAATTCCGTCAAACAACACTCTCAATACCAATATGCTTATTGTTTCTATCAGCCCGGGCAATGAAGATAAATATCAAAGAAACGGATTAAATAATTACAGATGCACTACAAATTTCAACACTATTCAAAAAGAAAGTGTAAAAATTGAAATTAACGGAGTTACAATATCAACTAACGACGCAGTGAATATTAAAAATAACGACATAATAATAGGCGGAGATACATTTATTGATGAGTACGGCAACGTTACAAAATCAGGTACCGGAAGCTGCACAATCACAAAAGCGGACAGCGCCACTGTTGACGTTAATCTGCCGCAGGTTAATCAGGCTGACGAGGATGCATTGGCAGCTGACAATTATGCGAAATCCGGCTTAAACGGCATACGTGATTTACTGCCGTACATGAGCGAGAGTAAAGTAGATGAACTTGTTAAAACAGAGTACGATAAATCCGGCATGAAAAATATTCCCGATACTGTTATACCGTTTATGAGCCGAAATTCAATAGATGAAATCGCAAAAACGGAATATGATAATAACGGATTGAAAAACTTCTCTGATACATTCTTATATGTTATAAGCGGAACCGCAATAGATGATATTGCAAGAGCTGAATATGACAAAAACGGTCTCAAAAACTTTTCCGGCGAATTCTTATCAATTCTGTTTGCCCATGACAGAAGTATATTAGCCGAACTCGCAAAAGAAGAGTACGACAAAAACGGTCTCAAAAATCTTTCCGATGAATTCTTATCGCTTCTATTTGTTAGTGACAAAAGCGTAATAGACGAGATTGCGAAGGCAGAGTATGATAAAAACGGCGCGAAAAATTTCCCTTCAAAATTATATTCGTATATGAGTGACAGTTTGAAAGCCGAGCTTGGCATAACCCAAAATGATGTGTACAGTTCAGTTAGCAGTTATGGTTATAATTATAACGCAGGCTGGTACACGATTTATTACTCGGCAAACGGCGGCACCAATACTTTGGTTAAATTCAGTGACGGAAATAAAATCACAATGCCGGGCGGTGCCAGTTTCAGTGCCGGCGACAACAATAAAAGTAATTTATATATCCAATGCAGTGGGAATTGTACAATTGAATATAAAAACGGTATAACAGTCAATGCTCCCACACATACAATAGCAGAGGGCAAAAAGGACGCATACACTATCACAATCGGCGACGGAGACGCAACAATAACACAGCCGGACGGCACAACATCTACTGTTCCTGCCGGAACGGTTCTTGACAATCAGGGCAATGTTGTAACTATAGGAAATCCTGCTGTTACAGTTTCCGCAATGATTACGTCAACCAGTTACGAGTTCGGCAAAGTACAGAATGTAACCTTAAATAGTTTTGTGGGTAAATATACTATAGAAAAATCCACTGATGATAAAACGACCGTAGAAGTTTCGGGCTACGCTTATTTCATAAATTTGCTGAATGTTGATTATTCGGACAGCACAGGAACTCTGACAATATCCTACGATAAAACAAAAGCGGCTAAAATTGACTCGAACACTTGGAACGCGCAGGACAATTCTTTAAACATTATCACAATCAAGCTCGCTTACGACGGCGATAAACCGCAAATGCTGAGTTTTGCGACAGACGCTTCGGGTTCTGTAACAACATCTGTGCCTTTCCAGAAACTGGCTACTAATATAAACGGTTCGGGTTCTGTTTCTGCTCCGTCAATAGATTTCGGCGACGTAAATATAAAAATAAACGGCTCCGGCTCTGTAAATTTCAACGACGCGGATTCCTGTACAATGTCGATAAACGGTTCGGGAAGCGTAAATTTCAATAATGCGACGACTTCTTCTCTTACAATAAACGGTTCTGGAAACGTAACAGGACACAAAATACCATCGCTGACCTCGTCGATAAACGGTTCGGGAAACATGAATTTTGCCGAATCCGACGATTTCAAAGCGTCAATAAGCGGTTCAGGCAATATTACTGCGGATAAAGTAAACAAATCTGTTTCGGCGTCGATAAACGGTTCAGGAGAAATCGATATAAATTCGGGCAATGTTGACACATTCACCGCATATATCGACAGCGGCAGCAATAATACGACTATAGACGCGAAAAACGTCACTGCAGTCAATGCAGATATAACAATTAAAAACAAAGGAACAGTTCAGATAGGCAAAATTACGGGCAATGAAAATTTACACGGATTTTAATACAGCACTGAAAATAAACGTGAAAATCAGAGGCGGGGAAATTCTCGCCTCGAATTTTTATGTATTTTTTACAAAGTTTCCTTAAAATTTTGTAGATTTATATTGATTTTAATATAAACATGTGATATAATAACATGCAGATGAGGTAATATACTGACTATACTGAACAACATTCAGTCGTGTCGGCAGGGAGAGGGGGAATTTTTTCAGGTTTGAACGAGAAAAGAAAAAAACTCTGGATTCGGATTATAGTGATAATAATGATTGCCGCGCTTGTTCTTCCAAGCCTTTACGCAGTTATTACTACTATGCTAAATTCAGGATAAAACTTAGAGAAAAGAAAAGGACGAAAAAATTTTTACAGCACGATTTTTGTTTATTATAAATTAATATGGGGATTAGAATATAATAAATATAAAAAGTGGTGCGAAAATTATGGATATAAAAGTCAAATCTGTCAAAACAAGAAATAATGCAGTATTAAAAGAATTTATAATAGGAAAATACGGCAGTATATCAAAATTTACAAGAAAAGAAAAAGTTTCCCGCGGCGATCTCGAAGTTATTCTTCATAAAGCCGATATTTTTACCGAAATGAACATAGGGATGAAAGTGTGCAAAGCGTTGAATATCGACGCTGAAGAACTATTCTTCAAAGGCAATATAATTTCAAAAACGGACGATAGTTTTAACAGTATAAACAATACGTATGACAATATGCCGTTGGAAGAAATAATACGGGCGAAATGTCTGAAACTCGGCACGGAAGAACAACAGAAGATACTGGATTTTATAAATAATATTCTCGAAAACTGAAATAAATATTAAAAGTCGGGGGAACGGTTGCAGTTTGCCCGTCTTTTAATGAACTTGTTGAAAAACCGACAAATGAAATTTGTCAGATTTTTCTATCAAGTTCATTCTTTAGTTATATACGGTTAAATGTAAAAAATTTCAAAAAAATACTTAAAAGATATTTACAAGATATAATATATTGTGGTATAATATAAAAATATATAAATCAAACTGGGCTTGTCTCATCAATGAGCTTATCTCAGTATAAATACACATGGAGGAATAATAATAAGATGAGTTTAAAAAGTATTGATACAGCGTCGGAAAAAAATGTCGCCGTTATCGAGTTTGACATAGCGAAAGATGTATTTGACGCAACAGTGACGAAAATTTTCCGTTCAAAAGCATCGAATATCACTGTCCCCGGATTCAGAAAAGGAAAAGCTCCGAGAAATATAATCGAAAAAATGTACGGCAAGGGAATGTTTTACGAAGACGCCCTTGAAGAACTTATGCCGGCGGCAGTTGACGATGCAATAAAAGAGTCAAAAATCGAGGCAGTCTCAAAACCGGAAGTGGATTTGAAATCTTTAGATGAAAACGGCGTTATTCTGACGGCGAAAGTTTTTGTAAAACCTGAAGCCGAAATAAAAAATTATAAAGGGCTTGAAGCGACCAAGACAATAATAACCGTTTCGGAAGACGACATAAACAAAGAAGTTGAAAAAATACAGAAAAGAAACGCGCGCAGCGTTGAAATCACAGACAGATCGGCGCAGATCGGCGACAATGTAAAAATCGACTTTGACGGGTTTATCGACGGGGAAGCCTTTGAAGGCGGAGACGGCAGGGATTATAATCTGAAACTTGGCTCAGGGCAGTTTATACCCGGATTCGAAGAACAGATTGCCGGTAAAAACATCGGCGAGGATTTTGATGTAAACGTCACTTTCCCGAAAGACTATCACGACGAAAAATACTCTGACAAAGAAGCTGTGTTTAAAGTAAAATTAAACGAGATAAGATTTGAGGAACTGCCCGAACTCGACGACGAATTTGCGCAGGACGTCTCCGAATTCAACACTCTTGACGAATACAAAGCCGACTTAAAAGCGAAAATGGAAAAAACCAGGGCAAATCAGGCTGAAACCGCCCTTGAGGAACAACTTGTGGACGGGTTAATCGCAAATCTTGAGGTTGATATTCCCGAGGTTATGATAGCCGACGAGACGAATAATCAGCTGCAGGATTACGCTTACAGAATGCAAAGTCAGGGCATAGATATGGATTTGTATTTTAAATATACGGGAATGACGGTCGAGAATCTGAAAGCGCAATTCAAAGAAACAGCCGAAAGACAGGTAAAAACAAGGCTCGCGCTGGAAAAAATAGTCCAGCTTGAAAATATTGAGGCGTCCGAAGAAGACGTTGACAAAGAATACGATAAAATATGCGAAACGTATAAAATGGAAAAAGACGACGCGAAATCCAAAGTTGACGCAGACTTGCTCAAAAAAGACATAACCGTAAGAAAAGCCGTGGAGTTTATAAAAGAAAACGCAAATATAACGACGGTCGAAAAAACGTCCGAAGAGTATGCGAAAGAGCATGAGCATGACCATCATCACCATGATCACGACGGGCATGACCATCATCATGACGGCGATTTTGACGGCTTCGACGACGATGATGAGGATACAGACGAAACAGACGAATAAATAAAACGATATTGCGCAATAATTAAATAATATGCGAATTTAGATTATAGGGGGGATTTTTATGGCATTGGTGCCGATAGTAATTGAACAGACGGCAAGGGGAGAACGGTCTTACGATATATACTCCAGACTTCTCAATGACAGGATAGTATTTTTGAGCGACGAAGTAAACGATGTGACTGCAAGTCTCGTCGTCGCGCAGCTTTTGTTTCTGGAGTCGCAGGACCCGGATAAAGAGATAAGTTTTTATATAAACAGCCCGGGCGGTTCCGTGTCGGCGGGTATGGCGATCTACGACACGATGAACTATATAAAGTGCGACGTTTCGACGATATGCGTCGGAATAGCGGCGAGCATGGGGTCGTTTTTATTATCTTCGGGAACAAAGGGCAAAAGGCTTGCTCTTCCCAACAGCGAAATACTGATACATCAGCCTTTGGGCGGAACACAGGGTCAAGCTGCGGATATAAAAATCCATGCGGACTGGATTATCCGGACAAGACGCAAATTAAATGAAATTTACGCTAAAAACTGCGACAAGACTGTCGAAGAACTCGAACGGGACACAGACAGGGATAATATTATGACAGCCGAACAAGCTCTTAAATACGGGCTTATAGATAAAGTCATAGAAAAAAGAGCATAATAAAAAATAAAATTATAAGAGCGACGGGAAGTCGGGAGGCTATATACTATAGATGGCGAATAATAATACGGGCGGTCCAAGCGGAGGCGGAAGCGGCAGAAAATCACAGCATTTTTGCGCCTTTTGCGGGAAAATCGAAAATCAGACAAAAGTGCTTATAAAAAGTCCTATGGGAATATATATATGCGATCACTGTATATCTATATGCAACGGAATGATAGAAGACGAGCTTGAAAATACTATATATACGGCGAACGGAGAGGAAATAAGCCTTTCGAATCTGCCTAAGCCGGCGGAAATAAAACAGAAACTGGACGAATACGTAATCGGGCAGGACAAGGCGAAAAAAGCCCTGTGCGTCGCTGTGTATAACCATTACAAAAGAATATTGCAGAAAAGCGACAACGATGTGGAAATCCAGAAAAGCAATATATTGCTTCTCGGACCGACCGGCGTTGGAAAAACTTATCTGGCTCAGAATCTCGCAAAAATACTGAAAGTGCCTTTCGCCATTTCAGACGCCACAACCCTGACTGAAGCCGGATATGTCGGTGAAGATGTTGAAAATATCCTGCTTAGATTAATTCAGGCGGCGGATTACGACATCGAGCGCGCAGAAAAAGGGATTATATATATCGACGAGATAGATAAAATTTCGAGAAAGAGCGAAAACCGTTCTATAACGCGCGACGTTTCGGGCGAGGGCGTCCAGCAGGCCCTGCTGAAAATCGTAGAGGGGACTATCTCAAACGTGCCGCCCCAGGGGGGAAGAAAACACCCGAATCAGGATTTTATACAGATTAACACGGAGAATATATTATTTATCTGCGGCGGGGCGTTCGACGGCATAAACGAGATAATAGAACGGAAAATGGGCTCTTCAGTTATGGGCTACAGCGGCACCGTTTTGACAAAAGAAGAAAAAAAACAGAACAGAATGCTGGAAAACGTCGAGGCTCACGATATAGTCAAATACGGGCTGATTCCGGAACTTGTGGGCAGACTGCCGGTTATCGTTTCCCTTGACGAATTGAACGAGGAAGCGTTTGTAAGAATTCTGACAGAACCTAAAAATTCGATTGTCAAGCAGTATAAAAAGCTGTTTGACATAGACGAAGTGGAGCTGGAATTTACTGACGAGGCTTTAAAGTCGGTCGCAAGAATTGCCGCAAAAAAAGAAGTCGGCGCAAGGGGACTGCGGTCTATTATCGAAAAAGTCCTTCAGGATATTATGTTTGAAACTCCGTCGAATTCAAAGATAGAAAAAGTTGTTATAACCGAAAAGACAGTCGAAAACAGCGAAAAACCGGAAATCACAATAAACGAAAACAAGAAGAAAAGAGAAAAAAAGCCGTCGTCCCGGACGGCGGAAAACAGCGACTATATGATAAAACGCAAAAACGGGGTTATATAAAAAACAAATAAAATCAATATAAAAGGGCGGATTTTACCGCCCTTTTATTGTTATATAATTCAATTTCCTGCGAAAATCGTTGAGGTCTGGAAAAAATCGTCTATATTTTGTTTGGCGCTTGCGTATAAATCTGCAAAATCGCCGTTTTTGTTCGCCGCGTTTTTCAGCACTCCCACAGTGGCGTTATATATTGTATCCACTGTTGAAAACGCATTATATTGACTGAATGTCGCGCCGTTTACTATATCGTTCAGAAATTTTACGCTGTCAACATCCCGCAGCGTGTAAAGCATTTGATCCCTGATATACATTTCTTTCAGAAATTTATATGACGACATCGACAATGCTTCTGTAACTATTCCGCTTGTTTCCGTGCTTTTCGAGCCTTTTAAAACTGATATGCACATCGCGCCGCTGTCTGTAAAAGACAATATATTACCGTCAGTATTTGCATTTGTTCCGTCAAAAGACGGCATGGGAAGTATCCCCCAATCGAAATTTGAATTCGTGATATCCGGCATAATGTCGAGTTTTGCGATTGAGAACAAAACTTCTCCGTTTTCAAACGCGCTTTTCTGATTATTTTCGTCCGCGTCCAAATAATTTGACATTCCGCTGCTGTATGACGGAGCAAAAATATTCGCCATGGCATCTATTAATTTTTGAGTCGTATCATTGTCGAAATTTAAAGCAGGAGATCCGCCGTTCGGCTGTGTAAAATATTTATTCCCGGAACTTATAAACAATCCGTTGATTATATCGCTGTCATCTTTGTTGAATCCAATCGAATAAGAACTGTTTGACACACCCGGCTCATTCAGATTTGCAACGGCGGCTGCGAGCGATTTTGAAATCTCGAACATGCCGTCATACGTCCATTTACCGTTATTATACAAATCTGCGGGACTATTTAAATTATATTGTTTTATAAGCGATTTGTTATAAAACATCGCGTATATATTTGAAGGGTCAAAAGCCGCGTCCGAAACAAGCCCGTAAATATTGCTGTTGACATTAAAAGACTGTACTGCCGATTGATTATAATAATCGGCGTTTAAATTTATAAACGGTATTTTTTTCATGTCCACCAAAAGACCTTTTTGCATAAGCGCCGACTGAACGTCGAGCGGCACGCATATAATATCGGCAAAATAATCGCCCGCATTGATTTCCTGCTCGATATAGTCTGCTATCAGGTCTTTTGAATACGGAGTAACAGCCAACTGTACGCCGCAGGCTTTCTGAACTATAGCCGTTCTGTAATATCTGGCGTCGCTCAGCGCGCCTCCCCCGTATGAGGGAGTAAAAAGACCGGCGTTTGTAGTCAGTATATTGAACCAGTTTCCGCCGAAATCCTTTGTCGCAAAGCTGTCGAGATTTTTGATGTTCTGTTTCAGCGTATCAGTCATTTGAAGAGTTGAAAGAAACGGAATCGTACTGAATCGCGCGGGAATGTCCGGAAAAACCGTTTTGGGGTCTAAAACTTCCACACGCTCCGCGACACTTTGAACTGATTCTGTCGCCTGAGAATTTTGAGTGTCTGCGAGAGTATCGGAAGTATCATTAGAGTTGGAAGTATCGGAGATCATCGGGACCGCAGTCTCTGGTATCGTCGTTGGCGGCGTTGTGTCCGCAGAATTTAAAGCGAGCGTATCCTGCGGAATATTCGGCAGAATAGAGGAATCTGTCGAATCAGAGACTTCCGTATTATCTGTATTTTCATCGGTAGTTATATCCTTGCTTCCGCCTACTAAATAACCGACAATATTTCCTACGTCGTTTACCCCGAAATCACGGTAGTTTATATTCGTGCATGAATATAAAGTATAAAGGCAAGAGCATGAGATAACAGTAATAATAATTATAATTATCAGAATTTTTCTTTTTTGTATTTTATTTACCTCCCGTTGTTTGTCTTGCTGTGTTGCTCTACTGAGCTTTGCTCAGTATTATAGCTTAAAAATGCAAACCTGCATAAGTTTATTTTTTAATTTTTTAAAGACAAAAAATGTCTTATATTACCCAACTGCTATCTGTTTCCTGACTTTGTTCAATACCGTCCAGCCGACGCCTTTTTCATAAAGCGCGACTATTCCCCCTGTGCAGTTTGATATGCTGTCGTACTGGAATTTTGTGATAAGATTGCCTTTGGTGTCAATCAGGGCTTTTTTCCCATCTTTGAAACCTATAACGGCAACTCCTTCGAAAAACGGCTCGGCATATGTGAAAATCGGCTGCGCCACCCACTCACCCAAATAATTCATAAAGCCGTAGCAGCCGTCTTTTTCAAGCAGTATCATTCCGTTTGAGTACGCTTTCAGCATATAATCTTCGGGAATGTAAAATTCTTTTCCGTTTTTGTCAACTAATATATCCCGTTCGGATGTAAGGTCTATCCTTCGGCTCTGCTGATAAAACTCTCTGGCATATACTCTTGTGAGTCCGTGGTCGAAATAAAAAAATCCGAGGGAATTTATATCCAAAGGCTTAGCTTCCGCATCAGAATCGGGGGTATTCGGGGCAAAATAACCGGAATCGTAGGCGTAATATCCGGCTATCAGATTTTGCCAGCTTTCGTCGTAAAAATACAGCCTGTTGCCTTTTCTCCACTCATAGCTGTAAGCTATTCCTATACCCTCGCTGAAATTGAACGTTCTGCTGAACTGAGGTTTAACTATCACTGTGCCTGCCGCGGTGTCCGTATAGCCCCAGTAACTGCCGCCAGCGTAAGCCGTTACATCTCCCGCCGCCCCGTAATACGACGGGTACATAAACAAGATTCCCCTATCACCGGATGCTTCGTCAAAATCTGTCTGTATAAACTGTTTTAATAGCGGGTCGTAAATATAGTATAACCCGTCCGTGTTATTTTTAAATACCGTCCTGTTCTGACTGTCGCGCATTTGCAGTATCGTGTATCCGGAAGCCGCGAAATTCTCGTCTATTGTTTTACCCGATGCGTCGCACAGAACTTCGGTGTTATTCCTGTTGATTAAAAAATAGTCCATGATTGGCTCAATAACATTTTTATGCGTTCCGTCAGGCAAAGTGGTCGTTTCGGTATTTGCAATCATAGGATATTCCGGCGTGATTTGCACGAATTTATATTGATACAAATCTGGCTTTGAGACGGATTGCGGATCTCCGCCGCTTGCCGTTACTTGCTGAACCTGCGATTTATACTGATCTATCTGAGAATTTATCTGTTCCTCGTCATACGGTTCGTAAACCCCGTCTGTTACGGTAAACCCCTGATTTTTCATGTCGTCCGAATATAGTTCAAATGCCGGCTGTGTCTCTGTCGCAGGCTGCTGCGCCGGATTTATAGGGTTTACCTGACTTGCAGAAGTGTCAGAACTGCCTGATGTATTCGCATTTTTTAACAGATCCGACGGATTTACAACATGAATTAAGTTGGTGATTTCCGCCGTTGTTGTTTCTTCGGTTGTATCGGCGGGATTATATATAGTGGGAGTGTTGGTTTCGATCTGGATCCCTTGCGCGTCGATTTTATCTCTCGGGAAAAAAGGAATTTCAAAATCGCCTTTTGCGTATGAAATCATATAGCCTGTAAAAAACAACAGAACGCATAAACTCGCGATGTGAATCGCCAGCGTTTTTATATTAACCTTAGCTTTAAAATTCTTTAAATTCTTCAATTTTTTTATTATTTTGGAAATAATTTCCCGTATTTTTTTTATATTCATGGGCAAAAAGAATATTCCTTTCGCAAATTTATGTTGAAATTTGTTTAAATTGCTGATATAATATATTATAAAGTATTATAGAAAATATTTATGGTTATTATTTTAATTTAAAAACAACAAACTATAAAATATATAAATATAAAAATTAAAAAAATTAAATAAATTAAATAAAATAAATGAGGAGAAAATTATGCTGAAAAAATATTTTAAAATCCGTTTGGCATTTATTTTAGCTTCCGTCGTTTCAATCATTTCTGTTATATCTGCGTCATCTATGACGTCATGCACTTTTTCCGGAAACGTACTTTCAAACGGACTTGCGTCCGCAGTCAACGGTTTTATCGTAAACAAAGGCGACATTACGACCGAAGTGGGAGAATATGCCGGCGGCAGTTTTCATAAGCTTCCCGAACAGCACGCGCAGATTGATTTCGATACCGGAACCGATTTGCAGTATGTCGAAATAGATTTGACGTATTTCGAAGACAAGCAGAGCAAAATTTATATATCAGGCAATTACGCTCAGGTAAATTCGAAAAATTACATAAGCGAGCGCGATTATCCCAAACAGGATGGTTATACGCCTTTGTATTCCATAGCCTGCGACAGCAGTAAAATCGCGCTCGCGGCAATGATAAACGGAGTCGTGACAACAATTATCGTTAATCTGGATAATAATACGGCTGTATATCTGACGCCGTACAGAAATCTGTACGACGGCACAGATCTGGCTTCGCGTACTTTTATAAGCTGTATGCCGGTTGAAATGACTGACGGCGGAAATACTCTCGTCTGCGTAGAAACAAGCTATTCGAGCGTTACGTCTAAAGGTTATTACACCTGCACGGCATATTCGGGAACCGATCCTTTATATGGCAACAGCTATACTTTGTCGAATATAGCAACTGCCGACACAGACAAGTACGACAATTTTTACTGCGGAATCGCGAATAATACCCAAAGTCCCGGCGACGACGTACAGGTTCTGGTATCCGCGAAAATCGCGGACCTGAATTTACAGCCCCAGCTCTCCGGCGGCGGAGACGATATAGTCCTTATGTCGGTCTCGCCGAAATCAAACAGTATCTCTGATATTTTAGGCGCATACAGCATAAACGCGAGAGCCATTAACGGCAATATATACTGTTCAAATTTTGAAGATACTCAAAAAACCGACGACTATCTCGGATTTTACGACTTGTCCGAAAGTCCGGCTCAATCTGTGAAATATGATTTAGGGATAAAAATAGACGCGGATCTTAAACATGAATTATCGCTGAACGATAAATTTTTTATTTTAAATCCGTCCCGAACAAAAGTTGCGATTTTGTATAAAAATGTGATATATATTATGGATTTAACAGATTCGAGCGGCGTAAATTCCGTCAAAACAATAGATACGAAGCAATACGGCAGTTCATGGGATTCTGATAACGCTATTATATTTATCGACGACAAAACTATAATCTTTAATTCCGGCACTACGGACAGTAACGGAAGAATGGCAACCGTTCCGAAATTTATTGATGTGGAATGAATACGTAAATATTGTAGGGGCGATCATTGGTCGTCCGTGAATTTTAACACCAACGAAGGTTTAGATTCACGGACGCGCAATGCGCGCCCCTACAATATTAAATTTATAAATTTCCGGCAAAATTCCGTTATTCCTCGACGGGATACGCAATCGTTGTCATAAGCGCCATTTCCGCGGCAGATGTGTCAAGTCTGCTGTACTGCACTACGATTTCCACATTGCTCTCGATTAATACGGCATAAGGAACGTCTTTCGGTATCGGTTCCCCGTTTTTTGACCGTATTTTGTCAAGCCTTATATGATGCGTTTTCCCGGAGCCGCAGAAAGATTCAAAATCGTCGCGCTTTTCCCTGTCCTCAAAGAAAAGCGTGAGTTTTATTTTTGCGTCCGTGTCCGATGTGTTGAGTACGCAGACAGACTCGTGACTGGGCGATTTGTTTTTGGATATGGAATTTAAATAAGTATCGGGAATAAGCCATGTTTTTTTTCCGTATGCTTTCATAAAAAATTTACTCCTCATATTTTTATATTTTCACTGATTCAGCAATTTAAAGTTTTTTATATTTGCTTTGGCTTTGGGCATATTTATGTCAAAAAGAGTGAACTGCGCTATGGCGTCGTCTTCGCTGAATTCTGCGCTGCCGTTTGCGTCTGTCGCAAATAAATATAATTGAAGTTTGGTTTTGACATAATCTATTTTTACGCCGCTGAAACTCAACCGAATATATTCATATTTATCTGTCTCAAAATTGTGATCCTGATAGACTTCTTTTATATCCACGGCATCATCGCCGCCGTCCGCCGATTTTGTCGTAACTTTAAGATATAATTTTAAAAGCGCCGCGTAATCCGGCTTATCATACTGGACATTGTGCATTGATTTCAGACCTGTGAGAATATCGGCAAACCTGTTTTTTTTACAGCGCAGCGTCAACTGTAAATTTTGCGAACTTTCCAAATATACGACGTTATTCACAAAAAACGCGTCTTCCAAATCGAATGAATCCCGTATGTCTATCGTATACATTGTAAAATCGCTTCCGAGATTTTTAATATCCGATTCGATTTTATCGTCAGCCAGAATTAACTTTGAGTCTTTAGGATCGTTTATCGATATCAGCCTCATAATGATAATCGCCATTATAATGACAAGTAATACATATACAATCCATTTAAAAACTTTAAAAGCCGTAATTTTTTTTTCTTTAGTTTCGGTTCCGGTTTCTATATCTATCTCCCCATTCGGTATTTTTGTTAATTTTATTATATCACATAAAAAATAATATTTCAATAATTAAGTTTATAAAGTTGGTGAAATTTATTAAATTTATTAAATTTATAAAAAAACATATGAAAAAAGTGTTGCATTTTATTAAGAATAATGATAAAATATATAATGAGCTTACAGAAAAATTTAAAAAATTGAAAATTTTTTGCTTTTTCTATAAAGTTCATTAGCGGTATATTAAATATTTAAAATAAAATAGAAAATAAAAGGAAAACAAATTAAAAGGAGAGAAAATATGGGTATAGACGTAACGAAAAATATAAACGAACAGTTGCAGAATCTGCGCGGAGTAAATATGGCAAACACAAATACTGACGCCTCGGACGGCGAAAGCGAGGTAAATTATCCGTATGTTATATTGCAGATATTTGAAAACAACTTCGCAGTGAACTGCAAATACGTCATGTCGATAGAGCAATCGGCGGAAACTATGGAAATCGCAAACATATCGCAGGAAATCCGCGGGATAGCCTATTATAAAAACGAAGCGATAAACGTTTTTGATATGAGAAAACTGTTCGGATACATGAACCAGCGCGATTATATAACCAATGTAATCGACCTGCCGCAGAGAATACGCGAGCATGAGACGTATTTCGAAACTTTAAAGGAGTGCGTTGAAACCGGAAACCCGTTTACACTGACGGTAGACCCGCATGAATGTAAATTCGGCAAATGGTTTTACAGTAATAAAGACGAGGCTTCTGTCGAAATATTGTCTCAGATTCACAGAGTAGAGCCGATTCATAACAAATTTCATAAGACGGCGGAAACTGTAAAGAACTTAATAAATGAGGGCAGGCTGTCCGAAGCGGCAGAAACGTTAATCGAAGCAGAGAAAATCAAATCAGAAATAGTAGAGAAACTCGAAGATTTGCATAATACAATACTTAACAACATTAAAGAGCTTATGGTTGTCCTGAAAATAAAAAACAGCATGGTCGGCATTATTGTCGATAATGCGGAAAGCGTAGAATCCATAAACGAAATACAGGAACTTCCGCCGGCTGTGGTTTCCACGAAGTATGTGAAAAGAATGGGAATCCGCAAAAAAGATCAGAAGATAATCCTTATTCTTGAAGCAGCAGATTTTTTATAATTCGCCGCCCGTATATCTGCGCATTTGTATATTGGATGATTGAACAGAATAAATTTTATATAAATATATTTTTTAGGAGGTAATAGAAAATTACATGAAAATCATTGTAAAAAGATTAATTGCAATTTCACTGACATCCATAATGTTGCT
>Ga0123357_10002356_pt1 | contig 21009 bp, 20 predicted proteins | sample TergutEmb28metaG_FD_89873 | JGI IMG/M metagenome (GOLD analysis project Ga0123357, IMG submission 89873) | Embiratermes neotenicus P4 segment gut microbial communities from Petit-Saut dam, French Guiana - Emb289 P4 | ecosystem: Host-associated > Arthropoda: Insects > Digestive system > Gut ... | reverse complement strand
GAGGTGGTTGTCATCGGCGATCCTCGCCTTGCGAGCGTTATACCTGAGCCAGGACGACCGCTGGCACCACTACTGCTTGTATGGCCGACCGCTACGAAAGGCGGCATAACATGCCACGAACCCTGTAAACCCTGCCATGCCCCCTCGCCTACTTGTCCTCGTGATGCGTTCGGCTAGACTAATGAAGGTCGCTCAAACGGGAGCCCTTGTTACATGGATGGGATACTGATCGCCAAGATTGTGCTGGCATTGATCCTCATGCCGATGATGCTCGGCGTGATTGCTTATCTCATTCTGCTCGAGCGAAAAGTCGCGGCATTCATCCAGGACCGTCTTGGCCCCAACCGTGTCGGCCCGCAGGGACTATTCCAGCCGATCGCCGACGGCGTGAAGTTCATCCTCAAAGAAGAATTCATCCCCAAAAACGCCGACAAAATCCTTTTTCTGCTGGCCCCCGTCGTCATTCTTACCGCCGCCCTGATCGGTTTCGCAATCATTCCCTGGGGCGGCGTCCTGCAGGCCGGCTCATCCGTTCTCGGACGCTGGTCCTTTCCGGAAAACTTCCCGGTCATGGTCTCCAACACTTCCGTCGGCGTACTTATCGCCGTTGCCTCTGCCGGTCTGGCTACTTACGGCGTCGTCCTCGGCGGTTGGTCCTCAGGCTCAAAATTTTCCTTCCTCGGCGGACTTCGCGCCGCCGCTCAAATGCTCTCCTACGAAATCCCACTCGCTCTCTCACTCATGGCCGTCCTGCTCTACGTCGGTACACTCAACCTCGAAACCATGACCGAATCCCAGGTCGGCTACTGGGAGGGGTGGTTCGCCTTCATCCCCAAGTGGAACCTTTTCATCCATCCCGTCGCCGCCCTGATCTTCGTAACCGCCATCTTCGCCGAAGCCAACCGTACGCCGTTCGACCTCGCCGAGTGCGAATCCGAGCTCGTCGGCGGCTACCACACCGAATATTCCTCCATGAAATTCGCACTCTTCTTCCTCGCCGAATACGCCACTATGATCACCTGGTCCGCGATCATGGTCGCCATGTTCCTTGGCGGATGGCACCTCCCCTGGCTCGACAAACTCCTCTATCACAACAACCAACCCGCCATCGGCAACTGGCTGGGCGCCCTGCTCAAATTCGCCGTCTACTGGGCCAAAGTGATCGTATTCCTATTCTTTTACATGTGGATACGCTGGACTCTGCCACGCTTCCGTTTCGATCAGCTCATGGCCCTCGCCTGGCGCGGCATGATTCCGCTGGCACTGGCAACCCTGCTGATTACCGCCATCGTCGTCTACCTCGAACACGAACATGCCCTCGCCAACGGCCCATTCTGGATACTCGCAGCCAATCTCATCCTGATTGCCTGCTCACTTTTAATCATCGCCATCCGTCCGCACCGTGTCCCGAACAAACGTATCGCCGTCCTCAACTCCCGCTACAACCCACAACTTAACGACTTGACGATTTAACGACTTAACGATTTGACGACTTGGCGACATATTTTCCACGCTGCCTCCAACGTTCCTCCAACCGATCCAACGCCTCCACCGCCACTTTCACATTCCGCCGGCCGTGCCCAAGGACAACATCCGCCTTGTGACGCCCATGAAAATCAGAGCCGCCAGTCGGAACCAAATGATATTTCTCCGCAAGTTCCAGCATGAGCGTCACCGCGCGATTGTTGTGATCGCTGTGCCAGACTTCGATGCCATCGAGTCCCGCTTCGGCGAGATGATTGACGATCGTCGCCAGGTGCGCCGCGTTCTCGCAGCGTAACTGCACCGGATGCGCCACCGTCGCCAATCCACCCGCCTCATGAATGCATTCAATCGCCTGCCGCGGCGTGAGCCGCTCCTTCGGAAAATATGCACTCCCCGTCGTCCCGAGATAGACATCAAACGCCTGCCGGATCGACGCCACGCACCCCGCCCGCACCAACGCCTCCGCGATATGCGGTCGCCCCACCACCACTGCCGCACCCACCGGCACTTTCTCCGTCGCAACGCCTCGCACCTGCTCCATCGTGATCTTACATCCCAGCTCATTGAGTCGCCGCACGATCAGTGGATTCCGTGCATTGCGACTCTCCAATAAGATCTTTGACATCCTATGCAATCCCGGCGCATCGGGATCGACAAAATGGCCGAGGATATGCAATGTTCCCGGAAGTGGAAATTCCGCGGAAATCTCAATCCCAGGCACAAACCGCATCCCAACTTTCTCCGCCTCCGCAACCGCCTCCTTCAAACCATTCCCGGTATCATGATCCGTCAGCGCAATGCCCGCCAAACCACACGCCTTCGCCGCTCGAATCAACTCCGTCGGCGAATACGTCCCGTCCGAAGCCGTCGAATGTGTATGCAAATCCACAAATTGCGTCATTCAAAACCTGTCTGTATTACTATCGCGCAACTTCTTTCTATCCTGACAAAATTTAGCACGAAGACACGAAGAAACGAAGGATACGAAGTTTTTTTATTTATTTTTTCTTCGTCTCCTTCGTTTCTTCGTGTCTTCGTGCTTAAGTCGTTTCATGATTTGGTTGCGGCTCTGCCGCGCTGGGTTTGTCTGTGGCTAATTCCGTCGCGATTACGCCAGCAGACACCCACGATCTTTCAGATATGCCAGCACCGTCTTTACGCACTGCTCCACCGCCATCAAATCCGTCCGCAGATGAATCTCCGGTTTCCGCGGCGGTTCGTAGGGCGAGTCGATACCCGTGAATTGCAAACCTTTCCCCGCCGCAAGAGCAGCACGTGCCTTTTTATACAAACCCTTGGGATCACGTTGTTCGCAAACTTCGATCGGCGCATCGACGAAAATTTCAATGAACTCCCGCGGCCCAACGAGCGCCCGAACGCTCTCACGATCCGCACGAAAAGGCGAAATAAAGCTGGTAATAGGCATAACGCCGGCGGAAAGGAAGAGCTTCGCAACTTCTCCAACGCGTCGGATATTTTCCCGCCGATCCGCATCCGAAAAACCAAGGTTCTTATTCAATCCATGACGAACGTTATCACCATCCAGAACAAACGCCAGATGCCCTCGCTCAACCAGCGGCTTCTCCAGCGCCATCGCCAACGTCGACTTCCCACTCCCCGACAACCCCGTCAGCCACACAATCGCCGGCCTCACCCGGCTGATCCCCTGACGCTCTTCCACCATCACCTGCCCGGCATGCCACACAATATTTGTCGCTTCAGCCATAGTTCCTCGGAGCACTTGAGAAGTCCACATTATAGCCGACTTCACGAAATGCATGTAGCGCCCCCCCTTTGCGGGGTGGCGGTGGCTCGCCTTGGATACTTTTTACTGCTATAAGAAAGCATTGCAAAGAAGAAAGGTACCGTCATGACCGTGCGAGATTTCAACCAGGCAGCCGCTACGTGGGACGACAAGCCAGAACGGCGGGCGATGGGCCTTGCTATCGCGGATGGCATTCGTCGCGATGTGCCGCTGCAGGCCCAGTGGCGGATCATGGAATATGGCTGTGGGACCGCCACGTTGGGAATCATGCTGGCGTCTCATGTGCGCGAAGTGGTGGCCGCCGACGCCGCGAAAGGAATGATTGAACAAACAAGAAAAAAGCTGGCGGCCACCACGATCAAAAATGTAACGCCGCTGCAATTGGATCTGTCGAAGCCCTCCCCCTCCCCCGTTCCGCCCGGAAAATTCGACCTGATTACCACCGCGATGGTCCTGCATCACGTCGAACATATCGATATGTTGCTGAAACAATTCACGGCTCTGCTCTCGCCGGGCGGATGGCTGGCCATCGCCGATTTATGCCAGGAGGATGGCTCCTTTCACGGCGAATTCCAGGTCCCCCATCATGGCTTTGCACCCGCCGACCTTGTCGCCAGATTGGATCGGTTCCATTGCCAATACCACATCGTCCATCAACTGCAAAAAAACGCCAAGACCTACGATATCTTCCTGCTGACGGCACAGTCACCGCCCCTGCGCTGATTCAGTTCCGCAAATCGGCCTCATCCAGCAGATGGAACCGAGCCTCGGTCAGCACCTGGGCCGCCAGCGACGGGTTATCCACATGCACCACGATCGACGGCCGAATCTTCTCCGAGCTGATCAACGCATAGCAGTAATGCACATCAATTTCCGCCGCAAGCAACGCCTTGGCGATCAACTGCAACCCCTCCCCCCCCGGCGGCACCTCCACCGCCACAAGATCGCACACCGTAAAACGATAATTCGCGTCGATCAATTCCTTCGTCGCCACATCCGTATCGCTCAAGACGAACCGCACGATCGCGCAATCAAAGCCATGGACGACCGTCAACGCCAGAATCCGAACTTTTGTGCTATCAAAAACCGACAGCAGTGCCGCCATCGCGCCGATGCGATTCTCCGTGAACACCGACACCTGTCGCACCGACGGCACATCGCCCCCCCGCTCAGTCTTGAGTCTTTCCCGAACCTGCGGCATCCCTACACTTTAGCACGAAAACCCCGAACTGGGGAGAAAAAATAAACCCAAGTAGCGACCCCGCTTTGCGGGGTGGTTTCTCCCGCAAAAGTTTAGCCGTTGATCGAAGATCAACGCTCGTTCGCCTTGGATGCGATATGGAGTAGTTTGCAAAACATGCCACGCCCCCGCTATTTCCGCACCTCGAAAAGCAGGCACTCTTGAGCCGCGGGGCGTATACTAACGGACCAACAGAGCCCTCTGGAGGTTCAATGGCAAAGGCATTGCCGTATCGCAGAGCTTCGGGAGAGCCAGCTTGGCCGAGCCACGGATGGCTGCCGCGCCGACGTTTGCTCCTGGCGCTGCTGCCTCTCCTGGTCATTGGCATCATCTGCGCCGTCGCCGGCAGCCAGGCGCCGGCAGTATTCCAAGCCTGCACCTACGGCCTCTTCGCCCTGCCCATGATCGCCGCCGCCGGTATGCTCGGTCTCGCCATCACCGCTCCCTTCGCCAGGCGTGGCGTCTTCGAAGGCGAACCCAACAGCGGCTGGCCGGAGGCCTTCCGCGCCATCGTCTCCATCGCCCTCGGACTGGGCGCCTTCTCGCTCGGAACACTCCTGCTCGGTGCGCTCGGCCTCATCGAGCCGCACATGAAATGGGCCGGCGGCAACGACCAAAGCTGGGTGCCTGGCATTCTTCTGCTCCTCGCCATCGGCATCGGTGTTATTCCCACGCGTACATTTCTCCAATCCTCCGATCACAGCCGGCTTCTCGAACGCACCGCCCGCGAAGACTGGCTCCTCCTCCTCACCGCCCTGCCCATCGCCATGCTCTTGATCGCCGCCACTTTCCCCCCCGGCACGCTCTGGCTCAGCGAAGGCCGCGGCTACGACGTCCTGGAATATCATCTCCAACTCCCACGAGAATACGCCGCCAACAACTCCACCGCTCCTCTACCACACAACGTTTACTCCTACTTCCCCGCCAACGTCGAGATGCTCTACCTGCTGCTCATGCAACTTGCCAAATTCGTGCTGGACTACGGAGCCCCTGACACCGCCGGCAGTGCCGCCTATCTCTGGATTATTTATCCAGCTCAATTTCTCCACGCGTTTATGATGCTCCTGGCCATCGGTTCGCTGGCTGTCGCTCCCATCCGCATCAATATCCTCGGCCGCATCATCGCCATGCTCGTGATCCTCGGAATCCCCTGGACCCTCATCACCGGCTCTCTCGCCTACAACGAAGCCGGCATGATGCTCTTCGGAACCCTCGCACTCCTGCTGGCGATGGCAAACAAAAACGATTCTTCTCCCAATTCCATATCAAGCACCGGAGCCCCGCATGGCAATGCGGGGCTTTGGCGGGCCGCCGGCAACTCGTGGCGATGGTCTCTCCTCGGCACACTGCTGGGTCTGGCCGTCGGATGCAAATTAACCGCCGGCATTTTCTTCGCCATCCCCGTCGCTCTGATTGTCCTCGTGAAAAGCCAGCATCGAGCCCGAACGCTCAGCACCGTCGCTGGCTTCGCCTTGCTGCTTTACGCCCCGTGGGCCCTGCGTGCCGCACTCTACAGCCGTGGCAATCCCATCTTCCCACTCGCCGCCAACATCCTGCCCAGCAGCGACTGGACCCCCGACCAAGTCGCCCGTTTCTCCCGCGGCCACACCGCCCAAAACGACGGCCACCCAGTCCCCATCACCGACTTCAAAACCCGCAGTTCCCTCCTCCTGCACGAAACCATCCTCCACGAACAATGGTCCCCCGCCTGGCTCTCCATCCACCGCTGGGCCGGCATACGACCGCCCGACGAAACCGCCTGGTGGACACACATCGGCATCCTCTGGACCGTCGTCCCCATCGGCCTCCTCCTCGCATTCCTCGCCGCCCTCCGCCACCCCGGCAGCCTCTCCAATACCATCCTCCTCATCGCCATCATCCTCATTCAAATCGCCGCATGGACATTTCTCACACACACACAATCCCGTTTCCTCCTCCCCATGGCAATCCCACTCGGCCTGCTGATGGGCCTGGGCGTCCAAGGCCTCGGCCCCGGCGTCGGCGGGCTCCCCATCGGACTCCTACGCCTCCTCCTTGCCATCATCATCATCGTCCATGCACTCTGCACCGTCTTCCTGCTCCTCCCGGAAGCCAACCTCCTCGGCGGCATCGCCCAGCACGAAAACAAACCCGAAAAAATCTCCCTCCCCATCGCCAACATCTTCGAACACGCCGTCAATCTCGCCGCCCTCGCCGCCAAAAAAGACGAACCTCTTCCACCCCCACCCAACATCCTCCTCGAAGGATTCCCTCCCTACGCCCCCTTCTACTGGCTCGGCAACATCACCTACAACACCGTCTTCGACAAGAATCAACTCGCCGACCACCTCCGCCTCGGCATCCCCCACACCTTCCACTGGCTCCAATCCCAGCACATCCGCTACCTCATCTTCGCCTGGCCCGACATCACCCGTCTCCGCGACACCTACGGCTTCGACGAGCTCATCACCCCCGACCTCCTCCCCGCTCTCGAATCCGCTGGCCTCCAAAAACTCACCCCCCCCGAAATCGACCCCACCAAACTAACCATCCTCCGCGTCCCACCATCAGAGCCGCGACCGTAAGGGGGCGAGGGGGATAAAAATTCGAAACTCGAATGACGAATGATGAATCAAATTCAAATGTTCAAATGACAAAAACTACTGGAGCCATAACGGTTTCGATCATTCGTCCTTCCGTCATTCGGATTTGATTCGTCATTCGTCATTCGAATTTCGTCATTTCTTCCCACCTCTGCTAAAATAATCTCATCTCACAACCGGAGCCCATCATGCCCTCAAAAAACAACACCCCCCCCAAGAAATCCTGGCAAGCCCGCATCGGTGCCGCCCAGGACGCCCTCGCCGTCCAATTCGTCGAGTCCCTCTCCTTCGACCATCGCCTCGCCAAACACGACATCCTCGGCTCCATCGCACACGCCACCATGCTCCACTCCGTCGGCCTCCTCACCGCCACCGACCTCTCCGAAATCAAACGCGGCCTCAACTCCATCCTCGCAGACATCCAAACCAAGAAATTCCACTTCGATATCTCCCAAGAAGACATTCACATGGCGATCGAAGCCGCCCTGATCAAGCTCGTCGGCGAACCCGGCCGAAAGCTCCACACCGCCCGTTCCCGCAACGACCAGGTCGCCCTCGACATTCGCCTCTGGTGCCGCGAAGCCATCTCCCTCCTCACCAACAAAATCTCCGATCTGCAACGCACCTTCATCAAGATGGCCACCGAGCAGGGCCATCATCCGATGCCCTCTTTCACGCACCTGCAGCGAGCCCAGCCGATCGTCGCCGGCCACGAAATGCTCGCCTGGTGCGAAATGCTCCAGCGCGACAAGGACCGCCTCGCCGATTGCAGCAAACGCGTCAACATCAGTCCCCTGGGTGCCGGCGCCGTCGGCGGATCAACCCTCCCCATCGACCGCGCCAAATCCGCCGCCTTCCTCAACATGCCCGAAATCACACACAACTCCCTCGACTCCATCTCCGACCGCGACTTCCTCTGCGAACTCGCCTTCGACCTGTCGATGATCGCCATGCACCTTTCCCGCTGGGCCGAGCAGTGGATTCTTTACGTCACCACCGAGTTCGGTTTCATGCGGATCGCCGACGCCTTCACCACCGGCTCCTCCATGATGCCCCAAAAACGAAACCCCGACATGCTCGAACTCATCCGCGGCAAAACCGGCGGCGTCTACGGACAACTCCTCGCTCTCCTCACCATGATGAAGGCCCAACCCCTCGCTTACAACCGTGACATGCAGGAAGACAAACGCTCCATCTTCTTCGCTTACGACACCGTCGACGCCTGCCTCACCATGGCCGCCGCCATCGTCCTCAACACCACGCTTCTCCCCGACCGCATCGCCGACCGCCTCGACGAAGGCTTCGCCGACGCCACCGTCATGGCCGAGTACCTCGTCCGAAAAGGCATCCCCTTCCGCACCGCCCACCACATCGTTGGCTCACTCGTCGCCGATTGCGAAAAAAAAAGCTTCGCCCACCTCGGCGACCTCGACCTGACCAGCATGCAGGAAAAATCCCCACTCATCGACGAAAACATCTACCGCATTTTAGGCGCCAACAAAGCCATTCAAAACTACAAAAGCCACGGCGCCGGCGGCCTCCCCCAACTCAAAACCCAACTCAAACGTTGGCACAAACTCCTCACCTCCACAACATAACGAGATTATTTAGAGCATTTTTCACTCGCCCGTAGCGTTTTGGAGCCCCGCATGGCAATGCGGGGCTTTGGCTCTCGCTTCCTGCGCATGTCATCACGCCACGACCACATGAAAAATGCTCTAGCCGGCGTGCTTGCATGCCGCTCGCCCCGACAGGGGCGAAAACTCGCTCAATCATTCATAAATCCCCGCAATTTTCTGCCTGTCTGCACGAATTACGGAATGCGTTTCTCCGGCCCCATAATGGGCAGCGGCGGAGAAAATGGGGGCGGAGTAATCGACCGGGGCTGAAGCATACTCTGCAGCGGATGCCCAATCGCCAGCATAATCCCCGCGCGAAAACGTTCCGAAGTGATCAGCAGTGCCAGCAGCCCAATCAACGGCCAAGCCACAAACCGAAGATAAAGAACCAAATGCTGATAGGGATTCGCAAAATGCCCATTATCAGGCGCCACAACATCGCCGACGCGTTGCAGCAGTTCCGTGTAACCATAAATCACACCAGGAATCGGAAAATCCTTCGCAAAATATTGCCACGGCAAAAACATGAACAGCAGCAGCACGGACCAGATCAGGCTTTTCGTCAACTGTGTCACCCCCGGCGCCTGTGCAACAAGCACCACCAGAAGCGTAATGAACATAATGATCGCCTGGCTGGAAACGGAAATCAGCGCCGCAATCTGCGTCACAGGAACGCACATGGTGTAAGTCGCGTTCCACTGATCGCGGATATTCAGACGCCGGCTCTCGACGGAAGCAGGCACAAAATTACGCTCCATCGGCATGGACGTCGGCCCGATGATACGTTCAGGATGCATCGACTTATATGGCTGTGATGTCCACGCCATCAGCGCAAAACCGACAAACTGAAACAAAACGCACACCACCAGCAGAAAGCCCAGCCAACTACGAGCCGAGCGAAGCGTTCGCAACGCAACGCCATAATCGCTATAAGGATGAACAGGTGAAGGCATAGAACACTCCGGCGAAACGAAGACGATCTCAGTAGTTTACCAGAGAGTTCATAAAACTTCTGGCTTCTGGCTTCTGGCTTCTAACTTCTGGTCCTGCTGATCAATCACGATTTCCGGCGAATCCTCCAGTTCAATCGCAGGTTCATCGCGCCGAACGTGTGCGTAGCCTCGTCCGGCCTGCGAGACCTGAGCTTCACTCCCCTCATGTGCCCGCGGCAAAACAATCCGGAAAGTCGTCCCCTCTCCCACAACCGATTCGCAGAAAACAGTACCGCCGGCGCCGGAAACAACACGTCGAACCAGCGCAAGCCCCAAACCCGAACCATTAGGCTTTGTCGAAAAAAACGGCTCGAAAATGCGCTCGTGAAGGTCAGGTGGAATACCGCCGCCGGAATCACGCAGAAGAATGGTAACGCGATGCTCATTGGGAGCATCTTCAGCAACCGTGGAGACCGCCAGCATCCCGCCCTTGGGCATCGCTTCATGCGCATTGGCCGCAAGATTCAAAATCACCTGCCGCAGTTCATCCGGATGCACGTGGACAGCCGGCGACGAAGAATCGAGGTGAATCGAAATCTGAATATTCCGACGTTCAAGAGCAGAACGCAAAAATTCGATCGCTTCATTCACAACCGTATTCACGGCAGCCGCTTCGACCGGCCCAATGACCTGGGTACGTTGAAGAAAGTCGTTCAGCATGCCGTCAAGCCTGCGGATTTCCCGTTCGCAACGATCCGTCAGTACGAGTTGGCGATCGGTATCGCCGCTCCCTCCCCTTCCTTTAGCCGCGTAAGCCGCCACGAGTCCGCGAAGGGAATGGAGATTAAAGCGAAGCGCCGTGAGCGGCGAACGCACCTCGTGCGCCAGCACGGAAGCGAGCATCCCGCGCTCAGCAAGGAGACTGGTACGTGCCTGCGCCGTCTGCCGGATTTCGCGACGGCGGCGGTCCATCCGGGCAATCACAAAATGCGTAAAAAGAAAAATCACCACAAGCCCCGCCAGCGTAAACATCGCAGCATAGACAAGCGTACGTCCCTGAATCCGCCAAAATTCAGACTCCAGCCAGCCCTGAGGATAAGCCGCGGAAACGTACGCCACGTTCGCATCCTTGAGTTTCAGGGAAACCGTCGCCTCAAGAACACGCGGATCCTTGGAATGCGCCGGCACATTCAGCTTCACCACGCGCTGCGGCTGCTGTGGTTCCAGCGCCGGCCACAGCGTGGAACTGAGGCTCGTGTGCAAAAGCTCTCGCTTACTATGAGCGATGACATTCCCGTCCTCCGTCCAGACCATCGCATATGCCAGACGCGAATCAATCTGGCCGGAACCATCCACAATCGCCTGCAACTCCGGCCAAGCCTCAAGATCAAAACGCGAAAGCGCCGGCGGCACCGCCTGCAACAGTTCATAAGCAAACTGGGTCAGTTCCGGAATGCTCGACGAGAACCGCCGCGGATCGCTCATGGGCGCATCAAAAAGCCGGCGGGCCATCGCCGTCGCGGAGACCAGCAGGTGATCGTGAATTTGCTCTTCGAGTTGCCGGGTGCTGGAGACCAGTCGTGCCTCGACATCATGGTGAAAAGTTCGGGTCACAAGAAGCCAACTCCATCCCAGCGAAAGCGCAACCCATGCAATTATCGCCAGAAAACCATAAGTCCACAGGCGGAAATACCACCGGGCACTCGAAGCATGACGTGAGGAACGAACCATACATGAAGGATACCGCCAAAGCCGCGCCCAACAAAACCCCCGGAACCACAATCCCGGGGCATCGGCTTACTCCCGGAGTTCACGCTTTAGCGTGTTTCGACAAATGAACACGCTGAAACGCGAACTCCGTTACTTTGAGAAGAACTTTTTGATCGAGTGGATCGTTGCCGCTCGGCCGGACCAGCCGATGGAGTCGAGCAGCGGGATATCCTTGGGGCAGACTTTAACGCAGTTCTGGGCGTTGCCGCAGTCGGTGATGCCGCCTTCGCCCATGATCGCTTCGAGGCGTTCGTCGGCGTCGGCCTGGCCGGTGGGATGAAGGTTGAAGTATTTCACCTGCGAAAATATCTGGGCGCCTACGAATGTATTAGCCTTGGTGAATTGCGGGCAGGCTTCCAGGCAGCAGCCGCAGGTCATGCAGCGAGACATGTCGTAAAGTTCGTCCTGTGTCTGAGGATCGACCTTCGGCCCGGGACCTCGGTGGTAGTAGCCGTCGATGGGAAGCCAGCCTTTGATACGTTTGAGGTTCTCGAACATACGGGTGCGATCGACGATGAGATCGCGTATCACGGGGAACTTCGACATGGGCTCGATGATGATTGGGGGGGGGGGAGCGTTGCCGCACTTGGCGCGGAGGGGATCGATCAGGACGGAGCAGGCTTGTTGGACTTTGCCGTTGATGATCATGGTGCACGAGCCGCAGACTTCTTCGAGGCAGGCTGCGTCGTAGTTGACGGGAGAAGTTTTTTCGCCGTTGGCGGTTACGGGATTGCTCTGGATCTGCTGAAGCACCGAGGTCACGTTCATGTTCGGGCGGTAGGGGACAGAGAACGTTTGCCAATAAGGTGCGGCATCCGGGCGGTCCTGTCGCTTGATCCGCAGAACAATAGGGAAGGGGGGGAGGGGCGATGTCGGAGGCGTTTTAGTTGAATCAGCGGTGGTCATGGCGGGTTCCTATTGGGTTTCAAGAGTGCGATGGTCGGTGGTCTTGCCGTAGTCGCGTTTTTCCGGATGGGCCAGCGAAATATCGACGAGTTCATATGACAATTCGCATTGCCCATTGACATAAGTTGCAAGAGTGGTCTTGAGCCAGTTGGCGTCGTCCCGTTTCATGGCACGATCATCGAGCGGGATGTCGGAACGGGTCTCGTACTCGTCGGGAATCTTGAAATGTGCTCCGCGGGATTCGTCGCGAGCGATGGCCGCCTTGGTAATCGCCTCGGAGAGCAGCAGCATATCCCAGACCGATCGCGCAAAGCTCAACGTCTGGTTCGACCAGTGACTGCCGTCAGGCATGCCCAGGCGTGTCTGGTAGCGATGCTTGAGTTCCTCGATCAGGCTGAGCGTCTGCTTCATCCGCTTATTGATACGGAGGATAGTGACGTTGTCGGACATCGTTTGGCCAAGCTCACGCTGGATGACGTAGGGATTCTGATCGCCGTCGGCAGAGAGCAGTTTGTCCATGAGTTTCTGCTGATCTTTCACACATGCTTCGTAGATAGACGCATTCACATCCGATGCCGAGCCCCCCCCCTCTTTCACGTTGTTGATGTAATTCTTCACGCACGGTCCCATGAACAGCCCGGCGAAAATGCACGAAAGCAGCGAGTTCGCGCCCAGACGATTCGCCCCATGATACTGGTAATCCGCTTCTCCGACGGCATACAGGCCGGGGATGTTGGTCATCTGGTTTTTCGGGTCTCCTTCCTTCATGCCGCCGCCGCCCTGCTCGTAAGGGCGGGTGTCCTTTTCGAAGTCGACCCACAAACCGCCCATGGAATAATGCACAGCCGGGTAAATCTTCATGGGTTCCAGCAGCGGATCAACCCCGACAAATTTTTCGTAGATTTCGAGGATGCCGCCGAGGCGTTTTTTGAGGACTTCGTATTTGATGCCGGTGGCGCGTTCGGTGAGATCAAGGTAAACCATCTGCCCGTTACCCTCTCCCCCCACGCCGTAGCCTTGCTCACAGATGTAGAAAATTTCACGTGTAGCGATATCGCGAGGAACGATGTTTTTGTACGTGGGGTAGAGCCGTTCGAGGAAGTAATCGCGTTCCTCTTCGGGGATGTCGTTGGCGGGCCGCGGATCGCCTTTTGTCCTGGGCACCCAGATGCGTCCGCCTTCGCCGCGGGCGGATTCGGACATGAGCCGGCACTTGTCTTCGCCGGGAATCGCCGTGGGATGCACCTGCACGAACTCCGGATTACCCAGTCGAGCGCCCTCCGCGTAGCAGCGAGCCGCAGCCGACCCGGTACAGATCACAGACATGGTGGATTGTCCAAATATCAACCCATTGCCGCCGGTGGCCATGATGACCGCATCGCCCCGGAAGGCTCGTATCTGCATCGTTCGCAAGTCCTGCGCCACGATCCCGACGCAACGCCCGTGATCGTCACGCACCGGGCAGAGGAAATCCCAGAACTCATATTTGGTGATACGCCCCCCCCCCTCTCTTTCAGCTTCCCAACGACGGCACTGTTCGTCGAGCGCGTAAAGCAACTGCTGCCCCGTGGTCGCGCCGGCGAAATGCGTCCGCTTGAACAACGATCCGCCGAAGAGACGCAGTGCAAGGTAGCCCTCCGCCGTGCGATTGAACGGCACACCGATGCGGTCGAGCAAATCGATCACCTTTGGCGCCTGCCGAGCCATATCAAGCACCGGTGCCTGGTTCGCCAGAAAATCGCCCCCCTTGATCGTTTCAAAAAAGTGCTCCCACTCGGAGTACCCTTGTTGTCGTGCGACTTCATTGCACGCATTGATGCCGCCCTGGGCGCACACGCTGTGCGAACGTTTCACCGGCACCAGCGAAAACAAATCAACGGAAATCTCCTCTTCGGCCAGTTTCATGGCGGCCGACAACCCCGCCAGTCCCCCACCCACCACAATGACACGCTTCTGACTCATAACTCACTTTCTCAACGTGAATGGCCACGGATGGACACGGATAGATAATGACGAAATTCGAATGACGAATGACGAAACAAATCCGAATGACCGAATAACGAATGTTCAAAACGTTCGTAGCGACCCCGCTTGGCGGGGTGGTTTCCGTCATTCGTCATTCGAACATTCGGATTTGTTTCGTCATTCGTCATTCGAATTTCGTCATTAAAATTCATCCGAGTTTATCCGTGTTCATCTGTGGCCATTCACGTCGTTCATCTGCGCCTGTCCGAGCCCGCTGGTGGTGGTCTGCGATACCGGCAGGTCAGGGTTGCCGACGATGGCGAACGCCGCCCATGCGGTTGTGCCGAGCACCAGCATCACGATGCCGAAGCCGCAGCAGACATGTCCCCAGCGCTTCTGCGAGGCGGCGGTGGTCGTGAGGCCCCATGCGATGGCGGCCGTCCACAGCCCGTTCGCCCAATGAAACACCGCCGACCACGTGCCCAGCAGATAGAAAAAAATAACCGCGATATTGGCCAGTTGCGAACGGTACGGCGAGCGGACGGCACGCACCGTCGACTGATAGGCCATGTTCTGCGCGTCAAACTTCGGAAACCCCTGCACGCCCAGGAGCGCCAGCCCCCACTTGTGCAGCGTGGCAATGTGATACGCAACGAACAGCACCAGGATCACGCCCGCCCAGCGTTGCATCGTGTAGCGGATATTGCCACCATAATTATACTTCATCATATTATACTTCACGCCGGCCTTGGTGATGTAGATACCGTAAATCGCGTGAAGCAGCATCGGAACAAAAATAGCCCCGATTTCGATCAGCGGCAGCATCGGCTCAAGCGAATGAATGTGATCGACATTCTGCTGATAAGCTTTTGGCCATAACCCCGTCGCATTGACAAATAGATGCATGGTGATGTAAGCGCCAAAGACCAGCCCCATCAGCGAATGAATCCGCCGCAGCAGAAAGTGCCGTTGCTCGGCGATTGTATCAAATCCAAATTTCGTCATGCGTCACACTTCTGGCTTCTCATCTTCTGGCTTCTGGTCAATGTATTCCGTGGATCAGGTCGCCCCTGTGGAGACCCGAGGGAATCGTCAGGAACATCTGGTCGCTGAATTCCGAGCGATCGACGCGTCGCATCGTCGTCTGCGGGTCGCCTTCCAGGTCAAAGAGGTAAACCCTGTTTTCGTCCAGGGCAAAGATCCAGAAATCGAAGCGTCCCTTGGCATCCACGCGATGCTCGGTGGTGGCGCTAATGCCGCCGGGCCTGCCGACCGAGAGGGCCGCCGTCGCCGCGGGCCGCCCCGGAGCTTCTTCGACGACGCCCTTGAGATGCATGCAGCCCGTAGCCGCCATCCACACAACACCCAGCAATGCTATTGTCGCCATTCGCATGTCATTACTCCTACTCTAGCCACCGGAGTCTAATAGCCTTGCGTGGAAACGCAAGGCTGAATTGGGTGACAGGGTGAATGCTTCGCCGAAAACAAGTTCCGTGCTCAACCACCGCGTTACCACGCGGTGCACCTTGTTACCTTGTCACCCCTTCACCTTGTCACCCAATCATCGGCTCCGTACCAGCATCTCGCGTCGGATGCCCAGCCGTTCCAGGTGCGGCTCCACATCGCTGAGCCAGCGGATGCCGTCACTGTGATACCCCGCGGTCGGGCGGAGGCCCATGATCTGCTCGCACCACCACATATTGAAGTTATGCATGCACAGTTCGCGGAGGTATTTGCAGAGCATGCTGGCCAGGGCGGTGGGAAAGAACGCGGATTCCCCTTTCTCGCGGAAGCAGATCAGCGTCCGCCGGCCCGGCGAACTGCACCCCCCTCTCCCTGCCGCTTCCGTCAGCAGATACGTGCTCACCGCTTCCGACTCCTGCATCACCTTCAGCTCCGCTTCCGGAAAAGACCGCAGCAGCAACTGCGTGTAATGATCTCGTCCCCCCTGCTTGTCGACGCCCACCAGCAACCCCTGATGCCCAAACGTCATATGCAAGTGATACAGATGCGACAGCGTGATCGACACCAGCGAGGACGCCTTATTATGAGTGCCGTCGACCAGACGATTGAACGCCTTTTCGCTGACCACCGCCGTCCGCATGCAGACCGTCTTCACCCCGGCCTTTTCCATCGCATCGCTGAGCATATTGGCCGCGATCCCCAGGTCGCCCGCCTCCGCCAGCCACGGAATCGTCAAATGATCCGGCGAGTACCACGGATGGGCCGCAAGCTCGTGATTCGTGCATGAAAAAATCGCCATCAACCGATTCGCCGTCAGCCCATTCCACGCCGCCCCATCGACGCCGGTGCCCCCCCCCCCTCTCCCATAGCATCGCAAAAACGCCAGCACCCCGCGCTCCAGCAACTTCGTCCCATCCGTGAGATGATTAACGACCTTGGAATCCGCGACGAGCACACGCCCCTTTTTCGCCGGTGCCTTCTTCGACACCGCGACGCGGAGCATATGCCACAAATCCGGAATCTCCTCCGCATCCACCGGCAACGGCACTCCCCCAAGCTCAAACGCCGTCGCCGACACCACCAACGGCCCCAACAACGGCCCGTACCCCGCCTCATCTATGCCCGCAATAATCATCCCTGTGTTCTCCACCCGCGTCAGACATTATAATAGCCACTTCTCAAGGAGCTTTCATGATCCAACGTCGTAAAACGCGCCAAGTCCAAGTCGGCAACGTCCCCATCGGCGGGGACGCCCCCGTCTCCGTGCAGTCGATGACCTCCTGTTACACCCACGACATCGACACGTGCGTCGCCGAAATCAACAAGCTGCACACAGCCGGCGCCGACATCGTCCGCGTCGCCGTCCCGGAACGCAAAGACACCGAGGCGCTCAAGGAAATTCTCGCGCAGGTAAAGGGGAGCGGAGTCCCGATCGTCGCCGACGTGCATTTCCATTTCCAGCGTGCGATGGAGGCCATCGAAGCCGGCGTGCACAAAATCCGTCTCAACCCCGGCAATATCAACGACCGCAACCATGTCGAAAAAATCATCGACGCCTGCAAAGAACGTCGCATCCCCATCCGCATTGGCGTCAACGAAGGCTCCATCATCGAACGCAACGACAAGCAAAAACGCCTCAAGGAACTCAGCGGCCTCTTCTCCGACTCCAAGCACGGCCACCTGCTCGCCATCATGATCACCAAACTCGAAGAATATCTCGATATCTTCTACAACCGAAATTTCCACGACATCACCATCTCCGCCAAATCCATCGATCCCCTCCTCACCATCGACGCCTACCAGGAAATCTCCAAACGCTTCGACCATCCGTTGCACCTTGGCGTCACCCACGCCGGTCCCCGCGAAACCGGCACTATCCGCAGCGTCGTCCCGCTCGGCCACCTCCTCGCCCAAGGCATCGGCGATACCATCCGACTCTCCTATGCCAACGATCCCATCTACGAAGTCCAGGACGGCCTGGAACTCCTCTACATCCTCAACCTCCGCCCCCGCGTCGGCGCCGAACTCATCGGCTGCCCCACCTGTGGCCGAATCCAGGTCGACCTCTTCACCCTCATCCAAAACGTCCGCAAAGCCCTCCAAAAAGAAATCACACTCCCCATCAAAGTCGCCGTCATGGGCTGCATCGTCAACGGCCCCGGCGAATGCGAAGGCGCAGACGTCGCCATCTTCGCCGGCTCCCACCGCGGCATCATCTACGTCCAAGGCCAAAAAGTCGCAAACGTCCCCGAATCCGAAATCCTCGATCGCATCCTGGAAGAAACCCGAAAATTCCAAACCAAAGTCCAGCGCGGTCAAACCAAACTCGGCCAAAAACTCGTCGAAGTCGCCCCACTTTAGCGGTCGCCCTTGGGCGACCCGTATTCATCAGAGCTGCAATCGTAAGATTGCAGTTCATCGGCGAGACGCCGATGCCGCGGAATCTGCAATCTTACGATTGCAGCTCTGATGTTTCGCCCAAGGTAGTCGGCAAAAGCTATTTCGAAATGGGAGTCTTCACCTGCGACACGCGGTGGTATAATCACGCCCGATGTTCGTTACTTTTTGTTCCAACCAAGGAGTTTCGTCATGACCGCTATCACGCGTCATTGGTTCGCAGCTTCCCTTTTGGCCGTGCCCATCCTGCCTCTCCTCGCCGCCGATCAAGTCACAGTCGTCGATCCCATCTCTAAAGCCTACACCATCGCCTCTGAAAACGCCCAGCGCACATTCTACGATTCCGTTGCGGCCGCCCAGAAGCTTCGCAACGACCAGATCAAAAAAGCAACCGACACTGCCAACGCCTCGATCACTCAGGCGGCGAGCGTGATGAATGACACCCGCAAAAAAGCCGCCAGCGACGCTCTTGCCCAATACGACGCCAAGTCCAAGGATCTCGGTCGTCAGGACAAAATCGACGAAGCGATCAAGGTCCGCAACGACAAGGAAAAATTTCAGAAACTCGTCACAGCCGACGACGAGCGCCTGACCGCCGAAGTCGCTGACCTTAGCGGTTCCGGTCCAACCGCCAAGCCGGAGTTGCGACCCGATGAAATCATCAATCCCGGGCAGGTCAAACAACAACGCATTCTTATCACCGACTTTTTGGACAAGTACGTCAAAGCTTTTCCCACGTCCGGCAATCTTGCACGCGATGGCAATGCTTCCGCCTCGTCCATTAATCGTGGCCTCGAAGACCCCGTTACCGCGCTCGGCGGATCGCGCCGCCACGAGATGTTCTGCCTCACGGGTTCCAAAGGCTGGTGGGCAGCCGCCTGGCCAAAACCCATTGCTGGCCAGTACGTCCTCATCTTTCCACGCACCACCCACGCACAAAACGATCTTTGGGGAAAAGCCTCAATCGAAATCAACGGCCGAGCCGTCCCTGTTGAATCCATGGGGCCGCAAGTCGTCCTCCTCATGGATCTAGGAAAAATCACCAACATTCGCACCGTCAAAATCAACTTCGACGGCACCAATAACCCTGGCCTCGCCGGACTCGAAATCCACCGCGATATGAAAAAATAACCATCATCAGGAGTTCACGCTTCAGCGTGATTTATCTATGAACATCCTTATCACCGGCGCCGCCGGCTACCTCGTCCGCGGCCTCATTCTCCCCTTCGAACGCCCCGAATACACCCTCCGCCTCATGGACATCACCCCCTTCTCGTCCAAACACGAAACCCTCACCGCCGACGTTTCCGACCTCGACGCCGTCCGCAGCGCCACCAAAGGCATGGGGGGGGGGGACGCCATCATCATCGCCCACATGGCCCCGCGAAATCCCGATTCCTACCTGACGCCCACTCTCCCCTTCGACATCAACGTCAAAGGCACCGCCAATCTCTTCCACGCCGCTGTCGAAAACGGCGTCAAACGCATCGTCGTCATCTCCTCCACCGGCGCCCCCATCGCCTACAGCAAAACTGAATACGGCGAAGACGTCCCCCACACCGCCCCTCCCAAATCCAAAGGCATCTACGGCCTCACCAAGGCCCTCCAGGAAATCATCGCCGAACAATACTCCCGCGAACACCACCTCGCCGTCGCCGCCCTTCGCGTCGGATGGATCATGGACCAGGACTCGCTCACCAACAAATACGGCACTCGCATCACGAAATACTCCCCGATGCTCACCGACCGCCGCGACATCGGCGAAGTCACTCGCCTCTGCCTCCACCATCCCACGCTCACCTACGAAGTCTTCAACGTCATGAGTACCCCCGAATCCCTGACCGCCTCCGACGTCCAACACACCTGCGACTTCCTCCACTGGACCCCCCGCTACCCCTTCAACAACCTCCTTTAGCGCCATGATTTAGCCGGCAGGCTTGCCTGCCGTTCGTAGGAGCGGTGGCTTGAGAAGAACTAAATGATTGACTCCCCTCAAGTAAGACGCTATCTTACTTATATGAAGACGATCGTTTCCAGCAAGGGGCAGATTGTACTACCGGCAGAGATTCGCCAGCAGGATAATATCCAGGCAGGTCAGCATTTTGAGATTGAGCGAGTGGATCGCGGAGAATATCGGCTGACGCGGAAACAAGCCGCGCCCAACGAGGGGGTGTTAGAGTGGTTGCTCGCCTGTCCGGAGAAGAGCTATTTTGTGCCCATTGAGTCGGAGTCGACCGATACCATATAGCCCCGGCTTTAGCCGGGATTTGGCGGAAATCCATGTGGAGCAGGAATGGTTTACCTGGTTGATGCCAATGTCTTGAGCGAGGCGACCAAACCTGAGCCGGATACGAAGGTGATGGCGTGGTTGAGCGAACATTTACACGAGATTGTCGTGGACCCGATTATTGTGGGGGAAATTCGTTTTGGCATTCATTTGAAGCCGGCGGGAAAGCGCAGGCGAGCGTTAGAATTGTGGTTCGCCGACGGAGTGGAAAAGTTGCGATGTTTGCCGTGGGATGTGGAGACGGGTCTTAGGTGGGCGGAGTTGCTGGCGGATTTGCGGGCGGCGGGAGCATCGATGCCGATCAAGGATAGTTTAATCGCCGCGACGGCGCTGGTTCATGGGTTACGGGTGGTGACGCGGAATGGAAAGGATTTTGAAAAGGCGGGGGTCAGGGTGGTGAATCCCTGGAAAACCTGATCGTGGCATCGGCGTCCCGCCGATGTTCCCATCGCCCCCCCCAAAAAACAGGTTCATCGTGCTCTGTCTCAATCCTCTATCAGAGCCGCGACCGTAAGGGAGCGACCCGTGCGACAATGCGGAGATAAAGCCTGTCGCTCCCTTACGGTCGCGGCTCTGATGGCCAAATGGTGGAGGGTT
>Ga0123357_10002355_pt1 | contig 21010 bp, 12 predicted proteins | sample TergutEmb28metaG_FD_89873 | JGI IMG/M metagenome (GOLD analysis project Ga0123357, IMG submission 89873) | Embiratermes neotenicus P4 segment gut microbial communities from Petit-Saut dam, French Guiana - Emb289 P4 | ecosystem: Host-associated > Arthropoda: Insects > Digestive system > Gut ... | reverse complement strand
CCAAAGAGTCGATGGAAGAGGACAGGAGAAAGAAAAAGGAGAAAAGAAGGACGCGGCTGGGTTGTTATTAACAGCAAAAGAAAGGGGAGGGGGGGGGGGGGGGGGGGGGGGGGTGGCGTGTGGATACATCGGTGTATTCTTAGCTGCAACTCTGGGTGTAAGTAAATTTTCATCTTCAATCCACACTCGGTGTAGCCTCGGGAAAGAGTGTCACTGAGATTGGGTGGGTTTACAGACGGGCTGGAGGTTTCGGAGAAGAGATATAATTCTACCTGTCGGTAAGGAACCGACTGTGCTGGTCATCCTTCCGGCAATTCAGTCACTTTACCGCCTCTTCCAGGATGAAGAACTACCAGATAGCTTTGTGGGACTCAGACCGTGCTAATAAGTTTACAGGAGTTCAGTTACTCAAGAAAATGCTTATACCTGATGGAAATACTAAACATAACATTCTGACTACAGCCAATCACTGCCAAGTCAACTAGCCAGGCGAACCCCCTGCACAAATGCAAAACCTATCATGTTAAACCTTAATTTTATCCAGAAGTACAGGTTACCTCTTCGTGGACCGACCTTCACTTCAGGTTCTGCTGTTGAAACTCCCTTGTTTGCATACTCCGTGCCCGGTCACCTCGTCCCTCGGTCTGGTCCAGTCATTGTGTGTGTTTGTGTATGTGTTGCACAGCACAAGTCAGGAAGCTGCGCATTATGTAATTCTCTAATTCTCCTGTCACTTCCTACTTCTTTGTTCCTTATATTTTCCTCTCCATTTTTTCAAAAATTGCCTAATCTGTGTTCTGTCTTGACAAAGAGAGATGAAACGTCATACTCAAAGTAACAGGCAAAATTATAAACGATCTGGGATTACCATAGCAGTGAGGATTAATACTCGTATTTAGCAATTCTGGGGTACGATTCCTTGTAGTGTCTACCTTGAAGGGAGAAACACTAGGTGCTTCAGAAACTTTGGTAAGTCTCTCCCAGACTAGACGGCGTCAGATGCCAGAAGTCCTTGCTCCATACTCACCACCTCGACAGTCGCAATAATTGAAGCCACAGCGGGACAGTCATTACCGGGTTTATAGAGAGTCCATATCTAGGGCACGTGGACTTAGATGCTTGTTAAGGTAAAATAAAATATAATATAATTTGGTCCATCAAGTTAAGTGGGAGGTTCATGTGCTGCACGGTGTTGGGTTAGTACAATATTTAACTGAGGGCGGTCCGTTTAAATGCGATCACAATCCACTGTGAGTGCACCTGGTAAATAAAATACGCAAGGGCGCAGCTGTTATCTTTTATGTAGCGGCTTTATTAAACTGAAAAATTCGACATGCCTGAATGTATGTGGAGGCATCTATGGAAGGTATCTGAATTTGTTTGTGGGACAAAGTAATTCTGTGTCGGGTTTAGTGTCGGACATTGCAATATGGTGAGATTTTCCTGGGGCACAAAAGGAATTTGAAAATTTGATTAAAATTTTGCAACAAAGTAAATATTTTTGGGTGTGGCAAACTTTAATTCCCTCAGGCAAAGTCTCGTTTGCACTGTTTTCGTTTCAATATATTTTCTGTCTCAGTAGTGTTCTGAACTCTCCTAACAGAATTTTCATGCGTTATTGAGAGAAATGATCGAACTCATACTGCAGTTTCTCACAGAAACTGTCCATTTATTAATTGTTCAATCCTCAGTTCAAAGGTGCGTGAGTATTCGTTGCAGTAAATAGCACCAGCCACCTCTGAACCTCAGTGTGTGATATTCTATAACCAACAGACCGCGAAATTTTAGCTCCTGTTGTGATCAGGTTACGTACAAAAACTCCTTTCCCTAATTGATAACTTCCAACGAATTTTCCAAACAAAACTGCAGTCCCCTGCCGTTTCCCTCTGGCCTCCTCTGTTCCAACCAAACGCGATGTACGGGAGTGCTGATAAGTCCTTAGCCCGACCAGGAAGGAAAAAGTTCGGAAGCATGTCAGGGACGCGCGCGATTTCAACAACATCGAGACGTGAGATGTCATCAATTTTTTTTCCTACAAGGCAAGACACCGAAGGCAATTCACGCCATTCTGACAGAAAACTTAGCTTGTTTCCTTCCTTGTCGGGCTAAGGACTTATCAGCACTCCTGTATTTGTATCCAGACCTCTTTCCACTGTCTTCAGTAAGTCTGACCTCTACAGACACATCCTACTCCAAACCGCATTTGTCATGTCGTACACTGCTTAGGTCCTCCCCAAACGCCTGTTCCAGTCCGATGCCGCTGTGTAACGTTTTGTAGAGTCTAATTTTTTAAGTCCAACAGTGTGTGTGTAAGAGCGACTTACACATCTGAGTTCACTGTGACACAGAACTGCAGCCCACAGCCCATAGCCCTGTCTGCTCCCCGTATAAATACAAAAACCGAATTGTTGACCTGTTTGCTTTCTCGTTTCAATTTTTAACTGTTCATTTCCGTCCTGTTGCACAAGTGCTCCGTTGAATTACCATGTGTTACTGCGGCAAAGTAAGGCGCTGCAATAAGGCGCAAGAACAGGCTAGCGGCTTTTCTACGGCGAAGTCCCGGTTTGATTTCGGGGCAGACCTCTTCGGACCATTCCCTGATCAAGTTGGCAGCGCGTAGGTTATCTCCGAGAACTTCGCTTGCCTCCTGTCAGTTGTACCTTTAAGTGCACCGTGCTCATTTAAATAGGGTCCGTGGGCGGGGGTGGGGCAGAAGAACTTCTAGGATTTCCAGTTGCACGAGTCTCATTTTGACGCCACCTCAAGACGTGAAAGTGCCAGTGCGGTCCGACAGACGGAACTGTACGGAGGAAGGGAGGTCTTGGTTAGCAGGACACAGCTGGGTTATCGGCTGGAGGGCGGGTATAAGATGGTCATATCTTGATGTGCTAATAGAACATACAGGCCTTTGCCTTCTTACGGACGCCGTCTGCAACTCAGCCCAAATGACGTCACCTGCAGCGAAAAAACTGCCTACATTACAGTCAGCAGTCTGTACGCGGGAGAATGCCATAAGGTTTTATGGTAAACTTCAGAATGTATTTAATTTACATCCCGTAACAGAAGTAAGTCTTATTGCCACCAATTTCCGCAAATTTGACACAAGTCGGAGAGAAATGTACAAATTACGGACAGCACTCTGCTGCAACACCCCGGTGACCCCGCGGTGCCGAAATTCACGAAATCCAAACGAGTCGTTAGACATTTGTGGTTATCCCTTCTGAACGAATTATTTGTCAAAATTCGAAAGCTAATGGAGGCAGTACTTGCGAAAGTTTAGGGACGCACGTCTATGTGCTGTGGCTGTCACTGCATGTTTTGAGCAAACTGATGGTTGTGGGGCCGGGCCACCAATACACGAACACAAACTCACGTTTGTTCTGGAGCAAAGTACAACTGTCAGCTGGCCCTCTGTCGCGCTGCTCAGAATAGTTTGAAGAACTCCGGCCCTTAGTTCAATTAAGACAATAAATGAGGCCTCGCAATGAAATTGGCCTTCTTACACGCTTGTGAAATGACGATAAAGAAGAAGCCTTATCAAGGTACGGCGCAACCTCCTCCCCCCTCCAGCAGTTTGTGCTGATATTTTGCTTCCCATCTCTGCCACACAGCGAACGCCGTGCCGTACCTATACTGTGTACTCTTGTTACGCGATTCCTCACCAGTTCCCTGTGTTGCTAGCTGAAACCACACAACTGCCACTAATTGCTTGTTAATAAACATTTCTCTTTCAAACGGAAAGTACAAGGCAAACAGTTTAATTAAATGTAGGCCTTAATTGGACGTCTTTTGTAGCTGCACATGCGCTTACCAACGTCTTGAAGCAGTAATCCTTAAATAAACACAATCATAGGAGAGTTAATGGTGTTTATTTAATGATTACTTACCAAGTGCGCGGTATTGTGCATCAGTTGAAGTCTTGGGGCAGAGTGCTGCTGGTGTCTTCAGCAGACGGCCGGCACAGCCTTCCGTCGACTGTGGTGACAGACTGCCAGACAGTACGATGTTAGCTCAGATGCCACAGTGTGTATTCTTACTTCTGGAGACACCCATTTTATAATTTATTCATTTCTTTTCGGTGACTCGTTTAAACCTGCCTATATAACAGACGTCATACTGTGACGTACAGCATACTGGTGCGTAAATACATACAGATAGACGTACACAAAAACACGGTATCGAGCTAATTTTTCGTTTACACATATATTCGTTGCTGTATCGGCCTTACAGGGCCTCACTTTACATGACAGCACAATTTTAGAAGAACTAAAGGCTGTACAGCCGTATCTGCAAGAAATTAGATTTTGTGGCCTCCGCTGTGCTGGGATATTGCGTGACATCCCAATAGTGCGGCAGAAGTGAAATACACAACAAATTTTGGCTTCTGAAAACTTGCTCCGATGTGGAGTGTAACTAAGGAAATCCTCGCACAGTGTGGAGGCTTTTGGCGCTGAGTGAGCTGGCGGTAGCTGGACGGGTAGAGGCGTCCCGCTCTATTGTTTAGTAGGTATGACTGTAGGTAGCATTGAAGTTCCGTTGTGCGCCTTCAGGATGCTGAAGGTTAGCACACACAATGTGCTGACATGCATGAACATACATACACACATGTGTATTTGTGTATATGAACGAAGCTATATTGCAAAATTAATTTTTGGATGATCTGTGTAGCTCAGTTGGTGTAGATGAAGCTCGAACACAGATTTAGTAGGAAAACTTAAATATGAATATATTACTGTGTAATTTTAGATGTCGTGGGCACTATCAGTACCACAGCCTGCAACATTTATAAAGCCCTGGTTGCTCGCCCTACAGCGCATTCACCAGTACGTGCTAATCACAACAGAAGGCAACTCTGTCCATACCGACGTTAGCCAGCTTGCGCCGTACAGAGAGTGAGCCTATCGGCTGACAATAGGCAGCCCTGAATGTTATTCAGGAGGATTTGGTGCTTCTAAGCATTACCGTGGTTCGTCAGTACGTAGCATGTGAGTGTGTGAGTGTGAACTGGCGCAGGGTAAGTTTCAGTAGCTGGCTTTTGTACATACGGTAATGAACACTGGGGTCCTGTAAACCACGTGGTATTTCGTAATCAGCCGACAGCTTACCACGTAGTTGGTAAGACTGATAATGTACAGTTCACACAAAAATTCACAGCAGAGATCTATTCCAAATCGCGCCACCTAGCTACCCTTCATTTTGGACAATGTTCCATTAAAATTTAACGCGCAGTAATTTAATTCTTCACCATTTTAATACTTCCCATTCTTACATTTTCCTTCTTCCTTCGTTAAATATTGTGTTACACATTTATGTTTCGGTGGCATACTCAAAAGCAAAGCTGCCATCTTTTCTGCACGAAATATGAAAATATTCGTTTCTGTGAGACGAAATGAGAGCTATATGATATACATACATACATACATACACACACACACACATACATACATACATACATACATACATAGGCAACCATAACTGCTGTCGCCTGTTTAGTGATTTTGCTACGGGCTGAAAGATCACTGTTAGGCTAGCATCTTCTCTGCAGTGTAAAGCCTGGCTGCAGGGTGCTCACAGCCCATTGCTGGGCGATAACTGGCTTAAGGTGGCGGGCTTGAAACGTTGATCAATCACTTCCAGCTGGCGTCGAGATTAAGAACAAGTGGAGTTATTTACCGTCGTACCGTGAAGTGGGACAGACTTACATTTTGAACCGTGTCCTGCCACAAATGCTAATTTCATGTACGTTGCGACGTACACAGTTTCACGCCATTTGGTATAAAGGTTGACAGCAGTCAGGTAATAAAAGACCTCTTTGGTGTTCCATGTACTATAGGTGTGTCAGTTGCACGCTGTTGACGTCTCTAGAGAGCGAGATTTCAGTCTGCAGGCAAGCCGCCGGAATGATGTCTTTTACACTTCTTCAGTTTGCATGATGGATGTTGGTGAGGTGCCATGTGACAGCTTGTGACGTCAAACTAGGTGATGCTGCGACACACACTGAGTATTTTTAACCCTTTAGACCGCCAGTGGTCACTTTATATACCACCAGTTTAACATGCAGCAATTCTACGTTCTGCCCACACAGTGTATTTGTGTGTTTTTTGTGGATCTGAGAACAAACAGCGATTATTTCCCTATACAACATTAACTGACTGTTTTGTATAACTGAGACGGAGTGTGTTTACTGCGCGGTACGGACTGAGACTCTAAATAACATTTAAGGTAAAAGCAGTCTGAAGTATTTAACTCACAGGCAGTTAACAGTTCTGCCCCCAAGAAATGCCGCAGCATACAGCATACAAGCAAACCATAGCAAGCGAAAACAAGTGAACTTGCAGGCCACAAATATAAACATACTTCAGACGAAGAGTGTCTTAAGTGAGAAATTTAACAGGATCTCTGTTTCTGTATAAATGCAAAAACTAGGTTTATGAGTGCTAAGGGGAAGCAGAAGTACGGTGGAGAGGGCTGTGCAGCAATCTGCTCTCACCTTTGGTGTTTGGATGGTGAGATGATGGAGACCGTTTTAGCATGTGTGGAATAGATGAGAATTGCATTCAAGTGATTGGTGAGAAGGCATAATGGAAAGAGAGAAACGGAGAGAGGCAGAAATATATAAGATATTATTAAAATGTACCATAAAAAGTAGTTTTTGCTCGTATAGAATAAATCTAACTGCCTTAGTAAAGAGACGACAGACTGGCACTTGTAAACACGAAAACGAACATGTGACTGGGTTTCTTTACTAGATGGGATACTGTCAGCTTTTCAAAGGCTGTCTGATCGATGGAGTTATACTTAATCACGTGACCTGAATCTAGACACTGTCGCCTACAGTTCTGTGAACTGCCCTGTAGGGGACCACATTTGGAAGCAGCGTGTGTCGGTGTGTAAGTTATCGGTACACGATGTGTCTGTCGCATGATCGATACAGGTATTGGCCGGGGTCACAAGTGTTAGCAGCTATTAACACACAGGTATATTGCAACCCCCCTCCACTGCACTTTCATTCTACAAAGGAACTTTTCGTATTTTGTCTATTTCCATATATTACACAGAACTCACCCCCACCCCCCGCCGCCCTGCTGCTGCACCACGTGATCAGAGTTTGTCAGTGGATAAGTGGTTAGCACCGTGTGGCCCGCGGTTCTCTAAACGTTTGTGAAGTCTTCTGCCATTTACTTTACATTTATACACTGTGTGTACATTTTCAGTGTATTTTAACGCAGTAAGGTGCGATGTCCTATCGCACGATACAGTTTCTGTTTGTATTCCTGTTCGTGTAGAATCGGCCTGATGGTGACCAATATGCGAGGTCGAAACTAGTAGCCAGACAATATACTGATCGCAAGCAGCGAGCTGTGGGTGACAGGAAGTATCGATACACACTGTAAATATTACTCCAATAGGGATGGTCCGTATAAAGGTTGTTTAGTGCAGACTCTCCTCGTTGTAGACTTTGTTCAGCGTACAGTCTGTTCATTATAGACTGTTTAGTGCAGACCCTTCCGTGTAGACTTTGTTCAATGTACAGTCTGCTCATTGTAGACTGTTTAGTGTAGATTCTGTTCCGTGTAGACTTTGTTCAGCGTACAGTCTACTCATTATAGACTGTTTAGTGTAGACTCCATTCCGTGTAGACTTTGTTCAGTGTACAGTCTGCTCATTGTAGACTGTTGAGTGTAGACTCCTTTATGTGTAGACTTTGTTCAGCGTAGGTTGTCAGCACAATATAAACTCTTATTTCCCAGCTTCTTACTTCAGCCACGGTCTGTACACGCTGCTACAGAGACCTAACTAACTTGGCAGTCATTTTCAGTGGGTTTCTGTTGACACATTGTGACGCGATTTGGCACAGTTATGGTGACGGGCTGCACAGAGTAACAGCTGCGTAGTGCGTCCGCGGTGCCAGGACACTGAGGTACAGTGCTGTACAGCGCGGTGTGTCCACCTGCCCAGTGACTGTGTCCGGACAGTTTAATGGCCCGAAATGTGAAAATCGTGCAGTCTGATATGTTGGGCTTCCTACGTTATCGGCGAGTTGGCGCTACCGAGTTAGTGCGCACAGTGGCGCAAGGTGCTGACTGCTGTCGTCGTCACGTTGTTTGTGGCACTTACTGCACTCTGTGACGCAGTACACAGACTCGAGCAAGGCGTTCTTTACTTTCAAGCTGTCATGCCGCTTCACAGTACACAAGTACACGTAGCTTCATTTTCTCCCACAACAAAAGCAGCCTGCGGTTTTCACTGAGCCGATTTTCATGAAAATCACAAGTGATCAACAGCACTAGCTGTATGCAGTTCTGTTGTACCCAGTTTCAGGCAGACCGTGCATTACATGTGGACAGTACGGACAGAGCTCTATTCCTTTATACCCGTAGCCGAAACCTTACTTTCACTGGGTCGAATTTTACGGCACTCACAGTCACTGAAAATGACGGAGAGAAATTTATTTGAGCCCTTGATTACGCGATTTTCACGAAACTCATGCGTGCTAGACAACTTCTTGCAAAGAACGCCTATACTGAATTTCATTAAATTCCATCAAACAGTTCAGTGGCTGGTATTAAACGTCTAGTGGACACGAGGGATATAGTCAGCAAAGAACGCCTAAATCTAAGCGTCTATTGGTCTGTATCCATAACCGCCACACCTTGTGTCAAAACAAACATGTCTGTAGCCGGACAAGATTTCGATACGCGATGTTTTTTTTTAAAGGTAAAAACAAGATGAAAATTCGGGGTAATTTGGCCGGTACACAAACCTGAAAACTGTATTTGCTGTTGAAATGTGTGAAAGTGCATGACAATACAAGAGCATCCACAGCATTACTGGCGAGAAAAATGCCCTTCATGCGCTCAGCTACTTTAGAACAAACGGCACCGCAGCCACATCTTTCTGTGTTTCGTGACAAACAAAATGTTACACATTCACGTGCAACTAACTCTGTGTTATATTCTGCTGCTTGGGCTTATACGAGGTATTTGTTCTGAAATGACGGACCAGTTGAAAGCAGGATACCAATGTGCTGTGAAGCACGTGCGCCAGGCTTCCGCAAACGAACAAGTTGCATGTAAAACGCGTTTAAGGACTTTTAAATAATATATCTGTATTGCATCATGGCGGTGCTGCACCACACTACTCTCCACACAGTCGCCATGTAAATTACGGCACTTGTCACACCCTGTGACGAGCGTCTAGATGCCTTCATCGAAAAGGCCGTTGCCAAGAAGTCCAGCCAGTCCTAGACGACGCCTTTTGTCTCTTGGTTCCTCCTCAGATTCTGGCCGGACAAAAATTTGAGTTACAGAAAGAAGTGAGTATCACTTGGTGCAAGGTCGGGGCTGTATGGAGGAATTTTCAAACTTTGCCACTTGAAGTATTTGGGGAATTCGCGTGTCCGGGGTTCGGCGTTTCTTCGCGCATCGTCGTGCAACAAACAAACTGCTCTTGTCAGTAGGCCTCGGCGTCGGTTCTGAATTGACGGCCGTAAATTCATTGGCATTTCTTGAATGAGATATTCTGTAACAACTTCCTAGGTCGGACAGCGAAACACAGCTGGAAAAGTTTCGTGTAATTCAGAAATTGTGAATCGTCTGCTTTGCCCGGGTTCTGTATTTAACGTATTTCAAATTTTCCGTGACAAAAAATTTGCGTCCACTTCGTTGCTCTTCATGCACGTTAGTCACACCATCTTCGAATAACGGACGCTATTTCTTCACATTCTCTCCATTCATGCGCCTTCGCCATGTACTTCAACAACCCGCCTGTGCATTTCTGTCCGACAAACAATGTGGTGCATAAAGACCATACCACCAATCACGCTTCGCAGGTAATGGGGTTGTCGATTTAGTGGTCACCTCTAAAGACTACAGCGAATAGGAAAGAACAAAATTAGACACTGCACTTCGCAACACACGTGTTCCCCTGAAATGCAGAAATTAGCTGAACTCTACAGAAAGTGCGCGAGTCAACTGCACGGCCGCTATAAGTAATCCGTTCTTACTTTCTGGGCGCGCCTCTTTACTACATAACAACTACCTACGTACCTGTCTGACTGACTGACTTACTAACAAACAAAAAAACAAACATAGGTGAGTCCGTGGAGCTAGTCTGTCAGGCGGTAACAATAGTTTTTCAGCTGGTTTACTCAAAAGGAAGTTTCAGTGCCACGGTTACAAAAGCCTATTGCTGTTCTGCATCTTAAGGTAGACCCTTCACACTGCGAATTCAATTTTAATATCATCCTTCAATTTTTCCGTAGTTATTCGAAATAAGCTCTTTCCTGCTTATGCCACTAAAACCTCTTCCATCCCGTAAGTGCACTATATCCCACCCCACCCCACCCCACCCCACCCCACCCCATCCTGTCCGATGGCATTAACAGTACTTTGTGAGCAGTACTAATCACGAAGCTCCTCAGTACGCAGTTTTCTCCGGTGGCCAGTTACTCCCTGTCTCTCAGCACTTTGCCCATGTCACCAAAGGGACCTACAATCACAAAATTAACAATTTTTCTAGTTAGTTATTCAACGTCATGAAGCGCGAATTTAATGTAAGACAAATATAAATCGTAACGGACCTCCTAGAAGACACCAGATTTTCCGTTAGAAGCACCAGAGATTTAATGCTGGGTTCAGAAAATGATGGCTGCTAGTATAATAACCGTTGGCACAAAGGTACACTTTGTGGTTGACATGGAAGCATTCTTACCGTTAAAACAGCGGTATGTCCTGTTACCATTGTGCTGTAGAGAGTTACAAGTGTGTTGTGTTGTGTGCTAGGGTGCAGGGGTTGCTGGAGGGTAAAGGGTGTGATGTCAGCTGCACCCTGCTTGTTCTTTCCACCTCCACAGATTTGAACAGCTCGATTACATGACAAGTGTTTCGTGACGTCACCCAGGAGCTCTCCAATCATTGCGCACTGAAGCAAGTGCTTTCGAATTTGGGTGTGTCGGTGAGTGTGGCCTTGTGTCTAGCGTCGCAGTGCACCGGGTAACAGTCGTTTGTGTCGGGCTGGTCTGAATATCAGATGAGGATCGGGGGACAAACTGTGCTGCTGAGGGTGGTGCTGGAGAATACGGTGCTGAGGGAAATATTGGGGGCCAAAGTGGGAGGAAGTGACGAGAGACTGGAGAAAATTGCATCATGAGGAGCTTCATGATTGATACTGCCTACCAAATATTATTAGGGCCATCAGGTCATCGACGATGAGATGGGCGGGGCTTGTAGCACGTATAATGGACAGAAATGTATACTGGGTTTTGGTTGGAAAACGTGAAGGAAAGGGACGACTGTGAATACGTAGACATAGATGGGAATGTGATATTAACAGGAATTGTGCGGGAATAGGAGAAGAAATAATGGCTTTAAAGAAGATTCTTTAGCGTGGACTTAAATAACTAGTTGTTGGTTTCTCACGGCACACGGCGTTGGCTGCAGACATTGACACGAATGGTACTTTAAATTACGACAAGACATCCGCCTTGCAAATCCCTACAAATTAATTAAATCACGCATCCCTACGTAATGTGTCAGCCTCGATAGTTGAACCACAGTTCGGCAAATAACTCGTAAGGGAAAACGTAAGAAAAAAATTTCGTGTGAAATAATGAATAGTCCTGGCTGAACCATTTCCTCAAATTTTATACCAATTACCAAACCAAAATTTCCAAGTGATCACGCTACGTGTTGCGACGTGTTGCAAGCAGCAATATCCATTCTTCTTCCCGCGTTGTGCGATTTATCCTCTCAGCACTGCAGTACGCAGACGAAAGCAGCTATAGAATTAGAACAGTGTAGTCTGACGAAGTTAGCTCTCGCTACTGCTGCTGGGTTTGGCAGTGCAAACTGCTTGTGTACCATTAAGTTTATTATTTTTCATTTGTTTCGAAGTTCTTGGCCTGAGAAATTTAATATTTCACAGCCCAGTGGTCACTATATGTACCGCCAGTTTAACGTTCAGCAACTCCACGTTCTGCCCACACAGTGTATTTGTGTTTTGCGTGGATCTGAGAACAAACAGCGATTATTTCCCTATACAGCATTAACTGACTGATTTGTATACCAGAGACGATCTTCCTTCGCTGCAAACAGAACACTTCATCACCTAGACAAAGCACTAATGACAGACTGTAAGCACAGACATTCAGAAAATTTCTATAGTTTAGAGAGTTTTTGGCAAAGCTATATTGGCTGAGCTCATCGGTAGCTTTCCCGCATCTTATGGAAGCCGAAATGTTACTACAATATATACTAGGGCCCTCTAATTGTCTCTGACCTCATCCGGGTCATTCCTGAAACCTGTGCAAGTGCTCTGCTCTGTGACGTTTCTGTAACATTTTAATTTAGTGGGTCGATAATTTGTTAGCCTCTTGTACAAAGCCAACCTGGAGGACCACCTCTATTCCGCTGTCTGTGATTGCTTATTCCTTTTATCACTTTCTCTAAATGTCTGCAGGCCAACTATAAGACATGGGGCCACTTGACACTGGAAAGCTGAACAGTTTGCGCTAGAATGTATTGGTGAGTAGGCGTAGTTAATTGAGCATGAGGTACAGCTGAATGTGTCAGAGAGAGAGTTGCTGTGTTCGTTCTCTCAAAGGTCAGTTTTTACTTAAGACCAACAGAAATATTATAAATATCAAGATACTGTAACAAACGATCATCATCATCATCATCATCGTTGTCGTCATGTTTCTCAAGGACTAAGTTTTAATGGCCCGTTCCCGTCTCAGTAGAACAAACAGCACGTCTTTTATCGGCCCTCATGTGTTCCGTTTTCCTGCCGGTTGCCATTTCACAGCAGTCTGGCGCAGTCTTGAACTGTCCGTTGTTACGGTTGTTGATTTGTACGAAAACTGCTTGTGTTTGAAGTTCTTTCGGACCACCTTGGTTTGTTTTGTGGTCAAAGAGTAGCTTCACCGTTACTGGACCGTCCTGATGCTTAGCAATGCAGTTTCGTGTGGAAAATGAAATCGACAAAATTGATTTGACTCACCATTGAAAGTGCCATCCACTGTTGCGAAGGAACAGCCCTCGAATCTGACATATCAGCACAGACTATCTGCCACCCCCTGGCACTCTTGTGGGAAATACATGGAAAACTAATTTACCAGCCACTGAACCAAGTTTCCACGTACATGTGTCCAGTTGTCACAGACATGCGTTCAGCAGGGACGGCTGTTCAGAACAACAACTGACTAACAATGGCGTGGGCATATCTGTCCGGCAACAAAACACTTTAATTTTATGCTCTTAGTCTCTATTGTACTTTTCAACTCTTAACTCCGTACACAGCTGTAATTCATCCAATCTGTGCGCAATTCACAATGCAGAGATTTAGGCTTGGTCTCAAGTGGCAAGCACAAAATGAACAGAGTGTACACGTTGCACTAAGCCGTCAGACTGCTTGTGCAAGTGTGAATACCGTCTGCATGGTCTAGATACACTGCAGTATAGACGGTAGAACAGACGCCAGCTTTATGACGTAAGTGGGTCATAATTGTGACGTTCCAGGCCGGCTAGACGTCAGCTGACAGTGAAAAGAAAAACACAAAATGTAACAAGTGGCAGGAAGATACTAGTTTTTGGTGGCAGAAAGTTCACTTGCAACTTAATTTAATGATGATGGTAATAATAAATCGACAAAATTACATCAGCATATTTAAGTAAAGTGTTAAACTTACTTCTGGATGTTTTCTTTCCTTGTTTCTGTTACTTGTGTAATTGTGTTGAATTTTTTTGCTTGTTTATTTGTGTATTGTGCTTTTTGTGTAATTGTGTGTGTGTGTGTGTGTGTGTTTGTGCTCTTAAGCCTGCGCATAAATACACAAGGATTTAATTGAAATGTTTTATTTCGTATTTTGAAAAAAGTACCTTTAGGAATGGCATGAACGTTCACTTCGTTAAAACTTCCCCAGAGACTGCAGGGTTCGCACCGCCACAATGTTAGTTATGGCCGACTCTCCATAAGCATTTCTGGCAGTACTATCTCCATACTAATTTCAGCCGCCTACCCCTGAATTTCTTTACGTATTTCTGTCAAACCGAATTCGAACAGAATTTGCGATTCTACGTTATCATTTTACATTCGACAACGAAATTTCTGTCAAGATATTTGCACATTTTACAAGATTTGTTTCTTGCACAATTCAGAACCAAAATTAACGGTCTTAATTTGTTCCAGTATCTGCAACGGCGTTGATATCGATTCTGAGAAACTGAAGTGTTTGCAATTGCTTGCCCTTCGGCGTAATCAAGGTGTACGAAAATCCGCAAACTAGATCAAAAGCAGATTACGCAAATTGCGCACGACCACTCTCCCACTATCCCTACAAATCTGCTCTCTTCAAATGAGAAGGGAGACAGGATAGTAAGAGTGAAGGAAGTGCGACGAAGCTAGATAGCAGCTCAGTGGCACTCGCTCTGCGGTGTTGTTGAGGATTCGGGGGTTTCTGGGATGTGAATCCGTGTGTTTGGGTAAATAATTCTGTTTGCCGGCGGCACTGGAGCTATTCAGTCAGTGACACTGCGCCATCTCCCAGAAAACTTCAGCTTTCAGGCGGAACATAACAGACGGCTTGGGAAGTCAAAAAGAAAGAATCAGATACGATATCAGTGTTGAAAATATGAATCAACTGACTTCAGTTTACAGTAGATTAGCCATGGAAAAAACCTCCCAACTTTCCTACAAACCCAATAATCATCACCGTGTTCACAAACCTCCCACCCAACATATTTTCCATCTACGCCGTGATCTATAACGCTGTCTTCTCCTTATACATTTTCCAGTGTCTGCTCTTCTCCTGTATGAATTCCGCTCCCATCAAATCCGAATTTTGTTTTAGGAGATATTCGCTGCTTTTAACAAAACAGATATAGAGGGACAGGCGTCACACGTTCCCAAGTTCATATGGGGGAGCGGAGGGATGAATCCACACATTCCTAACTTTGGAATTAGGTAGAAGTGAGTGGTCAGCTTTATGTGCCGGCCTCTCTACACCAACGACGTCCATATTGAAGGGAAGAGGTTGCCGCCGTCAGGCTGGAAGCTGTGGAGACAGGAAAATCTCTCCTCTTTTGGGAGCCGAAGCGCGGTTCTTTGTCTGAACCTGAAGGTGGTTACTGTAACGAATGAGCTGAAGTCAATCGCTGCAAAACTTAGCTTTTTAAAGTGCTTTCTTTAAGGACGATGTAAAATGATACTATTTCAAAGCGTTGGTGGTAGGTGAATTAGTGAGTGGTGAAATGATACTGACGGGGGAAGACCGAAGTACTGGGAGAGAATCCTGTCCCAGTGCCACTCCGTACACCACAAATCCCTCGTGAACTGATCTCGCATCCGAATCCTGTCGTTTGGTGTTACCGGCGGATGACAAATCCCCTGAGTCGTGGACCTTGTGCGAGTGTGCTAGTCACAGTGCTGTTTGTGCCTAGTGCCTTGGGACTGGAGCGAGCGGCGTGCTGTAGGCTGGCAGAACGAAGCGTACCGGCGTGTAGCGGAACTGAAAATACTTCCCGTTACTTAAACACACATCACTGACTTTGTGGACAGCCCTGAAGTGACGTGGGCTTCTCTCGCACTGTACGAGAGGCTGTTGCCATGGCAACTCATCATTGTTAGTCCCCACTCGTATAGCCCACACGAAGTCCTCAAGCGTCAGAAATTAGCGCTATTATTGCTATGGTGGCTAATAGAAGTTCCTAGAAAACTACTTTAATGCATGCGTAATTGGAATATGGATCTGCTTATGAACCTTAGCACCCCACTTGCCACTTTATATCAGTTCCGTTATCTCCTAAACTTTTAAAGCCCACTGGTCACTATATGTACCACCAGTGGTCACTTTATGTACTGCCAGTTTAACATTCAACAATTTTACGTTCTGCACACACAGTGTATTTATGTGTTTTGTGTGGATCTGAGAACAAACAGCGATTATTTCCCTATACAACATTAACTGACTGCTTTGTATAACCGAGACGGAGTGTTTACTGCGCGGTACGGACTCGGTTTTTAAATAAAAATTAGTTCAGCCTTCGTCCTTAAATCCAGGCTAGTCCGTGTGAGAATTATGGTGAAACAAGACAGCCAATGTACGTATAACGTAACACTGAGGTGCTTTTGTGCAACCATTGTTGTAGTGGAAAAGCAGTAAGTATTACATAACCTGAGTGTGTATTTGTAGCCTTACGTACCCAGCATGTAATGCGCACGCGCCATAGTCTTCAGTGGCCTGCCCCACTCTGCAGTATTTTTCCACATTATCTCATAAACGGCACGATTTTCGAACTGCACACAAAATGTGGGTCTTGATTTTCTCTGCAACGTTTGTCTGAAACATTTCTCTTTCCAAGAAAAAATGAGCGAGCCATGATAAAAATGTGTTTTGGTCTTCATGTAAAGCATTCTGCATTCTTGTCCGATTTTAATGAAACTTGACTTGTCTCGACAGAGTTTCGAAAAATCCTCAAATATCAAACTTAATGAAAATCCGTCCAGTGGGAGCCGAGTTATTCCATGCGGACGGACGGACAGACAGATGGACAGAATAATGTAAATACTTTCCATCCCAACAGAACTCTGTGTAATATTCCTGCAGCAAAACTGACAGTTCAGATCGATAAAATGGGCTGCTGGAATATTCCCTTGTTATGCTCTCCTAATGGCTGCCTACCAGCTGCCGTGCCAAAGAACAAACCTGTCTATAACGGACATATTTACATCCGGACAAACACAACACTCGGTACGTTCATTTATTTACTTTCTTACGACATGTTTCGATCGCTCCATTTGCCCATCTTCAGGTTGACAACACCATAACATAAATGGCAATGTTTGTTCCCTTCGTCTCAGTTCCACACTTTCTTAGTACACAGGTCTGACGAAGACCCGTAAATAGATCGAAACGACTTACCTTAGAAGATTGTGATGTGTATGACGGATTGCTGAATGAATATATCTATGACCAAGATTACGATAAGGAGGAACTGTACCTCCACTTCACTATACGTCGTTCCTGACGTGATAATTTATAAAGCTCGCACCGGCTGTTCTGTCACCTCAGTTTCTACAGTACAGTAAACGAAGTGCGTCTGCGTTACACAGGCCAACTGTGTGAGGAAAAGAGTCGCACTTTGCTGTGCGAATCACAAGAAATACACAAACACGCTGTGCAGCAAAACGTGTTATCGAAGCGTATAGCGAAGCCTATAAATCTACCGCTATGTGACGGAGGATTGAAAACCGTGACGTCACAAGGCCATGGCCGTGTTCAGCATTGGAGCGATGGGGTGGCCAGCGCGTGTCAGCCAGCACGATGTGAAGATCCACTCGATTGCTTCTTCTTCCCTCTTGTTCTGTGAAAAATTGCTCCGTGATTTACTCTATCCGTTCTTCTGATTGTTTTATATGTCCGTCCGTCTGTCACCAGTTATTCCCCGGAGCTCGTGTTGATTTTTCAAATTGGCTTCCCTCAAATTTTTCAAATCTGCTTTACGTATTTCTTTCCAGTTGCACACAAGTGAGTCCTTACTGAGAAGCTGATAGTTCCTCAACTAACTGACAAATGTTAATTAATTTGAGCGACCCGCCAGTTTCTTACAGTGTTTCAAAATAGTCCCCCCCTTGAGCCAGCTCAATCCAGTCAGAGGAGTTTCATCCTACTTCCCTAAGATCCATTTCAGTACTATTCTGCCATCTGCATCTAGGCCTTTGAAGTGGTGTCGGACTATCAGGTTTCCCCACATTTATTCTCTTTGTATCTCTATTCCCATGCGTGCTACAATCCATGCCCATCTAATAGTCTTTGATTTGTTCACCTTGATGCTATCTGAAGCGCAGTACCAATCACTCATCTCCTCAGTACACAGTTCTTTGTATACAGCTGCCAGCCCAACATCGAACACGCTTACAATGAGTCCCTCCCTTAGTGGCCGGTTACAGAATACGGACATGTGACGTCATTCAGAAAAGAAGCTGTTTTCAAATGCATGAAGAGAAGACAAAATACATTTTCGACACAAATTTGGCGGAACATACGTTCAGGACAAAAAACTCTAATGTTTTACCCTTTTGTAAGGGGTCTCTTGCACACGGACAGGCAAATTGGACAGTTTTTAGTGAAATCACAATATTTGAAGATTACTGTCGTATATTGAATGCAACAGAATGGGCTGCGGCAGTTGCCTAAAGGTGCAAGCAGAACAGTATGCGCGGAATGGTCGTGTTCATAGCCACAGATGCATGGAGAAAAAGGCGCACTATTTGAATCAACCGAGTGTGACTGTGACGTCACAGAGTAAATCACGCTCACAACACAAATGTGTGCGATATAAAGCTGTGCCGTTTGGTGGGCACCTTGAACTTCAGGCTAAATCTTGAGGATACAGAGCGTATGAAACATTGGAGACAACGAACAGGTCAAAACTAACTTACACAGAGACCACTTACAGGTCAAAACGGACTTACATGGCGGCCAGACACTCATCAAAACTTCTTCAAGTACCAGTAGTCTCTATTTTCAGCAGTACCGCTGACATAACCTCAGATGTCACATTAATTTGCCTCCAGATGTACTTCGTACTAAACTAAGGTCTTGGGTGTGCAGAGAGCACAGTAACTGCTTTAGCATGATGCAGAAGTGGAAAAGGCAAACGACTTTAGGTTTTATCGCTTCTAAACTCTTCGTGAACAGTTTCTTGGATGCACCCTGTTAAATCAGACATATTATGGGTTCTAGGGTAGTTAGTATACTTTAGTTCAAACGCACCAAAATTCTCTCTTTTGACGTGTATAAATGGTTTGTTTGTCAGGGGCTGACATCAATGTGAAGAGTTGATAAGAAAACACAAAGAATTTAAATGTTCGAAATTTGTAAAAATAAAATTCCCTCAGTCATGTAAGCGTGTCAGAGAGCCCTCCAAGGTGTTCGGAAATAAATGGAAAGGGAAATAAAATTAACGCAGCGCATTGTGTCTTTCACAACTCATTTTTACCAAAGTATTACATTCGAGTGCCTCTTCGCCGAATATTCCCCAGTTTGCCTACCCCTTACAACGTGTAAATAACAACGGTGTCAGTCACTTCCGTGACACTTTCAGTTCCACAGCAGTAACTTTCTGCTCCAACATTAGCAATTTCAAACTCTCGTGCCCACAATATTTTCACCCCATCATTTGACTCTCAATTCCACAGGAATTATGTCCCGCTAAGGCAGCTTCTTCTCTAAGGTATTGGTACCTTGGCGTGGAGACAGACGTGCGTATCCAAAAAGAGGGGCGACTTTTTTAGTTTCAGATTTTTTGCTTTTATTTTCCCCCAGTCAATTTTCGCTTTTTCAGACCTTAATTTGGTCTACTAAGAACAGATTTGTTCCTTTTTTAAAAATTTCATTATTTGTATGTTTTATACTTCTGTATTTTGACTTATGAAGGACTGTGATGTGAATACATGTATGTGTGTGTGTATGTATGTATTTTTTGAATATGGTTTATTGCTTCCTTCATTACAGCCGTAATGCTACAAGCTTTATATTTCATGTTGTTTGTAGAATGTACAAGTAGTGCAATCTTACATGTTATTTTCAACTATATTATAAACTTTACATTCCTTGATGATTGCATATAGTTCTGTTCTAAGATCTTACAGTTCTTACATCTGTGTTACAATCGTTACGTCTCTTGGCTATGATCTAATGTTACATTCTCTCAATTGTTGTATGTATTTGATTTAACTCTCTAACAGTTCACTTTACAGCTATTTTGTTTTACGTTTATCTCATGCAAAGGTATTTTGTTAGTAAATTTCATAAATTCATAAAGGACCCACAGGACCTACATATCCACCGAAGACAAGAGAAGGGCAGCCATTATAATTACCAACGACAATATAGACGCAGTACTTATTAATCAATTATGCGATAGAGATAACGTAGTCTTAGAACTGAAATACAAGAGTATAAGGATCTTCGCAGCAAATATGTATTTTGACATAAATGAGGAAATGGATACAAAGACGGCAAAGTTTGACGAAATAATACAACTCAGCAAAGGATCCGGTATTCTGATCGCCATGGACAGCAATTCCAGATCAGCGGAATGGCACGACGAACAAACAAACTCAAGAGGCAAAACGTTGGAAGAAATTCTGACATGTACAGATCTACATATTATGAAAGGAGAAAGCGAGAGGACCACATTCCGGAGTCGCAGAGGAAGCGGCAACATAGACTTAACGGTTGTCAACAATCGACTACTTAAAAATTTCCATGACTGGGAAATCAGCGACGAAGAAGGCTGTTCTGACCATAACAATAAAATTTAAGCTAGGACACGAAACTAAACATGTAACCGAACACAACCACTACGGGCTTAGAAACATTATACAAGAACAGCACTACAACAGATTTGACCAAAACTTGAGAGAACTTGTTGCAATGAAGTTTCAAATGGAAAATACACAAAAAAAAAAGAAACTTAGGAAGTCTGGATAGCAACTAAGCAACACACATTAAGGAAACAGGCAAGATAGAAAGTGTCGTAGAAAAACTCAAGGAAGCTGTAACATTGTCCTGCAATAAATAATTTAAAACTCGAAAGAATACAAAGAAAACGACAAAGCAAAAATCGGTCCCATGGTGGACAGAGGAACTTACCATGAAAAGGAGAGAAAAACTGAACACCCTAAGAAGACGCTACCAGAGAACGAAAATAAATGAAGAGTTAAGGGAGCACCTCAAAAACAGATATTTTGAGGAAAAAACAACGTATGAAGCAACAATATAAAAGGGAAATCAAAGTTGTGGAAAGAATATTGGAACTTGACACCAGGCACAAACCCATGGAACGCAGTCTACAAGCTAGCACTAAATAAAAAGAGAAGCCAAACGATGTATGTATGTATGTATGTATGTATGTATGTATGTATGTATGTATGTATGTATGTATGTATGTATGTATGTATGTATGTATGTATGTATGTATGTATGTATGTATGTATGTATGTATGT
>Ga0123357_10002354_pt1 | contig 21015 bp, 18 predicted proteins | sample TergutEmb28metaG_FD_89873 | JGI IMG/M metagenome (GOLD analysis project Ga0123357, IMG submission 89873) | Embiratermes neotenicus P4 segment gut microbial communities from Petit-Saut dam, French Guiana - Emb289 P4 | ecosystem: Host-associated > Arthropoda: Insects > Digestive system > Gut ... | reverse complement strand
CGTAGTTGTCTGCCGCGCTGGCGGTGGGATCAGCAGTTTTGGGCCCCGAGGAGACTGGTGCGCCGGTATCCTTGTCCACACACGCTGGCTGGAGCAGACCATTGAGGAGCTGCGGAACAGCCTGCGAAAGGATCGCCTGCTTGTCCGCCATGGACGACGAGTTGTCGATCATGAAGAGGAGATCGACCTTGTCCACCTGCTGTTGCGAGACGGTGGTCATTAAGGTTGCTGTTCCAGCTTCTGAAGACTGCGTCCCAGCCTCTTGATCCGACTCTTGATCCGACGCGTCCACGGGTTGATCCGACGCGTCCACGGGCGGTGGAAGAGATAGGTCAAACCCCGTGCACCCCACGGTGAGCAACGCAAAAAGAGCAATTCCGCGAACGTGATTCACTTGACCCTCCTGCTCAGCGAACGCAGCGATTCTCACTCCAGTCTTGGTCGAATGCAATCCGCTTATCCGGCGCTTTGCGCGCCTGACGAGCACCAGCCCAAGGGGAGCACGCGCGGCAAGCGAAGCGAAGCGAGCAAAGTCGCGCGGAGGGGTCTCATTAAATTTGGCCCGCTCACGTCGAGTATGCGAAGGGCAAAACGTGAGCACGATGCCGTCTCAAGGTGAAATTGTCGTCGGTCTGGACATCGGCACCACGAAGGTGTGCGCCGTCGTTGGCGAGATCGCCGACGATGGCATCACAATTCTCGGGGTCGGCTCCGTGCCCTGCCGTGGCCTTCGCAAAGGTATCGTCAGCAACATCGACTGGACCGTCCGATCCATCAAGGATGCCATCGAGGCGGCGCAGACCATGGCGGGCGTCGAGATCCGCACTGTCTACGCGGGCGTTGCAGGCAGCCACATTCGCTCGCAGGGCAGCGATGGTGTTGCTGCCATCGCTGGCGGCGAAGTCACGCGCACCGATGTCGAGCGGGTTCTCGAGGGTGCACGCGCGATTCCGGTCGACGCCGATCGCCAGATCCTCCACGTCTTGCCGCGTGAGTACATCGTCGACATTCAAGATGGCATTCGTGATCCCATCGGGATGAGCGGTGTGCGCCTCGGCGCGAAAGTCAACCTCGTGACGGCCGCCACGAGCTGCGTTCAGAACGTCATTCGCTGCGCAGAGCGTTGTGGACTCGTCGTCGCCGATGTCGTGCTCGAAGCACTCGCGAGCTCCGAGGCCATTCTCTCCGATGACGAGCGTGAGATCGGCGCCGCGGTCGTCGATATCGGCGGCGGCACCACGGACATCATCCTCTACGTCGACGGCGGCATCGCCCACGCGAGCGTCGTCCCCGTGGGCGGCAACAACATCACGAACGACATCGCTGCGGGCCTTCGCACGCCCATGGCGGAAGCCGATCGCTTGAAGCGGCTTCACGGCTGCGCGCTCGGTCGCATGGTCTCCGACGACGAAGAGATCGAAGTGCCGGGTGTTGGCGGGCAGAAGCCTCGTCGTACTCCGCGCCGCGTTCTCAGCGACATCATCGAGCCGCGTGTCGAAGAGATCTTCGCGGTGGTTCGCAAACGCATCGAAGACACCGGCATGCTCGAGCAGCTCTCGGCGGGTGTCGTTCTCACGGGCGGTGCAGTGCTGCTCGAAGGTACGACCGAGCTCGCTGAAGAAGTTCTCGGTATGCCCGTGCGCATCGGTTTTCCGACGGGAGTTCGCGGCATCACGCAGCTCGTTCACGGGCCTCAATACGCGACGGGCGTTGGCCTCCTGAAGTATGGCGCTCAGGCCATTGCGGACGATCAGGCTCGCATTGCGGCACCAGCCCATTCGGTGACGCGCGTCACGGCAGCTCGCAGAGGCGCGGCGGAGGAAGACGCCGAAAGCGCATCGCCAAAGTCGCAATCCAAATTCTGGGAGTGGCTCAAAGCGGCATTCTGAAGTCACGAGTCCATAAATTTAGTTATTTCTTATCGTTCAAAACATATTTTACCGCCCGTGAGAAGGAAGAGGCGCCTTCGATCCGGCGGATGCATCGCGCCGTGTGCGTAATTTCGATTCGGTACATCCCCCGGGAGGCACAAGCATCATGAGTTTTTCCATCGAGTTCGCGGACGAGACCCAGGAGTATCAGGCCCGCATCAAAGTGATCGGTTGCGGCGGCTCGGGCGGCAACGCGGTCAACACGATGATCAACTTCGGCCTCGAGGGCGTGGAGTTCATCGTCGTCAACACCGACGCGCAGGCGCTCAACGGAAATGCGGCGCCCACGAAACTCAATATCGGCAATGCGGTGACCCGCGGCCTCGGTGCAGGCGCCGATCCGGAGCGCGGTCGCAAGGCGGCTCTCGAAGACCACGGTCGCATCAAGGAGCTCATCGCAGGTGCGGACATGGTTTTCGTGACAGCCGGCATGGGCGGCGGCACGGGCACGGGAGCCGCGCCCGTCATCGCGCAGCTCGCACGCGAAGAAGGGGCACTCACCGTTGGCGTTGTCACCAAGCCTTTTCTCTTCGAAGGTCGTCAGCGATCGCGCCGCGCCGAGCTCGGCCTCGCGCAACTCACCGAGCACGTCGATACGCTCATCACGATCCCGAACCAGAAGCTTCTCATGCTCGGTGACGAAGATCTTTCATTCGTCGACGCGTTCCGGAAGGCGGACGAAGTTCTCTTTCAGGCCGTCAAAGGCATCAGCGATCTCATCACGCAGAACGGTATCGTCAACGTCGACTTCGCCGACGTGAAGACGGTCATGAGCAACATGGGGCGCGCGCTCATGGGCACCGGCATCGCCAAGGGTCAGAACCGTGCGCGCCTTGCGGCCGAGATGGCCGTGAGCTCGCCGCTGCTCGACGACATCTCCGTCGAAGGCGCAACGGGCGTGCTCATCAACGTCGTGGGTGGCCCCGATCTCAAGATGCGCGAGATCCAGGAGGCGGCGAGCCTCGTTCAAGAGCAAGCGCACGAAGATGCAAACATCATCTTTGGCGCGAGCATCGACGAGTCGCTCGGCGAGAACGTCAAGGTCACCGTCATTGCGACGGGCTTCGACGCGATCGATCGCATGCAAGATCTCGAGGCTTCTGGGCACATCTCGGCGCCGGCATCGTCGCAGACGGTCCAGATGATGCAGAATGCATCCATCGCGCAACCGCAGCACCGCGAGCGTCCGGTTTATCCGCAGACCGCCGCACGTGCGAACGACGCGCTCCCGGCTTTTTCCAACCGTCGTGCGGTGCCGGCGCAGTCGCACGCCTCGCCTGACATGCGCGTCCAATCCATGAGCGCCCGCACCCCGGTGCGAGATCGCTCCGCCACTTCGTTCCCTGCGTTTGAATCGGACTGGGACATCCCAGCCTTCCAACGCAAGACCCGTTAACCGCTTTCGATTTGCCGCGATCTCATCGTTGGGGCCTGCGGTGCGGTCCTCAAAGCCCTACAAGGCTGTTCCGGTCCGCTCCTCGGCCCCGCCTCGACCTCGCGTCAACTTGAAAGCGGTCCAGTCTCGTCGCCGGTGTGTTTGAAGGGCTCGAAAGGTAATGCAACCTTCTGGTTGCTCGTCACTTCTTCAACCACTGCGTATAAGGATATCGGCGAGGCGGGACAGGAGACGGATGTCGTGCACGTCTGTCTCGAGCTCGACGACGCGGATGATGGGGGTCGCTCTCGAAGCCTCTTCGAGCACCCGCAAGTGATGCGCGTCGAGCGCGGCAAGTTGCACGGCGTCGGCGTGGGCTCGCAGGATGCGAGCAGGGGCATCGTCGTCGAGCACGAGCGACCGTTCACTTATACTTTTTTTTGCATCTTCCTCGGTGACGCCTTTGGCGCCGAGTCTCGGTGCCATGTGGAAACGATTCACGACGAACGCCCCGCGAGGCATGTCTGCCTCCTCGAGTCGCCGCGCGAAGTAAAGTACCTCTTGGATGCTCGGCGGAGATGCGCTCGTCACGAGCACGAAGGCTATTTCGGGACCGCGCAGGGCCTGCTCGACGCGTAGCGCGCGCTCCTTGAAGCCACCGAACAGATCGTTGAGATCGGCGATGAATTCCGCCATTGCTTCGAGAAAGCCACCGCCCGTGATGCGACCGATGCCGCGCAGGATCGTTGCTGCACTCTTGGCGATGATGTTGAGCGAAAACTTCCCGCTCTTCTGGAAGGCATCGACGAACCACTTCATCGTGGTCGAATCGAGCGCGGTGACGAGACGCTCGGGCGCGTCGAGGAAGTCGAGCGCATTCGCGGTGGGTGGCGTGTCGAGAACGATGAGGTCGTAGCGAGGGTCGTCTTTGACGGCGACGAGCTTCTCCATCGCCATGTATTCTTGTGTACCGGCAAGCGACGTAGAGACGTATTGATAGAGTTTGTTCGATAAGAGCTTATCGGCTTTGTCCTTCGTCGATGAATACTTAATGATGAGTTCGTCGAACGTGCGTTTGGTATCGAGCATCATGGCCGTGAGACTGCCGGCAAGCGGCACGCCCGCGTCCGCGAAACGCTTCGGATTTACGGTGACGGCTTCGGACCGCATCTCGCCGAGACCGAGACTCTCCGCGAGACGCTTGGCCGGATCGATGGTGAGACAGAGCACGCGCTTGCCCGCGCGCGCGGCTGCAACGCTCAACGCGGCGGCCGTCGTCGTTTTGCCTACGCCTCCCGCTCCAACCGCGACAATCACGCGCCGCGATTCAAGGAGTTGGGCGAGTGGGGATAAGGTCATGGCTATTCTGGTCCGTCGCCGTACTCGCTTTCGGCCAAGTTATCGAAGCGCGTGTACTGCCGGTCGAAGCGAACTTTCGCCGTGCCCGTGGGCCCGTTACGCTGCTTGGCAATAATGAGTTCGGCGACGTTCGGCTCCGTTGATTCTTCTTTATTGTAGTAATCGTCACGATAAATAAAAACGATATTGTCGGCGTCCTGTTCAATGGCCCCCGATTCGCGCAGATCGCTAATCATCGGGCGCTTGGATTTGTCACCGCGCGTCTCGACGGCGCGATTGAGCTGCGAGAGCGCGATGACGGGCACCTCGAGTTCCTTGGCAAGAGCCTTGAGGCCTCGGGAGATCTCCGAAATCTCCTGCTCGCGCGACGCCGCGCCTTCGCGTCCTTTCATGAGCTGGAGGTAGTCGACGATGACGCAACCGATCCTTTTGATCTTGCGCCCTTCGCCGTCGCGCACATCGAACTCCGACTGAAGACGCCGTACCTTGGCGCGCAGCTCGAGGAGCGTGAGGCTCGGTGAATCGTCGATCCAAATGGGCAAGCTTCCGAGGAAGCTCGCTGCTTGCGTGAGCTTGCTCCAATCTTGAGGACTCAGAAAACCCGTGCGCATCTTGCTCACGTCCACCTTCGCCTCGGAGCACACCATGCGGTTGGCAAGCTGCTCGCGCGGCATTTCGAGCGAGAAAATCACAGCGCCAACCCCCGCTTCTTCCCAGCGTTCGGTCGGATCGCCCTCGACTTCTCTGCCTTTCGGAGCAGCCAGGTTCGTCGCCACGTTGAGGACGAAGGCGGTTTTTCCCATGCCCGGACGTGCCGCCACGATCGTGAGGTCGCCTTCGTGAAGTCCCGCGGTCATCCGGTCGTATCGATCGAAGCCGGTGGGTATCCCCGTGATGCGATCTCCTCGCGCGACCGCGTCGCTCAGGCGCTTGAATGCCTTCTTCATCACGTCGAGCAGCTTCTCGGCGCTCTGTTTCGACGAGGTGCGCGAGATATCGTAGATGGCTTGCTCGGCGCCATCGATGAAAGCTTGCGGGTCGCCGTAGTCGACGTAGCCCTGCGCAGTCACCTTTTGACAGGCAAGAATGAGCTGCCGGATGCGATACTTCTCGTGGATGGTGCGGCCGTACGCGCCGACGTTCGCAACAACGGGCGCCGCATCGAGGATCTCGGTCAGGTAGCCGGCGCCGCCAACTTGTGCGAGGCGCTGCCGATCGCGCAGCCAACTACCAACTTGCAGTACGTCGACGGGGTGACCGCCCGCTCGCAGCTCGAGGCACGCTTCGAAGATGCGTCTGTGTGCTTCAGAGTAGAAAAACTCGGGCTTCAGATCCGTCACTTTGTCGAGCGCCGACGGATCCAACATGACCGCCGAGAGCACCGCCGCTTCCGCTTCGAGATCATTCGGCGGAACCCGACCCTCGATCGGCGGCGGGTTCTCCACGATCTGCACCCGAGATCCTCGCAGGTTAGTCACAGCTCATGCCTCCAAATGTGTGACGCCCCGATCGCGAACCCAAAAGGCGATCGGGGCGCACAAAAGCAACGGCGTCACCATTGCCCGACTGTTGCCTGTAAGTCAACGCTCACAGAGTTCGTCGAGATTCACGGGCCAGCGTGTTGCTTGCGCGAGCCGTGGAGCATGGGGGATCGCGGACGCATGCGCGCGCCGACGGAGCTCCGCGAGCGACGGAGCGTCGGCGTTGCAGATGGCGAACATGAGATGGTTTCGGCGAAGCTCTGCGCGCAGAAGCGATGTGTTCTCGTCGAGCGCCGGGATTGCGAAGAGGAATCGTCGTGCGTCGCCGAACACGTCTCGAAACGCGCGAGCTGCCGTGCGGACGGGCGCACTGTGCGGCCCTTTGCTCGCGCCCGTGATATTCATGCAGAGTACACCGTTCGGTGCGAGGCGCTCACGCAGAGACGAAAGGAAGGAAGCCCCCAGCAGCTTTGGGTTTCCGTCGTCGTAAACGTCGACCACCACCACGTCGTAACGCGCGTCGGATCGGGCGACGAAGTTCGCTGCGTCCTCCACGAGAAGATGAACCTTGGGTCCCGTTTCGAATCCGAAGTAAGCGCGCGCGAACTCGGCAACATCGGGATCTATCTCGATCACGTCGATGTCGATCTCCGGATATGCGCGCGCAAACTGAGATGGTCCGAGGGCGCCGCCTCCTCCTAAGAAGAGTGCGCGGCCGGCGCCGCTTGGAAACGGTCCGAGCAGCGGCGCGAGATGGAATCCGTCGACGTACGTCCACCCAGATTGAAGAAGGTCGCTCCGAAACGCGCGTGTGTGCACAAACTCCCATCCTTTGCCGCGAAAAAGCAGCTCTCGAAAACTGCCTCTCTCGCGCACTTCGATGAACCAACTCGGCCTCTCTGCCGTTGCGAGCACACGAACGGATCCACGTGCGACGACGCCGCGCACGACAGCGAGAGCAGCGAGTAGGAGCGCGAGGACGGCGATGGTCAGTGCTTTTTCACCTTTCTGACTCGTGCGTTACGCTTTCGGCAACCTTCTCGCAGGCAGGTCGAAAGACATCCTTGTGGGTCGTTATTGGAACGGTCCAAATAGAAAGGGTTCAAAAATGCGATCGAGCTTTGCACTGAAGACAGCAGGCGAAACGTGGACTCTCGAGATTCATGACGTGCCCGGTTTCCGGCGCATCGTGATCGAGACCTCACCTATCGAAAAGAGCTCCATCGAGTGTTTTTTGCACGACGGGAGCGATACAAAAAAAGCTAGCGATCCACTCTCCGGGATCGCTAACAGATTAACGCGACGCTTGGTGGCGCGGATGCAAAGCGATGCAACCCGGAGTGAGCCCGTGTTCGTGCACGGCAATGCGGATGCGGGCGAAGAGCTCATGGATCGTTGTGCGGTGCGCACCTTCCATCCGCCGGCTCGCGCTGCGGCTATCCCACGGGTGCTTCGGAGGTTTCCACGACGACTGCGCAATCCACATTTCATGCGTGGTCATAAACGTATGAAGTAGAAAGAATTCGTTTACGTAGAAAGAAAGAGGGTCGCTCCAAGCGGCGACCCTCTTTCTCGTTCTCACCCGGAAATTGCTGCGCGCTTTTTGCTGTCTTGCCCGCACAGACTATTTCTTGACGACTTCGACTTTGAGCGTCGCCGTCACATCCGTCATGAGCTTGACCGGGATCTCGAATGTACCGAGCGCCTTAATCGGCTCGGCGAGATGCATTTTCTTACGATCAATCTCGACGCCTTCGGCCTTTGCTGCCGCCTCGATCTCTTTGGTCGTAACCGATCCAAAAAGCTTATCCTCGTCACCCACAGTACGCGCCATGGTGAGCTTCAGCGCGTTGATCTTTGCGGCGACGGCCTGCGCCTCTTTCTTCGCCTTCTCTGCCTTCGCCACCGCAACCGCCTTTTCGTGATTGATACGGTTGATTGCGGCGGTCGTTGCCGGAACGGCGAGGCTGCGCGGAAGGAGGAAGTTCCGCGCGAAACCCGGACGAACTTTGACGAGATCGCCCGACTTACCGACGTTTTCCACGTCGCTCTGCAGGACTACCTGAAGGGTTAAAGCCATGGTTTTCTCCGCTTAGCTCGTGACCGTGAAGGGCAGGAGTGCGATGTTGCGCGCGCGCTTGACAGCGAGCGTGACCTTACGTTGGTGAAGGGCACAATTGCCGCTAATGCGGCGGGGAACGACCTTGCCGCGCTCCGACACGAAGTACTTGAGCGCTTGCGGGTCCTTGTAATCAATGGTTACGGCCTTGTCCGCGCAGAACTTGCAAACGCGCTTTTTGCCGCCACGACGACGCCCGGGAGCGTCTGCATTCAGATCCGGCGTTCGGCCGAAATCCTTATCGTCATCCATCATTGCCATTTTCGCGATTCTCCGAAAATCCTTAGTTCTTTTGAAAGGAGGGGGACGACAGACTTAAGGAGTCTCGTCTTCGCTCTCGCTTTCGTTCTCCTTCGGCTCGTCGTTTTCGCCCTCGTCTGCGCCGCTGTCACCCGCTTCGCCGAATTCGTCTTCGTCTCCCTCGCGACGCGCGCGACGCTCGTCGCCCACGTCGATGAGGCCGAGTGCACGCTCGCGCGACTCTTCCTTCTCTTCCTCCACAGGGAGCTCGAGACGCTGGAACTTGATCTCCTCCGGATCGACCGTGACAGCGCCAACGTCGACTTCATCGTTCGTCTGAACCGTCTGGAACTTGAGCACCGAGTCTTGAAGTTTGAGATTGCGTTCGACTTCGGCGACGAGGCCGCCGCGCCCCACGTATTTCACGTAGACGTAGACGCCCTTCTTATGCTTCGCGATGGGGTAGGCGAGCTTACGACGGCCCCACGCCTCCACCTTTACGAGCTTGCCGCTGTCACGAGCCACCACTTCGGCCACGCGCGCCTGCACCCTGTCGGCGGTGTCGGCGTCCACGTCGGATCGCAGAATGTAGATGGTCTCGTATTCCCTCGACTTGAGGATCTGAGCCTCGGCCATGATCTCTCCCTCTGGATCACCTGGCGATGCCTCATGGGGCATCGTCCGGGAGCCCGCGAGCACATGGCCCACGAGCAAGGATTTTCCCGTCGAAATTGACGAGGCGGCGGTGTTTAGCAGGCGTTGCCTACGATGTCGAGTGCTCGCTCGGTCCGCCGCCCGCGACGGTGCAACTACTTCCTGTTGATGTCGTTCATTGCGGCAGCAACGCCTTTGGCGATGACGCGCTCGATTGCGGCGCACGCGCGGTCGAGCACGCTATCTAACTCCGCTGCCTCGATGGCGTCGAAATCTTGGAGCACGAAGTCGGCTACGTCACCGCGAAAGCCAGGCGGCGGGCGGCCAATGCCGACGCGCACGCGCACGAACTCCGGGGTGCCGAGCCGGCCGATGATGCTCCGAAGCCCGTTGTGCCCCGCGTGTCCGCCGCCCATCTTCAGGCGGACATCCTTCCAAGCGAGATCGAGTTCGTCGTGTACGACGATGATCGCGGCGGGGCTGACTTTCAAAAATGCCGCGGCGGGCTGAACCGATTCGCCCGAAAGATTCATGAACGTCATCGGTTCGAGAACGGCGACCGGATGGCGCGTGCCACCCATGGCAAGATCGCCCTTCTGCCAAACGCCGCTGAACTTCTCTTTGAAATCGCCGAGGCCGTGCGAACGAACGAGGCGCTGAACCGCCATGAACCCGACGTTGTGCCGGTTCTTCTCGTACTTGCGACCCGGATTGCCGAGCCCGACGACGAGGAACACGAAAGAGTGCCGCGAACGAAAATGGCCTGGGATTACTTCTTCTTTGCGTCTTTCGCAGGTGCTGCGGTTGCCGCCGCGGCTTTGCCTCCGGCCGCTGCTGCCGGTGCCTTTCCGCCTGCTGCCGCTGCCGCTGCTGCACCTGCCGCAGGGGCTGCTGCCGGAGCTGCGGCTGCAGCAGCTTCTTCGCTGCGATCCTTCTCCGGCGCGACGATGGAGACCACCGTCTGCTCTCCGGGAAGGCGAACTTCAACGCCTTCGGGTAGCGGGAGATCTTTTGCGTGGAATGCGCTTCCCATTTCGAGATGCGAAATATCGATTTCGATTTTGAGCGGGATTCGATCTGGCAAACAGCGCACGGGCACGGTGCGATAAACCTGACGAACAATACCTCCTTGAACGACGCCAACCGGTTTGCCCGTGGTGATGAGCGGAATGTCGACGTGGACCGGGCGATCGAGCTTCACCTCGACGAAGTCGACGTGCTCGAGCACACGCGTCACCGGATGGTACGCGTACGTCTTGATCATGACGAGCATGTCCTTCGTGCCGTCGACCTTCATTTGAAGAACGGTGTTCTGACCGCGCTCGCTCTTGAGAACGGTGAGGATGTCTTTTGGCTCGACTGCGAGCGAAGCCGCCGCAAGATCCTTCCCATATGCCACCGCCGGAGTTTGTCCGGCGTTGCGCAAGCGGCGCGCGGCGCCTTTACCGCCAGCAGTGCGGGAGGTTGCGATGACATTGTGCATAGCGGCGGACATGGCGTGCTCCTCGAAGGTTTGGGGCGCGAACGCTTAGCAGAGGATGCGGCTACGAGATAGCGGAATCTGCGAAGCAGTCTATGCAAACAGTGAGCTGACCGAGTCCGACATGTGAATGCGTTTGATGGCTTCGCCGAGCAAACGCGCCATGCTGACCTGCTTGATCTTCGCGCACGTACGCGCCGCGGGCGAGAGCGGGATAGTGTCGGACACGACGACTTCGTCGAGCGGCGATTCGGCAATGCGCTGGATGGCCGGGCCTGACAAGACGCCATGCGTGGCGCACGCGACGACCCTTGCAGCGCCAAAATCCATGAGCGCTCGGGCGGCACCCGTGAGCGTGCCCGCCGTGTCAATCATGTCGTCGACGATGATGCACTCCTTGCCTTTCACGTCACCAATGAGGTTCATCACCTCGCTGACGTTCGCGCGCTCGCGGCGCTTGTCGATGATGGCGAGGCTCGTGTCGAGACGCTTGGAATATGCACGCGCACGTTCGACACCGCCCGCGTCCGGTGAGACGACGACCGCCGAAGAATCGAACTTCTTCTTCAGGTAGTCTTCGAGCATGACGGGCATGCCGTAAAGGTGATCGAAGGGGATATTGAAGAAGCCTTGAATCTGTCCGGCGTGCAGATCGATCGACACGACACGGTCGACACCGGACGCTTGAATGAGATCCGCAACGAGCTTCGACGTGATGGGCGTGCGAGGCGCAACCTTACGATCTTGGCGCGCGTATCCGTAATACGGAATCACCGCTGTGATGGTGGACGCGGATGCACGACGGAGCGTGTCCGCCATGATCAAGAGTTCCATCACGTGATCGTTCACCGGACTCGACGTGGGCTGGATGATGAAAGCATCCACGCCTCGGACGTTCTCGTTGATCTCGCAGAACGTCTCGCCGTCGCTGAAGCGTTGAACCTTGATCTTCCCGAGGGGTGCCTCGAGATATGTCCCGATCGCGTTCGCGAGCTCGGGATTGGCGTTGCCAGATAAGAGGCAGACCTTCTTAAACACGCGTGCAACCCTCCGGGAGCAACGAGGGATCGAAACGGCGCGAGGTGTAGCCGCCTGGTTTCGGCGTGTCAATCCTGTCACGGCACGCGACGCCTTGCGCCGGTGTTGAGGCCGTGCTTTGCGGAGCGCGCTCGCGTGATCCGTACGGCTCCAGAGGATGTGACGCAGGTCGTCGTTTCACCGAAGGGTGCGGAGTCGATGCGCCGTGGTCACCCGTGGATTTTTCGTTCCGCGGTTCTCGATACGTGCAGTATGCATGGACACGACGCGCTCGGTTCCATCTGCCGAATCGTCAGTGACAAGCGCGAGAGGCTCGGCTGCGGTGTTCTCGATCCCAGCTCGCCCATCGCGGTGCGCGTCTGGGGGCTCGGCCCGGATGCAACGCTGAACGCCGAAGTTTTCCGAGCCCGCGTCGAGCGCGCGCTCGTCCTTCGCCGCACGCTCTTTGCCGACGGAGACACCACGGCCTACCGCATTCTCAACGGCGAGGGGGACCGGGTGCCCGGCATCGTCCTCGATCGGTATGCCGACGTGGCCGTCCTGAAAATCGACGGCGACGCCGCCCGCCATGTGGCGCCCGAGATCATGCGCCATCTCGAGGGAGTTCTGCGTGACGAAGGGATCACGACCCTGCTCGATCGCCACGCATCGCGTGCTGGAAACGCGCAATCTTTTGGTTGCGCGAAGGACAAGCGTATCGAGATCCGCTTCGGCCCTGCACGCGACAAAGTGCATGTGACCGAGCACGGCGTTCCTTTCCTCGTCGACGTGGTGCGCGGACAGAAAACGGGCGCATTCCTCGACCAGCGAGAGAACCGCAGACGCGTCGGCGAGCTCGTTACGGCGCGTCTCAGGGCGGGGCGTTCCGCGCGCGTGCTCAACCTGTTTTCATACGCGGGCGGCTTTTCGATCCGTGCAGCGCTCGCAGGCGCGACGGTGACGAGCCTCGACATCGCCGCGCAGGCGCACGCGTCCGCGCAAGAGAGCTTCAAGCTTGCGGGTATCGCTCCGTCGAAGCACGAGTTCATCACTGCCGATGCCTTCGCGTGGCTCGCCGACGCCAAGCGACGCGGGCGCACGTGGGACGTCGTGATCAGCGACCCTCCGAGCTTCGCGCCGAACGAGCGTGCGAAGCCGAAAGCCATCGCCGCCTACCGCACGCTTCATCGCGCATGCGCCGACGTGCTCGCGCCTCACGGACATCTCGTTGCGGCGTCGTGTTCGAGCCACGTGGACGCCGAAGAGTTCGCTGCGACGCTCAACGATGCCGCTCTTCTCCGGAGCGATCTCTCTCTGCTCGAAATGTTTGGACTGCCGGCAGATCATCCGACCCTGCCGAATTTTCCTGAGGGTCGGTATCTCAAGTTCGCCGTCCTCACTTGAAGTAATGGATGAGCGCATGACTTCGCCGGATCATTTTCTCGTCGACAACGGTGTGGGCTGGCGTCTTGCGATGACGCGAACGACGAGCAAAGTTGCTCCTGGCACGCGACCGGTCCTCATCGTCCCCGGTTATGGGATGAATTCGTTCATCTTCGGATTTCATCCCGGCGGGCCTTCGCTCATCGAGTGTCTGGCTGCGCGCGGTCTCGAAGTTTGGACCGTGGATCTACGCGGTCAGGGCAAGTCCATCCGCGCCTTCGGCACGGCTCGTTACGGCATCGCCGAACTCGCGCTCGAAGACGTCGGAGTCGCCATCCGCCACGTGCTCGCAACGACCACCACCGGTGCGGGCGACGTCGATCTCATTGGATGCAGTCTCGGCACCGCGCTCTCGTTCGCGCACGTCGCCTGCGTGCCGAGCGCGCCCGTGCATGCCATCGTCTCCATGGCGGGCCTCGTGACGTGGAAAGCGGTTCACCCGATCGTGCGCCTGGCGTTCGGCTCGCCGCGTCTCATCGGCATGCTGCGCTTCAAGAACACGCGCCGCATGGCGCGCATCGCTCTGCCCATCATCGCGAAAGTCGCCCCCGCCGTTCTCTCCGTGTACTTGAACCATCGTTCCACCGATCTCTCGCAGGCATCGCGCATGGTGCAAACCGTGGAGGATCCTCACCCCATGATGAATCGGGAGATCGCCGAGTGGATCGCGCGCGGGGATCTCATCGTGCGCGGAGTCAATGTCTCCGAGAAGCTTCGCGAGCTCACGCATCCGTTCTTCTGCATCGTCGCGAACGACGACGGGATCGTGCTCCCTTCGACCTCGCGTCACACGTACGACGTCATGGGTTCGACGAACAAGCAGCTTCTCATGATTGGCGATCGTGAGATGCCGATCGCGCATGCAGATCTGTTTCTGTGTCGCGGCGCGCAGGAGCGCATCTTCATGCCCATCGCAGATTTCTTACTCATGGCATGACCGCTTTCAAGTTGACGCGAGATCGAGGCGGGGCCGAGGAGCGGACCGGAATAGCCTTGTATGGCTTTGAGGACCGCACCGCAGGCCCCAACGATGAGATCGCGTCAAATCGAAAGCGGTCTAAACGCCTTGCGTGTGGGGCGCCCAAATGAACTTGTGCATCTGGATTTGAACGCGTACCGGCAGCGCGTCTTCGAGCACCCAGCGCACCAGATCGCGTGTGGCAAGCTCGCCAAACACCGTGCCTGCAAGAAGATTCGGTGTGCGTGTGCTGAGCGAGTACACGCGGATGACGTCGCGCATCCACGTGTAGTCTTCACGGTTCGCGAGCACGAACTTGATCTCGTCGCGCGGTGTGATGTGACCGAGGTTCGACCAGCGCATCCGGCCCTCCTCACCAGAGCTCGGCGCCTTGAGATCCATGATTTTGTGCACCCGCGGATCCACGGGCGAGATGTCGGCTTCGCCGTTCGTTTCGAGGAGAACGGTGCGTCCGGCGTCGCAAAGCTCGGTCATCAACGTCCAGACACCGGGTTGAAGCAAGGGTTCGCCACCCGTCAACTCAACGAGCTTCGTGCCGGTGGCAAGCGCCTTGGCGAGGACGCTCACGCGCGTCATGCGCGTGCCCCCGGAGAAGGCTTGCGTCGTGTCACACCAGCGGCAGCGAAGGTTGCATCCAGTGGTTCGCACGAACGTACACGGCAGCCCGGCGAACGTCGATTCGCCTTGGATGCTCGTGTAGATCTCGTGGATGACGAGAGTGTCTTCCGTGGCCACAACTCTCTCTTCGTTAGCACGGCGCGCCCGCCGGGCTAGCGGTTGGGTGTCGGCTCGAGATCGGGCGCGGGGATCTCCGTTGTCGTTGGTGCGGGTACGATCATCTTTGCGCGCGGTACCGTGTAGTACCGCCAGATCGCATAGGCCGACGCGACAACGGCCACGACGCCGACGACGAACATGCGGATCAACGCGGCCAGAGGAACGCGCGGCCGCTCTGGTCTCGCAGGCCCATTGCTTTTCGCCTTTGCCTCTGGCATCGCGTAGCAACCGTAATCAGCAGCCTGCTAGATCGCGACCCCCATGGCGACTGTTCCTTTGGGCACCTGGGCTGCGCATCCTTACGCGGAGTTCGTGCATCGGGTCGAAAAGCCCGCGCGCTATCTCGGCGGCGAATACGGCTCGGCCGAGCGCGCGTGGGACGCAGCCGAAGCGCGCATCTGCCTTGCGTTCCCGGATGTCTACGACATCGGCATGAGCCATCTCGGTTTCAAGATCCTCTACAAGATCTTGAATGACGATCCGCGAACGCTCGCCGAACGATGCTTCGCGCCGTGGATCGACATGGAGAAGGAGCTCCGTGCGCGCTCGCTGCCGCTCGTCTCGCTCGAGAGTGCGCACGCGCTTGCGGACTTCGACGTCGTCGGCTTCTCTTTGCAGTTCGAGCTCACTTACACGAACATCCTGACGATGCTCGACCTCGGACGCATTCCGCTGCGCTCGTCGTCGCGCGGAGAGTCCGATCCGCTCGTCATCGCAGGCGGGCCAACGGCAACGCATCCCGAGCCGCTTGCGCCGTTCATCGACGCATTCGTCATTGGCGACGGCGAGGAACGCACGACGGAGCTCGCGCTCACGTGGACGGAGCTTCGCCAAAAAGGTGTATCCCGCATGGATCGCCTGAGGGCCATCGGCAAGCTTCGCGGTGTGTACGTGCCGTCGCTCTACGGCACGAGCATCGAGAAAACGACGGGGTTCGAGATCGTCGATCGCGCGCTCGAAGCGGACATGCCGCTGCCCATCGTGCGCAACGTCGTGGGCGACATCAACGCGTTTCCGTTTCCCGACGCGGGTCCCGTGGGCGGCCCCGAAGCGATCTTCGATCGGATGTCGATCGAGATCGCGCGCGGTTGCACCGAGGGCTGCCGCTTCTGCCAAGCCGGTATGATCTATCGGCCGGTGCGCGAGCGCGATCCAGCAAGCATCCTCGATACGGTCGTCAAGGCGGTGAAAAAATCAGGCTACGACGAGGTGAGCCTCACGTCGCTTTCGACGGCGGACTACTCGTGCATCGCGCCGCTCATCGAGAAGGTTACGAACAAGCTTGCGCCGGACAAAGTGTCGCTCGGCGTCTCGTCGCTTCGCGCGTACGGGCTCGAGGAAACCGTGCTCGACGACATGCGCCGCGTGCGCGCGTCCGGAGTGACGTTCGCGCCGGAAGCTGGCAGCCAGCGCATGCGCGACGTCATCAACAAGAACATCACCGAAGACAAACTCATGACAACGGCCGAACGCATTTTCGCGCGCGGCTGGGACGGCATGAAGCTCTATTTCATGATCGGCCTTCCGACGGAAGAAGAGAGCGACGTGCGCGAGATCGTCAGGGTCGGCAAACGCGCCAGAGAAGTTGGTCGCAAGGTGCGGCGCGAGACGAATCAGGGAGGGCCACCGAGAGTCACCGTCAGCGTGTCCACGCACGTCCCGAAACCGCACACGCCGTTTCAGTGGTGCGCGATGGATCAAGAGGAGCGCGTGCTCGAAAAGCAGGCTTGGCTGAAGGATGAGGGACGCGCCGCCAAGGGCGTCGAGATCCGCATGCACGATGCAGCCACGAGTTGGCTCGAATGCGTTTTCGCGCGCGGTGATCGCAGGCTCGGCCCTGTGCTCGAGCGCGCGTACCGCGCCGGCTGTCGCTTCGACTCATGGGAGGATCAGATGGCGATCGACACTTGGGTGGATGCCTTCGTCGCCGAAGGAGTCGAGCCTTCGCGTTACCTAGGGACCATCCCCGTGGATGCGCGATTGCCTTGGGACCACATCGACGTGGGTCTCGAAGAAGGCTTTCTCCTGCGCGAGTATCGCAAGGCCCTCAAGAATCGTCTGAGCCTGCCGTGCGGCAAGGTCGCCGGCACGTTGGTGCATCCTACAAATATCGAGGACGCCGAAAAGGATCACAGAAAACTCGTTTGCTACGATTGCGGCGTCGCGTGCGACCTGTCCGCCATGCGAAGAACGCGGCTTGCGTACCTCGAGCATCTCGACGCGAAGACGCGGCGCTTGCCCATCGTGGTGCCGGAGCCCGCGCCGAAGATTGCACCCGCGGGCACGACGGACACGCCCAAGCGTCATGGTCCGAAGCCACCGCCGCGCATCGTGCAGGGACAAGCGCGCCGGTATCGTTTTCTCTACGCAAAGGTTGGCCCCATGGCCTTCCTTTCTCACCTCGATTTGATCCGCGCGCTTCCGCGATCTTTCCGAAGGCTCGAGGTACCCATTTTTTACTCGTCTGGCTTTCACCCGAAGCCCGACATGACGTTCTCACCGGCGCTGTCGCTCGGCGTCGCGAGCTTGTCGGAGATCCTCGACGTGAAGCTCACCGTCGACGTCGATCCGATGGAGCTCGCAACGGCGTTGTCGAGCGTTTCTGCACGAGGTCTCGTGTGGAAAGGCGGCGCGCGTCTTGGTCCGCAAGATCTCGGGATCGCGCGCGTGATCGACGGAGCGCGCTACGTGGTGGCGTTCCCGCGAAAGGCGCTCGACGCCTTGGGCGGCGAGGCGCGGCTCGTTGCCGAGATCCAGCGTCTCTTGGAAGCACGCGAGCACAACGTGATCCGGCGGTTCGAGCGCGGAATCAGAAAATTCGTGGACGTGAAGAAGTTTTTGCGCGGTCTCACGGTGAATGATGCCGGCGCTTCCGCGTTTCTCGAGCAAGCGTGTGTGCACGGCGACTTCGTGACGCTGCTCGCCGACGTGGACATCACGCTCGAAGGTGGCGTGAAGATCGCCGAGATCATCGAAGCCCTCGTTGGTAAAGGGGAACGCGAGGTCATTGCGTTTCACGCCGTGCGCGCCGAGCTCGGACTGCGCGATGGCGAACGCATCGTGTCGCCCGTCGATCTCGCAACGGTTCAGCGCATGCGGCCGGGATGATGAAGGTCAATGCTTTGCGACGGCGACCCGCTTTGGTCCTCCGAGCAAGCGCAGCGCGCGGCACGTGTCGGCTTCCTTGCATGGCCCTACGACGCCTCCGCTCGGTGGCCAAGGTGTATCCTGCAACTTTATCGTCGGATCGCGCAAGTCGGGGCCTCGCCATGGCGGCGCCGACCGAGCAAGGCTTGCTTCTCGCTCGATGCCAATGTCGTCGTCGGCGTCCTCTTGGAACGGGAATCGAATCTGCGGCACGAGTCCAACGCGCTGGACGGGTGATCCGTCGGCGAGCGCGTAGACGAGCGTGGTCAGTCTGAGGACGCCAGCGTGCGCGTCGTCGTCAACATACTCTTGGGCGCATCCCTTGCCGAACGTTGGCGCGCCGATCGACACGCCACGCCGGTACGATGCGAGTGCCCCCGCAATCATCTCTGCGGCGCTCGCGGTCGTTCCGTTGACGAACGTTGCTACGGGACCGGTCCATCGATCACGTTCGCGAGGCACCATCGCTCGGTCGACTTCGATCGTGCTGTCGCGTCGTTTCATTGAAAACAGAGGTGCCGAAGGCAAGAAGAGTGAAAGCGCGCCGATCGCTCCGTCCGTCGATCCTCCGCCGTTGCCGCGCAGATCGAGCGCGATGCCGACGAGTTTTCGTGTGGTCCGCGATCGCTCCGCAGTGATGAGCGCCGCAAGATCGTCGCCGAGGTCGTCGTGGACATCTTTGATGGTGATGACGAGCACGTCGCCGTCGCCGTACGTGACGCGCTCGCTCGGCAGATCTTCCGGGTTGGAGTCGACCGTTACGTTGCCCGTGGTTCGGCCGAAATCGAGTAACACGATTTTATCGTTCCGTAGCACGACTGCCGAAAGCGCGGGTTTGTCGCTCGTCGTGCTTCGCGTGGCTTCGGGCACACTTTCCGTTGTCGCGAAACCGAGCTGATCGACTTGCTCCAGAGGCAACCCCGCGGTTGCGACGTTCGATATCGACAGCACGACGTCGCCGTCGACGAAGGGCATGGCAGTGTGATCGCTCACGCGCACGCCGACGGCCGTGGGTACCGCGCGTCCCCAGAGTTTTTGCGGTGGGTGCGAGACGAGATCGAGCTCGTAGATGTGGGACTCTTCGTCGAATGGGGCCCACTCGCCGTGCGGATCGACGAGCGGCACGTACGCGCGCACGGCCGACGCCAGAACGATCTTGGCCCACCCGTCCTTGTCGAGCGGAGGAAAAAAATGGCGACGTGCTTCGTCGCCTATCGCGCGTCCCTCTTCACCGTACGCGGCTTCGAATGCGCCGATACGCCGACCGATCTCGAAGGCGATCTCCTTCGCGGTGCCTGCGAGTGGCAGCGGTTCGAGAGCCGCCGTCTTCGCGTCGACGCTCGCGGCGACTTTTCGTCCGCGATCGAAGATGTCGCGCAGCTCGTTCGACCACGCTTCGAGCACGGCGCCGGGCGCGAGTGCGGATGCGCAGCGGCGCCGGCGCCGACCTTCGAGATCGGCAAGCAATTCCGGTGCTGCCTTCGCGATCGCGCGCGATGTTGGTGCGTCTTTCGCGAGACTCAGAAGACCATGCGGATCGAGCCAGTCGGCTGTTGCGTTTGCGAACGGCGCGGGGGGAACGGCCTCGGGTACGTACGCGAGCCCCATGCGCACCTGCTCGACGATGAGGCGTGCCTCCTCGCAGGAGAGCGCGGTTGGCTCTCCGGATGGGATGCGGAAGACGTAAGGTTCGTCGTCGTCGCGACTGTCGTCCGCAGCGTTTGCCGCTGGATCACCGGGTGCACTCTCGGCGGAGGCGTCGTTGTGAAGGGGCGCAAGTTCGTGTGACCGATGCGCGACGAAGAGTGCGCCAAACGCAAAAGCTACGCTCGCAACGAGCCAAACTTTTTTGTTGCCGAGCGACTTCGTCGAACGCTCCATCCGAAGCGAATGACGCTAGCAGTCTCGCCTCGGGCCCGCGACAAAGCCGTCACAATTCGATGGATCGCCCTTCGCGCGCCGCCTCGCAGCTCGCGAAGAGGGTGCGTGCACGGCGCTCCTTTTCGCGCACCGCAGCGTCGTTCTGCATGGGGTCGTGATGGTAGAGAACGAGGTGCTTCACCCCGGCCGCGTTCGCAAGCTTTGCGGCTTCGTCGAAGGTGCTGTGACCCCAGCCGACCTTTGGCCCGCCGGTCCCCGCCGTGCCGGCGTATTCCTCAGGCGTGTATTGGGCGTCGTAAATGAGGACATCAACATCCGTTGCGAGCTTGACGAGGCGCGGATCAATGACCGCGTAATGCTCCGTGTCTGTTGCGTACACGACGCTTTTTCCGTGGTGGTCGACGCGGTACGCCCACACGCCGTTCGGGTGGTTGCCCGGTGCTGCAGTAACGACAATCTTCGAGCCGTCACCGCCGTCGATCTCCACGGGCCTGTTCTCCACAATGTCGTGAAAGACCATCTCGGCTCCCATGTCGCCAAGGTGGACGGGGAAGTTCGGGTGGTCCATTTGCCCGGCAAGCGTCTCTTCGAGGGTGCGCGAGACGTTGTTGCCGCCGTAAAGGTGAATCAGGTTTCCAGAGACGAATGCCGGATCGAAGAACGGGAAGCCTTGGATGTGATCCCAGTGGACATGGCTGAAAAAGAGGTGTGCCGTCAGAGGCATCTCTTTCAGCAGCTTCTTGCCGAGCAGGCGCAGGCCCGTGCCGCTGTCAAACACGATGAGCGCTTCGCCTGCGCGCACCTCGACGCAGCTCGTATTGCCGCCGACAGCGACGGTATCCGGTCCGGGACTGGGGATGCTTCCCCGAACTCCCCAAAAGGTGATGCGCATCGCGTCGTTGAACACGAACTCTTAGGCAATATGCCTTTTGCGAGGGGCGCGTCAAGGGTGCCCTTTCCCCTGCAGCCCGAGAAAAATGGGGCGCCAACTCTGGTTGATTGTCCTACAAAAAGAAGTTGACAGCGAAGAGGGGGTGGGTAATATCCGCCGCCCCAAGCAGCCGGAGAGCTGCCTCGGTCCTTGAAAACTGAATCGCACGCTCACGAAAGAAGAAGTGGGTAGAGGAAGCGT
>Ga0123357_10002351_pt1 | contig 21024 bp, 15 predicted proteins | sample TergutEmb28metaG_FD_89873 | JGI IMG/M metagenome (GOLD analysis project Ga0123357, IMG submission 89873) | Embiratermes neotenicus P4 segment gut microbial communities from Petit-Saut dam, French Guiana - Emb289 P4 | ecosystem: Host-associated > Arthropoda: Insects > Digestive system > Gut ... | reverse complement strand
GACGCGTTAAGTCCCTTTGTAAGAACTTTTGCGCCGCGCTGGGCTTCAATATCGATCATGGGATGCAGAAGCTGATCCAGATGGGCCGGGCTCACACGCAGGACTGCCGTTTTTTTGTCGATAAGTTTTTCGGCGACCATATCCACTGCGCATTTTACAGCGGCTGTGCCTGTCCGTTTGCCGTTCCTTGTCTGCAGAATAAAAAGTTTACCCTGCTGAATTGTGAATTCCATATCCTGCATATCGCAGAAATGGCCTTCCAGCTTGTTTTTAATTGCGACCAGCTGCTCATAAGCTTTTTTATCGGCTTTTGCCAGATCGGTCAGTTTTTCCGGTGTTCTGATCCCGGCGACTACATCTTCGCCCTGGGCGTTCATTAAAAATTCGCCGTAAAACACATTTTCGCCGGTTGACGGATCCCTGCTGAAACAAACGCCGGTCCCGGAATCGTCGCCGAAGTTTCCGAATACCATGGACTGGACATTTACCGCGGTTCCCTTAAGGTTGCGGATATCATTAAGCTGACGGTATTTTATGGCCCTGTCGTTCATCCAGGAACCAAAGACAGCGTTAATCGATCCCCACAGCTGATCCAGCGGTTTTTGCGGGAAATCAACGCCGGTATGATCTTTTACGATTTTTTTAAAATCACCGACCAGTGATTTAAGATCGGCCGCGTTAAGCTGGGTATCCAGATGGATATTCCTCAATTTTTTCTGCTTCTCGATAGCGGCTTCGAATTTATCGTGGGGAACTTCAAGAACCACGTCGCCGTACATCTGTATAAAACGGCGGTAAGCGTCCCAGGCGAATCTGTCATTGCCGGTCTTGCGGATAAGGCCCTTTACAGATTCATCGTTGATTCCCAGGTTAAGAATGGTATCCATCATTCCGGGCATTGAAACCGCGGCGCCGGAGCGGACCGAAACCAGAAGAGGATCATCGGGATCGCCGAGTTTCATTCCCATTACACTTTCAAGTTTCCTGAGTGTATCCAGAACTTCCTTTTCAAGACCGGGCGAATATTTCTTGCCCTTTTCGTAGTAAGCTGCGCATACATCGGTTGAAATTGTAAACCCGGGCGGTACCGGTATTCCCAAATTGGTCATTTCCGCCAGATTGGCGCCTTTGCCGCCCAGAATTTCCTTCATCTTGGCGTCTCCCTCGGCCTTGCCGTTGCCGAAGAAGTATACATTCTTATCTTTTGCCATTGAGTATATCCTCCAAAAAATTTATTGACAGATTTTATTTAATATAATTTATTTTAAAAATAATAAAAAGCCCCATGCAAATGAGAAATGAGAAGTGAGAAGTAGTTGAGTGGTTAGTAGTTGAGTGGTTAGTTGTTAGGCTAGGCACTCCCCACTCCCCACTCCCCACTTACTACTTACTACTTACTACTTTTTTGTTCTGGATTTTTTAACAGGGAAAAGCTATATTTTAATTATTGATGAATTATACTGAACTTCCTGTTTATCAGCACAAGGAATTGATTCTTGCGGCCCTGCAGTCCAGCCAGGTCGTGGTAGTTGAAAGCCCCACCGGCTCGGGGAAAACCACCCAGCTTCCCGTGATATTGGACGCCGCCGGTTACGGCAAAAACGGAATTATCGGGGTAACCCAGCCCAGACGCATCGCCGCGGTTTCGGTCAGCGAATTTATTGCGCGCCAGATGGGTACTGTTATTCCGGGGCCTGTCGGTTACAAAATGCGCTTTGAAGATAAAACAAACCCCGGTACCCGTATAAAGATAATGACCGACGGCATTCTTTTGCAGGAGATGAAACTGGATCCGTGGCTTACAAAATACGGCTGCCTTATTATCGATGAGGCGCATGAGCGCAGCCTGAACATAGATTTTATTCTCGGCCTTTTAAAACAGGTTCTGGACGCCAGGAAAGAATTTAAGTTAATTGTTTCATCGGCTACTATAAACACAGCAGTTTTTTCACAATATTTTGGCCAATGTCCCATTGTAAAAATCGAGGCGTCTTCTTATCCGGTTACCCTGGTTTATGATCCGCCCCTGGCCGAAATGTCATCAAGCCAGGCCCTGGAAGAAGCCCTGCTAAATAAAATCGCTGCCATCACAGAAAGAATAATAAGCGAAAAGCAGGAAAACAAAACCGGTGATATTTTAATATTTCTTCCCGGCGAAAAAATTATCAAAGAATGTATGGAAAGACTGGTCATGGGAAATACAGGGGTCTTCCTGCACGTAATCCCGCTCTACGGCAGGCTGGGCAAGGAAGAACAGGAAAGGGTATTTGAAGAAAGCCCCCCCGGTAAAACCAAAGTCGTAATTGCTACAAATATTGCGGAGACCTCGATTACCATAGACGGAATAACAGCGGTAATAGACTCCGGGCTGTCAAAACTGAATTATTATAACCCAAAAACATTTACTTCCAGCCTGGTTGAAACTCCGGTTTCCAAAGCCTCCGCAAACCAGAGGAAGGGCCGCGCCGGCCGCACCAGGGAAGGCATTTGCTACAGGCTTTATTCCAGAAAGGATTTTGAAAACCGCCGTTTGTTTACAGCCGAAGAAATTTACCGCACTGATTTATCGGAGGTTGTGCTGCGGATGGCCGAACTTGGAATTACCGAATTTGAAAATTTCGATTTTATTTCGCCGCCCGGACGCGAGGGCATAATCGCAGCGATAGAAACACTTAATCTGCTGGACGCGCTCCAGGCCGACCGCACGTTATCAAAAACAGGCCAACTGATGACCGAGTTTCCCCTGCTGCCCCAGCATTCGCGCATCATTGCCGAAGCAATTTTAAAATATCCCGATGTAGTCCATGAGACAGCAATCGCCGCCGCTTTTCTTTCCACCCAAAGCCCGTATATTCTGCCGCCCGGCGAAGAAATGGAGGCGCGCCAGGCGCATCACAGTTTTAGGGACAGGGACGGGGATTTTGTTTCATATTTAAAATTATTAAAGGCCTACAGTGATTCAACGGCCAAACAAAAATTCTGCGCCAAAAATTACCTTGACGAAAGGGTAATGGCCGAGATTGAAAATGTTGTACTGCAGCTGGAGCAAATTTTATCTGATTTAAAAATCCCGGTGCTTTCCGGAGGAAGTACAGAAGATTATTTATGCGCTGTCGGCAAAGGCCTGATTCAGTTTATCTGCGTCCGCGAAGGCGAAATGTACAGAAGCCTTACAGCCGACCGAATCATGATCCATCCCGGATCTGTAATGTTTAAAACCGGCCGTGATACACGGCAAAGCAATTATATTGTTGCCGGCGAAATTGTCCGCACATCACGGATGTACGCCATGTCGGTGTCCCCCCTTTCTGAATCCGCGTTAATGAAGATAAGCCCTGAAATTTTACAATCCCTGTCAGGCGGATATGGATACGGACCCGGATCTGGATTTAAATCTGAAGAAAAATCCCGCAAAGGAAAGTCCAAAAAAACAACAGAATCAAAATTAAAAAAACTACGCGACTTTACCAACAGCATAAAAATAGGCAATGAAATTTTTGAAATTCAGAATATCAAAGGTAAAAAGGAAGTCATACTGCCCTGGGAACGTTTAAAAATGATCAAGGATCAGATACAGGCCGATACAGTAATTTTATATAAAGGATTAAAAGGGACCATTGTAGTTAATGAAAAATATACATTATTAAAAAATGAAAAACTCTCGTTAATATTGACATTGCTCCCAAATATAAATCCTGAAGAAGCCATTCATAAAAAAATACCCGCCGGTATTGAACTGGATTCCAATGAAAACCTGGATAATCTGCTTGAGCAATTACCGGATCTGGTAACGCCCGCATTATGGAAAAAAAAATCCAAAACCGGCAGCAGGGAACTTGGCTTTACAGGCCTGTTTACCGACGGCAGCGGAAACTATCGGATAAAATGCTGCAAAGATTTCCACACAAGCCTTAACGAAAGCATCGCCAGCCTTGAGTCCCTTATTGATGAACTGGGAGAAGAAATCGACATCGGGAAAAAACACATTGTTAATCAGTGTTACCGCAGACTGTCGGATTTGTTGGGGTGAAGATAGACTTCGGCTCCCAAATAGACTTCAAAAGCCTCTGCTAAAGCCGCGGCGTAATTTCCCCGGTTTATTTACCTGCGTTTGATTGTCCGGCGTTTAACGGTCTTCCTTGGCGCAGGTATTTCTTTTTTGGCTGCTTTTACAGATTTATTTTTATCTTCCGGTTTTTCCGGTTCAGCTGAGTCCTGCAGGTCTTCGCTGTCTGCATCTTCATCATTGTCCGCATCTTCTTCACCGGTTTCACCGGCATCATCATCAACGGCGCCGTCTTCTTCGTAATCCGGGTCGCCGCCGGTCTTGAGACTTATACCGGTTCGCTTGAGTGACTCGTAACATTTGATCCCGGCTTCTGCAATCTCGCTGTCGTCAATGCCGGAAAAACCGGCAAAGGCGCAGATGCAGTTGTTGTCATCGCTTATGACGCCGCCTTTCCAGAATGATTCGTAACCCAGGACCTGGTAATAATTGGTTCCGGAGTTAAGTCCGGTACGGCGGGAAAATGCGACTTTGCCGTGAGCGAGTGCGTCGAAATTGGTTCCGTTGCTTATTACGAGTTCATCTTCGTACTGATAATCCCTGAATACCGTACCAAAACTGCGGCAGCTTGAATCCCATTGCTCGGATTTTTTTGCGTCCCTGATCTCAACTATCAGCATGCCGCGTTTTCCTGTTCTTTGATAATCAATATTATCTTCAAATATTTCGACCGCAACTTTTTCCATTGCATTAAGAATTGCGTTTCTGTTCATATATGCCTTCCTTTACTTTTACTTAAAAAACCTCTCACGGAGATCACTGAGGCACGGAGTAAGGATGCCGCAGTAAAGCTCCTGATAATAATAACATGGAAAAAATTCCTGTACAAGTATAATGAACTCCTTGATATTTCGCAGTTACTTCAAAAACCCTTCAAAAACATGTTTTTTTATTTATAAAAAACATGTAAATAAATGTATTTTACAGAACTTTATTGCAATATGGCTGGAAACAAACAGCTGGAATCAAACATATATATTGCGTTATTATAATCAATATAAATGAACTACATAATAAGAAAGGCGGTTCCGGATGATGTAAGGCCTGCCCTCGATCTCGCCCTGCGCGTTTTTGTTGAATTTGAAGCGCCTGTTTATGAACCTGGGGCAATCAACAGATTCAGGACAGACTGCATTGACAATTTAATTTACATTGAAAATTACATAAGCGGTAAAAACTTAATGTATATTGCGGCTGATAACAAAAAAATTATCGGCATGGTGAATGAGAACGGTAATGGACACATTTCAATGCTGTTCGTGGATGCCGCATATCACAGACATGGTATAGCGACAAAATTAATGGAACGTATCGTATGTGAGTTAAAACTCGCAGGCTTCGATATTATCACGGTTAATTCATCTCCGTACGCTTTGCCTTTTTACCGTAGTTTTGGATTTAAACCGACAGATACTAAACAGAAAAAAGATGGGTTTATTTTTACGCCAATGTCGTACATACCAAATGAAATCTGGGATATTCTCGATAAAGTCGGTAATAAAACCGGACGTTATTGCGAGCGCGGCCGAAAAATGGCAGAAGATGATTACAACCTGATAGTCCATGTATGGAAATACAACAGCAAAGGTGAGTGGTTAATCGACAAGCGAACCGCAAGAGGTATTGACCTGGACAACAAGTGGGAAACAACCGGAGGCGCAGCGGTTTCCGGTGACAGCAGTTTAACTGATGACGGCAGTTTGGCTGCAGCTTTGCGCGAAGCAAAAGAAGAACTTGGTATTAAACTTGATCCTGCAGCAGGCGTCATGTTTAAAAGATATACCAACCATGGCAGCAGGGGGAGCTGGTTTGTGGATGTTTGGGTTTTTAAACACGATTGTTCAATAAATGATTTACATATGCAAAAAAGCGAAGTCTGCGGAGCTAAATGGGTTTCATCACAGACGATTTTGGAAATGATGGCGTCCGGTGATTTTGTTAAAAAAGAACTGTATCCGTATTTTGATGATATGATCGGTAAATTCGATACATGCATTAACAGGGCATTAACAATGACAGAGCAAAAAAATGAAAAATAAATTACCTGACGCGGTTACAGCGCGGCTGTCGAAAACGCCCTGGACGAAGTAAAGGCCGCGGCCCGCTGCGTTTGCGGATCCAATGAGAACGACGGCGTGGCAATTTGGCTGGAGGAAAATGTGTTATAATTCCTCAAACGCGTCAATTAAAAACCTGTCCAGCAGCAGAAGGCCGTCCGCGGTTAACGCGGTCTTGTCCGGGCGCATTAGTCTCCGGTCCCGCCAGGAGGCAATAGTCCGCGGAATAATATCTTCAATGTTTTTATTAAAACGGTGCTTAAATGATTCGGTATTGGGGCCTTCAAGCAGTCTGAATCCCATCATCATGGTTTCCTTTATGAGTGTTTGCCGGTCCAATTGCTCTGCCGTCCGGGGAGGAATTACTGACGCGGTGCGGTTTTGCCATTTTGCCGTATCACTGATATTTGTAAACCTAAGCCCTGTTCCCGCACTATCGTAAATTATGGTGCCTGATGCTGCCGGACCAAGGCCCAGCCAGTTTTCCATGCGCCAATATCTTAGGTTGTGCCTGGATTCCCTGCCCTGAAAACAAAAATTGGAAACTTCGTATTGTTTATAACCGGATTCTTCCAGCAAGTCCCTTCCAAAAATCCATAACCGGTCGGCGGCGTCCTGCGAAGGTAATTTTATCTTGCCGGACGCGGCGTTATCTGCCAAAGGCGTTCCCTGTTCAACTATCAATGAGTATAACGATATATGCGCGGGTTTATATGCAATAACACGGTTAATGTCATCCTTTATGGATTTTTTATTTTGTAACGGGAGGCCGCTAATTAAATCAACAGAAAAATTTTCCGCAAAAATATTTGCAGCCAGTTCCAATTTTTTGCCGAGTCCGCCGGCTTCCCCAATACGGCCTATAAGTTTTCTGGATTGTTCGTTAAACGTTTGTATTCCAAGGCTAAGTCTGTTTACTCCGGCGTCTTTGGCGGCGGACAGTAATTGCAGGCTGCAGGATTCAGGATTTGCTTCCATGGTAATTTCTGCAGAACTATCCTGAATTTGTTTTTTATTACGGCCGTGCCAAATTTCATTTAAACCATTTACCAGGCGGCAAACCAGATCCGCGCCAAGCATTGACGGGGTTCCGCCTCCTATATAGAGGGAAGGTATATCTTCAGTATTGAATTCATACAGGCTATATTTAAAATCATCCAGAATTCTTTTAACATATTGAGACATCACCGGGTCTTTAGGTTTTACGGGATTCGAATAAAAGTCACAGTAATCGCAGGCGCCGGCGCAGAACGGTACGTGGATGTAAACAGAAGCTGTCAGGGGATCCCTGCTCTGGTAAAAGGCCAGTAACGGAAGAGAGCTTTGCCGCTTATTAGCGAAACCGGAACCGGGCCCCAGGTCCGTGAGTCATTTGTGTTGCTGCGATCGTCAGACAATACAAAGACTTCGTCTTCTCCCAGAGTTACGGTTTCCATATTGCCGGAGAACGGAAGGGTCTCGTCCCAAAGCGCGGGGACCGAAGGTATAATCGATTCGTAGGGGCGGTCCCAGAGTTCAAATTCTGTAAAATAAAAATTCTGGCCTTTTGGTTTTACCCTGATCACAAAATTGGTCATGCTTATTTCGTCCCCGGGAAGGCCGATCAGGCGTTTGATAAAAAGGGAGTCCTCTGTGCGGTTAAGACTTACGCGCTGGGCAGTAAAAAAACGCAGTATACCGTCAAGAGCGGCATTTAAAAAACCCTGCTTTTTTCCAAGGGATTTATCGATCAAAATAATATTGCCCCTGTGCAATAAAGATGAAATATCGGGCGCGGGAATAAATTTATAAATCTGATATGATGAAAAAATAAACCTGTCTCCCTTTTGCAGACCGGGCAGCATGGTATCATTTTCAAGAACCTTTATCGAAAAAACCAGTGATGTCAATATTGTGTAAACCAGAAAAAATGAGATTATCCAGATTGCAATCCACCTGATACGGTGGCGCTGGGTTTTTTGGGCAGCGTAGGAATACTTGCGCCACTTGTCAAACATTTTAAAACCTCAGCGGATTATGCCCATCCGGGCAGCCGGCCAGTATATAATCGATCCTTTGCCAAGAATTTTATCGGAACGGACCGGGCCGAAGTATCTGCCGTCCCTGGAATTGTCCCGGTTGTCTCCAAGCGGTAAGATCCGGCCTTCCGGCACATACCATCCCATTGTATGGCGGGCAAGACGGCTTCTGTATCTGTCATTGTCCGGATAAGCCGCGCATAAAAGTTCCAGCCTTGATTTGTCAAACGCGATGGAATCCGGGTATTGCAGCACATTGAGCTGGTTTTCATCATTGACCAGCGCGGCCGGGACCGGAAGCTGCATATCCCGCAGCGCAGCAGCCTTGCCCGCTGATTCAAGAAGAGGATAAAAACGCGGGTCGATTAATCGGCTTATCTTGTTGGTAAATCCGTTCATACTGCGGTATTCTCTTTCGTCTGTCCATTTATTTTCACCGGCGAACCTAATCTCCATGTTGCCGTTATCCGCGACAAACAGATCCCCGCCCATGCCTATGGCCCGTTTAATAAGAAAGTGCGGTTTTGGATCACCGGATTCATCGCGGTCAATGTCTACAAAGGAAAGGGTAAGCATGTAAATAACACGCTGGGCAACATCAAAAGCCGTGCCCCGCGAAATATAGGAAGGGTTTTCAAAAATTATAATATCGTTTCTTTTTGGTTTAACCGGACTGGGAAGCTTTCCAAGCCCGGGAAGCAGTTCCGGACCAAAAATTATTTTGTTTACAAAAATCCTGTCGCCGATCAATAAGGTATCAATCATTGAACCGGAAGGTATCTGGTAAGCCTGGAAAAGGTACTGGTTAATCAGCAGTACAACGCCTGCGGCCCACAAAAATGCCTCAATCCAATCAAGAATAATGTTCTTGTTTTTGGATTTTTCCTTTTTTATGCGTTTTATTTTTTTACGCCGTGTTAAATATTTCTCGGCGGACGCCTGCAAAGAATCAAAAAAATCCTGTTTCCTGGTCATTTGATTAAAATTAACACGAAGTATTCTCATTGACAAGACATAACCGCATTTCTATACTGGTTTAATGCCGAAAAGCAAAAAACCCCGCCAGGAAACATCTGCTCCGGTAACAGACGAAGACATAGTCCGGCTGCCGTCTTTCCTTGGCATACGTCCCGGTGTTTATCTGGCAGTAATATACGGCTTTGTAATTCTGCTGGTACTGTTTTTATTGACTGTTTACCCGGGTTTATCAAAACCGGGAACTGTTTTTGCAGTTAACACCGAGCCGTCAGGCGCTGCCGTCCGCATTGACGGAATTTACAATGGCGTCTCGCCCTGTAATATTTTTGTTCCGCGGGGAAACCATAAACTCGAATCTGTAATGCCGGGATTTACAGATTACAGCAAAGATATAACAGCCGGCAGCTCGGTCTTTTTGACTCTTTTCTTTCCAAAAAAAGAACCGCTGTTTATAGAATTAAACTCTTCCAATCCAAACGAGGCATTTAAGAATGCCGCCTCCGAATACGCGGCCTGGTCTTTTTACGGCGAATCGACAGCGGCCAGCCAGGTTCCCATGGTGCTTTCTGAAGCGGCTTACCGTCTGGCCAAATACTCAGGCGATTCTTTAGTTAAATCCGGCATTAACGAGACTATGACCGGAGCCGTTCGTTTCGCTGTCACCCGTTTGGGTCTGCGCGATCTGCTGCGGGCAAAATTTTTGACCGACAACCGGGGCCAGAGCCCGTCTCCGGCAGCGGTTTTGGGTACTCTGGATGACATGATCGATTTTTTGGACAAGAATCCGCAGGCTGCTTCCTGGCTTGCCGACTTATTGCCGCCGGAGTCTGCTCCAACGGTAAAAGCTTCGGATTGGTATAAAAATTCAGCCTCCGGGATTGAAGCGCCGGAACAGACAGTCATAACCGGTCCGGATGTTACAGCCTTTGGCGGGTTAAGATTCCGGGAAATAATGGTATCTGCAGCAAATGATGGCGCAGCCAGACGGACAGCGGCAAATAATTCGCAGACACAGGATAATATTTTCTTTATCGCAGAAACTCCTGTGACGCCCGATTTATGGAATCAATTCCTGGATGAAAACCCGCAGTGGCGGGCAGAAAACAAGGACTCACTGGTTAAAGACGGATTGGTAAATTCACAATACTTATCATACGCAAGTTACCCGGGATTACCCGCAAATACTCAAGCCTGGGTATCGTGGTACGCGGCAAAAGCCTGGTGTCAGTGGTATAACACAAAAATCCGCGGAATTCCGGGAACTGTACGGCTTCCGGTGGAATCTGAATGGCTGGCGGCAGCGGGAACCGGACTGGAAAAAGCCGGAGAATTTTGGGATTGGTGCGAAAATCCATATGTTCCGCTGGATTTTTTTCCCGCCCCCGATACTGCTTTTGATCCCGGTTCTCCCCAGCGGCCTGTACGAGGCGGTTCCTGGATCAATTACAATTACCTGGCCGATCTGGATTCCCGCGGCTCCCTGCCACCGGATTCCTGTTCACCATTCGTATCATTCAGACCGGTAATTTCGGTATTTAATCCGGATTACACGCCGGAGGCAAGGGTTTTTCAATGAAGCCTAACAGGATATTGCTTGAATGGAAGGCGTAAAAATAATAGCGGTTAACCGCAAAGCCAGACATGATTATTCGATAGATGACAGTTATGAATGCGGTATTGAACTTGAAGGGACCGAGGTAAAGTCATTCAGGGACGGTAAAATTTCGTTTCCGGACGCGTGGGCAGAAGTTATTAACGGTGAAGTATGGCTGCGTTCGCTTAAAGTCGCGGAAAATCCTTTTTCGTCAATTTTTAACCATGACCCGGACAGAAAAAAGAGACTTTTGCTTCACAGGGACGAGATAAAACGCATTAAACGAAAAACCGAAGAAAAAGGTTATACTTTGATCCCGCTGTCTTTTTATTTTAAAAAAAGCCGTGTAAAAGTAGAATTGGGACTTTGCAAAGGAAAAAAATCCTTTGATAAAAGGGCTGATATCCGGGAACGTGACCTAAAACGCGATATTTCCAGGGAATTCAGATCCAAAACAAGCGGACTCTAGGCTTTATACCTGTAATAAACCGTTCTGTTTTCCTTTTCCTTAACGAATTTTAAAAAATCATAAACACAAATGCTGATTAGCAGGGTAATAGACATAAAAAAAGAAAAAATCTGAATTATTTGTTCTGAAATAAATTGAGGCTGTTCGGCGGATACAACCTGTCCAGGTGAAATCAATGTTTTTTGGGGATTTCCAAGGCCGATTATTCTAATAAATTGTTCTCCGGGGGCGGCAAAACCAAGCTCCCGTGCATTAACATAAAAATTTTCCTTGTCATTGTAATAAACATCCCTGATATCGGTTAAATCATTGTTAATCGCAATTAAATTATTAATGTTGGCGGTTTCACGGTCTTTCTCCGCTTCCATCTGACCAAAGGCCGATAACCCTTTGGGACCCAGGCAAACAGACAATAACGTATATATCAGTACCCCAATCCAGAGCGGGAAGAGGTATTTAATCATCTTCATTAATTAATTTACGGAAAAATAACAAAATCCTTTAGTTGACAATATATAAATCACTGAGCTAAGATCATAAAAATAAAATGATCGAAATAAAATGATCAATAAGCCGATACTATAACATAGTAATATTGTGTTAAGCACAAAAAGACGCCAGAGTTTTGCGGGAGTAGTCATGGCCAAGGAAAAAAAACCGTCGATTTACGCAGATCGCAGCACAATTGGATCAGCCGAGGAATTGGACGCATACGGAGTCTGGGTAAAAAGTGAACCCCAGGAATTATCGGTTTTGTCCACGGAGGTTCAGGAAGATTTTATTCCGGAGATCCCGGAAGCGCTGTCCGATTCATCAAATCCGGACGAACTGGATTTACCGGAAATGGACAATCTGCCGGATTTTGACGACGCCGCAGCCGGACATGAAATTCCTGAAGAAATTGAAATTCCTGAAATAAATGATTCTGAAACAGATGACGGCGAAGCTACCTGGGCCATTGATGAACTTTCAACCGATGAACTTTCAACCGATGAACTTTCTGCTGATGAACTTTCAAGTAATGAACTTTCTGCCGATGATTTATCCGCAGATGAATTTTCAGCCGATGAAATATCAACCGATTTTGATGATTTAACACTGGAAGATACTGCTGATACTGAAATTAATATTGATACCGAAACCGAATTCGAGTCCCCGATTGAACCGCTGGCCGAAGATGAGATTCCGGCGCTACCGGATTTGGATTTTACGGATATACCGTCGGATATTCCGTCAGAAATTCCATCAGATATACTGCCGGAAATTCCTGCGGACGATATTTTCGCCACAGATGATTTTACAGCGCTTGATGAGGTTCCTGCAGCCGATGAAGTCCCTGCAATTGACGAAATTCCAGTTATAGACGAAATTCCTGCTATTGACGAAATTCCAGTTATAGATGAAATTCCTGCTATAGATGAGATTCCAGTTATAAACGAAATTCCTGTTATTGACGAGATTCCAGTTATAGACGAAATTCCTGCTATAGATGAAATTCCTGCGATTGATGATGTCCCCGCGGCCGATAACATTGCGGAAATTGATGACATTCCGGCGCAGCCTGATGTTCCGGAAGTGCACAAAGTCCCGGCAGCGCCCGAAGAAATTCCTGTAATAAACAATATTGCAGCAGCTGCAGAAATCCCGGCAGAAAAACCCGCTGCCCAACAAAATGCAAATAGCCAGGGTGATCTGTCTACCCAGCTGCTCCTCCGCATTGCCGAGGAATTATCATCGATACGTTCAGAATTGTCCAATTTAAAAAGGGATTTTTCCAGTATAAAAACCCAGGCTGTTTCCGAAGAACCGGAAAAGCATTTTTTGGAAGAAGATGATGATGAAAAAATAGCCCTTACCGGAGATGAATTAAACAATATTTTAAATACTGCTGATTTTACCGAAGAAGCAGGCACAGATCCTACGGAAAACGACGCCGGCGCGCAGGCCGACGAATTGACTTCGGTAAAAGATGACGACGAATCTGAAACCTTTTCAATTAATGATCTGGACGGCGGTCTGGATCTAAATATCGAACTTGGTGAAGAATCCGGTGAAACAAATGAAGTAAAAGATGTAACAGAAGATGAATTAAGCGAAATAGAACTGCCGGAAGAAGAAAAGATGGAATTTCCTGATTTCGAACAGGAAGCCGGCGATGAATTGCTTGATTTGATAGAAAAAGGCGCGGAACCCATGACCGCGGCTCCCGAACCGGAAGACTCCGATTACCTGGAACAGGATCCCCTGCAGACTGCCCTGACTGATGCCGAACCGGATGAAACCTGGGTGGATGACCTGTCGGAAAACGTAATGCTGGATGAAGATTCCGGCAAAGACGTCTTCGACGAAAATTCATTGGACTTTACGGAAGCGGTTATCGACGAACCTGATCTTTCGATGGAAATTCAGGATAATCCTGTTGAAGAACCTTCACTGGAAAACATTTCAATTGATTTGGAAATGGACGATATTGAGTTTCCGGCAGCGGAGTCAGATTCGGAGAATCCGCCGGATTCAGAATCAAATCCCGAAGAAGAAAACCTGGAAATCCCGATTATCGATCTGGCCGATGTAGACATTGAAACAGATGAACCGGTAATCGATTTGGCGGAACCGGACATTGCCGAACCTGATATTTCCGAGCCTGATATCGAACTGGCGGCCGAACAGGAAAATGAATTTGCCGAACCAATTGATGATAAGGCAGCCGGCACGGAAGATGATTATGATCTCGCACTAATACCCGAAGGCTTTGCTGTTGATTCAACAGACCTCCTGCCGCCGGAAGATGATATTCCGGCAGAAACGGCTATGGATGATTTTACAGCAGAACCGCTTCCGGAAATCGAATCTATGCAGGAAATTGAATCTGCACAGGAAATCGAGCCTGAGCAGGAAATTGAATCTGTAAAAGAAATTGAGCCTGTAAAAGAAATCGAGCCTGCAGTAAAAAGCAATATACCGGTTCAGTTAAAACAGGAGCTCAAGAGTGTGCTTACTTATATGGATAAACTCCTTGAATCGCTGCCTGATAAAAAAATCGAAGAATTTGCCAAATCAGAATATTTTGGTACCTATAAAAAATTATTTAAGGAATTGGGACTGGTGTAATGGGGCTTTTGGACCGGGCAGATGAAGCCAATAAATCAGAAGGCGCAGAACTGGACGAGCTTGGCAAATCTTTGCTGGATCGTATCTTCAGGATACCGCCGGGAAGCCATCTGCCCTACACTGCCCTGAGTCTGCTAAGAGCCTACGGTTCGTTTCAGGCCGGAACTTTTTTCAGGCTGGAAAATGATAATTATATTAGTTACGCCTCAGTCGGATTCGGAATAAAAAAAATATCCGTTCCGTGCAGCAAGATTTTTGATTCACATAAATCCGCTGCAGGATATTATAAATTCAGCCCGGGCGAAAAACAGGAAATTGGATTTTTTGATCGCCGTATGGATCTTTGGTGTTTCCCCATGGACAAGGCAGAACCCTGGAACGCTATCCTTGTTCTGGAATGCATTGACAGCCCTTCTTTTGTACCGGAAAACATTTCCCTGCTGCTTTTTGCCATAAACAAAATCATTAATCCGCCGGATAACATTGAAGCTCTCCCCGAACTTACTGAAGACAAAGATGCTCATATAATTGTGGAACTTGAATCTGCAGGTGTTCATGATACTGCTACGGAACCGGATGTTGCAGTTGAATCTGATGCTGCAGTCGAACCGGATGTTGTTATTGAACCTGATGTTGTAATCGAACCTGCGCAATTGGGTTCCGCGGAACAATCCGGCCTGGCCTCTTTTTTGGAAGATAGTTTTATAGGGAATGAATCCCTTGATGGTTTTTTAATTGATTTGCCTCCGCAATTTTGCGAAGAAGAATCAGGCGGATTAAAAAAAATCCAGTTAATGGCCTCGCACTTCGCCATGATCCAGGCAATCCGCACAAACCGAATACTGCTGATGTTCCCTGTTTCCTACGATTGTGAACTGATTGCGCACAGGTTAAAAAACAGCCTGCAGGCCGTAATTCCGCTTACCTTCAGCGCTAAAAACCATACCCAGGCCATGGAACTGATCCGGCCGTATATTTAAATGCATAACCTGCATTCCGCGTATAATCCTGCAGGCGAGGCTGAACGTTATATAAATTCTTTAAAACTTAATAATGAAATAAAATACTTTATTCTGATTGAACCCGGTTTGGGTTACCTTGTGCCGCCGCTAAGAAAAAAAAATCCGGCGGCGGTTATAATTGCCCTTTATGCAGGTACATTGCCGCAGCCGTTGTTGCCGGAAAACATTCCCGATTCATTTTGGCATAACGGTATGGGAAAAAATCTGTCTGAATTCCTTGAACAGGAAATCCCGGATACCGAAGCGTCAAAAATTAAAATTATTGAATGGCGCCCGGCCCTTGCGGTTTACGGCGGGGCTTACCGGAATCTTCTGTCACAAGCGGTGATTTTTATAAAGCAGGCGGACGCTTCCGCCAGAACCCAAAAAATATTCGGCAGGAGATGGTTCAGGAATTTTTTTCGCAATCTGGCGCTCTTAAAGTATATTATTAATCCGGGTGTTATTAATGAACCTGTTTTAATTACCGGCGCAGGACCAGGTCTTGAAGACACGATTCCGGTTATAAAAAAAGAGCGTAAAAATATTATACTTATGGCGGTTTCCTCTTCGGCAGCGGCGTTAAGGGCTGCCGGTATTAATCCGGATTTAATAATCTCTGCTGACGGCGGCAACTGGGCCCTACTTCATCTTTATGAATGTATCCGCGGTATAACAGCCAACTATAGCTACGCCGTAAATCTAACGGCCGCCGTTCCTTCACAGTGCGGCAATAATTTTCTGCTTGTTATCTGCGACGGCAGTTTATGGCAGAACCTGCTGCTTTGCGAACTTAAGATTCCTTTTATTACCCTGCCGCAGCGCGGCACCGTATCGGCATCAGCCCTTGATCTTGCGCTAGCCATGACAACAAACAATGTTTATTTTACAGGAGTTGATTTGTCAAACCGGGATATTCAGACCCACGCAAGGCCTTACAGTTTTGACAGGCTTTGGTTTGAAAAAGCGGGCCGGCTGGATCCTTATTATTCCTGTATTTTTAAACGTACGCGGCAGACAGAGGCCGGCGGCAGCAATAAAATTTACGCTTCCTGGTTTAATAACCAATTGTCTTTGTATCCGGCAAGATTATTTTCGCTGGGCGGCAATAACCAATTATTTGAGGGAATAAAAAAGGAGTCAATGGAAACAGCCGGCCCTGCAATCAAGTGGCCCGCATTTAATACATGCAATTATTCGTTTAACGGAAATCCGGCAGCGGCTGGCGCGCGGTTCCTCGCGGAAGCCCTGATAAATTCCAAACACGGCGTTGATCTGGCTGCGGAACTTAATTGCCTGCTGTTTCCGGGAGAAACTTTATCTCCGCAGGAATTGGGAGACGCTGTCCCTGAGCTGGCGCTTTCAAACCGGTATAATCATGGATAAACAGGAATATTACGAACGGAACCTGCTTGCTCTGGCCCGTTTTGCTCCGCTCTGTTCAAAAATAACTGGCGCGCAGACAACCCTTGGAAAATACAAATTTCTTGATTCGCCTTCCGGGGAGATAATTCCGGCCTATGTTGATCAGTCAGGTTCCGCCCGTCCGCTGCATTCATTAATGGATCCGCGCAGGGAAGCGGGCCGCCTTATGCAGGCCGGCGGGGAAGGTTTTATTGTATTATTGGGCCTGGGCGGCGGGTTCTGCGCGGAGGCGGCACTTGAACAAAAAAATACGGCAATAGTCCTGGTTATCGACTATGACGCTGACAGTATTGCGGAGCTCTTATGCCACCGGGATTATGTAAAAATATTTATGGACCCGCGTTTTTATCTGCTTGTTGATCCTCCCAAAGCGGTTATCGAGCAATTTATACCGGAAATTTATAAACCAATGCTGCACGGAGGAATACGCATACTGCCGCTGCGGGCCAGGACCGCAGGCAGTCTAAATTTCAGCGGCGCAAGAGAAGCGGCAGAAAACGCCCTCAATAAAGTTTCCGCCGATTATTCGGTGCAGTCTTATTTTGGCATGCGGTGGTTTTCAAATATAATCAGAAACTTAAAAAAAGCAGGAGGCACCAATAGCATCCTTCCGCCGATAAAACGGGCAGCGGTTACCGCGGCCGGTCCTTCGCTTTCTTACCAGTTAAAAATCATTGCTGATCAAAGAAGCGGCATATACCTGATTGCCACAGATACCAGTCTTCCCTGCCTGCTGTCACAAAATATCCGGCCTGACGCGGTGGTTTCGATTGATTGCCAGCATATCGGGTATTATCATTTTATGTCGGGAATTCCCCCGGAAACAATTTTGTTTATGGACCTGGCCGCGCCCGCGCTCACAGCTTCATGTACAGACAACGTAAGGTTTTTTACGGGCAACCATCCGCTGGCCGCGTACGCGAGCCTGCTATGGCGGCCTCTGCCGGAAGTTGACACATCTGGCGGCAATGTTACATACAGCGCCATAGACCTGGCAGAAAAACTGGGCGCAGTGACTATAGAACTGTACGGCGCGGATTTTTCCTATCCATCGGGATTAACCTATGCAACAGGAACATATATACATCAGTTATTTTATAATAAACAAAAACGACTTGCCCCGCTGGAAGCCCAGCATTCGGCCTTTTTATACAGGGGGCTGCTTGTTAAAAAAACACAAGCAGTCGGCTGGTATTATGAAAGCCCTTCGTTAAAATTTTACAGGGAACGGCTTGAAGAGAAAAGCACGGCAATGGATGCTGAACTGCGGCCCATACCGGGACTGGGCCCTTTGCTGACAGTACCTGACAGCCCAAAGGCACGGCAAAAATATTTTTTGCAAAAGCTAATGTTACATAAGCCTATAAATGTTTTTGGCTCCGGTAAATGTCTGCAAAGCGCCGATGATTTTTTAAATTCGTATAAAAATGATATTAACAAGCTTCCCGCAATACAGAACGCCGGCTGTCTTCAATCGTTTTACGGCAGGGATAAACAGATACTTACAACCCTGCTGCCTGTAATGGCCGGCATAAAACGGCGCAATCCGGATATAGAAATTACCGGATTGGCGGAGAGGACCAAACAATATTGCGTTACAGAAATTGAAAAAGTTCTGGACTCCGGGTTATATAACGATTAACGATATTAATAATCAACTAACATTGTTTCCAGGCAATCGACGCGTAGCCTACAAATGACTGCGGAACATTAGGTTTTTCGGCATCCGCGCTGGTCCCGTACTCCAGCAATTCACTCTTTAGTCCGCCCCGGCAGCCGGTAAAACCCATCACGCCAAGAACTGCTCCCGCCGAGCAGGCAGCGTGTTTTTCCGCGCAGGCCAGTACTTGCGGCGGATCGTTTTTTAAAACGGCATTAATAAATCCGGCGTCATTGGTATTGCGCACCCAATCAAGGGCGGCTTTTCCGCTGCCATGGGATGTAAAACCGTAATTTACGCCGTAGTGGGTTAAATCGGTGGAGCCCAGTACGGCAATAGAACGGCCCAGGGTTCCGGCGGTTTCTGCCAGTGCAATTCCGGCTTCAAACGCGGAAATGGCTGCCGGAAACCTGACCCATAACACTTTTGCGTCCGGGAAAAACGAATGTATCATGGGTAACTGGACTTCAACAGTATTGTCCTGGTAGACATCGCTTCTGCCTTTTAGTTTCTTGCTTAACGCTTCTCTTAACTCCGTGTCAACAAACATCGGGCCGTAAGGAGTTCTTACGGCGTCTTCTTCCGCAAAAAGATACGGAGCTCCGGCCGGCAGGTGGCCGCCTATTATAACAACAGTGTCCGCGTCTCTTTTAAGGCAGGATACTGAACGCGCCGCAATTTTACCCGAATAAAACCAGCCCGCGTGCGGCGCGATTGCCGCCGGCGCCGTTGGTTCGGCATCACTGGCAAAGGCCAGGAATTCATCAACTTTTTTGGGATTCACCGGATACCACGAATCTGCCAGTATAGGTTCCCTGATTTTCATTGTTAATCCCCGCACCTTTCCTGTACGATAATAATAATATAGATACCCAATTAAGGAAAGACCATGGTTAATTCAGGCAAAAATTCCCTGTTATCGTCAATTACAGCCGTAATATGCATCATTCTCTACGCGACCGCGCTGGTTTACGGAGCTTCAAGGATCATCATTGACAGCAGGAACCGCAGTACAATAGCAGAAAAAGAATTTAAGGACATTTCCGACAGAGTTTCTTCAGCCGCTGTCCTTGGATTTATGAGCACTCCCTACCAGAACGCGGTCAGGGATTCCATTTTGGATTCCAAAACCATTCTGGCGGTTATTATTACAGGATCCAACGGCGAATACGGTATTGAAAGACAGCCGGGAACAATTATCATCTGGTCAGGAAATTCAGCGCGCTTTAAAACAGGGTTTGGAATTTCGCATACTCCGTTTTTTCAGTCTGTATGGATAGAGGGACAGCGGAACGCTACAGTTAAGGCAATCTACAGTTACCTCGATTATGATCTTCTGATTAAAGTGCTTAGAGAGACTTTGATCTTTGTTTTTATAATAATGGCGCTGGCAATCTTTGTCCTGCTTTTGGATATAAATCTCAAAAGCCTTGCCGCCCGAGCAGCCTCTGATGAACCGGCTCCATCGGACAGGGATACAGCGGAAGATAATTTTGACAGCGAAGAAAGCAATGCCGGAAGTGATATTGAAGATTATTCAAAAGACTATTCTGAAGACTTTGCCGAAGACCGTCATGAAGAAAGCGCTGCCGCAAATGACTTTACCGCAAATGACTATGCCGCAAATGACTATGCCGCAAATGACTATGCCGAAAGCCCGGCTGACAGCCCTGCGGAAAAAAACGAAATTTATCCAAAAGGACTTTATTCGCCGATGGGTATAGGCTGGGAATCCTATACCAGGGAAAGGCTGGAGTCCGAGCTGCACCGCTGCGCGTCGCAGGAAGAAGATTTGGTTTTTTTGATGATATCTGCCGCGGAATCAAAATCCGGAAAAGAACAATTTAAAAAATTAATCAAGGAATGTTCGGGGTTTTTTACACTTCCGGACATGATTTTTGAAAAAGGCGATACAGATCTTTCGCTTATAATACCAACCCTTAATATCGACAGGGGTTTTAAAAAGTCAGAGGAATTCAGGCAAAAAATCGCAGCAGGTTTTAAAGACAATGACGGCAATCCTGTTAATCTGCGCATAGGTCTGTCATCCAGGGCAGGCCGGCTGGTGGAAGCAGACAGACTAATGATGGAAGCAGCGCAAGCTTTGTCAAAAGCCCGGGAAGATCCGCAGGCGTTTGTTGTGGCTTTTAAAAGCGACGCGGAAAAATACCGGGAATATATAAGCAAAAAAATCTAAAAATAAGAAAATATTTTATTAACGGTCCATTCCGATATTGAATATATCAGTTCGGAATTTGAAATCCTTGCCGGACATGCGCCGCTGCTGTCCGGCTTACCGATGATCAAATAAAGCTGTCCGGAATTGCCGAGTTCCAGGATTATGGTACTTTCCGTTGTATCGGTTGCGGCTGCCGCATCGGTTGCGTTTGTTGCATCGACCGCGGCCGCTGTATCAAAAAAATTTTCAGCCTGGCTGTCCAGAATCGACCGGATCAAAGGTTCGGCGCCTGTAAAAACCAGTCCGGTATCTTCATTAATCCAGGCGTTTTTTACCCGGGACAGAGTCAGACTTTTTTCATTGTTATTAAGATGCACCCGCTGTATCATATCTGCTTCCAGACCGGGAAAAATCCGGAGATCGTACCAGAATGTTTTATCATTGTCGGTGTAAATGGAAAAAATAT
>Ga0123357_10002350_pt1 | contig 21026 bp, 20 predicted proteins | sample TergutEmb28metaG_FD_89873 | JGI IMG/M metagenome (GOLD analysis project Ga0123357, IMG submission 89873) | Embiratermes neotenicus P4 segment gut microbial communities from Petit-Saut dam, French Guiana - Emb289 P4 | ecosystem: Host-associated > Arthropoda: Insects > Digestive system > Gut ... | reverse complement strand
CATATATATATATATACACATATATATATATATATATATATGGGGACCGCGGTGGCACAGTGGTTAAGGTGCTGTGCTACAAATTGGAAGGTCGCTGGTTCGATCCCAGCTGGTGTCATTAGAATTTTTCATTGACACTAAATCCTTCCGATCGCACTATGGCCCTGGGGTCGACTCAGCATCTAACAGAAATGAGCACCAGGAGCATTTCCTGGGGGTAAAGGCGGCCGGTGCGTAAGGCTGACAATCTTACCACCATCCTGTGCCGTTGTCGTGAAATCTGGGAACCTTAACTTCCTAGGACCCTCCGAGCCACTCCAGGCCTCTAACGGGACTGCTTTACCTTTATACACACACGTTTTGCACAGTTTAGAGGCACAGGGTATCCAATGAATATGAAAATGAAGTACTACGATGGCAAAACCCAGTGCGACGCACTTCGCTTGAATTTTGATTTGTAAGGTCACTGCACAGTTACTTTTGAAGCACAATGTAATTTTACGCTATTCTGGTTAAGCAAGCAGGATGCAAGCAAGAGTTTCGTAATGTATATGGATATGACAGCAGCGCTACACACTTCTCGGCCTATAGAAATCTTGCCAAAACGGTCCAACAATGGAAAATTATTAAGCAACAGTAGGATGACCATGACTTTTACAAGTCTTAGTTAGCAAGAACGTCATAAAATAAATACTCCCATTCAACCGGTAAAGTTAAATGCAGTTATGAAAAAGGGTTCTTTACAAGCCCCAAGTAAAGGGTTACGAGTATGGCCTACCATTGGAGAGGCGAACTTCCTTATAAATCGATTAATCGAAGCAATAACAAGCCTGCATTACAAACAGACGCATATATATATATATATATATATATACACACACACACACACACACACACACAGAGTGGCCCAAAAAATGTATACACATTTGACATGAAAAATGAGTAAAGAGTGTATACATTTTTTGGGGCCACTCTGTATACGATTATTCATCCGTATCGCAGCCGCATTCAGTGACGTATAAACTACCACGTGTTCCTGACTTATGCTCAAAACCGGCTGTATGTATGTTACTTTCCTCATCCAACTAATCTAATTACAAAATTGATCAAATACCCGAAACAGTCATTATCAGGACGAGAATTAACTGACGACTGATACAGGGAAAGGACAATTATATTTTCTCGGGGCGCAAATATGGCCAGAACTGCTGAACGGGTGAGCTCTCGAGAAAAATTCAGTACTTTGGAAGTAAAGGAATGACCAGGTATTATGGCGACGGGACATTATTTACATACATACGCACATGACAAAGTAAAGAAACTGTAATACTAAGGACTACTTAAAACACAATATCCCGAATTATGACCAGTGCTCTCACAAATTAAATTTAGTCTAAATCCACTTGCAGTCGAGTGGATTAAATTTTGGCTGTGGTGTTCTCGGATATGATGCCTTATAATTTGGTAGAGAGGTCCAAAATGTTCTAAGAAACCTGCTGTCTTCCATGTTATTATACCCTGGAGATGGAGGCAGCATGCTTCTCTGAAGTCTCCGTATGCACCCACCACACTACATGGCTTGCATCACGCAAGTTGACTTAAGCAGAAATGTTCCTTGTATCCTGATGTACATGACAGGAATTTGTATCCTGGGGTTTCTGGTGGTGTTCCTCAGGCCCTCTTGGCAAATACCACAATATTGTGGCATCTGCCAAGACAGACATGACTATGATCATTTCTGTCCACATCATTTTCAATCCATTATTCACTATAATCTACCGTTCTGCACAAAACGTCAAGATATACTGGCAATGTCGCTAAAGAGTCAACAAATTAATACACATTAATGCATGGGGTCAAATCCTGGAAGACCATAAACTAAATGCCTAGTGTCACAAGAACCTCGAATCCCATGCAAGCTTACAGTAAATACAAGCAGGGTAACAGGGTAATATAACCCTGACAGTTCAATAAATATCATGACATTAAGTTCGACTGAAGGACATTCTCTAATAACCACTAGCATATATCTGGCAAGGCAAAGCTGGCCCAATGCAGAATTAAGCATCTCGCCATGAAGACGTATGGAGAGAATGGAGGTATACGCAATTAGAAGGAGAAGACTGGTCCGCTTCATGCCCCGGTCATTCTACAACTGGGGAGGGTCCTCGGTAACCACCATACAGCAGGATGCATGGGACCACAGACGATCTGGGCACAATGTAAAAGTCATCTCCCTTGCCAGCAATGACAACATACACGCTACTTTTAATACAGCTATTTTGAAATCTGTAAGAACTACAGGGACAAACGAATACACATTGAGCATCAAATTCATGTTTCTTGTATATCTACAAATTCTGTTTCAACTAATTTTCCAGCTTTTGCTCTGATAAATCGATTATTCATCCAGTTATGAAGTGCACAATGGCCCATCTTGTCTATCTTAATGTAGAATGTACCTTAGTGTTCCCTAGTTTTAACCAAGGCTGGGACATGTTGACAAATGTCAGGAGAACTTCTGAGTAATCAAATTTCATTCAAATGTGTTCAGCCTTTCTCCAGTTGCTATACGTGGAACAACGGATAGACACGAATTGCATACCCACTTTATGAACTTTTGCAAATTTTGTTGTGACAGATGCAAACTATCATGAAAAATATATGTACTGTAATTTGTTCCTTTTTGGGTACTTCCCCAGCATCTGAGTTCTAATTGCCTATCAGAACTGCAATTAGAACTCAGACGCCGGGGAATTACCCAAAAAGGAACAAATTACATTTAGAACACGGTGAAAGCTTAAAAACAAGAAAATATGTATTGTCTGCACAAATTTCCATACAGAATCCCTCTTCCTGTCAGCAGAAATGGGAGAAATGAACTACTGTTTTCTAAATCACGTGTATTAAAAAAAAAACGAATAATAGCATAATGTCAGAATTGACTTCCGTATACACCCCCCCTCCATCTAGAGAAAGAGAAAAAATAAAGTAGTGTTCTGTAAATTACAACATAGGATATTCTTCATAGCTGTGATAATTTAGGCATGAAAGACACTGACAAAACGATACACAAGGCATGTCAGGAGGGCAGCAGCATGCAAATAACAAAACTAAGTGTCACAAACTTTCATTAGTGCCATGCAGCCACTTACAGATGGTACCTAAGTGCTGGAAATCAAAACATTTCATGGTACACAAATAATCTTTCTGCTCTTATAATGTAACTGCTGAGTGGTGTGTGCTAGATACATGAATGTCAGGGGCCAGGGGAGGTCACTGAATATAAATAAAGACATGTCCTACCATAAACCTTTGAGAGGACCAACCTGTAAAATAAATTACTAAGTTATTAAAGATATTTTCTTATCAAAAGTTAGGATTCTTATCAGGATGCCACATAAGGCACATCATATTTAGTGTAAACCCACCAAATTTCGCGGCACTTTATTTCATGACAAGACACAATAAATTCGCCACAAAATTTGTATGTGTGTCCCACAGTTAGTTTTAACAGTTTTTTGATAGATGGATCCATCATGGAGAATTTAGTGTCTATGACGAAATAAGGTTTGTCATGAAACTGAGTACATGAACACAATGTTTGGTTCTAAGCTGCGCTAAATACGTTATGGCTGTTCAAAAAATGTTCACGTAATATTTCAGCACATTTCATAGGAACTGGAACACACACGAATTAATATCAAAAAGACAAACCCAACATAACTATGACACTGCACTCAATTTGAAAATCAAATGTTCGTGCAAATAGAGAACATATTTAAAAAAAAGAGACAAAACAGAGATCATTTTAAAAAAACAAGAGACGAAACAGTCCAGCAAAATGTCAGCTTTCACTTACTTTTAGGAGTGTTAGGATCTTCTGACTGAGGTCATAGTCGAAGTTGGAATACTTGGAATCTGACATGTCGTAGATGAACACAAGGCCGTATTTCTGGGTGTCCACGCTCTCCAGTGCCACATCCAATTGGTACACGACACCCTGTAACCAAGAGGTTCCATATTACACAGACAGATGGCAGGGGTAGCACAGAATCTTGTAAGGTTTCGAATTTCAAAAGGAGGATTGTCCCCTACCTTACAGGTGCTTATATTAAAAAATACAGATATATTTTTATGAGCATTTAGAACCTCTACACTTCTTGAAATTTGGTACAAATACATTTTCTGACTTCGTTTTGCAGTCACTTATTTTTAATAATTTTTCTTCCTAAACAATCATTAAAAATGAAGATCCAAGTCTTCTGGGATGTAACACAATGTGGAATAGTAAAGAAATACTGAAGTTTACATGAACTAGAATTCTTGGACTACCCTGAAAACAGAGGAGAAAATCTCCACCGAAACGTCTGCTACTCTTTACCAATATATGGAATAATATACCAGAAAGCTCAAATCTTCACCAACACAGTTGTGAGAACATCAAATCTCACATCAATACATTTAAAAAAAATTATTAAAAAATTATTACTACGGGAACCACTGCAAAAACACCCATCAGATACAGGATACTCTCAACTACATGTGCCAAGTTTCTTATTGCACAGATGCTAACCTGCCAAGAAATGCTTCTAAATTTGATAAAATAAACGTTGCGAAAATAGGATTTACAACCTGAGCTTCCCATTGAAAATGACCGAATAGGATGCTAGATCCCCTTACACTAGACAGCAGAGACCTGGTTCATGTTTTGGGTTTCGAACATTTATATTGGTGCTGTACCATATACTCTAAAATTGTTCGAAGGATGAAACGACAGTCAACGTAATTCTTCCGTAAATTGGAATGGGATATATGTAACTCATGACAGAACTACAATCGACACCATTCATTACACTGCGATAAAAATTATAGTTATTCATTAACCGTCAGCTCACAGTTGCAATACTTAATGCAAAGAATGTTACAATAAAAAAGATGTGCATACACCGCATCTCCATCATAGATTTACCATTTGAAGACTGAAGTTGTTTAAAAACTGAGTTCCAACGTCACAGGAAACAAGTTCTGTCTAAATTACATGCACCCAACAGGTGATGGTGTTTACAGAAATAACTGTCGTGAGAATCAAATGGAACACATAGATACACTGTGTGAAAAATGGCAGGGGCGGTGCATATAGTCAGCACTGTCTTTTGGAGGATTAATCGGATCGAAGGTCAGGAGGCACAGCCTGACAATTGAAAGATCAACAGATCATTTAACACAGACACTTGGTAGATGTTTTAGGTTTCAAGATTTACAGATGTAACTTGCATGACAGGAGAAATAGATGAGTAACAATCTTATATCAAGAGGGAACATAGACATGTAACTTGCATGACAGGAGAAATAGATGAGTAACAATCTTATATCAAGAGGGAACATAGACGATTTTCAGAATTTACACAGGTCAACTGGTAAATGCCAAGTTTTCCCTGTGCATGCCATTAAGACATTCTTACCCTTGGTACTATTATGGAAGTGAGTTGGTCAGATTCACATACCAGCTGATTTATGCCAGGGAAAATCGTCCACGGTACTCACTGAATAGGAGGCTGGGAGTGTACCACAGCTGGTGCAAACGTTTTGAATAAGAAGAAAATCCCTTGCCCCTGCCGGTAATTCAGCCACGATTCCTTGGTTGCCCAGTTGGTAGCCTTGTCTAAACTATGCTATACCAGCTTGCGTTGTAATAACCAGTGGCACAAGAATAACATGGTCAACTGGGAAGAGCTACAGACAAGAACTATTGCAGCAAATCACGGCGTCTGCTGAGTACATAAAGGGTACTGATAAAATTACCAGAAATGCTACGAATTCCCTTTCAAGGCGCAGAGAGCTGTGCATACAGAACGACGAAGGGCACGTTGGAAAGCAATCAGTGCAACGTAACTGACAATTGGCAGTCTTTGGTATTATCTAATAAGAACAGATCTTTTTTTCTGTGCATTGAAATACCTATGCAAACTAGCACAAGTAACCCAGTAACATAACTAAAAATTAATGCCTCTCTTTGCCGTATTTCATTCCCCATTGCAAAACAGCCCCTAGTGGGCCAGGGCCGCCTCATTTCATTATCAAGGCTTCATGATCACACTCGGACACACAACATGCAGTAGGACTCCTCTGGATGAGTGATAAGCCAACGCAGACCTCTACCTGAAAACACACAACACTCACAAGAGGCAGATATCCATGCCCCTGGTGGGATTCAAACCCACAATCCCAGTAAGTCAGTGACTACAGACCCATGCCTTAGACCGTACAGCCACTACGATCAGCTTTCTTTGTGGTATTGTCTGACATAATTTTCTTTTATTGCTGTAAGATAGGTTAAGACACAATGGATATCTTTCTTTTGTGGTCACATCTGACATACAACTTTCTTTTTATTTGTATATTATAATAAAACATTTTTAATGTAAAATTTTCAATTACAATCACATATGAATAATAAAATGCTCATAGCAGTATAACAGCTGTCAATGGGGCATATGTTGATATAGTATTTTTGACCAAAAAAAACTCATAAAATCACATCCTAAACTTTCACACACCTTATGGAGAACATTCAGTACAGCATCAGTGATAGGTGAATGAATGAGTATTGAGCATTGGTGGAATGATACTGACAGGGGAAAACCAAAGTATTCAAAGAAAAACCCGTCCCAGTGCCAATCTGTCACCACAAAACCAACAGTCACTGGGCTGGAATCAAACTTCAGGGGTGAGAGTCATCAACAAAAAATGTGTTTTTGGTAGACAAGTATTCTGTTTCAAAAACGAGGACTGTAACTACCAAGAATATGATGTCTGTGGGCAGCTGTTATACAGACATAATGAAGATAATTATGGCACCATTAGGCATGAAACTGGTAAAAATGTGATTTATGTACATAATCTAATGATCATTTGCTGTAAACAGAACAACTCAGAGATCTGAGAATCTCACGGTGGTGAATATATGGATTACAGATTTACAGATGTGATGCCTTGTAGTCAGGTTGACAGATAACGTTAGATATAAAAATGCTGCCTCTACCATCTACCCTAATGATGAAGGCAGTATGTTGTTCCAGAATGTTGGTGACAGTCCACCAGAGTAAATGTTATCACATCTCAGAAGGCTCAGTTGTGAGTTAGCAAAATCAGGACTTCAGTTCTTCTGGGATGTGACACTGCATTCATGTGTAATTGAATCGCAACATTTTGGGGCAATGTTGTATCCTCACCATCAAGGGTCAACAGATCCAAGAAGAATTCTCAATTTATTTAAGAAGCATATGCTAACCATGCCGATATACAACATCAAACGGTACAGTAATGGTAACTTGACAGGCACAAATATCTGTTCCCCATCTTGGATAGGGTCACTTTTGCTGTCAATAACACAACATATAGTAAAGAAATCTACAAAGTATATCACTGTAAGTGGTACTATTCACAGCTCTGTGGTGTTCAGCAAGCTAATGACATATAAGACTAATTATACAACACAATTAGCACAAATACTAACTTAAAAATTCGTTATTACACAGATTTCAGTGTTATGTAATTTACAAAGTCTTATAAGCTGTCTACAAGGATAAACAACATGTAAGAGAAAATATGTGCTCTAACATGCTATAGTATCAGCAGTTCTTGAGCGCATTTTTTTACAGATGGAGAGAAAAGGCACCATACTGAGGCTACACAAGGAAAGCCCCATGACTGTCACAGCACAGCTCGTAGTGACAAGCCAATGGGGCACACTACAGGATATTCAAGGAGTCTATTTCCAACAGACAGAAATGTTTACTCCACAACGTCCAGCCAGAGGCTGGGGTTCGTCCAGCTTAATATAAAATGCCTACTAGGGGTTCTTACCCCAGAAGCAAAAGTGGTCAGGGGTGTGGAAATGAAAATTTACATACATATTGAGATGAGGTTTGTGCCTGGAGCAATACCTCCATTCCCCCTGTTTAGAAACTGCATGTTTGATCGTATGCTTCCCCTCTAGTTGTCTGGCAATTCAGTGCACACACTTGTTTGTAGCGATAACTGTAATTACTGAACACTACTTCTGGCTGGTTGCTATATGTCAAAGAGAAATGAACGGCAATATGACAGTTGTGTTCTTTTTTTTTAATTATCATCACAACGGTATGAATCAATTTAAGAATACAACAGTAGACAGAATGGAGGAAGCAATGGACTAAGTCATCCTCACCATGCATGGGACTGCTTCCAGTAACCACAGAATAATAAATGCAAACAACACATAAGATAACTGATTCACACCACTGTGATCAACGTTCTTTTTACGAGCGCTCACAAAACCGCAAAAAGCAACTATTAGCTTCATCGTGTCTGTCTGTCTCTGTCTCTCTTTCTCCATCCATCCATCCGTCCACATGGAACAACTTGCTTCCTACTGGGTGGATTTTCATTAAATTTTATGTTTGACGATTTTTCAAAAACTGGACAAAAAAATTCAGGTTTCATTAAAAACTGACAAGAATAGTGGGAATTTTACATAAAGAAATATGTACATTTATGACAATATCTCACTGAATTCTAGTTAGAATAAAAAATATGTCACACAAAATTTGCTGAAAAAATCAGAACACATATTGTATGTTCAATACCTTTTTCTGAAAGTCATGCCATGTATGGGGTAATGTGAAAAACTATTGTACAGCGGGACAGGCCACAGATGACAATATAATACAGAGTATGTGCATTGAATGCTGGATAACTAAGGCTACAGACACATGGACAGAATATAACGGTTTACCAAACGCGCCTCAGTGTTACATTTAGGAATACATTGTCTGTCTTCTTTCTATATTATTACATAAGATATTACCTGAAGCGTTGTCTGATGGGACGACATTTGTGGATAATGCATGCGTGCAGTGAACACTGCTACAGCAGCACCAGTTGCATCCCGGGTTGGCTGCAACAATATCCACACACACATTACACGGATAAACACAGAAAACTGGATTATTTATTTATTCATTTATTTATTTCTTTATTTACATACTTAACAATGCTGTCAGCAGCTCTGACTGTACATCATTAATTACCAGATCAAGGGTGCATACATTTTCCAAACTTCTAGGTGCAGATAGGCTAGTACAAAGAATTTTCACCGAATTTCTATTGTGGTCTCCAAATTGCCACTGCTGCAAAAACAGGAGGCACTGCAAATTCAATTTAATATTTTACAAACGCCAATGTATTCCGGAAGTTCAAGTAACTTACAGTATAATCAGTTTGCAGAGTTTAAAATTTATACACAGTTCCTAAGCTCTTCTTCAGACACTAACAGTTCCTCAGTCACTGAAGAACTCCCCTACTTTTATAAAAACCGGGAGTTCATTAATGTATTCCTTAGCTTAAAAAACACTTCCCAAACTATGCACAGAGTTCAACTTTTCAGGATTCTGACAATGGTATACGGTAACAGTCACGATGGGAATTCTGTACTGGCACCGTTTCAAGCTAAAACAAGCCCCACAATGTTTCATATGGTAATCTGTCTCCTTTCGCCAGGCCCAAAACAGTAGGTTTTCCCTTTCAGTGTTTCAAGAGACAGATCCAGCCTCTGAAACATTGTGGGGATTTTTATTCTTGGATGATGGGTAATGTCCACAATTTCAATCATGACTACAAGTGTACGGTGTTTAACCACGTCTACACCTATTGTATGACACTTGTACATTGAAAAGGACTGAAGTAAAATAAACTGAAATCAAGTAACAAATCCAGCTCGGATTTTTTTAAATTTGGATATAGTTATACAGAGTGATGCACAAAGAATTAGCCAGCCCCAATTTTAGCAGTAGCAAGCACAGTCATGTGATCACAGTAGCCCTGCAGGCAGTTGGGATGCCCATGGACTAACATTCCTTATATATATATATATATTACTTGCTTACTCCATGGTGTAGAGTCCTTCTTGAGAAGCTAACTGGTTTGCAGCTAGTCAAGAAATTCCCCACATTTCACGGAACCCCAAGGTTCATTACCACTCTCACAAGCTTCCGCCACCTGTCTCTATCCTTGGCCAGCCCCATCCAGTCCATATACCCACATCCATATATATATATAAATGAACCTTTTCAAATGTAATAACAGACCACTTGTTCTTTTATGACTAATGAAACTCTTACTGCCACTGACATTTTGCGCACAGATAACCAAAGGGGAAATCTCATAATTTAAATCTGCACTATTACACATTATGCCTCTTGTCAGACAGTGCGAAATCAGAATTTTGCCAAATACGCAAGTCATGAACCTGAAATCTTCTAAGAAGAAAACTTGATATTAATGCAAAGTAAGAAAAGTTTTAGTGGCAAAGGTCAGGTCTGCAATAATGACTGATGCAAACGTACTTCCTGGCAGTCTTTGAGGCAATCATTGTCACCTACTGTACATGTCCGTAACTAAGAGACTTGAGTTGCTACATGGATAAAGGATATTGGCACAATTTCAACTCTTAGGCTCTTATTAGACATAACATCCCACGAATCGCATCCCTAAGCAAGGTAGCTCTTGCTTGTGCTTTATGATGTAATATGCCCACACCTGCCATAAATTCAGAGTCTCTTTTCTCTGCTGTTCAACTTCCCTTATTTCACTGAAGGGTCTCAATATACGATACAGCCCTTATATGGACACAATGGCAGTTTCAATTCGAATTTTAACTTTCAGTTCTTGCAATTAATGTGGACTGTTCATATAAACTTGCCATGTCTTCTACAAATAACAGTACAGTATACATTACATACATCTTCATTTACAGTGCATTCACTACACACTGAACATTTGATTTCATAACTTGAAACATACAAAGAAAAAATTGTATACTGTACTGTATACTGTACGTATTAGATCTTTATTGTATTTTAACCATAATCTACTACAACACTGATTTTAATCATACAAGACAACTCTAATAGTTAAGTTGAAACAAATGTTGCACACAATACAGAAGTCTCCCTAAATATGGCCTTTTAAGTCAGGATGAAACCTGTCAGAGAACTATCCAACAAATAAATAATATGGTACTGATTAATTTTGACATTCAGGTGATCGTGCATGGTGATAAATTCTTATAATAAAGCCAACTAGATGCACTGATATCTCAAATTTATTTTTGGAATAAAAGTCTACACGTTTCATACAGTTCCTAAGTCCATCATCAGGAGTTATGCACTGTACATACGGCAATGGTATATGTCATACAGGTTTGCTGACAGCTTGCGAGCAGGATCAGAATGGACGTCCTGATCCTGCTCGCAAGCTGTCAGCAAACCTCTATGACATATACCATTGTTGTGTGTACAGTGAAAAACTCCTGATAATGGACAGAGGAACTGTCTGAAACATGTAGTTTTATTCCAAAAATAAATTTGAGAAATGAGTGCATCTAGTTGGTTTTATTATAAGAATTTGGAATTGATTCTTTGTGAATTGAGCTGATATTTCCCTATGCTCTGAGACATGAATAGTGTGATGCTGGTATATAGGCACATACATGTAAATCATGAAGTGAAATAGAACATGAGTGTGGCCATAAATGAAACATGAACAGAACAAATGCCTAATCGACAAACCGTACATGAGATGTCATGGCAGGGAATTGCTTTACACATATATTATTCGTTCTATCAAAGGACTCTTTTATCGAGGTCGCTTGAAGGTCACACTAAACAACGAGCCTTAAATTCCCGTTCACAGTGTACTTATTACGATCTAATAAATGGATATTATACTGACGTCAAAGAAGTGATTCCATCTACTCGTCCTGTTGCCATGAAACTAGCGAAAAGCTGAACGTATTTTCAAATAGAGAGTTTTGCTCAGATCTGTATATACATTTCATTTCTGACGAATGTCACACAGCAATAACTAGCAGTTTACACTCACTGACGTGTGAACCCATACGCAAGCCGAGGGTAAATCACTAGATATTCAGCTGAGTATATATATATATATATATATATATAAGCCAAAAGTCGCAGGCGAAAATGAAAGCAACATTATATGGCTAGTACATTTCTCCTGTAAGATGTATGATATTCAAAATAACTGAACAGAAGTGCACGGATGTGCTACATTTGTGAGGTTGTGCGCACTTTATCACACCACTCGCCTGTACTCACCAAGATCGTAAACTTGCCAGTGTCGAGCTCGCTCTTTAGCGGCTCTCGACTAGGATCAAAATGGACAAGCCCTTCTCGGTTTCGTGTTGCTTCATGCTGCTCGTATAATGCCACAGCACGACTCACGTCGAATTTCCGTGCAGCCAGGAACTTGACAGCTGTAGCCCAAGAAACGGGACCGGCTCTGCGGCGGCGACGTAGTCGATTGACCTCGTCAATGAAGTTCTTGGTGGCCTGTGGAATAATCCAGTCAATTCCAATTCAACAAACCTGAAACTTACATTTGTACCATGAGATAACCGTTCGGCTAAGCTTAAAAAATGGCAATGACTGGAAGCATTTGTGGTATGAACTCAAGCATATAGGCAGCCAGAATAGCACAGTCGGTATAGCAACTTACTAAGGGGTGGACGGTCCAGGGATCGAATCCTGGCGAAGGCCAGATTTCGGTGCCGTCCAGAACGGCCCTGAGCCCCACCCAGTCTCCTGAACAATAGGTACCGGTTATTTTGCGTGGGTAAAGCGGCCGGGGCGTGATGCTGACCACCCACCTCCTAGTGGCGGGTTGCGAATGGGTTGCATCTAAACCTCCGCCACCCCTCTTTGTCAGCGCTGGCATGTCAAGCATACTTCTTAGTCGAGTAAGCTGGCATAACAGTCGGTCAGTGACCACCACGATTTAAGGGACATACAGAGATTTCATCACAATGTCTGGATCCACCCAAATACCCAATGCGTTCCGAAAAGTAATGGCTGGAGCGATAAATTTAACAGGCATACCAGACTACTGGCGAGGTAACGTATGGAATTATGCCTACACACAGTGGCGCTTCGTTAAGTACGGAACAACCTTACCTACTCCGCATAAAGTCTAAATATTTAAAAAGCCCATTGGAGACGGCATTACAAATTTATTGGCAGCTCAATGTAAATCAGTTTCACTTCCTTTGTATCACGCGTATTAACACGGTCGTACCAAGCAACCGATTTAACATTTTCGTATATTAACGTGACAGACAACGCACTTATAACGTAACACTGAGTCGCGTTTGTGTAACCATTGTTGCCGTGGAAAAGCAATTAGTATTACATATACCGAGTGTCTGTAGCCTTGTTATCCAGTATTCAATGCGCCGTATTGTATTGTTGTCTGTGGCCTCTCTGGCTCTACCACATTTTCCACATCACTTCATGAACGGCACGAATTTCGGAAAAAAATGATTGGAAATAAAATGTGGGCTATGATTCTCTCTACACCTTTTGCCCACAGCATTTCTCATTATACGAAAAACTCAGCGAGATGTCATAAATGTACCGATGTCTTCTTTATAGTGCCCGTTATTATTGTCAGATTCTAATAAAATTTGAATTTTCTCGACAGGTTTTCGAAAAATATGAAACATAATTTTTTTTTAAATCCGTCCAGTGGGAGCCGAGTCGTTCCATGCGGACGGCCGCAAAGCAAAGCAGTCCCGTTACAGGCCTGCACTGACACCATCTGGGATCGAACCAGCGACCTTCAGATTTGTAGCACAGCGCTTTAACCACTGTGCTACCGTGGTCCCCATTATTGGATACTTCACATAAAGAAAAGTACTGTCTTCCGGGATGTAACACTGTTAGTGTGATTCACAGACTGGCACAAAAATCACTGAACCGTATTTTAGTATACACTTTACTGAGCCGATAACTGACTTTTGGGTCATTCTGTGCATTTAAGGGTGTTTCGTAGCAACCTGTTGTCTCCATCTTCATGGTTCAAGAAGGTGACAAGACGTTCCTCCACAATGCCGGTTAGTTGGTCAAACTCACTACTGTGAGTAAATGTGACGTCACAGTACGTCACAGTTCACATACAAATACATTCAGTTTGAAGTTCCAGATTCCTAATGACTGTATTATTATGACATGTGATGTGAAATTAGTGTTCCGTTTGCCAGCAGCTCAGACTGTAGGATCGTCGGACGGTTGCATGATTTGAGATCAACGATTCGAAAAGTTGACGAAGGAAGCTTCATTTTTTGTACATCCCGGGATTTCCCTGAATAATTGAGAAAACCCACAACAAACTCGGCCAGGATAACAAGTTTCTAGGCTAAGATTTGAACTTCACCGCTACAGAATAAGACACAGCAGTGTATTCTGTAACATTCTGCAGAATGATCCCTCTGACAGAATGGGAAGTTTTAAATTTTAACCCCTTATTTCAGCATACCTGGGTAGTTTAAGGCCGGACACCCAGCTGTGTTTCTAATTAATAATTACACCTCTGTGTGTGCGTGCGTGCACGCCTGTGTGTGCGCGCGTTTGTTCACGTGAACCTCATCCCACAGTAGACCATCTACATTCGTAAGTTTTAAGTACGTACTTAGAGTCCGCCAGCGAATCGGGCGATTTGGCAACGGCGTTTTTCTATTTTCAGCGTGAGCGGGGAAGGGGAATAATGCTGCCAGGTGGTGTGGCCGTGAATAGCGTTCAGTTTGAAATGGAGTCGTTGACTGGTGTACAGCGTACTTTCGCCGTAAAATCATTTTATAAGAACAATGATAGCTACGTTGCCGCCCAACGTGAATTTCGCAAGAAATTCGGGATTCATCGAAACAGCAAAGTGCCGTCAGCTCGTGCCATAAAGACGTGAGTAAACAGCTTTGAAGAGACCGGCTCAACTGTTAAGAAGAAAGGCGGTAGTGTTAAAACAGTTCGTACCCCACAGAACATTGACGCTGTGAGAGCATCATTCGAACAAAGTCCTCGCCGGTCGGCTGTGCGTCATTCCAAGAAACTGGGACTGTCAGAAAGCAGTTTCAGGCGTATTTTACACTTGGATTTGCACTGCGGATACAGGAAGAGATTTCAAGAATCCCGGTCGACGTGTTATGTAGGGCCATGAGTAGTATTCACGATCGGCTTGCTGAGTGTGAGCAGCGTAATGGAGGGCATCTTGAGGATGTAACGAGTAGAATGATGTGTTGCGTTTTTTTTTGTTCTGTTTTATGTTTCAAGGCCACTGATTCACTTATTTCTGCAAATGCTAAAGTATGTACTTCCTTATAAATGTAACTGTATCACGATATCCTATATTTTTAATTTTTCTAACACTTAAAAATCGCCCGATTCGCTGGCAGACCCTATATTTGAAACACGATCAACACACGGACACCGCACAAACTACTGAGTTGCAAACAACATGAGATCGGCATCCATATACCCCAAAAGACCGTAGCTTCGTGTGATGAAAGATCCACGAATTACACGCGCTTTTTCTTACGGCCGTATTGACGCACAATGTGAAACAAGAATCTAACGGCTGTCGCAAAGCAAGACCAAGGCATACACTTCCTTGAACTGACAGTGACTAATTAATACTTGCTGTTTTCTGTTTATACTGCGGCATTTAACTAACTAAATGGTATGTGTGTGTACCGCAGGCTTGAACAGTCAAGAGCGCTACACTTTGGCCACTGTGTATTAGGGTCATGTGGGTTTCTCACATTTAAAAGACGTATATCATTTCCACATCAACCAGTTAATTCTTTAAAGACGAAGTACATGTATGTTTTCTGCAAAGTTCCCCATAATACCTCTTTAACTTCACCGCTAGATGGGGGTGAGCGATCAAAGCAACGCCCCGGCCGGTTTACTGCTTGGGTAGAAACCCGGTCCCTATTGTATAAGAGGCTGGGTAGGCCCCATACACGGTCTGGAACGGTCCGAAAAATCTTGCCCCGACGGGTTTTTGAACCCCGGATCGTCCAGCACGTAGGCAGTCGCTTTACCAACTACGCTATTTCCTGCAGAGTAAAAGTAAAAATTTTCCGTGCGCTTAATTAAGCACCACGCCTTGAAGTTGCTTGGTTCGGCGATTTCTTAACACCACATGGAGGTGAGTGGTCAGCTTCAGTACCCAGCTTTTCGTTCCGGCCACTTTACCTCTAAGGAAACAACTCCCGGTGTCCACCAGACAAGTGCTTTTCAAACTTTTTTCTTTCTTTCGCGTACCATTACCACAATACAAAACACGTATACATACCACTACAACAACATAAAACATGTACGCCCACCCCCAGGTAAGGCAAACATTCACGCATCGTTGAAGAATAAAAGACCGACTTGATGTCACTTGCTATTTTATTTCACTTCTTATGCGCTCAACATGTTTCGGACATTAATATATCCATCATCAGGCGCTTGCGACTATCCGTGTTGCAGGCTGCAGCCTGCAACATGGATACCACTCCAACCCAACCACACCGAAACTCCAAAACACATCGAACCAAGAACAATACGACCAATGTGGTAATTCAACAGAAAAGTCGCAAGCTCCTGATGATGGATATATTAATGTCCGAAACATGTTGAGCGCATAAGAAGTGAAATAAAATAGCAAGTGACATCAAGTTGGTCTTTTATTCTTCAACTATCACAATGATGTACGGTCCAATAAACATAAGATTCACGCATCCTTTCAGGATACTGGTCTTCCGGGATGTTTCGCTGCTTGGCAGGTCTGAAGTCTTCAAACCTGCCAAGCAGCGGAACAACAACTCTGTAGAAAATTCAAATTTCGAAGTTGCTACTTTTCTAATTTAACGCTACCAAACGACAGGGGAGAGTCTGTATTTATATTCGAACAATGAAAGAGTATCTTGGTATACACTTCATAAATGTTTTTCAATACATTTAAAACAATGTTAACTGCAATTAACGTGTAAACATTTTAATTAGTGAAAAAAATAATTCATAGATTTCTTCGCGTACCACCGTTGGAAATCGCTGCAGTAGGCAGAAATATGGCTGGAACCAGAGCCACAATGGACGCTTTGGAGAGGAGGAAAATCTCTGACCATCGGTAAATCGACCTCCGATTCTCCAGTCTTCCAGCCCATAGCCCACTTTCTGTACTGAATGACTAATCGCAGCTCCGAAACTGTACTTAGGCTTACAAATGTTAGGGAATATAAAACACAAGAAAACTTTCCCGATAAAAATCCCAGCATAGGCGAGTTAATACATTCAGTCTCATATTTTGTCGTCAATTTCATTCTTGACAAGGCAGATACGAGGTTTTAGCAGAAGCAGATCTCAGCAGTGTTCCTGATACATAAACTACGTTCGTGAATTGTAAGCTGTGGTCACACACCACCTCAAATGTTGAACTGTTTCCGTGCTTCAGACCCCAACATCCTTTGACGTATCCTGTTGGATTACGCGAGGTTAGGAGAAGCTGTGTTGCACTGATATAGGCCTAGATTAGATTCGGTTCCACACACGCATGTCCTTTAACACTTCCTAATTCTAAATTAGCCACACGTTCTCAGGCAGTGTTGGGTTAAAACCAGCTATGTACAGTCTGATTCCTACATACTAGACTCGCCAAAAAAGTGAGCACCTTCTCTTCCCAGAGCTGTCATTCTGTCGTAAATAATCTGAAGGCCGCGGTTTGCAGTCTTTATCACGTAACGGTACAGTTTGATCTTCTTACTTGCCACAACATCGGATAGAAAATGCTACCGAAATACACTATAAATACGGGACACTTAACTCTTCTAAATTCTTTTACCCTGACTGAGGTTTTTCCGTGATTTTTCCTCGGTTGTAAGGCAAATGCCAGGGTATACAATGTAAAGTCGGGGCACGGCCCGCACTCCCCTCCCCCAGGGGCGGCGGCTTCACCTAAGCGCCTGACAACGTCCCATACCTCCAGTTTGCGACTGAGCTAGTCTGGGCTCAGAACCCAGACAGCCAAACAACCAAAGTTTATCCCTTCCATAATTAGTCCAGGGCAACTTAGGCCCTAGTCTTTGGCATGATTAGTCAAGGCCCTCAGCCTGACTTTAATATCGTTAGCGTAAGCATATCCCCCTGTTAGAGTTTAGGTGTCTGTAACTGAGCCCAGCGTTGCGGTCAAACGCAGGAATGGCTAACAGACAGAGGGACGTCAACTTGCGCTTCTCGCAAGTCTCCGCCCCCCAGTTAACACTTTGGCTTGACTTCTAAATTCCTAATGAAGAGCCCATTTCCAACGAGTGTTGGTCCTTACTTCACCTAATGACACAATCACGCCATTTCAAAGTTACTTAACTTGCGTTATAGACATGATAGTTTCAGTCATGTTTGTAATCACACAGTACGTAGTTTCGGTATCTGAAAATGGCGTTAGTGGTCAAATGACCTCGCCGCGAAATTCGACAGCGTGTGCAAATGCTGTTACACGATGCATACAATAGCCAGCTTAATGTATCCGCTTGCACTTCTAATTGTAAGAGACGGCATTAATCGTCCAGTAACCTCAGCGCATCAATCGCTAACTCACGTAGACCTACGAACTTAACGCGATTTTAGACCTACAAAGCCCAGTGTGGTGGCGGTGGCGATGGTGGTGGTGGTGGTGATGGTGGTGGTGGCGGTGATGGTGATGGTAGTGGTGATGGTGGTGGTGATGGTGGTGGTGATGGTGATGGTGGTGGTGGTGATGGTGACGGTTGTGGTGATGGTGATGGTGATGGTGGTGGTGGTGGTGGTGGTGGTGGTGGTGGTGGTGGTGGTGGGTGTGTGTGCATGCGTGTGATGTTTCTTTTCTTGCGTTGCCGGGGAGTGCCAACATCGGAGAAAACGGTGAAGCAGGAAAATACACTGTATTTCAACAGGTAGCACCGGATTATTTTCAAAAAATTTGGTATTTGAAGATTTTTCGAAAATCTGTCGAGAAATTTCAAGCTTTCATTAAAACGTGGCACGAATAAAGGGCACTTAACATGAAGACCAACATACATTTTTTTATCACACCTCGCCCATTTCTTCAAAGAATGAGAAAATATTTCAGACAAAACTTGCAGAGAAAGTAAAGACACGCGTTTTATGTTCAACGAGTTTTCTCCAAAAATCGTGCCGTTTATGAAATGTGGAAAAATACGGTAGAGCCGGACAGGCCACAAACGACAATCCAAGACGTAGCCTGCGGATTGAATGCTGAGTACGTAAGCCTAAAAACACACAGTGTATGTACTGTGTACTTATTGTTTTTCCACGGCAACAATGGTCACGCGAATGCGCCTCAATGTTATATTATACGTGAACTGCCCGGCTTCTTCACAAAGAGTGCATTCACGAGTTTCGTAGAATTCTCAGAATAAATAGCAATTATTTGCCTAAACAAATTTAACCGGTCGGTCTTTGTAATGTTAGGGAAGCGTTGGCTATGATATAGGAAGTGAGATTTTCAGTAATATTTACACAAGCATCAGACTTCAGAGGGTTACAGACATCAAACACCTTGTCAAAAACAATTAAACCTAACACGGACTTCATGTGACGACACTGTGGCATCAGTACCTGTGAATTATCGAACAGCTGGCTTACAGAAGGTAGGCAGCTATATTCACTCACATAGTACAACAAGAATGTCACTATCTAACTCAACCCTCTTACACAGTATAACTAAATCGTCATACAGACGATGAAGAATACGCTCCTTCTTAACTTCATGTGTGGTCCATGTTTACGTCAGTGAATCCTGAATCGATCACTCAGCCAATTCGGTGTACGGACTACTGTTTAATTAATTATATCGGAAATTAATATTTCATACTAATTATATTTGAAAACAATAGTACGTGAAAGGACACTTTTAAGCACAGACACAGTACTTTTATATGGCGGCAGTCCTGACTTTCGTTTCATTTCGTATTCACTTGGTAAAAGTCTAATGAAACGGCTCCTCGTACTGCAAGTCAGAAACAATGAAGGCGTTAATTTCTGCATGTGAGAAATAATTTTTCTTCTATGAGTATATATTTACAGTTTATTTAATTATTCCTTCAATACCTCACATTATATAGATTCTAACTGCAGAATGCTCAGTGAATAACGAATTGGAAATGACGTAAAATGTAACAGTTATGGCCTAATTTGAGGCGTTATAACGGCAGCTGCTTGGAGGGACTGTCCCGTCGTGACAGTGCTCTGAACAGAAATCTGAAGCCGGAAGTTCCAAACAAAAAGCGTGACATCCATTGCACGGCGACGTCTGGCCAGGTAACTGTGACAAGGACGATAATTACCGACGACGAAGATCTGAAAATTAAACTTTGATTTTCGCTGCAAAAGCTCATTGTCAAATTACTGCTTTCTGTGTACAATGAACTTGCATCAAATCCTTTATCCACAACCTGAACTCGATATTATACGGCAATAGCCTGCCTTTTAATGCTTTTGTTTTCATAGGATTAAGAGTCTTCGATGTAACAACGGAAGTACACAAAACTGAACAAGACTTCTGTTGCTATAATGATGGCAGTTGTTGCTTTAAGCTGGAAGCCACGCTCCCGTGGTTACCTAGCAACCATCGACTGACTACTACAACAGTGGGGAGAATTTATCGAGCTTGAACACTCTCTTGATTCCAAAGAATGCTGGAGTTGGTGCTACCGTCCACAATGGTCCTCCCGCTTCAACACCCAGTGGATACTTCAGCAAGTTGGCCTTGCTTGGTATTAGCAACAAATGTTACAAAAACACTAGGTTTGCTCAACAATTCAATTTGTTTACAATAATGGAAGTCAATAAATAAATGACAACAATACTTGTAGTAGCTCAGTAAGCAGGGTGGCCTGACTAGGAAATGGGTAAAATAATCGGCGCTTAATTCTCGGCATCGGTGGAGATTTATCTCTTAGCCACGGTTCTGGGGCCGACCCAGGCGGGCTTTTCTGAAACATGGGTAGTTTCAAAATCTGACGAAGCTATTTTAGGAGTTTTTGAAATGAAAATTTTGAGAGCTATTTTTGGACCTACAAATGACAATGGAGAATGGAGAATAAAATACAACAATGAGCTATATACATTGTACAAGGAACGTGATATAGT
>Ga0123357_10002349_pt1 | contig 21028 bp, 4 predicted proteins | sample TergutEmb28metaG_FD_89873 | JGI IMG/M metagenome (GOLD analysis project Ga0123357, IMG submission 89873) | Embiratermes neotenicus P4 segment gut microbial communities from Petit-Saut dam, French Guiana - Emb289 P4 | ecosystem: Host-associated > Arthropoda: Insects > Digestive system > Gut ... | reverse complement strand
TCCTTTTACTTTTTGCAATTTTTTTTTGGGAAAAAGGAAAATTTGTTTGTAATTATCACCCCCCCCCCCCCCCCAAGAAAGCTGCATTAGAAGCAAACAGTACAAATTGTAGTTTGGGTGTCGGTTCAGATTTTGATCCTAGACCGAGGAGCCCTCTGAAAACTTTGATCGAATTGGCCTTGATATACCTGGAGTGTAATCTGAAGCTCAGCTAAACAACATTTATTCTTACTTACCAGAACACAAGCAAGGAGAAGAACAATCACATTTATTTTTGAAGTCGACACAAAACCAAGACACAAACACTGTGTGAACAAAGTATGTTATTATTTAAGGTTAACATAAGCAGTTGACCCAGTTTCCACTATCCCAAAAGCGATAAATATCGTTATGCAAAGTTCCGTGTGTTTTGCTGGTGTATAATGAACAACGCATAGCGTGCAGCAAAATAAAGAGACTCTTCATGAACACGTTTCGTTGCAACAAATTCGAGAAATCTGGCTGTGTGAACCAGTGACTGCTTGCCCACAGAGACGTACATGTCTCATACTGCAGTCATAACGGACCACAGCTGTCGAGATACGAACTCGTGTTATCTGGGTGTATCAATCACGCAGTGCAACCACTGCCTTGCTGCCATCACATCAGCCCCAGGTTCACCAACCACTGAGGCCTCTGGGTCAAGGTTCTGAACTCTTAATGTATCTGTTTAGTCTGAATGATGGATTGCTTAATGTCCCTGCGTGTACTATAACATTAATTACACAATTATATTTATCCAATTACGTTATGACACCGACACAGGAACACAGTTCATAGCAGACAGCCTGCCGCATGTTGGTGTTCAGTTAGTTTCACTCTGTTACATACTTAAAATGCAAATATATGTGACGATTATGTAATTAAAAAGTGTATGAATTCCTAATTTTACTTATTACACCATGAGACGTAAAGGCGCTTTAAATTCCACTGGTCACAAATTGCGTAGGTAAATGAATGTACAATGTAAGAGTCTGCTCTTTACAACGACGGGTTTAATTTTCGAAACTGTTGTCAGATTTTTTATTGGCTCTCATAAATGTGTTCCATACTAGTATTTTAAAGGTAAAAGGTATTTGCGGAAATATTATTGCGGTATTGGCTTCATGTACAGCTGGGTTTTACAGAACCGACCCAAACCTAAATTCGGTTCACACGACACGTTTACTGCAGATTGATAATACGCAATTCCGTCGTCCCTCGTATTTTAGCACCATAGACAGAAAAAGCAAACGGGCTGACAAACACGACTCCTTCATTACGCATTCATTTTACGCACTTCATAGAAAATAAATACTGGAGGTAATTACAAAAATATAGAAAGATGCATGCACACAGTAGGCACAGCTATAAAATTTCGCCTTTACTTTCTTCGAAATTGCGAATTATATTTCAAACAAATAAATTTTTTTCTGTTATTTGGTACAGCTTTCCTCTCACGAATAGCGATTTTGTTTTATCGGATAATATCAAAATTAAATTGCCGTTGCCAGACCGAAATGTGTCCATGCTCTGTGTGTACAAACACCCTGATTTCACCTGCAGCTCTTCTGTAACGAAATAAAACATGCCATTTGATTGTCAGGGCCCAGATAAACCGTCAAAATGCCTAGACCTTTAAAAGCCCTCCAGACCGTAACGCAGTGCCGCCAGTATTCAAGAAATCGTTTGGTAAAAGTGGTCCTAAATGTGATTTAAATTTATAAGATCCACTTTCACAGACTAATGCAGTCCTATAAGCTCTTTATATGATCCACAACTCATGCCATATTGGAATGCATGTAACAGTAATACCATCCAATGCACACAAATATATTGAAGCTAATTTACATACAAAACGGCCTCCTATATGTTTCGGCCAACCATTGTGCAATCCTCAGTGATGCAAAATACAAAATGTGGACACATTAAAGATTTCGAACGAAATGAAAGAAGCGTCATAATCAAGCCATAGAAGACATAAAACAAGGGCCATAGATCGTCGCAATTTAAAATACATATATTAACGCCGTTGTTAATAAGGAGTGCACTTATATTTGACTGGGCGCTATAGGCAGAGCTTCGCAACGTGATTCAATATCATGCAATAACATGAGAACATAAGTGATAGTACATTATTGAATATCAACTAATTACAGGCTAATAATTTTGGAAGCTGAAATGGCGGCCAAAAAATACTTACCAGGAGAATGTGTCGTGATGAGCATAACTAATTATTCGCCTTATTCTTATCCCTTTAGTCCTTGCAGTCAGAACACTTTAAGTAATATTCAGAGAAAAGGGTATGATGATGGTGCTGCCGGTCTTAATCCGCCAACTTTCTTATTCACACTATCTTCGGTATTAATTTAAGCTTGTTAATTATTAGTTCACCAATTTTGACTATTCTTTACCTTCTCCACATCGCTAAAATGCCGTGCCTTGTCACTTATACATGTGTTGGTATTTGCAGGACAATTAGTGTTAAGTAATGCTGCAGCCAAATGAAGCTAGTGTTTATCAAAGGCCTTCGATTTAGTTCCCCATGAACGGCTCATTACGAAAATTGAGTTCTCGGGAGTAGATTCGAAAGTAGTCGTATGGGTATGAGTCGTTCGTAGAGGGAGTAGGTGGGCAATTATCTGATGTAGTCAGAGTAACGTCAGGGGTACCGCAAGGGAGCATATTGGGTCCCCTGCTGTTCCTCGCGTATGCTAATGACGTCTGGAGGAACAGTGAGTCAACTGTAAGACTTTGCGCAGATGGCTGTATAATATACAGGAAAATAATGGATGGCGGAGAATTAGGAATGTTGCAGATGGACCTGGGCCTATTGGGGGAATGAGCGGTGGAATACGAGATGAATATAAATCCGGGTAAAAGTAAAGCAGTACGCTGCATTACAGCTAGGGTGCAGGATCCACTGAATTAGTCCTTTGTGTACCAAAAAATTACGGAAGCAAGCAGTTTTAAATATTTAGGAATTATCACACGTACATACGGCAGCTGGGCTGATCCAGCTAATTACACAGTACAAAAAGCCTGGAAGGCACTTCATTTCATAATGCGTGTACTCAGAAAAGGAAAGAGTAATACTAAAAACTTAGCCTACATATCACAAATGCATCCGATTCTTGAATCTGGAGCTGCCTTTTGGGATCCCTACGGGGAAGGTCAGGTCATCGCGTGAAACCGGGCGTAAAGGAAAGCGGCTAAATTTGCAAAACTTACGGACGATTCGGTCTGAGGAAGTTTGGTGCAAAGTAGAATGATAGCTCGCATTTGCGCCCTCTTGAAAACAGTCACTGGGGAACAGGCATGGAAATATATAAGGGACAGGTTACAAGGACCATGCCACCTGAACAGGAATGATCACGATCGTAAAATTAGGGCCAGGAAACAAGAATTGGAATCGGGAAGTACTCCTTTTTAAACAGGACAATCAAACTGTGGAACAAACTGCCCGCTGAGGTGCTAGCGATTTTCCTTTGCAAACCACACAGTTTCAGAAAGAAGTTAGAAAAGTGTTTATAAATAAAGTGAACTGAAGTGAGCGATGAAATGTTTAAAAACGGAGTGAAGTGAATTAAAGTGAAGTGAAATTAAGTGAAGGTTTTGTAGAGTGAGAGTATCATTTATTTATAGTTATGTATGAGTGTTGCTGCACAGTATGTTGTTCAACTGTTTGCAGTTTGTCCTTAAATTGTTTGTTCAGCGTCATTCGGTCTTCGTTATGCTTTAGTCGATTTAAGTTGTTATTTTCCTATTTATTTTTTATTTATTATTTTATATGCTTTGCTTTCTATTGTGTTTGTCCTGTGATCTGTATTTTTTTTCTTAATGTGTATCACCGTTGTTTGCCCTCTGTACACAGTGCAATGCCAACTTCCACCGTGTGGGAACCCAACTGCAGTACATAAATAGCATATCGTATCGTATTATATCATTTCATATCATATCGTATCAGACTTCGTACATGTTCCATGCACATTGCTGTGGACTGAACATTACAAGTGTGTGAGATGAGGTAAATGTTTGGAAAAAAGTAGAGAAATGCTTTGTGAAGTTTCTGAAAGGACTTTCTGCAAATTAACTTATCATTCTTGTTATGTTTATTAATCCTCTAATTTGTGGCGACGTGAGGTTCAGATTTATCATTCTAGGGTTTTGGAAACTATTTATTACAAAATTGCACCGATTAGTAAGACGTTTGATACGTGTCACACATAACATACTTAAAACGATGTGACATTGTTTACGTACCTCAACAACAATGCCAAATGCCTTACGGCCCTAAACACAGCAAAGAATGTGTACAAGTACTCCAGGTAAGTGGCACCGTATAGAGAAGCATAAGTCTCACGAAGGATGATCAAACAGGCGAGAGATACCACTGTCCTTACACCAGGTTCAGTTGTCGACTGTGTGTACCAGCAAATTGATTACAAGCACCGAAGACGGTTCTTGCAATAAAAAAGGACTACAAGGGGAATATCACATGATTACCTCCACATGAGCAGGAATCGGATATTTACCCGTCAGTAAATCAGACCTCAGGTAAGTAACACTCATTTAAATCTCATAATGATAAGGATATTAGTTATGTCAGACGTCCCATACTTACTGGTTTATGCTGCCATAAGTGGGCCGAAGAAGAAGCCAGTGGTGCTAAAAGAGACTAATTAATACAGCTCTTAATTCTTATGAGTAAGTTTAAACAAATGCAAAGCAACGTGTTGTAACATTACGCACACAACGGGCCGTCTCAAATTTAGAACATTCCTTCACTAATACGTGCTTAAATTACAGTCTATCATTTTACATACATTCCTTATACGAATACAAAGAACAAATGCACACATAAATAATTCATCTTGTTTTTCACTAGGTAATTTTTCTCCAAACTGCTGTTAATATTCATTACCACATGACGACCACATAGTGCGGCAGAAATGAGTTGCAAGATTTGTTGTGTTATAAGCATAAAATGATATATTTTACTGACACTTAAATGAGAGTTTCTTGGGTTATAAAATCTTACTTTTTTAAAAATTGACATGGATTTCAGATAAATTGGCCAAAGCTACTTTTGTCACGTATTGAGTTATGCGTCGGAGGAGATGAGTTAATGACCACGGCAGCTCTTTCTATCCTGTCTACTTTAATAAAGGTTTGTGTCTTCGCTCACCCTCTGGGGTCAAACTTCTTGCCGAAATCTCCCAATTGTGACGATACAAATAGCATTATTCGTGATAAATCTGCAAAAACTGACGGACTACAAAACCTCGGTTCTCCCTTAAACGAGACATACATAAAGTGTTGTGAGAGAGGGAACCTCACGCATCTGGCAAAAGAAGATTGTATGTGTTTCAATTATTGTTCAGATAAATATTTAGTACATTCTAGTGTTGAAAGGATCGATATTTGTCAAAGGGTTTTACCCCAGCTAACATTTGAAACAAGTATGCGGCTAGAGCAAGTACAAACCGCGAACAATCAATCTGATGGCATGAAGCGGAATGTAAATGAAAACCATTGTCACAGTCTGCATGAACACACATGAAGTCAAACAAATGTACAAAATACATTGACTGTACTGTTAATGTCCCAAACTCAGATCAGCAAATGTCCCTACAAACTGCACAGAATAGCACCCGATAAACAGTAAACATTATGTACACCCCTAATAATTCCAATCCAATATGGAAATCAAAGAAGAAATTTTTAATATCAAAACACTGCTAAATTCAATCCTGCCCTTATTTTAGTCCAGATTTAGTGACTCCGGAAAGGCGGAGATTGAAAGAAACGCAGATTTCTTATGTGGGATTTGTGGAATTTCTCATGTCGAAGAACGTATAGATTAGACCAAATTCCTTTCGGAATGTGAAACCGTGAAGTTCATCAAATTAGTACTTACCATACGGAGAGATGTGCTGTCATGTATATTTTATTCTATGCAGATGGATAAAGCGCCTGGCACTGAAAAGTTGCCACCGGTGACAATACACAGCGTCTCTTCAGTGCAGGTATTAATGTACGTACAATTTAGTTCGTATACTTTCCGTAAATTAATAATTTTATTTGAAGAGCATTATGACTGAGCTCTAAAAACTTTAATTTAATGAAGTTAATAAACTGCATAGGAAGAGTGAGTAGAATGAAATGAAGAGAGTGAATGGTGTATTTACATCTTAGTTGGAGTATATGGACAAATCAACAGGTTTTATATATATATGTTTGTAGAGAATGTATCAAATACAAGCGACCCTCCATTTTAAATCCGACAGTCCACGTTAACTAATCACTCAACGGCCCTAAATTTATAAAACTTCAGGACCGAAATTTTCCCTAAATCAGGCACTTCTGTAAGCCCCAGTAATAGCGCTTCGAATGTTTTCGACCTCGAAGTAGAGGTAATTTAAAATCCCTTCCATATTTACTCGGGAAGCACAGCTGAACAAATCGTGCCTGATGTTTCTGTAGTGGATGTTTTTAGAATCACGCGCATCGCTGAAGTTAGAAATGAGAGCAAAATTATGTTAGAAATATATGCTACTGATATGTCTGAGATGATACCTGACTTATGCAAGACGTCAAAATGACGTGTGTTTTGTGTCCGTTAGCACGAGTTTGTGTTGTAGTCGGTGTTGAAGTCTGAAACAGACTTCACGGGGAATACTGCACGCTGCCACAGCAAGGATAGGCATGCACTCTCTAAATACACTGAACAATCCCTGCGCATGTCTGATGCATGCTTGAAGCTTTCGTGTCGGGTGAAAAGATAGAGGTATTCTCTAGGGGAATGAAAGAAGGAATATATTCGTCTCAAAGGAAATATATATAACATCCAAGAGATGGAGAGAGAAATGAGGAAGGAGTCAGAGTGTTTCTTGGGGTTATCGGTTTTTTAAAAAAAGGTCACGTTTTTAGACAGAAAATATGAATTTAGATGGAGCGATTGAAATAGGTCAAAAACCCATTTTAGAAAGCATTTAATCGAACACATATTTTTTATATGGAAATTATATTTGAACGCGTCAATTTCCACAGATGCTTGCTTTCATGGAAGTTTGTTTATCGGAAAAGATTTCAATATCTTGATGACAGACCCCTACAGCGTGTGCCATTGTTACCTCTCATCATGTAAAGTAGTATGAAACACATCTAGCAGTTTATCCCTCGATTTTACTGCTGGCTATTTTTCTGTCCATGTTATAACTTAGGTTAATTTTAAAATCTGCTGCCTCATACATGTATGTGTGAATTGTATGGACCTAGAATGCGTCACATGCCGACATATCCTCATACCACCTCACAGACAAGCATGTACATAAATAACGTCATTTTATGTTAGTAATAATCTAATTACCGTGCATATTGGAAGGGTTCCTTCCAGCATTATAACTTGAAGGCATTCACTGTTATGCTTAAAACTAGCTTTAGAATATGTCTAAATGTATAAGTATTTCTACCACGGGAGATAAATTCCACCTTGGAGCAAGAGCAAACAAAACCATTTTAGTAATTATGAATTTATAAATTTATAGGCAATGAAATAGCTGCAGAGCCAAAATTTGTGCCGCAAAAACGACTGTCATAAGCTCATTGAAATAAATTTTATTACAAAATTACACACCGATGTCAATTACCTATTTGAAATACATTTGGTGGTAATGCGCTCAAACCTAACCTTGTTTTATCAAAGTCAACTTTTTCAATACAACGACATCCAAAGTGGATACTCTGGCTGTTTTGTTACCAGAACGCGCTAGCAGCGACACTGGTGGAAAAGTTAGGTTATGTACAGTCGTCTGTTTATTTTACTTGAAGCCTTTCCAACTGAATATTTGTTTTTAATTCCGAAACTCCAAACATTTGAAAGGTAAAAGGCTTGCGGAATTAAGCTTAAATAATTAATTAGGTAAGACAACATAAAATGAGTTAATTAGTGTAAAGAAAAACGTTTGTGGAGAAGGTCAATTCATTTAACGAATTAAAAGTGACACGCGTGATAGATACATAATGAATATGGCACTGATGAAGACACAAAGAAAATCGAATTCAATCAACGTCAAATACACTTAATTTTTTATCAGACCTGTCATGCTTATAAGAGCGTGATAATGAAGAACGCTTGAAAAATTCAAATTGGCCATTTATAATTTCTGTTTTTGGAAAATATCTGTGCTCTCCGCTCTTGCATAACAGTGAATCTTTTCACAAAACGCCTTCATTTACGTTCAACTAACAACTTATTCTATATTTCAATATAAAAGACGCATTTCTATTCTGTTTTCGGACGAAACATGCAAGGAGGAGAGGAAACAGCAGCCTGTGTTATACAGCACCGGTGTAGCTGCCTGAGTAAAAGAAGCGGTGAACCCCACAGACCCGCGTTCAGGACGGAACAGAGGTATTTACGTTGCAATAATTTTTGCTTACACATTCTTGGTGTGGATCATTCTGAAAATCCTGGAATCAATTTGAAGGAAATTAACCAGAACATTTGCAGCCCGTTCACATTCTTATGGAGCCAAATAAAATTCAACGGGTTTTCGGAACAAGACCTCTTGAATAAGCTGAACTTATATGGAGTGATCTATTATATCACAATCTGTAACAAGGAAACACCCCACTAGCATTGTAAAATTGGAGCAACACTAAATTTAAGTTTCAAAATATTCTTGAATGCAAAGTACTTTGGTACGAAGTAAAACATTGATACAGGAAACATACCTTGGTTAACACTTCAAATGTTAAAATTCCAGGAGGAATTTTAGAAATATTTTCAGGATTTCGTTGTATAAAGAAATAAATATTGGAAATACTTTATTTAATTCGAAACAAACCTCGTCGAAGTAATTTAACTTTCCCTCGTTGCCAACATTGAATTCCGGACTGCCATTTTCATCTGCTTGGCCAGTGAGGGACCTAAAGGCACTTACATCTTAAACCCAAATATCAAGCCCAAAATGTTATGAAATAATGGGGCGCGTGAAGCGTTTCGGCCGTTAGTGGACAGGAATAAAAATAATAAAATATAACTATAATTATAAAAATAAAAATAAATACAAATTTCCTACTGCTGCAATTAATATCTTTATATGCCTCAAAAGATTTAGAGCAAAAATTATTTTATTTTCTTCCTTAAATTTCCGAAATTTCTTTAAATTATGTTGCTTCGTCACATTGTTTGTATTAAGAGTACAACACCTTATTAATGATCCAGTTTGTTTTCTAGATATTTAAACAAGAAAAATTGATTTAGAAATTAAATCCATTAATTTTGTTGCTCCAAAAGCGCGAGAAAAATAAATAAAATTTTGAACTTTTTATATTTTAAAAATCTCTTGAGACATGACTTATGTGAATTAGAGTGTATTATACAAGTCTGTTGATGTGTTGATATGTAGTAATCATTTTGACTTCCAAGCTGTAGAAATGTTGATTTTCTCTACAGTATAACGAAATTACATATTTTGCAAAGGAAATCTAATGATTTTTGGTGGAAGAGGAAACCAAATTTCAAAAACTAATTTCCCTAAAGCGCTACTAGGATGCATTTTTGATAAGTGTTATCGGTCCAAATATATATATATATATATATATATATAGAAAGAAATTACTCTACTGGGATATGACGCCGTTTTCTTTCGTAAATCATTACCCGCATTTCTGAAAATTTGGGCTGCCTTCACATTCTGAATTGTTGCAGAGGAATATTCTGCTAGGAGAGTTTTTCAGGCAGAAATAGTAGAAAGACAAAGGGGGAAGAGATGTTCACTCTTTGCGAATATCGCCTATCCCTCTGTTTCCCCAACAACTTACTCTTCTTTCACTGCCCTGAATATGGCAGCACCTGGCTCCACCTAAATTTCTCTATCATATTACTAATGAACAACTCTCCTCCCATCGCCAAAGATCCTATTTTCTTATATAATGCAAGCATTTTCCCGAGCAACTACCCTGAAGAAGGATGCAGCAAGTTTCTCCGAAACGCCAGTACGTTTACAGTCAACACGTCAACATATCTTAAAGGTTGTAATTTTCAACAACAACCTGTGCCAATCTCACAAACAACACACAACTATAAACACCACTTCAGTGTGCTGCCCTTACGTAACTTGGCCTATATACAATGGGACAGCAACACGTTCGACCTAAGCATATATCAGACATATAACCTACTCTACTGACACAGGCCTATATATTGTTTCGGGGTAGGACTTAGTCTCAAATTTAGGCGACTGGATGTAGTGCTGGCAGATATTTATTTTTGTTTTGAAGTTAATGTTAAGGGTTTGAATTGAAACCGACACCTGTTCGGCACTAGCATATTGTGCAGTATGCTAGTGTAGGAACAGCCACTCGCCTGAGACATAACTAGATACAACCCTCCAACCTCCTCTTGTGTGTCTAAAACACTTCGCACGTTGGACCTAGCAGCATAATGAATCGACCACAACCATAAACCAGACATACATGCATACATTTAGAGAAGCCGAATGGTCCTGGGACCTAAGCTTGCGGAGCGCTGAACGGGAGAGCCGAGGATTTTCGTTCCATTTACTTCGGATTTCGTGCCTCCCCTTTATGTCCCACGTTTATGTGGTTAATAAGCTTCGTATTTAGGGAGAACCCCAGAGGGAGGGCGTTTTATAAGGAGTGGTGAGCAGAATCTGCAGATCTAACAGGAAGAATGTGAAAGGAGAATGCAGCTAATTACGTACTTTCTATAAACTTTATGATTTGTATTCACCCAGTTCTTCGACTGAACAGATGAAGCTACATGGATTAAACAGCGCATGTAGCACACATGGACGACACTGGAAATGCCTACGAAATATTGGTTGCAAAATCTGAAATAGGCTACTTGGAAGATAAATGTATACTTGGTAAAACGAGTTTTAAAGAAAGAGAACATAAAGGTGTGTAATGGATAAACTGGTGTGAGGTAAGGCACGTGACAAAGGGGGACATGGAACTTCCGGTACATAAAAAGGCAAAGCATTCTTCATTGTCAGGCTATTTGCTCTTCAAGCACATCTCTGCTCTAGTGAGTTACATTTTTAGCATGATATTGATACAATACCCTAAAATCAAGAATAGCTCTCTCCATTCTTGAACAAAACTGAGATAGGCGTGCCGTTGGATTCTGCGTAGAAACTCTACAATTGTGGTTATTATCAAAATCAATAAGTTATCGCACTTATAAAGGATCAAATCAGTTGCTATAACAAAGTCCAATATTTCCAGAACAAACACATAATTCTCGACACTAACCAGCCAATGAGATGCTATGGCGTCACGTTGATATGTTAACAAATCTAGTGCAGTAGAATTGAAATTAATCAGGTTTTAAATTCTATAAATATTTTGAAGTATCAAATTTTCATAGTGTTAACCCACACTCCTTCCAAAACAGATAGCCTTACTGTACATTAACAATAGCATCAATTGGCCTCAGATATCATCGTCACAACCAAGAATGCCTAAAAGTTTATTCTTAATAATGACATGCGTACTGCGACTTACACTTTTCTATACCCTCATTGGTAATAACTAAACACTTTCTATATTTTTTCTAAAATAAAAATAAACATTTGTAAATATTCAGTGTTTATTTCGCGGCAATAAGCCTTTTACTCTCTTCAGAGCCTTCATTTATCACAAATATTTTTGTATAAATTCGTAAAAAGTGAAGCGTTTGTACGTCATACAAGAAAAGAGAACAATAAAGAGCAACCCCAGACAGTTGATTCAGTACAAAACAAATTATCTACTCATACATTTGCAGACAACTCTTTTAATCCTGACAAACTTTAAACACGCTAGTTTAAAAACAAGGACTTTCCACTTTTAAGGAGGGAACAAAACAGCCTCCATTACTTGGACGGAAATAACTGCAATATATCTCCATTCAATCTAAAAATCCTTTATTTTTATTAAGGAGAATTGTACATTAGTCTATAAACAAAGACAAAAGCACTTCAACAACACGACAATTAGGTACAGTATTTCTTCTATTCTTCTAAAAAGTCACTCAAATTAGAGACGAGACATAACTGGGTTTGAAGGCTTCGTACTTGATTTGAAGTTGCCACACACTTGCTGATAAAACTTAGAGTCATCATGGATGTGAAGTCGTGTTGACTGGTCATTTGTTACCAATGTTTATTTCTAAAGAGCTTTCTGCCTCGGACCTAACAGTGGAGGAAGTAAGATACTATGACATGATTCCCTTACCATTTGACTCCAGAAACACCTACCATTCTGCTTACCCGGCACAACACACTAAGAAGAACCACGTACTGCAACAAGTTACAAGATAACTACACAGTACGTATTTCCAATAATACAAAAATTACCGACCCAAAGACTGTCACACAACAATATGCACGGAGCAATAGCGGTGTTCAACGAGCGGTCTGCTACAACATATTAGATCTGAATTTGTGAGCCTTCTGTTTCAAATTTCGAAAGCGTTACAGGCGTGAAGTTCCTTGTGTTGTTCTTCTGAATCTTTATTACAATTCCAGAACGGTCGCTCGTTTCCATATCCCTACACTCACATTCACAATAAAATTCCTTAAGTTATAACATTCTATACCTCGCATTTTACAAGGGTTTCAAAGTCATTGTATGGAAACGTTTTATCTCTTACTGGATAGTTCAGCGGCAATATGTTATCTCTACGTCTACGCTGAATAAGACGTACAATATTTCGCCAAAAATTTCATACAAAATAAAAAATCATAGGATGTAATAAACCCGGTGGAGTTAGCAAGTTCCGCGGAAAATTGTAACCGCGCAAATGGCTACACGCTGTCGCAACCCACTTAGCATTAACAGCTTCTTAGAAACACTTAAGGTCAAAAGATTATATTTTATTTGTTAATATAGTCTCTATAAAGGAAATGGCTGTCTTAAATAAGCCAATTGTCAATAATTCTCAATAATCCAAAGTAAGATAATAAGTATTTAAACCAATACCGGCTAAAGTCCAAAGAGTAAGAAATACTCGACCGAGGTTATCTCCCTGTCCCTCTTCGAACAACAGTCCCAACAGCATGAATACAGCATCAAGGATCTAATGAAGCCCATGTCTAGCAAACAGGAGAGAATGTATGCTAATATTTGCGAACGGCGAGGACAAAGAACACTCTACTGCACACACCAACCGTGGAGAACCGGGCCGCCTGACTAGGGTTGTACAGCCAACAGCAGAAACTACGACTGTACTTATTAAATAAACGTTTCAAGCGTTCGGGAACAGGAAAATATCTTAAAGAAGTGTCCTCGTGCTTTCCACAACGCGTAGTAAAAAGAATTTAGCTGTATATACGCTCATTGTTATAAAGTGCCAATTCCGACGCCTGTAGTGGAAATGAGGCGCCTTTGGGCAATAGGACCCCTAGCTGTCGTACCAATATAACATTTTGTTTCTCAAATCTGCATTAACTAGATTTGTACTTGTCCCAGTCTGTCAAGAAATTCTCTATGTTTATGGAATCTAAGACACATCACCGTGGTCAAAAATTTCTCTGTAGTTCCTGAGAACCAGCCAAATCCACTTTACACATCCATAGGGTATTTCTTGTAGATCCATTATTCTGCCATCTGTTCCTATTCTAAGTGTTCTCTTTCTTGTGGTGAAAGATTAGAATTTCTCAATTCTTTCCCTTCTTCCACATTCTGGGGCCACTGAGGGGCTCTATTCTTAATTTAAACCTTTAACCTGCTTAATAAATTAAGCGACAACTGCAACCAAGGACCCAAGGAATTAAGGACGTCAAAAGGAAAGCTGAACTCTGCCAATTTTACATGCGAAGAGGCACTTACTGCTGCCTTTCAAGTCGTCTTACCGCTCTTCCCCACACCAGCTTCACTTTGAACCGCCCTATGGTGTCGCTGTACCCCAAGGCTGTTTGTTGACGAGTGCCATAAGCAGTGCTGTCATCTCATCGTGACAGACACGACTACAGGTAAGAAATCGTCGCAATGCAGCGTCTGGAACTGCGCTGTATCTGTGGATTATGGAAGGTCCGCATCGGCGTTGTGCCAAACAAACTGTTCTTCTCGCCGGAACGTTCAACTAAGCAGATTCGGGGCCAATGAAATGTATTGTTGTCACCACATAAGGACCAGTAGTGGAATTGAGACACAAACTTACCGGACCTTCCTTTCCTATCAAGTCTGATAGTGAGAAATATAAAGGAATCCCGTTATGACCTCGCAACTCTTTGGTGTTTATTTAAAAAAAAAAATCATTTCCGTATTTTAAGTTACCTTAAATTTCTTCCTTCTTTTAGGCCTAATGTTTGCCCCATTTTTGTTTTTATTTCTCTTTTTATCATCACATTCTCTCCTTTCATTTCTTCACCTCTTCATTAAGCTCTGTAGCACAGGCAGTTAGTTGCTACATTCTGACTGTTGAGGCTTCGGTTCCCTTCTGTATTTATGCACCTGGTATCTGAGATACACACGTGGCGATGGCTGAGTTTCCATCTCAGAACAAACATACTCAATTCCTTCTCGCTTTCAAAATAAAAACACCTTACATTTATGTATTTATTTATTTATTTACGTCTTACTTTCATTCAGTGCCAAAGTATCCAGTTAGGCCATCGATCCACCATCTGTTCATCCATGTAAACGAGCACGTATCCTCTATTTTTCTGTCTCAATCTATTTGTCCATCTACATAGCCATCGATCTATTTATCTGTTTCTCTTATTCTTCTATCCTCTGTATGTCTATAAATTTATCTACAAATCTAGTAAATTTTTCACAATTATTCTAAGAATAAAAATAAATAAAGTAATTACAGAACTGTCCAACGTGCCCTGCTTTTATGTACCTCCAATTTTTTTTACTTGAAAGAGTAAAGGGTGCATTTTCCTGAAAGTTGTGTTTACATCTTAAAAATTTAAAGTTAGACGACTGAACGAGTCCGGAACCTATACAATACTAAATGTAATACGCCGTTAATAAACACTCTCGAATTAAGTTACGCTAATCTTTTGATAGGAGCCATCCCATTGTGTTATTCAATATTCATAAGTATTTTATTCAGTCACAACACAACATTAATATACAGTCAATAATACATAGTTTTGGCTACATGTTTCAGTTTCATCACACCATCCAATAAGCCAATACGTTTTACATTAGGGTACGTTAAATGTGTGCGTACATTGTGGGATCCCATATTGTTTATCTTAATAAAAACTAAAATCATACCAGTTTGTAATAATTCTAATTCCAAGTTAATGTATTTTTAAAATTTATTGGCATAATATATTTTTAAAAACATGTAAGAATTCATATCAATATGTAGGCACTTTCAAAGTAAAAAAAAATACATTAAATTGGAATTAGAATTATTAAAAACTGGTAGGATTTTAGCTTTTATAAATGTAATCAATATGGGACCACATAATGTACATCCATACAATAAATAGTGACCTGAGGAAAGTTTGATGAAACCGAAACATGTAGCCAAAACTATGTATTATTCACCATATATATTGATGATGTGTTGTAACTGAATATAATACTTTGTAAATTATGTGAATCTTATTATTAAAATCTGGTCTATGGTACTCGAATTGTTATCGGTATAAAAAAAGGAAAGAAAGTAAAATTCTTCTTCCCCTTCAGTTTATTGCAGGCATGTATCTTCGTCAAAAGACGTCACATTTGCCTGTCCGCACATCAGCGCCAGCATCGCACCGGTCAGACGACCTTGCCCCAATCTACAGGTAAACTAACAAAACCGCGAGTCATCTGGTCATCTCATTGGTTTCGTAATGGCACTGAGTGTGTATTCTACATTAAGCCTCGAGGGTATGGCAATTTCAGAGAAAGTGACTGCAGTAGACTATTAATCATTACGAGAATTTCACGCCTTTAGGAATTACTGTCAAAATTCAGGGAATTTCGAGACAGGAGAATAATAACCATCCAGAAAAAGTAGTACGAGTGAACACATCGGACACACAAAATGGAAGCCATGTACATTTATCCGGCCTTTTGTGTGTTCAAATATTTAATTCATAAAAATATTTTATATCTGCAAAATATCAAATTGGAGTCAACTCTAAATGGCAAGAAGCTTAATTAATCTTTGTTTTTATCTGTTAAGTCAAATTTGTAAACAATCTACACACAGTTAATAATAAAAAAGTAGTAATTTTTAACTTATAATAAAAACTTACTGAGATAAAATCCACGAATTTTACTCCAAATTATTTGGATATAAATAAGCAGGCGCTTATTATTATTTGCGTTTTAGTAACTCAAAGTTTTATTACCAACAGAGACACTCTGTTGGTAGAAGTTGCTTTAATAATAACCTCTTTTAAATATTTTAAGGTTTTTATGATATTAGTTAACATGTGTGTGTGTGTGTGTGTGTATGTGTGTGTGTGTGTGTGTGTGTGTGTAACGATGCCAGATAAAGGTTTTTGCTAACACCACAATGCCAGTTGAGTAAAGAGAGACCAACTTGATGCCACTTGTTTTATTATTACTTTATTCAGTGCTCAACATGTTTCGGATGTTAATACATCCATCCTCAGGAGCTTGCGTCTAATTCGTAGAGTTACTTCATGGGTTGTATCTGGTTCGATGTGTGTTGGTTTTCCGTTGCAGTGTGGCTATGGTGGTGTGGTATCCGTATGCAGGCTTCAGCCTGCATACGGAACACCAACACACATCGAACCAGATACAACCCATGAAGTAACTCTACGAATTAGTCGCAAGCTCCTGAGGATGGCTGTATTAACGTCCGAAACATGTTGAGCACTGAATAAAGTAATAATAAAACAAATGGCATCAAGTTGGTCTCCCTTTACTCAACTATCAAGATGATGCACGGTCCAATAAACATAAGAACCACAATGCCAGTTGTTTCTGCTGCAAACAACATGGTGGCAGCACTGAGAGTGTGTTCTACACAACAATTCTACCAGCACTGACAGATTCCCCGCTCTCTGCTTTATTAAGCAATAAATCACATGTTTACTGCAGCGCTGTAGATTGCCACAGCTTATATGGGGGGGAGGAGGGGAGAGTGAAAGCTGTGCGCACATGAACCGAGAGAGATGGGAGAATTCACATATGTTCTGACCGGCGATAGTTTTCTACAGAGTATTGACAGCAGTGCGAGTAAAGCAGAGCATATTGCTGTTAAAAGTTAAAGTGAAAACATAACCTTGATTCTTCCTCAGGATGCTTCTGAACGCTGCGAAAAGCACTCTTTTATAGTATTTGTTTCGTGTTAGTTGCCTCTATATAAATTCCGTTCATTTTGTGTTCGTTAGAGAAGTATAATGAGAAGCAGGGTTGTCGACCTGAAACAACCTTTGTATGCATGGCTCTGAAAGAGAAGGCCTAGACTTAATGCACATAATTGCAGTAGTTATAATTATTTTTAGGAAGTGTTACTGGAATTAGTTAGATATATTGCATTAGGCCAGTAGATATCAAAATGTTATATATATAAACGTTATTATTCTGATGTCTTTTGGACATTTTTAATAACAAAATTTCTGAAAATGAATTAAAAATCAGTTGCTATTTCCGACATTTTTATGTCTTTTAGGGTCTTATCCTGACTAAAAGGCAATTAATAATTAATTTTTATCATATTTTTGTATTCACTTTTAACTCTAATTCCATAAACTTCTTTCCACATAGCCCGTCTCACAAAAGATCTGCAGCAACTTACCATGCACATCGGACCCCAGTTCTCTGGCGACGCGATATGAGTGCGCGGTCAGAGTAACTGCAATTTATTATGTACATGTACAGACCAAATTTGGTCCTCTTATGAATGGAGGATTATAGGATTATTTATAAACTTGTAGGTTTATTTATTTTTCATTTACTTAAAGACATTTTCAATAACTGAATTATATAAGTATATAGGGTAATGGTAATATGATTAATGAAAAATGAATTTGGAAAAATTTGGAAGTAATCTTATACGTCGGACTTTTATGCACTCTCCCGGAATTTGCCGCCTGCGACAGAGAAAACTATAAAATACTTCAGTCAGGATATCAGATGATTGGTACTAAATTTGAACTCCGGATTTCTTCAATACGAATTGGGAAATATTCCCCACTGCACTGCGACATTCCATGTTTATAATTTTAAATGATTAGAAAATTTCGCATCCAAAAATTTTCAATCGGAATACGAAATATCAAAACCTGTTTGACTGTGCTGATGGAAACTAAGAAAATGACCTCCTTGTAATCGGGAAAATCTCGTCCAGTTCCACAAAAATAATACAGTCGGTATGAAACACAGCTTATTACTTGTCAAATCGTTAAGATGAAAGGGAACTAACAATGTGATTACTACAGAAAATTGCCAATGAACTGCACGGTGTTGTACAAACACGCACCAGTTTAGCCAACACAGCTGCAACAAGAATAATTTCTGGGGTAAAACACTTTATTATCCAACAGATGCACAAATATATAATTCGTAGATACAATTAGAATTATTATAAAATATTTAAAATATTTAAAATGCTCCAACATGTTTCGGATCACACGGGATCCATCATCAGGGTGCTCTATACAGTGCTTGGCTAAAATTACAGTAATAGTTATATCTTGTCCGTTGATATGGACGTAGTCGGTGTTATAGCAGCATATTTGCCCGTGGTACGTGTGTATACTGCACAGTCTAGAGAGGCACTTGGTATATACTGCACAGTCTAGAGAAGCCTCTCTAGACTCTCTAGCCAGTAACATAATTAATCTTATCAAAAATGACCAAATGCCTTGATAGGCACATATGAAGAGAACTGCAGGTTCTCGTTTCGGCCTTATGACTTACTGTCTTATTAAATACATAGATCCATAAATGAAGTCCATTCCGAAAGAAAGTTACAGGTTTTCACCTGAATAAAAAATTCCCAAATGTACATAATCCTCTGTTCATCACACATTTCACGACAGTCAGTCACTCTGTACTAACTTCAGCAATGTGTGCGAACAAGCACACAGAATTATCAGGATTTCATATTTCGAATAACTTTGTACAAATTACCGAAGCTTTAATCAGATGAAAACTTTTCCTCACAAAATCTGAAATTAAAATATTGTACGACGAAGTCATTCTGGGAATAACATCGAATGTCCCTAGGCATTTGCAATAAAATACAGTTACTTAATTATCGTTTATAACATAAATGTACTGCGCCATTAAACTCCCAGGGCGCTCTCTATTATTACGAGATTACGAAATAAAAAAGTTAAAATGCAAATGCATCTGAATGTTCATACAAATCATCATTTCTATTAATCCTTCTTAAATATAACCGATTTTCAAATTCTTCCTTTCTAATAACAATTTCGGAATTTTCTTAGTTTAACTTTCAGTCAACTGCGTGTCCCCCCCCCTTTAAATATATCGTGTGTATGTAACTGTCCATTAGATCCAATTACATATATCAAAAAATGTACACAAAAGATGTAAAGTTACAAGTTTTCCACATGCATAACCTCTCTTACATATTCCGGCCAATATTCGCCTTCTTCAAGGAGACTAAAATACAAGGGAATTTATACAAGCTTACAATTAAGCAGTCAAAGTTTATATAATGTTAAAATTTTATGTGTATTTGTTGGTGTATATATATATATATATATTACTATGTATTAGTAATACTAAACTCTCCTATTTGGAATTTAAATTCCAGAAATTTAACCGCATGTACGATAGTAGAAATAAACAGTACATTTATAAATTAAGGAGTATACTTTTTCACAAAAAGTTTTATTTGTCCCTGCTATTTTATGCTCACCTGCAGATCGCAAGATCAACCCTCCGTGCTGCAGCACGTGTAATTTGTTGTATATCGCGGTTTTGCCTCATTGTGATGGTGCCCTCTGGCTTAATGTTGTGTTGTTACCTACACTTCACACTAAAATTCGAATGTAAAGTATAATTACTTGCGAAATGTAAATAAACCTTCATACTTCAACTATTGAATAAAAAGAACTTCTCAAATCACCAAAAAAAATCTAACAGTACTTGAAATACGGTATTATATTTAAGAAGAAATACATTTTTTAAGCTGTCTCCACCCCGACCATTAGTTACTGCAGTGTACTGTACTGTACTGTGCTGACAAAGGCCCACTACCGAATAATACCCTAAGCCAGTTCAATCAAACCAACGCATTCACAGTGACTTCAAAGCATACTGTATTACTACCGTCCCGTCTGTGCCTGTAGCACAGAATGTCTGTCGCTTTCTGATTTTTCGCAATGCATGTTACAGCCATCCAGTTCTCCTCAGTTTGTTATGTAAATTTAGACAATCTTACTTCTAGATTTACTTTCTTGATCGGCACAAGAGCGATAAATGATTTAGAACGTAGTGGTGACAAACACTTCCTTCATTCTATCTGTTCTCATTTTAAATCTGTGTTTTGAATGTGCTGGCTTATAACAATTTTTTATTTTACACCTGAAAGAATTTATCAAATATTCTTATATAATAACTTTGTCCTGTTTTATATTCTATTTTCATTTCCGAATTAACTATCTGCAGAGAGTTTAATACAATTTATAATATTCGGTTAAACAAGATATATAATATTGACACCCTAAATATAAATTATCCGATGTGATATATTCGATTACAGTGTCGTATATACAGCACATTCATAATCCTGTATTTCAAAAAGTTGCGCAGCTCTTAGAACACAGCACCACCTTTTTCAAATTGTGTAAAATGAATTATAAGACCGTTAGATACGTGCAACTGGAAGCAAAGTTCATTGAAATATATATCGCAGGTTACTGCGTGAACATAAATATGTAGCTACAAAGGGACGGTGGCGGTGGTGAGGGGTGGTTATGGTGGTGGTGGTGGTGGTGGTAGTGCTGATTGTGGTTGTGGTTGTGGTGGTGGTGGTGGTGCTGATTGTGGTTGTGGCTGTGATGGTGGTGGTGGTGGTGGTGATGCTGATGATTGT
>Ga0123357_10002347_pt1 | contig 21045 bp, 17 predicted proteins | sample TergutEmb28metaG_FD_89873 | JGI IMG/M metagenome (GOLD analysis project Ga0123357, IMG submission 89873) | Embiratermes neotenicus P4 segment gut microbial communities from Petit-Saut dam, French Guiana - Emb289 P4 | ecosystem: Host-associated > Arthropoda: Insects > Digestive system > Gut ... | reverse complement strand
GAGTGGCTGTTCACGTTTGCGCAGTAAGGTCTCCTCTGACTGGCTGCCAAATTATATCAACGCCACGCGACCGGTTCTCGTGATATTCAAAATGGACGGATACTTTCCGGACAGCCCTCGTACTCTATAAAAGAGATTTAAATAACCTGCACCTTACTTTGCATGTATATCGTTTCAGCTTTCTCAGCACCCACTGCACAACTACAGTCATGCTTTGGCACCAGAGGGTTAACTATAATGAGTCACTATGAGTTGCCTATATTGTAATTCCACTTTTTCATGACATTTATGTGCCACGATTAATAACATTTCATACTTTAAATTTTCCACCATGAAGGACAGGTTGCTTCTATATTCGTTTGTAGGTGTACATTGTTACTTGCATGCTCAGTCCCTTTTTTTACGTGTAATGCATGACACTTTGAGTTAATTTGTTATCTTATGCTTGTGCAGGTATGTAATAAAATTAAAGTTGAATGGTGTGCTCCATCAGAACATGTATTCTTAGATTCAGATGTTTTCATGTGTTTTTCTAGCTCCTCGTAAAAGCACAAACACAACACAGCAAAGTAAGAGATCTCCAAGTTCTGTACCTACTAAACCTCCAGGGAGCAGTAAAATGGCACCAAAGGACACTGAAATGAATTATGATCCCACAAAATCAAAGTATCACCCCATTGATGATGCTTGTTGGAGCAGGGAGGATAAGTATGTAGTGTTGTGTTGATGGGCTGACATTTGATATTTTAACTGGCTACCACTGATATTATAGGTTTTCATGGCAGTGAATATTAGGACTTATGTGTTTTAGCATATTCCATGTGGTCTAGTAGATGGTTACCATCATTTTTGAGCAAGCAGTTGTTGCCTTGATTTTTAGGGTTGAATAGTTAATCAGTACTGTAAGAACCACACGAAACTTTCATGCAACAGTAGGCAGGGAAGATATTTTTTAACTGACAGTTGCAACAGGAGTTCATATTGCATCTTGCTTTGCATGATGAGTAGATGAGAAAAAACAAAATAAGAAGTGTGACATGGTATTTTGTATTTGTCGGTGTTCTGACAAATAGCATACCAAATCCAAGTTGCGATGTATCAGTGGATAAGGTGAGTTTTTGAAATCGGGAAACATCACACCAAACAGATATGTAACAGAGAATATTTGTCCCTCTTTTTCTGCAGTGCACTGCGAAATAAACAGACTGTGTAGAGACCACAAGGCAGATGCACATGCAAGTGTTTGCAGTGACAGAAATTTTTGCTAAATACAGAGATTAAATTGTGTCAGAATGAGTCCAGCAAGTGACAGTATGGGAAATTGAGTACAAAGTGTGAAAGGTTAATAACACACCTCCATCATTAATCTTTAGACTTCTATTAAATTTTTTAATTTCATAGATGTATAAATATGTTTGGTTGTTGATTGCAGAGTGCCATATCTTGCCTTAGCTGTGACTCTAGAGAAGATTGAAGGTGTCAGTGGTCGTCTCAAGATAATCGAAATCTTGGCAAACTATTTTCGCTCAGTGATAATTCTCTCCCCAGAAGATCTGCTGCCCAGTGTGTACCTGTGCCTTAACAAACTGGGTCCAGCCTATGAAGGTATTTTCCTTACATTTATATCTTACTTTGTTTGTCTGCTTAGTGGTGCTTTATATTCTTGCACAGTTTTTATGGCCTATCCTTATATATCATTTCTGGCACACTCAAAAACCAGCTTCCCTTTGTCTGTGTACTGTACTGTGGAAGTCCATGTTAATAAGGATTTAATTGTACACCATAAATTTCATTAGGTTAAGCCTAACAGAATTTGCTATTAATGAGTATTCTCATAATTTCTGCTATAATGGGTGCTGTTATGTCCTTTCTGGATATATGCAAACACTGCCTACATCGTGGCTTAGCTGCTTATATGCGATCTTCTTGAGTCATGTGAGCACTGGTTTTAGCATGATATTTTCATATCTTGCCATGTTAGAAGGATGGGGTGGAGAGAGAAAGATGGACAGATGGACATGCATTGTACTTTTGTATGTATGTATGTGTGTATGCCTCTGTGTCTGTCTCTGTTAAGAAGACTGTTATTGTATAAGAGCCTTCTTAATACATGATTGGAAGTGCTGCTGTCAGTGCATCACAAGAAGTAAAAAAATAAAACATTTGTCTGATCTTCATAGAAGTTCGTGGTTTGGAGTGGTTGTATGGACTGTTTTCTTTGGAGGGGGGTTGTGCGTGTAAAATGCTGGACATGAAGCTGATCACACACCTCCACTCAATTCAAATTTTAAAATGTTGAAATACCACCATTTCCCCATATACCTCAATGTTATGCACAGGGACAACATAACTTTTTTCACTTTACCAGCTGATTTTGTCATATCCATCTGCAAGATAACAGTGAGTGTTTGTTCAACAATTTCTTGTAATGGTTTAATATCAGAAATGTTGTCTTTTATCTGTCAGGTATTGAACTTGGTGTAGCAGAGACAACACTGATGAAAGCAATTGCACAAAGTACAGGAAGAACCATTGCCCAAATCAAGACTGATGCTAATGCTACTGGAGATTTGGGTATTGTGGCAGAACAGAGTCGCAGCAGTCAATGTATGATATTCCAACCTGCAAGACTGACTGTTCAGAGCGTGTTCAGCAAATTGAAGGCCATCGCACAGATGTCTGGTCATTCTGTGAGTATATGCAACATAAAATAATGTCCTGGACCAGAGACATCAGTCCACACCTGCTCACCTTTTTATGTGGTGCAAGCTACTTTAGCAACATGGGATGCATGCATGCAACATGAAATTCAATACACAGAATGAAGAATTAATAAGTGCAAGGGTAATTTTATATATATATATATATATATATATATATATACATTTTTACCATGTATTTGTCAATACATTATGTGCAATAAAAATGTTCTCTTAATAGAAGGAAAATTTTATAAATATGTAATTCACAATATAGCATAGGGTGTCACTATGTTTAACACATACTTACAAAATTAATTAGTAATGTAATTATCATGTCTTTTATTTATCCAACTGAATGCACAACTAGATTGCTCTTGAAAATATTGTTAAAACTTACTGTGAAAATTAGTAATGTAATATATATCTGCATAAACAGCTCATAAGTTTTCAGTATCGCTTTGGCATTCTGTCTCGGCTTTGCCACAGAAAGAGTTCAAGATATTTTCTCATTTCAAATGTCTGCGGGCAACAGGTTTCCAAAGAGCTATGGGTTGAGTGGGCCTGCACCATTCAGTAGATCAGTGTGGTTGAACTCTATGTGGTTTCTACTTTCAGTATGAGACTATACATGTCTATTGCTGCAACCCCTTCTGGGACAGAGATTATTTTACAGAATGGTGATGCAGGAAACACAAACATAAGTTTTATATTTATTAATAGCAGATTTGTTATTTGTGACTGTGTGATAGTTTGGAATATTCTGCCGTAAACTGCAGCAGCTGTTTTACAAATATTTGCATGTTTCAAGGTTTTGAATGATATTATTTTTGATTCTTGAAAGTTTGGGGAACATGTACAGAATACCGATGAGGTTTTCCCTTAAATTTGGCACTCAAATATATGAGGTCTTAAATTCATGGATGAAACGCTGAACTGCACTGCATCAAACTGGATTGCTCTGAACCAGACCATGCAGAGCCAAACCATGGCCTGCATCACCAAATTATCATGTGAGATCTCCGATCTTCTGAGATATTACACATCGTTTTATGGTATTTCCTTACAGACATTTCGGGACAATTTATCAGTCCCAACTTTGAGGGTCAATAAATCCAAAAGAGAGAAAAGAGCATGACTTAAGTTAACTGACATGATCTTCCTTTTACGGGTCTTGTCTGTCATCTAATTTTTTTAAAGAACCACGACTTTTTGGAAGCCAGCTCAGATTCCATTTGCAGGCAAAGAATCACGTAACTTGGTGGACTGCTTAGATTGAGTTATTGTCAATTCCTGGGCACCACACAAACAGTAACTTGTTAAGATATGCACCTGAGAACAGATCTAGTCCGAGGTTCGTAACAGGAAAATGGCTCCTGAGAAGTTATAAAGTAACCACAAGGCTCAAAAATAAAACCTGGACCAATCCACAAATTGTAAACCGTAGAAGGAAGCGTGAACTCAGACTGATTAGACCACAGACATGACAGAGAAATCCAAAACACACTTATTTAAATTCTTAACACCATGTCTGGAGAAAATTGTGAATCTTCTTGGGTTCAAGTAAGTTTATAGACCAAGAAACATAGATGTATTATTTAGTCGATGTGGATCATAATGGCATGGCAGTGCGTCTCACCAGAAGTAACTGTGGAGGGTATTTTTAAAAAGTGCTTTATAACCAATGCAGTGGATGAGACTGATGATAATAAGTTTTGGAATGGCAGTGAAGAGGATCGGAATGTGTAGGGTGATTGTGAGGAAAATGAAGGCACTGACCATGAAGATGGAGTCATTAACATTGGTTGGTACAGGTAGATAGAATCCGACATGCTTTGAGTATTAACCCTTTGACGCTTAACGATCCCTATAGTGGTCATACTGCACCGCTAACCTCTAAACGTTACATTTTATATATTTATTCAACAAATACAGGTACTGAATATTTTAAACATGGTATATATTATCCATTTTTTTCTCTTCAAAATGCAGTTTGTTTCATAATTCTAACTTATTTGGTTCCTGTTTTATTCACGTTTTATATACAGGATGTGCTAAAATTTAAAAAAAAATAATTCCGGCGCCAAAAGGTTAAGTGTATGAAATTAATAGTCAAATATTTTTAGCAGGCTTTTATTTTTGGGGGTTGTCTTAGATTAGAGTTGTCTTCATTCAGGCAAATGTGGTATATTTTATTTTAGTTTACAGATTTGGTAATGCCTATACCTAATTGTTACCATTTATAATTTTAGTCAATGAGCAAGAAAGTGGACAAGATTCAAGGTATGTTCGTGGCTTGTAGACATTCAGAGGCCCGTTTTCTCATCCGCTCACTTGCTGGCAAGTTGCGTGTTGGTCTTGCTGAGCAGTCTGTGCTCCAGGTAAAAGTTGCTATGTTGGCTGTTCTGGCTGTGTGCATAGTTTTATCTCCGTATATCACATATTCTTTTAGTGTGGTATGTAGGCATGGGGATAAATTTTCCTTATTTATATATATATATGTAGTATAAGATTGACTACCTCATATCCTTACAGAAGGAAACGTGTAACTTGACCACATAAATCTGGTGTGAGTCAATATAATTATTTAGCTTGAATATGAGTATGTTGTGAACAGTCTGTGATAGCTTAGTACAAAACTGCAAACCCTTCTGTACAGTCAAGAGTTTGCTAGTATCTTAATTGTGCCACTGGATGTAATTTTGGTACACTTCTATCCTCCTCACATCAATACAGTTTATTTCCCTACATATTGTTTATCCTCTCTTGTCCTCATATCTCCAAATTTTAATTTTGTTAAAGTTATCATAAGTAGAGCCTGACAGAATTGTATCATCGGATGCTGAATTGACATATCTGTTAAAGTGAATTTTGTAATGATGATATTCAGTGTGTTTATGTTCCTGTCAGTTAGGAGTTAAACTTTTCATTTATTATTAGTGCAGTACACAAGTTGTAAATTGTGGTAGCAAGTGGTTTTACTGACTGTGGTTCTATTAAAACTTTCATTTCTTTTATCCATGAGTGTAACTAACCAAGTAAGTAAGTAAGTATGCAAATAAGTAAGTAAATAACTAACTAACTAGCTAACTTCATGGAGCAGAGTCCTTCCTAAGAAGCAAACAGATCCTCAGCTAGTCAAGCAATTCACCGCATTTTGTGGAACTTGAAGGTTCATTACCACATTGACAGGTACCTTCCACCTGTCTGTATCCTGAGCCAATCAATCGAGCCCATGCCTCCCTATCCTACTTCATGAAGATCCATTTTAATATTATCTTCCCATCCATGCCGAGGTGTTCAAAGTGGTCTCCTTCCTTCAGGTTTCCCTACCAAAACCCTATATGCACTTCTCCTGTCCCCCATATATGCCACATGCCCCATCCACCTCATTCTTCTTGATTTGATCACCCAAATTATATTTGATGAGACGTACAGATCATTAAGCTCCTCATTATACAGTCTTCCCCACTTCCATATTACCTCATCCCACTTCATCCCAAATATAATCTATAGCTCTCATTTCTCGAACACCCTCAGCCTACTTTCCTCCCCCATTATGAACAATCAAGTTACACACCCATACAAAACAACAGGCAAAATTATATTTCTAAACATCTTAATCTTTAAATTATGGATAGTGAACTGGAAGACAACAATTCTGCACTGAATGATAGCAAACATTCCCTGAATGCAGTCTTCTCTTGATATCTTTATGAATGGAATTTGTTAGGGTTGTTACCAAATATTTTAACTGTTCACCCTTTCAAAGAATTTATTACCTTTCCGTATGTTGTGATTTTGTCCTGCATGCTGGTCTTGAAACATGACCATTTACATAGTTTTCTCAGTATTTACTTCTGGAGCAGTTTCCATACTAGTAACTACTAAAGTGTCTGGTTTTCCTTTATAGTATATTTGCTTTCATCCAGTATATTAATGTCATCAGCATGAACCAGATACTGATGTGTACCATTTAATTTCAAGCCATCCTGGTTTACCCAAGAGTGTGCTTATAGATTAAATTGTGTGATATCACCTGTGAACAAAAGTTACCTGGAAGACACATTGTCTCCTTTGTATGTATGGTGAATGAGATGTGTTTTCATATAGAACTTATATATAACTGTATAGAAACGTTTAGATGCCTTGCTCCAGTAATTTATTTAACTGTGACTATGAAACTGGAAAGCTTGATATAAGTTTTTAATGGGCACCTTATAATTATTTAATGTTGTGCAGGACAACTAAATTGACTGACTGAGATGTGAGGTTCTCTCAGTGGTCAGTATTAAGATTAGGTCTTCTGGAATGTGACACCATTTAGTCTGTTACATGGGTTCCTGTGAACAGGACATATATTTGACACACCAGTGTAACATCCCAGAAGACTATAATCTTAACTTCCCTGAAGTTGATTTTTTTGTGAGGTCTGTTACCTCATCAAATCTCATGATTCAGTTGATTAATATTAGTGTCAGTTCCACATCAGAAGTTTGCATGAGTGAAATATTTGTTTTATCGATGACAAGGAATTTAAGAATGTACAGTAGTGTGGTCTCTAGTGCCGTTATATTTGTATCAGGTTTCATGAAAATCTGTTTGTTGGTCTAGATCTTTTTGGGTGGAGACAGTCACATGAGCATAGTACATAACACTGTCTTTCTTCATCAAATAACATGCTTTGTGTAGCTACCACAGTTTGATGATTGGGTTAGTGCCACACCTACCTCACAAGTTCATGCATCTGCACATTTGCTATTACTTACTGTATGAAATTAAAATCCTATGATTTGGGGGTGGCCACCAGTGTCAATGTTTGTATTAAATTTGGCAAAATCTGTCAACAGTTCTTGAGTCAAACATGCCAGCAGCAGACAGACAGACATACATTATTTAAAATGGGGTAATTATGCATAATTTTCAGGTATATTAGTGGCAGATACTGTTTGATGACTCCCCTCAGTTTGTTACCTTTTGGGTTATGAAATAATGAAGCCTTATAGGTGCTTTGTAGATAGAAGCAATATGTACCACCAACACATTGGCAACTACCTACCAGAGTACATGTTGTCATACCTCAGGTATCTGGTAGTGATACCATGCAGCCTCCAATTATATAACCTGATTTGTTTCAGGCTGTTGCCCTAGCATGTGCTATGACACCTCCAGAGCAACAGTGCCCCCCTGAAGTTGTAAATGCAGCTGAGAAAATGTCACAAGATTCGTTTAAGGCTCACGTTGAGGAACAAGCACTTATACTGAAGACAACTTACTGGTAAGTCCCAAAGCTTATGCAAATCAGAGATCTGAACTTTTGTAAAAGTTAATCTGTTATGTACAAATTTTGATTTTCTTCGTAAGTTTTTAGGAAAACTCAGACCTTGAAATTTACTTGTGGACTGTGTTACCCACTTAGGACTGCCACTTTAATTGCAAGCTAGTTTAATTTTTTCAAGAATTGTCTCAGATGAAATTTGTGAACACAGTGAAATATATTTGTGTGTTGTATGAATTCCTGTAGTACACATCTGCATCTGGCAGACTTGTCAGCAATACAGTACCCATGGTATCCAATACTGTGGATCAGTGGGTAGCACTCCTTTGTATTTGAGGTACCTAGGTTCATATCAAGGCCTGGAGATTGGCTGTCCTAATTGTGGTTTTCCTCATTCCCTTCAACAAATCCTGGAACAGGATTAGTCTTCCTCCTGGATATGTATGGAATGTCAGCACTTTTTCTTGGTACACAGGATATTCCAGGATCAATTTTCTGTCTGAAGGTTGGTAACCTTGACTACCATGACCCTTACCTGTTTGTCAGTCAAAATCACCCTCTATTTGACACTTTAATCCTGATAGAGTTGATATATTGTAACAGTTTAACTTGAATGGTACCTAAAGCACTGTCCTGTAGCAGTAATGATTTTGCCCTACATTTTACCCTGTTTCCTTTCATGACCTATGCCCTTGTTCTATAATTATGAGGTATCAAATTCTCACAGTGGTAGTATGTGATGCCACATAGTTTGGATGATAGTTGCCAGTGCTGTGGAGGAACATACTGCCACCAGTTTCAGGGTGGAGGAAACAAAGATACAAGCAGCAGATTCCTCTGAAATGGATCCTGTCTAAAAACCACATAGCATCCATATTGGAAGACCATAATCTTCATTTTATTATCTTGTTTTCTGAAGGCGAGTCAGTGGGTTCTTTCAAGATATTGGTGTCTATATGTCATACTGCACCATGTCACATCTCAGAAGATTGTGATCTGAAAGTAACTGTGTTTGTTTTTATTTGTTTTAGCGAATGTCCAAATTATGACAAAATAATTCCAGTGCTGTTGGAGAAGGGAATCAGAGCCCTTCCCGATCATTGCCACATCACACCTGGAGTTCCTCTGAAACCAATGTTAGCACATCCCACTAAAGGTGTGCAAGAGGTGTTACATCGATTTGAGAATCTCAGGTTCACCTGTGAGTGGAAGTATGATGGTGAACGTGCACAAGTAAGGCTAACAGTTTAAAGGTTAATTGTTTACTTTCAGCCATTTTTCAGAAGTGTTTTATTATTTATAATGCACTTCTTTGCAGCAGTTGCTGATAAGATAACTGAATTGTATTATAATGAAAACATTCATGTAAAAGGAAGTCCTTGGTTCCAACAGTATGTAAGGAATTAGTGTCTTTGATTCATGAACAATTAGAACCAATCTTTGTAACATTGTACAGTACAAATGATGGTCTGGTCATACAGTTATTAGTGGCATGTCAAGTTGTTCGTTTACAAGCAGATGTGCCTGTTCTCTGCCTGGGATAAGGCTGATTTTCTTGAGAACTGCACTCTTCTGGGTTATTACGCAGCTTACAGGAGTATGGCCAAGAGATGGCTGAACTCAAAACCTCGCTTCTGCTTAAGAAGTCTACCTACACTTGCAGAGGAGGCCTGTGGGCAACTATGTCCTGTGGGTGCAAGACCTTCCAGGCTTCATGGACTTTATAAGATTCAGCCACTTATAGGGTGCTCTAGTTTCCACGTGACAAACTCCATTGAGTTTGTTCACACTTTGAGTTCCTTATGAGTCGGACCGGAGGACCTGATGGTCTGGTTTGACATTGTATCACTGTTAACCCAAGTGCCTATAGTGGAGACCCTTAACCTCTCCTGCAGTTGCTTCAGCAGCCATTGATTTTGTACATGCAGTCAATGGTATGGAGTAAATATCATTTCTTTGGTTGTATTTGTTAAGGTTGGTACAAAACAGGAAACTGATAGGAAAGCTACATGATTTGTGTGTATCTATGTATGTATTTATGTATGTAAGACTGAATGCCTTTAAGTGGTGCTGAAGTTAGAGAGGTGTCATGATCAGCCACCTTAAAACAACAGAAATTATGCATGCAGGAATATGAAATAATGTAAAGATGTAAGGTATATCTGCTATCCGTGGGTATGGGATTTGGAACATGAATCCACTTCCCTGTCACCATGGGGTGTAACAACCAAATATGAAAATCCATGTCCGTTCTCTTCCTACTCATCAGGACACACAATACAGAAAGATAGGAAAAGCTGTAATAATGTTCAGCACAAAGTATTAACTTGAGATAAAGTAAAAACTATAAAGTAGCTAGTTAGGAAATAGTAACTTATTATCTTATTGTTATTTCTTGGGCACAGAATTGTTTTATGAACACAAGGTGTGATTAGTTACAGAAGACTGTCACTGGGCACTTTCATTAATAATGCAGTGATCATAAGTTGTTCTGAAATAGTAACACTGTTATTGCCTAAGCATGCATCAGTTAAATCATTGTTAGGTATTACAAACCTCTGAACTTTATTCTTTGATCTAAGTAACATTTTATGTTGTATTTGTATTTTTAGAGGCAGTAATGCCTTTCCCTTTTGTTATAAATGACAGATGTGAGACCTGCATTAGTACTTTGTACTTTCTACCAGTTTTAACAAGTTACTTGCCTTGTGTACTGTAGCATCAGGGGAAAGAACTGTCAGATTACAAGGACTGAAATCTTGTATGTTCCACTTTCTTGTGATGAGAGTAGCAGTACCACAATAATACACATTTCAGATACACCTTTCAGAAGATGGGGCCATCAGAATCTATAGTCGTAATCAAGAAGACAACACCAGCAAGTATCCAGACATTATTGGGCGATTTCATAAGGCAGTGGGTGAGGGTGTTACTTCATGCATCCTGGACTGTGAAGCTGTGGCATGGGACAAAGAAAATCAGAAAATCTTGCCATTCCAGGTCCTTAGCACACGAAAAAGAAAGGCGAGTACATTATTTTAATGTTAAAGGACAGCTTAGTTTGTTAGTGAAACGAAGAGTACGAAGATGTACCTTGAAACTAGGGTACAACAGACCTTCCTTGTTCATGGGTTTATGCATCACAATTTTGCATATTTCTGGAGGTATTTTGGCAACCCTTGTGCACTGCATTATAGGTATCTCGCTTATTTGTGGTCTTGCTTGCACAGGGTTGTGGAGTAATACACAAGAGGCCATATGTGTCTGCTTCTTACATTCAGAGACCAGATGTGGCCTCCAGGGCATCATTTCAATCATTTATTTTCCCAGAGCCAGCTAAATAAGCCTCTGGTAAGAGTATTTAATGTCTCCTTTCCTGAGGACATATATTCCCCAGAGAGAGACAGAAGAGGGCCAAATCTGACTTTGGAATACCTGATTAGAATTTTATTGGGTTCTCCTGCACTTGGATTGTCACTATCCCAGAAGTTCTTCGAACTCTCTTGCTTTGATTGCCTAACATTCTTTTTGTACTGCTGTGGAGATTTTTTAGAGGACCCAGAGTCAGAGGGCTCATTGGTCCTCATAACCTTATTCAGTTAGTCACCTCCCAACAGAGCCTCTAGTCCCACAATAGCTAGAAAAATTAGCGTCATCCTCACAGAGCCTTGCATGCAGGGGGAAGGCTATGTACAATGGGATGTTGTCCTGTGTCACTGAACCCTTGGTTCACCTCCACTGTGCTCATTCTCAGAACTGACATGAGGAGGTGAGTGAGGCAACTTTGCCCACTTCAGAGGACCTTGCTGCATAAATCTTCGGTGTAACCTCAATCCTCACAAGTGATGGATGATTTTTGTCTCATTTGTTTGCAAAATTGTATTTTCTGTTCTTTTAAGTGTTCGTTTTAATGTTCTATCCTGTATCATTTTCAGGATGCAAGTGAATCTGAAATAAAAGTACAAGTTTGTGTGTTCATGTTTGACCTGTTGTATTTAAATGGGAAACCATTTGTGAAAGAGCCTTTGATCAAAAGACGCAGCCTGCTTCGTGAAAACTTTCATGAAGTAGAAGGAGAATTTAAGTTTGCTACAAGTAATGATACCTCAACCATGGAAGAAGTACAAGTCTTCTTGGAAGAATCTGTGAAAGGTAACTTTTTCATTTCCATACAACTGCATTAGCAAAAAATATACCATTTGTATCTTCTGTTAGAAGGCTTTTGGTGTCCTGTACATCTACACTGTCAGCAAATTCGTGGCATTAAAGTTACGAGTTTGCCACCACATTATGATCATACCACTGTATATCTGTGCTGTTGACATACTTACAAATTTTTTCTTGCAGTCCATGTGTAAGAAGAACAGATGACAGGAAGTTTATATTTTCTGATTACAAAGTGACTTTTTAAAACCTTTGTGCCAGTTATTTTGTACCTGGTGTGGGTGTGGTAGAAGTTACAAAAGCTAGTTAAGCTACAGATCAGCACATTCACTTACATCTGATTAATTGTCCTGAAAACTGTCAGACTTAGGGAGAAAGTGTGTTGAGCTTCAAATGTTCATCATTCTCATTAAGTTTTTCACTCTGCTAAATAGTCTTAAAATTTGTGGAGTATATACACTGTTACCACAGTAGACTGAATGGCATGGTTAGAAGTATGAGTGTGATGTGGGGAGTGACTAATATGTCATTTCAAGGGTTTAAATTTGTTGTTTGCTATTTATACTGCTTACTGTAATGTCCATTGAAAATGCAATGGACAGTTGGTCATTTGTTATTATTTAAAGTTTAAATATGATATTGTTTCAAATGTTAGCACAAACCTGACTACAACAGCACATGCTGGTTAACAGTCTAAGCATATTCTGCCTGCTGGAAGTAATGTTTTATTACTTATGCAGATTCAATATCTTAGGAAAAATAATTTCTTTTGAAGCTCCAGCTGTTAGTCTCTTGGCTTTTTCCTTTTTGTAACTTTGTCTTATTCCCTTCTTTTCCTTGTATTTCTTTCCTAACCCTTTTAATTGTCTGCTCTATTGCCATTCTTGGCACCTTCCTTTCTCTGTCCCATACTAAATTGGTTTCAGTAAATACTGCTGGCCAGTTGGTGATTAATGTTATCTGTCAGGACACTGAGAGAAATCATGGGTTGTGGTGATTGCAATATATATGACCACACATTGGCTCCGTGGTTCACAAGTTACCCAAGTGCATACAGAGGTCCCGCACACATCACAATGGATTTTATGAATACTTTTGCTGTAATTTGTGGAATGGTAGGAAACTGTGAGGGCCTGATGGTGAAGACAATGGAAGAAGATGCAACTTACGAAATTGCCAAGAGATCACGAAACTGGCTGAAGCTGAAGAAGGATTACCTTGAAGGCATTGGAGATACACTGGATGTGGTGGTATTAGGCGGTTACTTGGGTCGGGGCAAGCGTACAGGGACATATGGAGGATTCTTATTGGCTTGTTATGATCGAGACAATGAAGAGTACCAAAGTCTATGCAAGGTGAGTGGGTAAAACATTTAACACTGTAATTAAAAAATACAGAGAAGTAAATATTGTCAGACTTAATGTTATTACACCATGGAACATAAATATAATTTACATATTATTTTTTGTAATTGGTTCTGGGGCTGTTTTTTTTTCTTTCTTTCTTTCTTTCTTTCTTTCTTTCCTTGTATTCCAGTAGTTTTGAGTGAAGAGTGGCATTAATTTTACTCAATTTGACACCATCCATTCCATTGTGTGTACAGAATTACTGAATAACATTGTGCATTTTATCTGGTACAACTCTTATTTATTATTATTTTCTCAAACACTACATGTTTCAGTCAACTTAAGTGTTAAGTTTTTGTATAAGTAAACACCTGATGGTGAACAGCTTGAATGAAATATGTAGTGCTTGGGAAAATAATAATAAATTAGAGTTGTCACACGAAATACATATTGTGTTTACATAATTAATTTTAATATTTGGCCTGAGGTTTTGTAGTTAATGTCTTTTCATGCATTTGCAACAGCTGTCTCTTGTGAGCTCTTTCTAATGCACCCAGCTGAGTTGTTGCCTCACATTTGCACATGAGGACAAACATACTCAGTTTCCAAAACACTGTGTTCTGTTTTAAATAGCACATGATGGGAAAAGTCAAAATATGCATTAATTCTGAAAAGTCTGTGTCTCAACTGTGCAAAAAATTGAACCCCCACATCACTGACAGCCATCATTACCCCTTTTACTCAATATCATAATATTAAATTTTACTTTCAGATTGGCACAGGATTTAGTGATGAAGATCTACAGAAACACACTACATTCTTCAAGCAACATGTGATACCACAGCCACGACCTTACTATCGATACGACAGCCAACATGAACCAGATCATTGGTTTGATGCAGTCCAGGTTTGGGAGATCAAATGTGCTGACTTGTCACTTTCACCTGTGCACCGTGCTGCTATAGGAATAGTAAGCATGATGTCTTCTTATACATGTGTGTGTGTGTGTGTATACACAAACACACACACACATCTGCACTAACAGTTGCTTCTCTCTCATTATATGCATTAGTAGTAATAATTGATAGTAGTTATGAATCAGAGCACAAAGTGCTGAGTCAGTATTGCAGTCTTCCCCTTTAACAAAAGAAGTTCGTAGCATACCTCTAGGTAGCAGCACCACTTGGTGAATATCCTTATTCCGTCAAGTTTTGTATCTTACTGTAAGTTCAGGTTATCTACAGAACTGTTCTTAAGTTCATAGCATCCACATTCACTAAAGTTGTGATTTTAAAGTTTCAATAAAGAACTACATTGTATAGCAGTGAATCATAATAATGTAAACATTATGCATGAGACCAAAAACATTGGTTTACCTATCTCAAACAGGATATTTTTTACAGAGGTAATTTTTCTTAGTGCTGAATATTGTCTGTAATCGTGCTCTTCATATACTTTTAGGTGGATCCAGTGAAAGGTATATCATTACGATTTCCCCGATTTCTCAGGATCCGTGATGATAAAACAGTTGAAGACGCTACCACAGCATCACAGGTCAGTGGATTGATTTTTTAATAAATATTGAACTACACCTTTCAATTATGTACATACACATTTTCCTGTGGTCATATATTAATGTGTGATAAACCTTGGTTCTGTTATTTCCTCCACAATTTGAGTCAGCAGTTTTTATAACCTTTAATTATATTTCAACATGAGACAGTGGACAAAATTCATAAAGTAGATGATTCCAAGCAAGAGACTTTCATAGGTTTTAATGACTGGGATTACCTAGGATTCTGTAATGATTTCTGTTTAGGGAAATACACTGGTAACTGGTAAACAGACAATGTAAATGGTATTATAGTAAGAATAGGTATCATTTTAATTATCAGTATGATGCACAGCCTATCTTGAACATAGACTGGTTGCTCTTATAATTAACAAAACTATCACTTTCTGGAAATCAAATGTTGTTCACCAAATAAGCCATTGGGACCCATTACTAACGAGTTGAACTCAGTCTGTACTAACACCTGGTTACTCTTGGGATATATACATTTAAGTGTATAGTAGTCCCCTATCTATTCCCAGATACTGCAAATACAAATTATGAATATTTTCATCATGAAATGTGTCACATCCACCTGTTACTTCCTGTCTGTTAGGTGTAGATATCTCTTCTGCACACTGTTCTAAATGTCCTTAGTCTATGAACCTTCCTTATGTGAGAGACCAAGTTTTGTACCCACTACTCACTGCAGTGAGCAGAGTCCATTTGTGAGGTGGGAGTGACACTGTTGTCACTTATGTTCCTGAAGTAATGTGTGGTAATACATCTTGAAAATGTATAAGTGTACAGGACATATTTTTTGTACATTATAAAATAACAGTGTGGTGGTGTGCAGAAATTCAGGTTTGATTTCGGGTTGATATTAGTAATTTAAAGATATGAGCTGGAAACACTTGAGCTTGACGTAAGAAAATTGGTATGCTGATAAACTGTGAACATACACGCTCGTTATGTATGTAATGTACAACTCTTCTGAATAAGTCAGCAACTTACCCCCAGGAAAGACTCGGTACCCATTGTATGGGAGGCTGGGTGGGCCTCAGAGCCGGTCTGGACAGGTGCAGAAAATCTTGCCCCACCAGGATTCGATCCCCAGACCGTCCAGCCTGTAGCGAGTTGCTATACCAACTGAGCTATCCCGGCTCCCAATACAGAATCTGTATTTAAATAAATTCTTCACACAAGTAAAATAATGATAATGATAATAGTAATAAATCCGTTGGACTCAAAGTGGCTTTATGAGTTATTGTTTAAATTCCTTCTTATAAAATAGGTACAATAATAGATTCCTTACACCCCTGTGGCAAGTATTTGTTATTCCAAATATAAATAATAGGTGATATGTGACATTTCCATGTTCATGATACAAGAGTTTTACCCTGAAGATAAGGTGGAACATTTCCCTGAAAGCTCAGTACCTATCTATGAAATTACATGGCATCACATCCCAGAAGACAGTAACTGTCACAGAATTAATTTGTGCTGTCTGAACATAATGTTATACATGCTACTTGGATCACTGCTACCATGATTTAATTGGCAGTTTATACCCTTTTTTCTTTTAATTTGTTTAAACATTAGACTCAGATACCAATGGCTCAGCTGTATGTTTTTATGTCTACATAACGCCATTAACCCCATATGCTTTCAAAAACTGACAGAAGTAATTCTTCTGTATATTGAAAATAATGTAGGACTGCAAGCAGGTCACTGTTCTCATCCTTTACAAAGTTAGTTACAAGATAGTAGCCTTTCTTGAATGCTCTATGTGTGGCTCTAGTGTTTTTATTCTTTTTCACTTATGGGCATTATATTCAGATCATTTAGATGATTGAACAGCACTGATCTACAACAATCCTTAGCATTAATTTCAGTCATATTGTGTGTTCAGGTGGCTGAACTGTATGGAAGCCAAGAGCAGATCAAAAACCAGAAGGGTGCCAGCAAAGTTACTGAAGAGGACTTCTATTAGGGGGACTGCACACCTTCTGATTTTGCTCTTCAGTATGTACAAGTTTCTGCATATTAAACAGTATAATTTTTAATAAAGAAATAGACACATATTTTTGGGATTTCCAACATCATGAAAATAGCTAATCTGATGTGATGGAAGGAAAAATTTGTGCATTTTCCTCCATATCTTCGTATCTCATGGATACCAATACACTGAGCCTCTGGGGAAATAGCTTTTCCAACTGAGTGGACTTATGCAAAATTACATAATTGAACTATTGTTCTTCTTATAAGACTTTGTATTAAATAACTCGCATGAAGCAGAGGCCTTCTGCAAAACCTGTTATTTCCACAGCTAATGAAGAAATTCCTTGGATTTTACAGAACATGAAGGTTCGTTACCTTGTTTTCATGAGCCCACCACTTGTCCCAGTACTGAATCAAATTAATTCAGTGACCAAAGAAACTGCTTCAGCAAAAGTAAATACTATTATCTTATCAGTATCAAACTAATTGCTAAAATAATTAGTGACATGAGTAAACACTGAAAGGACCTATGTGCAGAATCAAGATGACTCTGATGATACAAACAGTGTGATTTCAGTATGTGATATCACCATCAGATATTATAGTTGTGCTGTAATGGTTTCAAATGTGGAAAAGTTATTTGCAGCTTCAGTCAAAGCCACACTAAATAAAGGATGTGAATTCTGGAAAGTTGAAAATTAGGTGAAAGCAGCACTCCATTTTGTACAGAAACAATAAAATTTCCAGCAGAACAAAGAAAGTAAACCAAGAAGAAAGATGTATTGCATTATTTAGCTAAAATATGATGGTGAAGAGTTTTAGCTCTATTCTGCTGAGAGATGGATGATAGCCTTTGTCGATAAAGGCTGCAGTAACATTTTCCTAGCAGGTGGATTGCAGACGGAGTATGTGGTTGAACTGGAAGACAGAATAGCCAGAGCTTTCTGAACAAACATGCTGTAAGCACTGGCAACAGTTACTGCATTTACTTGTCTATTAAGAAGGTGTGTTTAAAATATAGGAGTGAATGTGGAGATTTGAATTCAGTGACATGCATCTTACTCAATACTCTGATGTTGGCAATTTGTTACAAAAATATAAACTGATTTTCAAGCATTTGATTGGAATTTATTCATAATTCACCCTGTGCAATGTAAGAATGTATTTTAACCTGTGAAATCTTATGACTGTTTGGAAAGGAAACTGCCCAAATGGCACCTTGACATCATATCTTCCACTATAAAGAAACTGATAATTCCAACATATTGCATCTTCATTTATTCATAAAATATTCGGACTTTGTCATTACAACCTAATACTGGAATATTTTACCCGTAATTCATATTGCCATGCTACTAATATGACTGTTACCAAAGGCTGTATTTTATTATGTGTCTGGGTTCAATGAGGTGTTGACATACAATTGCCATAATAGTGGAGCAGAAGCAGCTGATTATTCACTGCAGTTTCCCAGTACACTGTGACTCACATCTGTTGAAAGTAGTCATGACCACCAATCTTTGGATTCTCTGCAGGCCTAATGTCTTGAGAAAAAATGGATGTTATAATTCATACTAGTTTCCAAATTTGTTCCTCATCTCAAATGTAACATTTTACACGTCTTTATTCAGTGACACTTCTTCCACATATTATCTTTGTTGTCCAAAGCTGTATGCGTACATTGAAATATTAATGTTATGTAAGTATATTATGTAAAATCCTTGCCATCTTCAACAGTTATAGTGTTATATGTTTAAGACCATGTGAGATCAGGGTTGCCAATACATCATTGTAGATAACATGACCAACTGAGGAATACATAACCCCTTGTTATGTTTTGAGGTATGATATGAGAAGAAGAAGAAGAAGAAGAAATAATCCTTGGACATCTTATTATAGTAACAAACTTAGGATTTGAGATTCCATTCTACTGACAAGCAAGTTAAAATAACAAAAAAAATAGATTCTAATCCATGGACATTAGGATGAGTTGTAAGTTTAATAACAATATATGTTTCATATTTCATTTTGTAGACAGAAACTGGATTTATGGCAAATACTCATAGCACCAAGGTTTTTTAGTTGATAATATGGTGGTGTTTCAGTTTTTTTAGTTGAGGCTTTTTAGCTTCATTTTATTGATAAGCTTATGAAGGTTACATTCACAGACTATTTTTATGATTGTGAAGCAGCTGCAGGTCACTAATATGCCAAGCACAAGTTGCTAAAATTACAGAGTAATAAAAGAAATGTGTAAATTAAAGTATCTGTTGTCTTGAATGGCACAATTGCCATCATGGGCAACATGATGAACTAATATTAAAATCCTTACATTACTAACAAATACACATTTCTACTTTTATGTACTTTCCTTGTAGTTAGCTCCTACATGTTTTGGCTTAATGGCCATTGTGCAGGAGCTAACTAGGAGTGAAATACATAATAGTATAAATGTGCAATTTTTTTTGTACTGCAAGGGTTTGTAAATCACTTACAATGCATGGAATGAACGATATGAAATTGCTGAACTAAATGTGGAGATAAAGTATTGAATTTTTCTCTTCCTCCATTTTCTGTTACTAGCCATCTGCACAACCAGATTATTATTTAACTATGTGTTTGTTTTATTATATAACTCTACTTAGATTAAAAAGTAAAGGTATCCCTCTGTATACCATGAAGGCATACAGGGGGAGTGGAGCTATATCTCCACTCATTCTTAACCTGAGCACTAGATGTAGGTGAATGGTTGACCTCACACCTCAACTGCTTTACCCCTGTTGGAAGAAACCCCTGTACACATTGAAAGGGAGACTGGGTGGGCCCCAGAACCTGTCTGTATGTTTTGGAGAGTATGAAATACAGTGTTGAGCACTGTGTAGCCTCCAGAGACATGACATTTATACCAAATTTTTTTACAATCAGCTGTTCCAAAGGTCAAAATGGGTGAGAATGGTAGCCTGGTGACTGCACAAACCCCGTTTTCTTTCTTTTATGAAGGAAGGCTGGCTAAAAATAGTAATGCACATGATTAATTTTGTCTCATTCAGTAGATTAATAAAGTACAGGTTGTTCCAAGCATAGGGAAAACTAATTTCACTTCATAGGTATAAAGCCACATTAATTAATGACTATCCATTGATATCTTTGCGAATTTATGGACAATTCATTCTCATTTATTCTTAAATTAATAACTGCTGGCTACATGATCTGTGTTAGGCAGCTGATTGCACTGTCATTAATACTAGAACTAACAAACTGGGATGAGAGCTGCATTGCTGCTTTGGTGTACATACTGCCTTTTGAAGTAACATACCATTAACTTTGGCGACTTCCAGTTTGATTAAATCAGCTCATGTCAGAACGGTTTAATTTAGGGAAGCAAGACATTAACCCTCATAATATCAGAAGAAATGTGAAGGTACGATGCCGTACGGGGTCTGTGTCAAATATGAGTTCCCAGTAGTCTTCAGGCATTCAAGGTTGAACTGTATAAATTAATTTCAACATATCACTTCGGAGGATTGGAGGTTCTCGCAGTTGAGTATAAAGATTACATATGGGGCTTGGCTCCGTGTAGTTTGATACATACTCATGTTTCTCAAATCTGCCACCGCCACCTTCAGGTTACCAGTACTTTCGACATTCCTTTGCAACGCTGGTACCTTCCTTTCAAATTATATGGCATCACATCGCAGTAGGCAATAATCAACACAAAATGTTAATCTCAATCATCCAATCAGAATGAATATAGTTAGGACGTGAAATATCATTTTGTTTTAGGGACCCCACAAATGTCCCTACGACACTCATTCAGTTTAATATTCAAAATAGGAATGGGCTGGGCATGTGGCGCGTATGGTTGAGGAGAGGGGGGTGTATTTGTATTTATTGAGCGTTCGTCAAATCCATACAAGGCACATACCTAAAGGATATTGAACTTGTCATCTACAGTACAGTTTTGGCAAGAGTTGAATACAATAGAATAAAAATAGTGATTACAGT
>Ga0123357_10002346_pt1 | contig 21048 bp, 20 predicted proteins | sample TergutEmb28metaG_FD_89873 | JGI IMG/M metagenome (GOLD analysis project Ga0123357, IMG submission 89873) | Embiratermes neotenicus P4 segment gut microbial communities from Petit-Saut dam, French Guiana - Emb289 P4 | ecosystem: Host-associated > Arthropoda: Insects > Digestive system > Gut ... | reverse complement strand
TTCTAACTGCATCAAGCCCCTTTCTCCCTGTTTTCTGGGGACATACAAGCGATCTACATCCGCTTTTGGGTGATGCTGTCCATGAATGGTTAGTATTATTATTATTATTATTATTATTATTATTATTAGGGATTGCCTCAGGCTACGTACAGTGTTGCTGAGCACCCAGAATTCGAAATTTTAACCAAGTACGCCTACCTGCTGGGGCTTGCATCAGGGAATACTGAAATCAGTACATAAAGCCGGAGACATTGTAAACTGATATGATCAGGAGTATTCAGTCTCTAAAACAGTCGGCCTTCATCACTGAGGAATTTTCTCACAATGGAAAAGGTGTTTCATGTAACCATTTTCTGGATCTGGGACCGTAGCAGTGGTGGTAAACTGAGGGTGGTGACGCTCTGGTTACACATGTTAGGGGTGACCCCTAGAGCACACACGATCAATGGCATAACAATAATCTTGTTCAGTTGCCACTGTTGCTGGATTCAAAAGCCAATTCTTGATATTTGTGTTGCTTTTCTGTAATCGTGGCGTGTAGACTGTGGGTTAATGGAATTGTTATTCCAATGAATGCAGGTTCCTTATTTGTTTCATCAGTCAGTGTTATTACGTCTGGCCGGTTGAAATGAACAGATTATTCCAGCAGAGTTTGTAATTGTCGTTTTCTGGGGCGACATGCGGCTCACATTTATAATATGGAGAATATGGCTCTTCAAGAAGGTGAAATTGATTCGCCAATTCCTGATGGAAAACCCTGGCGACATGGTTGTCAGTGACTGTAAGTATATTAAGCTAGTTTTGGACACGAGACAATCACAAACTTAATGTTTTTGTACCGTACATTGTGATACAATTATGTAATGTTAACCACCAAATGCACCACTAAAATTAATGTTTCACTTCAATTATTTTTGTCTTCTACATGTTTCGAACATATTATGTTCATCGTCAGGAAGACTATATTGTACATGCAGCATTACATGGTATGTTATTCATGCATTTAAGCAAGCAGTCTGCCATGTTGAAGGATGTGCTCTCATCTTTCCTTTATTCGGAGTATATGCAATTACACGTTTAGAGATAAATTTGTATCATTTAAGGCGGCCAACATATTTGGGCCAAGGGCACTCCAAAAATTATCTCGGATGTAAATGTTCCGAAAATTATACAAACATGTGTATATACACATACACACATTACCACTGCATTACACAATAGATGATCACAGAAATTGTTTTCTTACCTGATCGACTGCATGTCTAAATTATTTGAGTCTTTAAATTTCCGTGTAACAGAATATGCTGGATAATTTTCATTTTCAAAGTCTCTGGTTCTAGTCGCCAGTATAAAATGGGAATCTGAGCGAATTTTACTTGAGACAAAACGGCAGTTCTTTTACTTCATATGGTCGCGAGATGATGATAAATTCCTTTAATATCTTACCTGTTCCGCTGCTGAATTACAGTAGTAGACAGCACTTAATGCTTCGATGTGTAAGAAATATTAAATTACTTCTTACGTGTGCATAAAGCACAGGGCATTACTTTAAATCTGTTAGTACTTTCTACGCACACTTATCTTGTTAAAACGGTGTCGTGAAATAGCTGTTCATAATAACAAGAGAAGGAGAAAATCACAGAAACGTGCTATGCTCCCCAAACATTATACTACAAACACATACACTAGTCTACATTACTAGTAATATGTGCTGTATGGAGATCCTTTCATGTAACAGTATATGACATGTTCCCACTTTCGTAATGGTTGGTATGTTAAAACACAATTACAATAGCATCGCCAGGGAGATCTCATGAATCACATGGGGATTTTCTTCCCGCAAAGTTGGCTAGTAAAGTTAAGACGTAAGAAAGCTGTTGTTGACAATATGCACGCCAACTTGTCACCTACGAGTTCCCTGAGAATTGCGTAATTTTCTCTGAATGACGTACACGAATGTTACGAGTGTTAGACGAAATCCTACATACCAGGCTTCAAGAAAAAGAAGTATACACGCCTGTACGAATAAATGGCACACGCATACCACACTTCTCACACCACAGGCACGTTCGACCAGTGAACAGATAGAAGGATACACGAATGTAATGGAAATCAGGTCAAGACTACAAAGTATTATACAAACACCAAACCGATTCAGATGCAAGTCCGATATATCGACGAGCAAAATCGAAAAATTCCTGGGAAACCGAAAACAATATCCGCTCTTCAAGTCTACTGTAGTCGTATACAATGAATCAATAATCACACAATTTTCTGATCCGGTGCTTTACACATATAGACCCATAATATCAACGATTACTAACGCGCTATCTTTATTACATATCGCATCGAAGTTTCCTACCAAAGTCATGTTTGCTGCTGTAGATTTAAGAATATGTTACATAAGGAATCTCTCTGTACGACCGTTTAAGAATTTTTCCCAACCAGGTTCAGCAAAATATAGAGGGTTCCGTCAGAAATCGTGGAATAAAAATTTTGAAATACGACGAAATATTCCAAACGTCCGTCGAAATATCGCGGGAAATTTCGTCTGACAGTTTGTCAGACTGGGGTAGTTTCCGTGCACTACCAACTCTGCCTCTTTGTTTTCTGGCCTGTAAAAATGTTCAAAATAAAAGGCTCCTCAGGGTGTAAAAAACTGTTTTGGGGGTTCCTCCATGGAAGAAAGGTTGGGAAACACTCAGCTAGGCAATATACAAAATTCTACATAGGAATACGCAGCTTTATTGCTAAGAAAGGGGAAGCTGAACAGATTTCGGGCAGCCGCTATCCCTTTATTTTATACTGTACATTCAAAACAGCTCGCTGCTGTTGTAATGTCTATACAAGTAAGAACTACCGTCAATGATTGTGGGCCGGGTAGCTAAGTCGGTATAGCGACTGATGACTACGGGCTGGACGGTCCAGGATCGAATCCCGGTGGGGACGAGATTTTCCGCCCGTCCAGACCGGCCCTGGGGCCCACCCAGCCTCCTGTAAAATGGGTACCGGGTCTTTCCCGGGGGTAAAGTACGGCCGGGGCGTGCTGCTAACCACTCACCCCCTTCTAGACCCTCTGGGCCACACCGGGCCTGTAACGGGATCAATTTACCTTTCACCATTAATGATTAATACGATACTACGTAGTGCATAACCGTGAAAACACATTCCTGACAATGGCAGAAAATTTGCTTCCATTACAGTGTAACTACGGTTTCTTTGACAAAATGACCGGTGGGATATAAGAATGAAAATGCTGAGAACCAAATGACAACGGGAGCTGTGGCAGCTTTTGTGTACACTGATTAGGTTACGGCCCAAAAGACAGGAGTTGGGTTCCCTGCAGGCTGAAAGGTTTAACTCAATAAAACTCACTCCACACTGACTCTGGAACCCACCTAGCCTCCTATCTAAGGTCATGAAACTGATCGCTGATTTTCATTCGCTTTCGAGGATAACAAGGCAGGCAATTTACCTACAATGCAACAATGAGGCACGTTAGTGCAACCATTCTTACAATGGAAAAGCCGTAAGTCTTGCATATTCTGAGTTGTGTTTATAGCCTTAGCCTTACATATCCAGCAAGCAATGCGCATGCGCCATACTGTCATCTGTGGCCTGTCCCGATCTACACTATTTTGCCACATTACTTTAAAAAAGGCATGATTTAAAAAAAATGTTATGGAACAAAATTGTGTTTCGATTTTCTCTACATTTTATCTAAAAGATTTCCCATTTTAAGAACTGAGCGAGATACGATCAAAAATGTATATTGAAATTCATGTACCCGTTATTGTCAGACGTTAATGAAACTTGAATTTTCGGGGCGGATTTTCGGGAAAAAATACTCAAATATCAATTTTCATGAAAATACGTCCAGTGGGGCCGAGTAGTTCCATGCGCTCGGACCGACAGACGGACAGACACGACGAAGCTTTTTTGCAATTTTGCGACAGCGACTACAGATGCGTGGCGCTATACTTCACTTGCACCTTGCGTCCTCACAGCGTAGTGCTTCGTGAAGGATACGGGAAAGTTTGCCTTTACCTTAAGCAGCTGGCAACAAACCCCAGTGACGGAGTGGTCCAAAACTGTGTGATCTGATATTCTTGCAGTGTTCGGGTATGGTGTTAATAAGAAGTTGTTACACGTGACAGTAAAATTATGAATAATCAGGTCACAACCATGGAACTAAGACCAGTGCCTTTATAAAAGTATCTCCCAACGGTAAGAGATGTTTAAACCACAAAATGAAAATATGAACATAAAAATACATCGTCGACGGACTATAAAACGGCTGTGAAACAAGCAGCGCTACGACTACAAACACGGTGTTTTCGTCTGCATATTTAGGAACTCAATGAAAACTTGCCTCGCAGTACTGTCTGAAACACAACTCTGGCTACTTGGAATGTGCCCAACTAAAAATGTAGGACCGTACACCGAACACACATGGATGGTCTTCGTAGTTTTCGTCACTTCGCCCAGAAATATACGAACACAGTGCCTTAAATTAGGTCACTACCATTCCAAAGTTTCTTCCAATTCATTTATCACTTTATCATTCGACGTTACAAATTCTGTGTTATTCACAGGGCGGTTACATAAGCTACAGATGTAGCAAAATGTGATCCTATTTCGAAACAAACCGTACCTAACAGAAACATTAACATGACTGAGAGATTCTAGAACGTGTGCGACACCTGTCTTTTCTTTTTCATTATACGATTAAAACGCTCTAGATGAAAATACCTGCAAGTAAGGATTGTATAAATTTCAGAGTATTGCTCTCAGATATGAAAAGCGGATGGATATCAAAACTATATAAACTCCTTACGTGGCCAAGTGACTGACCGGATAATGCTTTGTTTCCTGTTGTGAAAAACAGTTTGTACTCTTGTTACGTTACCAGGAATTACAGGCTTGTACAAATAGCAAGCTTCGTAAATGTACAAATTCTGAACGTCTTGAATATACAATTAAGAAGTTCCATGAACTTTCTCCCTGGGTTCGTATGGAAAAGACAGCTTGAAAAATAACGTTAGGCCTGTTAAAAACGAACGTCTATTATACTAAATGCAAACCCAGATACGATTACGTAAACTGTACGGGATTCAGGCTTTTATATGTTTATGAACATTCGTATCGCGTCCCTCTGGACAGCATTGCAGGGAATCTGACTCTGCTCCATACTCGCCACAATTAAGACCCACCACAGGAACGAAACAGAAACAATGGATCCTAAATTTTCGGGACTATGGCAAGGTCACTGTTTCTCCAAATACTGGTCAGAACTAATGTGAAGAAAAATACATAACGCACAATGTGTGCAATTTAGTAGTACCACGTACGAACAGATTTAGCGGCAACGATTTGGACTTGTCCTGGACAGGCACTCCGTATTAATCTTGGCCTAATGACAACCCCGGTTCAAACATTTCACGTTACATTGTCTCTGCTGGTAAATTCAAGACTGGTATCTTGCAATAAAAAGACTTCCCAAACAAAACCTCGGCTCAAGAAGCGTGAGATTATTTCCAGGTCATTCAACGATGTGAACTTCCGCAAAGGAAACAGCATCGTCATGTAAGCCACGATTCAAATACGAAGAGTATGATGCATTTTGAACACATTTCGTCCCGTTCAAATCTTAAATACCGAACATATAATTACATTTCATTACCACCAACAAAACTGGTTTTCCCAGTACAAATTCCCCACAAAAATAATGCGTGTACTGCATACAGCTGAAACGCAAGGCCAGAAACTGTCTACTCGTTATGCATTCGAACAGCTGGAATATTATATATAAACATAAACGCACGAGTGCGCGCGCATATATTGGCATCACGCATTAGGGCTAGCCATTTGAAAGCTAAGACTCATCTACACATATTTAAAATCTGTTCATACCTCAAAGAAAACACTGCATCCACTACACAGACTATCCGATTATTGGCGTTACCGAAATAATTGTTGTTAATCTCGAAATAATACAGAAGTAGTAATTACAATTTGTTGACAGAACGCAGTCTTTCCGAAACTTACGTGTGGTGGTGATCATAATACATGGTAACTGGGCTTTAACGGGTGAAATAAACTATTACTCAAACTGATATTATCCAGTAACCGGTTTTCAAAACGTCTAGGGCTACAGTGCACACGTATTTAAACATCCAGACAGGGTTTCCCCGACAGCTGTAAGTTAATTACGTTTGAAGCATTTTAATCCTAGTGTCAGAAGAGGTTACGAGCTTCTTCCATTGAAGTCTGAGAAAAGCAACAGGTTGGTGCTGCTGGCATCCGGCCCCAGAATTGAACACACGGAAGGCAAACCTCTTTGCCGCGGTGCTACGTACTCTCAAAATGGAACTACGTGTCACTATGCTGACTACTGGTACCTGATGGCAGGGATATTTAGACCGGTAAGAGGTATAAAAATCAGATTATGTTGAATACCGACATGGACAGGGACAAACGTGAAATATCTTTTCTCCGCAGCAATCTTCCTGCCGAAACACGTCTAACAGAATCACGAGTGGGCTTAAAGACCTTAACAAATATTCTGACCAACAACACATGGAGATATATTTTAATTTACTTAAATTCTACTGAGTTTTAAAGCAGTCTTAACCATAAACTTTCTTGAAACGATGCTACAATGTGAATAATGCGTGAATCCACCCTCCATAACATAATATTTGTGAAAAAAGACAAAAAATTGAAAAAGCGGGACCCCCCCCCCCCCCCCCAGCAGCTACTGTTACGTCATTTAAGTTACGATTTGATGATGTCAATAACTGCAGTAAGCGAAAATCCGTTTGTCGATCCGGGAGAGACCTCTGTGATGAGCACGAGCACCTGAACCATCATTTCCCCTACGTGAATCATTACGATACCCACATAGGACACTTGCACGCGTGCCTTTTTGTGTAAAAATTGCAATTCCCGAACCTTCGAAGTTTAACCAAGGGGTGCACAGGTATTTTAAAAAATCTAGCAGCCACCTGAAAATTTAAGGCAGCAGTGTAACATGAAACAAGTTCAATACCAAGAACCCACATGTATTAGGCGACACAGCAGAAAACTCAATCGTCCGACAACATGGCGCCCGGGATTTCTGCGCCCCGATTTAACCGGTGTTAAACAGATAGCCAATGCCCAGTTTACCAACATCGCAAAGAACAGAATATTATATAATCATTAAACATTTCATTTCCATGGCCGATTTCATCCTCCTGCATTGACACGTTCACATGAAGTTCATGAGTTGTCACTCCTTGGATCAATGTTATCATGGGGAAAGAAATTTGTATATTCTCAATGGACAGCGGGATAAAGACGACAAGAATTTGAAGCTGCTCCCTGCAAAGTAGTGAGGCATGAATACTATAAGAACCTGATAGCAATACAAGATAAATATCCAACAACGGCTATAACTAAAGGTTTAAAAAAGTTGTCGCACTGTGTTTCGTCTGGCGAGGATCTAAAGAGCACATATTGTATTCGTAACGGCAGTACTCATACACGCAGTTGTCGAAGTACTTAAAACATTCAGGGCTACCAGTAACACATGTTGCAAACAAATGTGTCTAATTCGTTTTCTCTTCATGAGAACACGATAGTTTAAATTCAAACGTAATACAATTCGCATTTCGGCCTACACACGTTAAATGCTCTACCTACCGGAAAACGTATTAGACAATACAGTTACCGGGACCCAGTCAGCGGATCCCGGATTCCTTAATCAAGAAACAATGAAAATCCCCAAAATTACAAGGGGAATGTCAACGTCAGTCAACCCAATCTTATGTATTTAAAAAAATGTTAAAGACGAAATGCATGGGGAGGTTGTGTTGATTCTTTCACTGCACATTTCACTTCCCAGACTACTCTACTGGCTTAAATTAAAATTAATACAGAATGTCTACAATAAAGCTGCGGGGCGAATTTAAGTTTTACACTTACAATATTTAACTGAAGTGACTGTCAAAACACGTATATGTAGGCCCAAGTGGAGGGAGTTAACAAAGTGTATAAGGTTGATACACTGGTATCTATGAGCGAACCACATTTTTAACCAAACATTTCCCAATCTCAACTGTCCTTAATCCTTGAATTACCATGCAAGATGCACCGGGTTTTGCACTATACGATGGGACGGATTAAATAAAATGTTTATACTTCCGAACTTTAAAGAAACTTTCTCCATCTAATGACTACACATGAAATCAAAATGGGTACGCCGTTTCAAGTACAATCAAGGATACCGTTGTTACACAGAAGCTCCTTTGCAAAATATCGTCCAGGAATTATGATTCGGTATCAAATGAGTAAACTTGGATGGGAGAGGCAGGAGGAAGGAATCAGAATGTTGAAAGCAAATGGAAGTCAAGTTCAAATAGGACAAGCTGGAAACAGGCATAAATTTGCCAAAGTAACCAGACGAACACTGCATTAGAAAGAAAGTCGTGTTTTTCTCCATCCTTTTGGCTTCATTACGCTATATACGAAAGAGAAAAACTCGTTCACTATGAACCTAAATGAATTGCCCTCTCGTAATCATCCGATGAAATGACAAATGGAATCACTGCGTTCAAAACAAAGGGATCCGCGCTTTCCAAACTAGACGTGATTTTACATAAACTGTCACGGGCGGCGTCCGTGCTTCAGTGAATGTCTGAAGCTACATGTAAACTCTTCAGCCTCGTTCTCAAAAGAGACTGATCGTGGTTAGTAGGACGAAGTTTCCATCTAAATCCTCACCCTAATCACTTTATAATCAGCTTGCACTAATTTCCTTCAATCCTTAAGACGGAGGCAACATGCTCCTCCAAAACGTTAGTGTTACCTACAGAACAACACGGTGTCAATTAACAATGAAGATTACAATCTAAACAATATGTGCCGTGAAAGCCTCAGAACCTACATTAATAAGACTCTTATTTCATTCACATGGGCCCCACAACTGCGGTTCCTCGAGCCGACCTTGCGGAATGCCAACAACATTCCAAGAGCAGAAGGTCTACTGAACAACTGAGTCCTATTAAGCAACAAAACGTGGAACAATGTGCTGAACCTTGACAAATGTTTTGTCGATTGATGACTCCACAGTAAATGGAACGCATACACTGTGAGGGGTGCAGTGCAGGGTTTCGATAATGTGGCGTTCCTCGCTTGCCTGACAGCCTACTTTTCTCTTGGTTATAGTACAGCCACCACCGCATCAATCAATACCAGCAGCCGAGCGCCCTTTCCTCTCCGTCAACGCTAGACCAATACCGCCAGGCACAGCTCTTGGCTCTCTTTCACAATCCAAGGTTGACCTATTCCTACTTGCATTCTCCACTCTTCCACTACATTCACGATCGTCGCATGCAACTCCAAGCTCCCTCTCTACCATCCACAGTACGGTACACATTTTGGTTTCAAGATGAAATACGGAAAAACTGCACACCAGATGCGGCAGGACGAAGTCTAATTACAATTTATGACGCACAGCACACTTCTAGGAAAGGACCATGCGTTGAGTTCCACCATTACAGACTTCTCGCACCTACAAGTTGTAAAACAGCATCTACCACATTTCTCTTCAACGCCCAGTATATAACTTTCGACTTCACAAACAAACCAGCAAGCAAACAAGCACAAATACCTATATAAAAACTGCATAACAATACCGAATTTCACATGACAAGCTACATGTGTTCAAACCATTATTTCTCAAAGAAGAGCAAGCAAATGTTCTTCATGCTCTTACTTCACTTTCGACGTTTTAAATGTCTGACAGTGCTGCCGATTAAATGTGCCTCCTATTCCTTCCTCACAGGTAGGTCAGGTCCTGAGGAATTAAAACTAAAAAAATAAACGTCTCACATGATACGACAGGCTTAATGAAAATGAGTTACGTGTTCACATAATTTACTGCGATGGACGCACACATAGACACCATAAATGCTGACTAAAATAAGGACAGCAAGATGGTCATTTGCTATCACTGTAACAGGCCTGGACAGGCCCTGGGCGTTCCAGGAGTTTGAAGCTCCCATATTTCGAGACAATCAGCACATTAAGGTAGTAAGGTTGCTAGCCCTACGCACCGGTCGCCTTTACCCATCAGAAAATATTTCTGATACTCATTTCTGTTAGAGGCTGAGTCGACACTGGGGCCACAGTGCGGCCGGAAGGATTGTCAATGAAAAATTCCAATGACACCATCGGGAATCGATCCCAAGACCTTCTGGCAAAAGCAGTATTGCACTTATATTAATAATGGCACTGTATCTTACAAAGTCTCATTTAAAAAAGTTTCTCCAGGAAGAAATGCCAGTGAACCCATCAAAAAATCAGCAATCAACAAAGGAAGAACTTGAAGAACTATCCATATTCTTACAAGTCTACGGAATGAACCTGATAACGCCCACTTTCTTTTGTGTTTTTAGTCTGTATTAACCACTGAAAACTTACATGACCGTGGGACCTTTGCAGCACAAGGCCATTTGATCAGTCACAGCGCGAATCATCCCCGGCAGTATTACTGCAGCGCGCACAGCGATGACGCATCTGAAGTGCCGCCACACGGTACAGGCCGCGTGCTCCTGGGGCTTGTCTGAATGGCCCCAGAAAATCTAGCCTCACCAAGGTTCGAAACCCGAAATGTCCACACCGTATCCAGCCGCTTTACCGACTACGTTATCCCGGCCGTCAAATACTGGCAGTAACAGATGTAAACTGTTCGTCAATCGCGTATAAAAGTACAGTACAATACCGGCGTGTTGTTATTCCTGGATATGCAGAGCAGTGTAATACACAGAAGTTTTTTTATTGTGGAAACCTACATATGGAAACTGTACTACAAAAAGCACAGTAGTATATTTAAAAGCCGGTTCCTTGCTCATTCATTTTGCTTCAACAACAGGCAATATATGAACTCATGAACAAAATTTCGAACAACCGGTTGCTTGTTAAGAAAGGCGCGAGAGAGATTACCAAGTGTTGTCAGACGCATGTCAACTAAAATCTTTAAGACGCATCAGTCTGTCAAATTAATCTGTATATGCAGCAACAAAACTGAAAGTTGTGAATAGACATGTGCAAAAATTCAAAATGTTGTTGGGACAGTATGGTTCTGTAACTGGTTTTATGGAACAGTGTAGTGATGAAGTCGGTACACTGCCAGCTTATTTTACAAATGATATTACTTAAGTGGTCAGGCAGACTCAAAATAAGCACTGCAAGTCGGCAAATACTATATAAGACCAACTCAGAAATCACCATACTCGCAGTAATAATCTCGAGACAATAACTATAACGTTTTTAATAATTAGTTCATCTGGTGTCAAGGAACTCTGCAAGCTGAATTAGTTCATGTCCATCACCTGCTCTAGCATGCGCTAATTCGTATTAACGGAAATTATATCTGAGTGTTAATGTACATAATTCTCCAAGCAAATTTCGCTCGATAACCTATATAAATTAATACTCGGAATTACCAGTGTATTACAGACCTGACCGAGTCTTACATTACAAATTCGGAAAATGGATGTTCCTATCCACGGGTGAAAGGATGGGCAGGTAAGACTATTCTCCCTCGGTGCATTCAGTGACAGAAGAGCTCATTCTTTCGGACCCAAGTGAGGGGGTGCTTCCCCCTTTCACCTAGACTGGTGCAAATCCTGCTCCCGAAACGTATTCTCTCAATACACATGTCCATAACTTACATAAAAATCAATAATGAAACACTCTGTGATCTAAGAATGTCCAATTACAAAGAGAATGCGGTATATCTGTGTACGATCTAACAACTATATGCACCTCGCTCGCACTAGGGTGAAAACAGAAGCTACGTTTAATACTTCTATCTCCACACCAGGGGTCCACAAATTTTTCGAATATCTAGGAACCACCTCCAACTTCTAGGCATCCAGCGTAGACAAATCAATCGACTGAGCGACCAAGCGCTGGGGATTTGTGCAACCCTGCTCTAGACGCTATGCAAGCTTTCTGAATAACTATAATATGATTCCCCGTGTTATAATAGTGAACAGTTGAAAACATTGGTGGCGTAAAAGGACGGGCAAGATTATGTCAAGTCTCACAGTGGATACATTCAAATACAACTCGTTTAACAAGTCACCAAATATACAGCTAACTGTAGAAATCCAACCAACCAAAAAAGCTGGACCAAGGGCGGAGACATGCGCGAAGCGCAAGTTGGTCGGTTTAGCCGTTCTTGCGTCTGAACGCATCGCTGCGCTACGGCACGAAGTCTTATAACGGGGATTGTGCTTACGCTAACGGTTTTGGCTGAGGACCTTGGCGTGATTATAACGACTTCGGCTACTAATGGCACGATGTCCTTTTATGAGATCTGGTCAGACCTCGGCCGGAAGTACTGCCTTCAAATTTGTCCAACTAGAGGGTTCCCTGCACCACCTCTCAGCCAAAACCTCCGTTACTGCTGTTATGGCAATCGGAAAGAGAACCCCTAAATCCTCGTGAGTATAACAAAGAATTTTTGTGTATTACATATACAGTCGAACACAACTACATTTCACCTAGTAGTACAGTAGGAACACAACTACATGTTTCGGTCCTATACGTGGGCCATCTTCAGGTTGTGATTTAACTTACAGAGCAGCTATACAAGATGTGTGGGGTGTTCTTTGAGGGTACTGGGGGTTGGGTGAGGGGAACGAGATCTCTGTAAGTTAAATCACAACCTGAAGTTGGTCCACATATAGGGCCGAAACATGTAGTTGTATTCCTACTGTACTACTAGGTGAAATATAGCTGTGTTCGACTGTATGTGTAATACACAAAAATTCTTTGTTATTGAACCAACGCAACGGGGATGACGCACCTCAAAACCTCGTTGAGTATGCCTGTTACTAACGTACCAACGTGAGTGAGTCGCAATGAAAACACTTCAACGGCTGAACACCTACAGCTTTCTGACCTGGATGTGCGCAACGGCCCTGCAGATTCGACACCGGTACTCCATCTGGAGATCCGCTGCCCACACCCACGTCAAGAACCTGCAGGTTAGTATAAACAGCATTCGCTGCATTTTTTTTTCAGCTTGACGCGAGGGAGGAACACTATATCTAGGCGGGTACGCGAAGGTTATGATACCTAAATCGTCAGAAACTTTAAATATTCACGTACAATGCGTCCTCTACGCAAACTGAAATAAAGCTAAAAATACGTAACAGAAAACGCTCTACTGCAAATTACACCTCAGTGGTCACTATGCAGAAGCTACTTGGAAAGCGGCTACTCTAGAAACTCACTGCCGTTTATGATATCCAAAAGTGTATTACATTGTTCACAGCAGATCGTCTCTGGTTCCTGTCCTGAATATAAGGCACGTCATCCCGTCCGAGTTCTTGAAGATCAGCTTCAATATTATCCTCCCACCCAAGCCTTGGTCTTGAAATTGTATTTTGCTTCAAGTTCTTCAACCGAGATTTGCGTCCATTTAATATCACTTTTGTGCATGATACAGGGCCTGCCCATCCCCTCCTTTATTCGATAATCCTAATATCTGAGGAAGACTACAAATCATAAAGTTCATGCTCTTTACTCCGGCCACCTGATACGTAGGCCTACTCTTCGACTACAATACTTCCTTACGGTCTATTCTCAAACGTCTTCAATCTATGTTCTTCACTTATGTACAGACCAACATCAAACAAAATAATACATTTTTGTACTTCAACATTTACGTTTCTAGCGACCGTGCCACCTCTCAAGCAGTTAATCGCCGGCCTCTCATCGCGGGAGCTCAGGTTCAATATCTGACCAGTCAAGGGTTATTTGTGGTGGTCAAAGTGGCACTGGGTAGGTCTTTTTCCGGGTGGTTCCATTTTCCCCTGTCAGTATGATCTGACCAATGCTCCACATACATGCATTCACCAATAGCCAAAGCTGAATAACTTATGGAACTGACAGCATCTTTCAATAAATACATATGAGAGCGTGTCTTTAGATAGCGGGCAGGAAGATACGATCTGAACTGTATGATAGTAAGTATTCCCCACATTTAATCGTCCCTCGTGTTTTCGTACACGCAATTCTGATGCACCCCGTTCTCAAATATTCGGTTTATCACATTTTTTACAGGTAAGCTAAGCCAAAATCGTCTTCAGTTTCCAAAATAATAGCCATATAAATTTATTAATTCTACCTCTACATTACGCTCTTGGACGAAAACACCTGCTGAAGTACAGCATGTGGGATTACGTTATGCGAACGGGATGTGTCGTCTCAGCTGGAGGCGCCTGGACGTGACAGTTGCTAGTTGAGAGAGTTACCTCTCGATTGTCAACCGGTCCTCTGGGAAGAAAAGCTGCGGTTGAATGATCATCCGGTAGGTTGAACAAGGCTGTGACAACACACGGAATGGCACCATGTTGAGGGGGAGTCAATTTGCTCGAAGGCCTCTGTGAACAGGGGGAAGTGGACCGCGCTCTCTTGTAATTATATCGTGGAATATGCTTACAACTGAGTAAAATCAAGGAAAACCCCGGTCAGTGTAGCCGAATAGTGTTCAGAAACTAATCGTTGTGCTCCATTACTCTCAAAACCGGCCTACATTCTAAATATTTTAAAATTAAACCAGTTTCTTAAGTATGAACGAAACCAACACAAATCGAAGAACGTTACAACACGTACGGCACCCTCTCTGGCGACGTCTTTAGAATGGTGAAATTTTGCACAGCCGAACTGCAAGGAAAATATTTACAGATACACAGCGACGGCGACCAGAAATATATAATTAACTACAGTCTGGAAGAACGCTGTAACCGACCTCAAGCCAAACAACAGAAATATATAATTAACTACAGTCTGGAAGAACGCTGTAACCGACCTCAAGCCAAACAACTTGCAAATTCCATCAATGGGGCAAATCAATTGCGACTACTTTATAAAAACCGCTTCACCAAGTAATAGGTGTTCATCGTCGTAATTCCAAACAATCGTTAAAACGTTCCCATATCTGTTTCTTCAGTCCCATCTGTTACACCATTGCACAGGGCTCACATACCATACAACACGTGGGCCGGGCCAGTAATGTGTGGCCACGCGCATGGTCCCTCACTACCGCAGGTAGTTGTAGCGCCGAGCGTTATCCAATTCCACCGTTGCTCCAACCACGTTACCAGCCTTAAACTCATTAGAATTATACCGTTATCTTAGTTTTGTGTTGTTTCCTGCACTTACTTGTGTCTCCTTTCGATTATTAGCACGTGCAATGTGCCTACGTAGTTGAAATGCAGTCGTAGTATTTTTAAAATACGTACTAACAAAAACACCGACTCGTATTTTACGGCGTAACAAAAGCAACACATACTCCATGGATAATATTCTTTTCCCATAGACGAAATACTGAATATATGTGGATTATCGCCTGTAGAATGGTGGATTAATTCAATCTAAAAATACGTAAATAAATATAGCACGATTTCAATTTACGTACCTCTATTGCATTTACTGCTCACGTTATTATTCTGTGTTCATCCTACGAATAAAATATTCTCGGCACACTTTTACACAAATCCACTCCCCGGTCTATGAAGACCGGTCATTTTGGTTTAACACCTAAGAATGAAAGATATGTAACCAATGATGCAGTACATACAATTTTACCATAGAAATTAGCCAGTGGCATCACATGCACATTTAAAATTCGTTACTGAATAACAAACTGAAATTAAGAGTGCGGGAAATATTAGTGAATTGGGTTGTTCTTCTAAGCAAGGAAGAAACAGGACCATGAATTTTTATACATAAATTTAATAATTGCAATGGCTCCTCTTACAACACAGTTAACCGTTCTTCCAAACCATTTTAGGCGCGGCTCCAAAATTGCGAAAAGCGACCATAAGCTTCGACATGTCTGTACGGCCGTCCGCGTGGAAAAACTCGACTTTCACTGGACGGATCGTCATGAAATATGACATTTCATTACACTATGAAAATATGACCCGAAAATTCAAGTTCCATTAAAATCTGACAAGAATAACGGGCACTTTACATGAAGATCAACATACATTTATGATCCCATTTTGCTCAATTAATCTTAGTATCCGAAATATTTCACACAAAAGTTGCAGAGAAAATCAAAACACACATTTTATGTTCAGCACCTTTTCTTTTCTGTAAATTGTGCAGTTTATGAGATTAAGTGGAAAACAGCAGGACAGGTCGTAGATAATATGGAGCACACGAACTGCATTATTTATACCTAAGGCTACAAACACACACTCGGAATATGCAAAACGTATTGCTTTTCTACTGCAACAATGGCTGCACGAACCTGCCTCAGTGTTATGTTATACCTACACTGCCTGTCTTGTTCATTTCCTGTTTGAGAGGGCGAGGATAGTTAACAGATGAAGACAGTCATGAAGACTGAAAACTTTTGATGTCTCTTCAGGATGTCTTGTAAATGTTACTAATTTTTAAGATGCTGTTTTGGTTGTAGTTGTTTTTGTTGCTGTTGCTGCTCCTGTTGTGTTGTGTTGTATCTATGTGTCTGAGAATTTATGTATTCGACTGGTTTCGTACTTGGCCCTATCCTGTTATGTCTGTGTTTTTAATAAAGTAAACTAAATGGCTGTAACTGCTGTTGCTCACATACTAGTGTGCCTGCAGACCTGTTTCGTTTTCTTTTCATGAAGTGCAACGCGAAAACTCTATCGAATATGAAGGTTCAAAGAACAAAAAAGGTTGATTGTCACACTCAAGGAATAGGTATTCACGACCTTTGCGACAAAGGTCGTGCATACGTATACATACGCACTTGGCTTCGTGTCCATCTACCAAAACTATCACCGCCAAGGATTAATTATCCGCACATAAAAGCACTTGACACTAAGATATAGCAGACGCATAAATACACACCACGTACTCCCGGAGAATCGTCACAAGTAAACGATGGCCTACTCGGACACTGGAATTTGCACAAGCACCGAGGTTCACTGCACTGTTACGAGCACCACCCCAGATATTTCTATACAAGAAAAGGGACAATTTTACTTCGAACCAGACCACTGAAATCCTTCTCAACAACCACCAAAGTAGCACAGGAAAACTACAGAGCATAATGCTCGACCTTTAACTTGACTGTAAGTAGATGCCTACGTTACTTCTACACTCGACCTCTTTAATATCTGCTGAGATACAATTTTTATTACTTACAATACCACTGTTACCTGTTTTTAATCTTTATCGCTCTTTCTACCGTGTTTTAATATATAACTCCATTTCTTCTGTAAAATTTTATTCATGTAAACATTTTTGGGATCCCAAATGTGTGCACTGCTACTTAATGTACCTATACTAATGTGGTACATAAATGGCCTGATGATGACTCTTTAAGTCGAAACTAGTCGCCACATCTAAGTAGTAAAATCAATAAATTGTTGTGTTTTGACTGACCTACTCTTGAGTTTTACAGGACCATGCACAACTAAGCAAGCTGTTACGGCCAGGGGCATGTTCAGTACCTGGAAACAGCCTATTAGGCATTCGTAAAGCTATGGAAATTAAAAAGGTTTCAATAAAGACTTAAAAAGAACAGTACGACATGAATTTAGTGTTGGTCATTTTGGTGGACAAAACACGTCACTACTGGCAGCTTTAAAATTAGGCTTATCACCGATATACCATTCTTTCAAACACCCTGCAAATGATGAAGTGCTTACTTTCCGTTTTCTAAAGTCTCTAGTCTTTTAGAATAATTAAGAAATAATTTCTTAGATGTAGGCTTCGTAGTAAAGGGGAGAAAATATTTCCAAGTGGTGTATAAAACAGCTGCTGCCTGTGTTAAAAAATGAACTGACATTACGACATAAAACTCACTTCCATCTTGATAAAACAGGCCCACACGACAAAAAGTAAATTCACCTGCCCCGCTTCTCTACATCTCTGTAGAATACTATAATAATAATAATAATAATAATAATAATAATAATACATTAGTAAATGGGTGAGTTAATATCTGCAATTCATTATCAACATATGAGCCTCATAATGGTATGAATTCTTTCAGCACTGACTTAAAAAACCAAATTTGCAATGTCAGTAGCAAGTACATTGTGACATTAATGTACAGTTAAGAAGGGTCCTGCAACGACTGAATAGCTGGCAGATGACTATCACAATCCCGCGAAAACACCACTCAGCTGCATCCAGAGCGACGGCTTTGATGAAGCTATACCTCCACTCCCCAACATGTCATTAATTGCTGAATCAAGCACAGCGCACAATTACCTTTAGGCTAAGTCGTAGCGATCGGCAGTTTCAGAACTCTTCAATAAAGAAAATATAACTCAGAACTCTTCTGTGGATATGTAAGGAATCATGAGGGTTGGAACTTCTTTCCAGTACATGTCACGTCAATTCTGGGGCAAGATTTAACTTGTCCTAAATGCGAATTCATCAGCTGGGAACAGATACTAACGAATGCTTACTAACGGACATTACGCGTATTGCTGCGCATGTACTCGTTAAGCCGTCACTTGCAAGAACTGTTCACGTAGCGTCGAATCTGAAAAGGGCTTACGTATGGCGAAATGGATAACATGACGTGGTCCCGGCCTAATTCAGAGTTAGAACACTGGAATATGTTTAGATGCACGAAGGAAAGCCAACATTCGAACCCAAGTAATAGCTGGACACATTACCGTTCAAGCCAACTTGCATGAAGGACTGGAGCCTTCATGTGCATTACTTCAAGCACTGCAGCGGCGCACGACCTCATGCCGCGTTTCATAGGCCGCCACAACCCTTCAGGGCGCAGTGGTTACTGAAAGTACCACCTGACTTAACATGCAAGACCGAACACGTTTAGTTATCCGGCACAATCCTTAAATCATAGTGATAAACTTTACGTTACTAAGTGCATTTAACATAAACTGTGATCAAAATGCAGAGCTTTTATGTTAAAGAAGGGCAAACTGACAGCAGTCACTGTGTTTTAAAGGGTCATGCAATAAGCGGTGCTGGGAAGTACATCATGATACGAAACACATACTTACATATTGTACTTCGCATTACTTTCAGAACAAGCACTGTTCACTTCCGTATACAGCACACATTGACTAGTCTTCTCAGTGGAGACCCGGAATGTCTAACCATCTACTGAGTGAAATGGATTCCACAAAATTAATTTTTAATTTTTATCGTTGCACCGTGCACCTACGTACCACAAAATTAGTTTTGTAGTCTTTAGTCCAGGTACAATCTATCTCTTACGTCAACAAACCATTTCATTAACAAAAATGACTTATTAACAGCCTACATGTGTCGGTGTATGGAACAACACATACAGGCTGAGCTGACGACACACGACTGTATTCATATACCCATCGCAGTGTAACAATATATGTATATACGATCTGTTTATCCTTGTTGAATTTTCTCTGTTTGATGCAATTTGAAGACATTACCACGTTTAAAATACAGACTGCACTTCCTGTCTATTTCTGTCAATGAGCACCTTGTTCTACCTTCTGTTGTCTTTTCCTCACTGCAACCAACCCTGACAGTCTTCTTCTTCCTCGGCTTTACTGACAATGCCGTCGTATAGAGACTTTCGGCACAGGTACCCGGATCAAAGCACAGCCTAATTTCGATGATGTGACAAAGAGTTCGGTCAACTATCACATTGGTCGTGACTCAAATTCTTTTAGAAAAACGACAGATTTACAAACATGTGCAACGTACTGCATGCCTACTTCCATCCAAGCACACGCAAAGAATATCCTGACAAAAGTGCTTTCGGAAAGAAACAAGCTCCATTTTACTATAAATGCAACTGCTGCGTTAAATAACCCACAGTACATGAATCAATTTACTGTGAAGTGGTTACAGCAAACTTAGACCATTCTTAACTGCTATGTGAAATGCATAAAAATTCTTCCTAAAACACTAGCACCGACTGTCGTTCTCAGTACCACACAATCTTCCGGGAAGCGTACTCATAAAGCCGCACATGTTTAAACAAGACTATCTAGTCACGGTGTGCTTTAAGATAGGCCCTCAAAAGGAATACATAAAGAACCCCTTCGATACGCAAATTGTCGGTCGCATGCACAACCGGTAAGGTCATCAGGGAGTAACCTGATCTTGCCAAGGGCTACCAGCTGTCTCACCAGAAAATTGACATCCCCTCGCACCAAAATACCTGTTTATGGTAGGCAGATATGTTCCGGCTTCTAAAGGCCCACTGGTTTAAATGTTCGCCTATCACTGTCTGAACTGACGTCATTTATATTTTTGACACTGACACTAGTGTTACGTCTAAACAGGACGGGAACTGCCAAGCATGTTACTTTCAGTACTTAGCGTAGTATCTCTGTGGCAGTAGATATCACAGAATAATTTTTCAAAACGTATCTCATATTAAATAACATCCTGTCATTACTACAATGATTCCAAGAGTTTTACCTCACGGAAAGGAGACAGCAGATTTCCCTACACTTCCAGTCATGGACTGTTATGATGTCAGAAGTCTACATAAAGCTCTGAATATGTGAACCTACGTTCGGGCTTCCATGCGTTTCTACACCGCATAGCACGTTATCCATTAGGAAGTTTGAAGCAAACTTTAAATTAAATGGCACGCACAAGCTTATGGTCTATGCTGATGTTAATATGCTGAGTGGAGGCACACACACTAAAAACAAAAACACAAAAGCTTTATTAGTCACTAGTAAGGTGGTTAGTCAAGAAGCATATACTGACAAAATTAAGTATATGGTCATGTTTCGACATCAGCATGTAATACAAAATATCTTGAGCGGAGCTATTCAAATATTTGCGAACAAACCTAACACATTAAAACTGCATTCATGAACTAATCAAGAGCGGAATGAAGTAACGGAATGCTTGCTATCATTCGTTGCAAAATATTTTGTCTTCTAGTATGCTACCCGACCATACCGACAGAGCGGCCGCCGCCGGTAGGCGAAGTTAGTGCCAACTTTTGCGGATAGAGGGGTGTCACGTGGTTAGCGCAACGGTTCCCCACGGCCGTTA
>Ga0123357_10002345_pt1 | contig 21050 bp, 10 predicted proteins | sample TergutEmb28metaG_FD_89873 | JGI IMG/M metagenome (GOLD analysis project Ga0123357, IMG submission 89873) | Embiratermes neotenicus P4 segment gut microbial communities from Petit-Saut dam, French Guiana - Emb289 P4 | ecosystem: Host-associated > Arthropoda: Insects > Digestive system > Gut ... | reverse complement strand
GTCTTGTTATTGTTATTCATATTAAATAATTGTTCATACACAGGATAATTTTAAGAACACAAATAGGAACTGTGGGCATAATGCAGAAGAATGTTGGTCGGTGAAGATCCCAGGTCTGGACGACATTTTGCATGAACAAACGACGACGACCACGTCTAGAGAGATCGTGCTGTGATTCGTGGAAATCGTCGTTTAACTGTCCGAGAAACTGCTGACGAAGTGGGCATCAGCATAGGATCTTGCCATGAAATTTTTACTGAAAAACTTCAGATGCGTCGCGTCAGTGTAAAATTCGTGCCACGTTTGTTGACTGACGATCAGAAAGAGAACCGCGTTGAAATCAGTAAGGAACTGCTTGCCAATGCAAATGGCAATGAAAACTTTCTTAAGAACACCATAACAGGAGATGAGACGTGGGTTTATGTGTATGATGTTGAAACCAAGATGCAATCGTCGATGTGGATGGTTATCCTCGAACAAAAAAGCACGGATGAGTCGGTCAAAGATCAAGGTGATGTTGGTTGTATTTTTTCATTGGAAAGGAATTGTCCATCATGAATTTGTACCACGTGGTCAGATGGTAAACAAACAGTTGTACCAGGAAGTTTTAGCGCGTTTGAGGGATGCTGTGCGCAGGAAGAGACCTGAATTGTGGGAAAACCAGACTTGGATGTTGCACCACGACAATGCACCGGCTCACGCGTCGCTCCTCATCGGCAGTTATCTGACAAAACATCAGACATCCGTTGTGCCCCATCCTCCCTATTCTCCGGACTTAGCCCCACCAGACTTTCTCCTGTTTCCCGAACTTAAAACCACTCTGAAAGAACGTCGTTTCCAAACCACAGAGATTCAGGAAAATGTGATAAGAGAACTGCGCGCCGTCACAGAAAGGGAGTTCCAAGAAGCATTCCAACAATGGAAGAAATGTTGGGAAAGGTGTATCGCCAGTAGAGGGGACTATTTTAAAGGGGACAGTACTTAAAATGATGTAAAAGAGCAATAATGTTTTTATAACAAAAGTTTGGTCTTTTTTTCAACACGCTTTGTATTTGGCAGTGCCCATAGGGAGACCCTGTCTGCAATGCAACACGAATGTAATGGAAGGGAGAGAAATCTAGTGTTTCACCTACCGACACTCTGAGTTTCTAAGATTATATAAGGTTAATAGTAGATGAACAAACTACGTGCATCGAACATGTTGATTAACAATGACAGGGGAAGACAGGAGTCCTCGAAGACGAACCCCGTCCTAGTGTCATTTTGTCCACAAAAATTCCAACATGAAGTGGCCTAGAAACGAACCTGTGCCTCCGAAGGCGATACTGAGGCATGACCACTTCAGCCATAGCCAGGTTATACAGGGGCTGAAATTTGAACCTAAGAATTCCAATAAATCTGGATCTGCACCTTCCGACAACATTTCTCGACAGACGTCGAAGCCGTTGTCTTGAAACATATAGCAGTATTGGCAAGTCCCCTTCGAAAACTTTCATTGTGGCGCAGCATGTAGACTGTTCTACAGTTTCCCCTCTCCCTCTTTTTTCCTGACTAAACCGTTCAACGAAATAATTTAACGCTGGAAATTTTTTCTACGGGAAACACCGGCCTTTTTTCTTTTCCGTGCCTTCAGTGCGCACCATACTTCACACTGAAAGGTCATATAATGGACGTTCTTAAATTGCGCGGGGACTTTCTAACATTACAATCCGTTATTTTGTCTGCTTACGTTCATAAGTGATGTGAACAATGCCTAATTTTAGGGAAAAATAAGTTTACTTATTTTTTTACACAACACTAAGACTTAATTCGAACTGTCACTGTTCTGTATATGTTTTTTTTTAATTTGTGGTAACGATGCAAGATTTATTTTTGCATAACTACTGGCCACATATTTTAAAAAACGCGTACTTTGCAAAAGTATTGGTAAAAACCTACAGTTTTCAAATACATAAACTTTACAGGCTTTTTGGGACCATCTAAGGTCCACGTGCAATAACAGACGACCAATGGGTTATGCTCTTTCCCATAGCTCAGGTATCAGTGGCCGCAACACAGCCGCGTTGTTGGCTAACGCTCCTACAGGTGCCAACAGCCTATTTTCCTAAAATATGGAATAGCATACAATGGCTGTTTTTATTACAGCAGCTCTTATTATTGTACTAAAGAGGTTAAACAGCAGAATGCAGACGTCAGCAGAAGGCTTTTTCATTGCGTCTCCGCCATGTGTCGGGGCGTTTTTCGTTCTGACGGAAATAGAAGTGTGAACGATATAAAAATGTGACAGTTATAACTTCATGCTATAAAAACCAGTTTTATGGAGTAAGATAGCAGAACGATAAGAAAATCAAGTGAGGGATTCGGCGACGTTAAGGAATGCCTTTCGCTTTAATTCACCAAGGAATAGTTACCGTACGTGAATGTTTCTTTCGACATAACACCGGGAAGTGTACATTACTCTTGTCAAACATCAGCGTGGAAATTTATAACTGATGCATTCAACCAAAAAGAATAGCTTCAGAACAGACAAACAACTTGAGCCAGGTTCATTACGCATATATATAACAGACAAAGAAGCAAAACAAAATAAACGCACAGACTGTATTAGTGCTATAAATACTTCTGTTTAGTTATTATGTAGTCAGTTTACTCTTCAGTTAACAATCAAATTAAGTAATATCTGGAACCAAATACTCGCTATAACCAACTTAATCCCTGTTCATGTAATTATCTAAACAAACTAAAAACTACTCAACTAACAACCCTCCAATCCATTAGCATGTGACAAACAACATATTTTTAATATCAACAAAGTCGACAAATAACTTTCCAGCAAAATAAATAAATCTTGAGTATCATTCTCTGGCCAGATATTCTTCTAAAAATCTAAATATCCCTAGAAAATCTCACTCTGTCAACAGTTAACCATCACAGAAACTGAATATCTCTGAAGTCAACTCATTTTCCGGCAACAACTATATAAATAGCAAATAAACAGCTCTGGAACCAACTCACTCTCTGGCCATATAATCTTTAACCAATCAAACAACTGTAGAAAAAAACTTGATTTTTTTTTGTCATCCAACATTTAACACACTATTAAATGTACGACACACTCACTCTCTAGCCACGTAACACTCGCACTGTAGCTGTAGCGAAACTATAGGTTCGGTGATCAGTAGGAACATGCTCTGTTAATTCGACTATAATTTCACACCTGTTCGAAACCTTTCGAGCACGTTCGGCGACGTTATATGCTCATTTCTTAAAGGTCTGCTTAGTAACATCGTCCCGGTTGCAGTCTTGAGGTCTCTTACGTACAGTATTTAAAAATCCTGAGTGTATAACTTATCCTTACATAACACATGCACCCTAAGTCAAATAGCATCGCTTAATAAGCATTCAGCTGGAAGTGTGAGTAATAAATCATCTTCAGGAGTCGGAAATAATTTATGATCATTAACTTACCCAGTACGAGTAACCCGAGATTCCTCAACCTACTGAAAATAAGATTGCACGACTGACTGACTGGTTAACTTCAATGAGCACAGCCTTCCTTGGTAAGACAATATTCAACTGATAAAATCTCCCACCTTTTCAAACCCCGAAGCTAATTAGGCCATGATTAGTTTCTCTCTTGATCCACTTGAATCAATGTAACACCCTTGAATTTAATTCCTTTTTGACCCATTTTAATATTATATCCTTTAATGTTATACTGTCATAATGTTTTATGTTCAAAGAGCTTCTTACTTCGAGTTGAAATGTTTTACCGATTGAATGACTGGCTTAAAGACAGAAGGACTAAAGAAATAATCAATTAACGAACCAACTGACAAAGTTACCAACTAATTCACTCACTGGAAGAGGGTATTATTTGAAAAGCTATTACGCATTGGCTTAACTGAAAATTTATCCAAATTTCGTGAAACGTCCAGATTGGCCAACTACAATATTCAATTTCTTCTTCTTCTTCTTACCCACGCATGTTGTACTTCACGCCCAAATAATCGCCCTAACAACAAGGGACCAAAAAAGTCTTCTGAAATATAAGAGGTTTCTTGAACTTTTTGTTTTTGCCAAAGCATGACAGCTTTATTGCATAGATGCCGTACAAAGAAAAAATATAAGAGATTCATATGGTACTTAGAAGTTTTGACGACGAAAAAGGAGAACTGTATTAATACATGCGAAAATTAACATATATGTCACAGGAAGGGGTCGTGGCTTATTGAAAGATTCCCGGCTCTTACGAAAACTCGTATCGACGGAATAGGAACGAGTACTGGAAGTCTCAGCGAAGAATCGAACTTGAGTCCTCGGGACTAAGGACGAACCCTAGCAAATAAACGGCCGTTGGTAATAGGGGCCTCTGTAATTACAAATGTAACACTACCTTCACTTCCTGAAACGCCCAACTTGAAGATTTCAACAAGTGTCACGCGACAAGTTATCACACAGAACACATCGTGACGACCAGAGACTTTAATGCACGATTAAGCACATAGCATAATAACCAAGGTTGAAAATTACACAACACGAAAGCGAATCCAATAAACCCGACATTTTCTCGCTATGCTAGATTGTTTCTTTTTTTTTTTTAAACTTAGTCGAAAATGTGAAAACCCAAGACAGGATTGTCCCAAGTGTCTCAGCCTCTTTTATGGTTTTCATAATACATACATTAATTCACGCAGTCTGCCCTTCCACACTGCTTTAGCCAAGCCCTGTTCAAATGCGTTGTTACCCCAAACTGGACGCTATGAAACGTTCATACTTGATAAGGCATGTTTAGACTATAAACATGATTAAGGGTCGTTTCTCCAAAATATGAACACGACAAAGAAATGAGGGATGAAAAATTTGGAAAATAAATCTTTAAAGATTTTAATAGGTTTTCCAAATCTGGTCTGAACCCAACCTCATGCAGGAAGAAACTTCAGATACACATATACGGAGAGGTCCAAATTTAACTCTTCGCCATCAGATTTGTACGTCCCTGTTATAAAGACAGCGTAAATATATCGTGGTATTTTCCTGCCAAGAAAAACCTGGCTAGGTTGGAGGGGTTAAAAGAAATTCTGTATCCTTAGAGTGTCGTTACTGCAGCACGGACAATGACCGGCATATGTCCATCTCACTTCATATCCTTGATGGCGATTATTTCTACTTGTTACAATCGCTTTCGAAAAGCAGATCAGAATGGCCTAGTTACGAAATGCTTCCCAGTTTGTGTGATACATGATGACTCTTGTGTTTTGACAACACTGCAGCCTCGTATCAACAGCCACATTGACGTAATATGATCTGTGAGATAAATCAACGTGACCGAAAAACAAATGTTTCCTCCGATGTTCTTTCAATGATACGACGATGGAATGGACAAAGAACTTAACAAGGCGTATTCATTATACAAGATCATTTTCCTGCTTTGTTAACTTCTTTACGTTACTGTTTGTAATGCAAGTGTGGCTTTTTTAAAAACCATTTATGGCAATGCAGTGAGGACCGTTCGAATTCGGGACCCGCGTAACTGACTCCCGAAGTTTTAGTCAACAACGACTATGATCGTTTTACTATTACTCAATTAAGATAGGGTACATAAGTTAGAGGTGGCCGGGATAGTGTAGTTGATATAGCGACTCGCTAGGGCCTGGACAGTCCGGGGTTTGAAACCCGATGAGGACGAAATTTTCCCTACCCATCAAGACCAACCGTGAGGCCCACACACCATCGTGCATAATGGGTACCTCCTTTCTTTTGCAGGGTTAAAGCGGCCGGGACGTCATGTTAACCACACACTCTATACAGAGCCGAGGTTAAAGAAAGAGTACAGTTATTACCTTACTCCCCCTCTGGGCCTTCATGGCCTGTTATATGGCGAACGTTACCTTGTAAGACTGATCCGCCTTACGTTAATGTATATTGCGCGGGATCTGAAAGTAGCCATACAAAAGCGCAATTACAAAAAAAACTGTATATTATCGGCAGAAGTTTTTGTCATACATAGAAGGAATGAAAAAGATAACTGAGAGTAGAAATCAGAAATATGTAAAGTAAATGGACAACAGGAACGAGAAATAAATAAGAAAAATAAATATTTAAATTGCCAGAAAAGTGGAAGAAAATAAATACAGATGTAGGGATTTGTATGCTGGGAGAAAGGAATGAGAAGAGAGAAACAAAGAGAGAGAGAGAGAGAGAGAGAGACAGAGAGAGATGAAGACATAGACAAATAGAGGAACGGAAAGAGTGAAGAATGACGAAAGACACTAAGGAGGGAAAGGAAAAAAAATGAAGAAAGACACGGAGATATATATAGAAAAATACAAGAAATAGAGGGTTAACGAAGACATACAGAAAAGAGCCACAGAAACAAGAGGCGGGACGGAAACGTGTAATAAGCCAGTAAACTGAATGTAAAAAATTCATTCAATCAGGAATATTATTCGCACAATATTTCCCTGGCCGAATTCTTCGCTCGTTCATTTTGCATATTGTCTTCTGAACTCAAACGAAAAGCTACTACACTTATGATGACACCAGTCGTGTTGTTTGTCAACGGTTCTCCGAAGGTACACTTCTGCTTGTGGTAGTAAGGAACATAAACCGACGAATTATGTCAGGTCTCTTGAAACATACCAAGAAAAACTGTCTCTTTTTTCAAAGTAACAAGAATCTTGGGACGCTCCAGACTAACTGAAATAATATTTGTAGGTTCAATTCATACCTCACAGAACACAACCTGCTCCTCGGTTACAAAGATAAAAAACGTAATCAACGAAGTGTAAAGGTATCACACCAATCTCCTAAGAGGGAATAAAAAAATTCATAACGTATGATTATTAACTTTATGGACTTTGTCCACTATCTGCTGTTGTACAAATACTAAAAAGTAAATAAAATACTACGTTTTGTGCACAGGGTCAGTCCTTGCTTGATGGAGGGAACAGATCCTGTCCCCGAAATGTGGTGTTAATTGACGTTCTATTAATTTAAAACGCCGGACGATGGGAAAAGTCCAGGAATTTAATGACTTTAAACGTGACATAATATCGTCTGAATCTTACAATCGTAACTCCAATGTTTGAGCTGTCAAAGTTGCGCGGGGATTATAGACAGCGCAGCCGCTTAAGATAACCTCATACACTTCACATTATATGTTAGTATTCCACTCCAGCGCATCCTCCATGGTTTAAGCTGTGTTAAGCGAAGCGGACTGGAGGTAATTTGCACGGACGATGACTGGTGATGTGAAAATTGGGCCAACTGACACGCTTTGACGTGTATCACACGGCAAGTCCTCAATTTTTCTGTTCACCTTTAGAATGACAAAGCACTTGCCTATGCTTTGGACTCTTGATTCTTCTGCAGATTTTATAAAGTGTCGGAATATGGAAACTTCTGATTAGAGCTGCAAAATTGTTGTGCAGATTATCCTCATACATAGTAAAATATCCGACATACTCATAAATGGAAATATTTCAAAGTCGTTTTGTGGCCTGGTAGGTTATGAAAATATGTAGTCTGGCAGATGGATACAAATGTTTCAGTGCTACATTCGACCAACATTTTCAGAATAAAATTACAAAAATACTCTTTCATACCTTTAATCTTACAGACCAGAGAAGCAGATGGTATTGGAATTACGAGAGGCAGGGCGCAAAACTGATGGATGTTGGTATTAATTTGTCTTTGATACAATGTCGAACAAAACACATGAGAAGGTAACAGAAGCCAAGTTTGTTATACATCTCGCCTGCCAATGAACACCATTCTCAGCCAAGTCTTTTTTTTTTTTAAGCACGTTCGTAAAATTGCGAAAAGCGACTGTTAGCTTATCATGTTTGTCTCTCAATATGTGTATCTGTCTGTTCTTCCGTCCGCCCGACCGCAAGGAACAACTCGGCTCCCACTGGGCGGATTTTCATGAAATCTGATGGGTGTTTTTCGAAAAATCTATCGAGGAAATTCAATTTTCATTAAAATCTGACAAAAATAATGGGTACTTTATATGAAGACCTATGTACATTTATGGTGATATCTTGCTTCTTTCTTTATAGAATGAGAAATATTTCAAACATTTGACGATAGGGCGCAAGCGTATAGCATGCTAGATAACTAAGACTACATATACACTCAGAATATTTAATATTTATTGATTTTACACTGGAACAATATTATACGAACCGCCTGAATATTACGTCCTACATAACTTCCCTGTATTCTTTTGTATAATTCGGAAAAATCCACTTAAAATGTCCGCTCTTGATACAAGCCACAATACACTAACAAGAATTTTAAATGAAGTGATCTAAAGACGGATCATAAATGAAATTAGGGCACTGGGGAAAATTTTAAAACACATCCCTGCAAAAAAACTCAACGAATTATTAGAACTTTGGGAAATAATAAGACAAAATTAGGTTTTATAGTTGCTGTAAATACAAAGGGTGATTTGTGGCATATTATCCTAACTTCTAATTTACTCTCAGTCAGAAATGTCATAAACCTAGATCTGAATCTCAATGCTGAGGAACTATGAATATTTGGAGGTAAGACGGCGTTTGTACGTGCAACACGACATGGCGCCTAGGACTATTAGCCATAGACTGAGAATATATGTCGATTATTGCTCCGCTGTTCGATGAATGGGTCATAGTTATCCACAGTACTGGTTACCCAATTCTCAAAAACACAAACCCAAATTTTTATTTTCCGTGGATGTACGTCAAGTTTCAGTTATACCAGCAAGGGTCTGGGACACGAAATGCAAAGCTTCGTTCACATTTTGAATTCCGCACCCCGCGTAAAGAACAATTTTCATGAAATGACGTAACCTACACCCTCGGCTTACTGACTTGCAAGAGGTGCATATTAAGGCTGACGGTGGTCACTTTGGTTGAAAACGAACAGCCAGAACTTACGGTAAGTACTTGTGAACTAATTTCTTTAATAACTTTGATCTGAGGTCTTCACAGCCATAAACATTAAACTACCTGCCTTTTGGAATGGTACTTCGTGACACATATGTACGGACTTCCTTTCGGAGAAACCCGCTGCGTCCATCATTGGGATGCAGACTGACGAGGGTAGAATGTTCTTCCGAAGGGTCTACCGGAATGCACAGCACCACATCTCATTCAACCGTAATATTAATTAATAAACGTGTTTATTTTACAGAGATCCACAGTATAATTACACGAATTTCTGGAACTAATCTCTTTATGTCTTCTTCAGAAATCTTTCTTTGCCATGTCTTAATTCCAGACCATGAAGATGTGACCAATCACAGATATACGGAAACATTGGCTTCCTACAGAGGAGCAAGAAATTCGTCGAATTCTTTAAAGCATTAAGCCTTCACAGATAGAATACGTAGACGTTTAGATACACAGCGCTGTTTGCACTTTACTATCTTCATCACGCGCAGCAGCATTCTACCATATCTTGTAGAAACAATGGCTTAGCGCGTTGGTTTGAAGCGTCTTCACAAAGACCTTCAGGCTTCTCAGTGGTAACAGATAATTTAGAGAGGGATTCTTCAGGGATTCCTGCGAATAAGGAGGTTAGATCTGTATTCGTTAGATAATTGATAGATTAGTTACCTACTTCATGTCTTTATTGTCTCTGTATTTCTTTTCATCGCTAGGACGTATTTTGCTTTCTTCTCCGCTTCGTAAGGCAGCCTGAACAGTGGTAAATGCTAGTAAGCTAGTTTTCCATTCTTCTATGGCTTATACTCTACGATCTCGTGTCAGTTTGCGCTTACCGTACTATTTATCAAAAGCAGATTTTGTCTGACGTCCTCGAAGACAAAGCTACGATGTTTAAGCTCTAGACGAAGAAAATCAAACAACCTTGACACAATTATGAAAGACAGACAGCTTAATTAAGGCTACAACTCTCAATTATTGCTCCAGGCAATCAATTCACTTTTGTTTTAGAATTCAAGAAAATATATTCATTTGATCTGTCAATTATTTTTGTTTTGAGACGTAAAGCACTAATTACTTGTTCTAAACGTTGGCGTCAAAATAATCGTGATTTGATGGCAGATTAGTGACAGTGAATTAGTTCACAAGTACGTAGGAAGAAGAGTGTTTTTACGTGGTGCTCTTTTGAAGGTTTTATAGCAGTAGTCTTATATTAATCACCTGTCATTAGTCTCACTAATCCAAAGTTAAAAACAAACTGTTGACGCTTGTCAATAACCTTATAAATTAATGCAGAGTGTTTAGAGTAAGTAAATGTGAATACAGAGTGTTCACATACTGAAAGACGAGACTGTATTAAAACACATAATGGCGACTAGAAGTGTAATCTAATGTACTAATCCTCATGCATTCCCATCTCAGTAACTTTTCCAAATGTCTTGAATTTAATATGCCATACCCCAAAAATTTTAATGTTCCATTCAGTACACATATGAATCCAACTTTTGACGTTTACCACTTTAAAGTCCAGTGGTTGCAACATGTGGCACCTGAACTTATATTCCACACACAATCTAAGTTTTTGTGCTTCCTATAATTCTCAGAATAACATTAACAGTCTAGTCTTTATAATGGATATGCAGTGTTTTTTCTGTGAATTGTAAAATATTATTATTTTTTTTTTAATTTTAAAAATCCGCCACTGATTCCGAAAACATAAAATCGTCAGTTTCCCCCCCCCCCCCAAAAAAAGATTCAACAATGAATTTATTACGCTGCGTAAGGTGATAATTTATCTTTATAATACAGAGATTTTCATAAGTTCGTGAAACATTTTAAAAATTCGCAAACTACTCAACGGATCATGGTAGTTCTTACGCCGATAGAGAGAGAAACTCTCCAAGCTTTTTTTATACATATTTCACAGATGCTTAATGTATCCACCTCTGGTAATACGGCAGACATCTATGCGATAATCCATCTCATTCCACACGCGTGTCAGCATATCACGGTCGAACAGAGCCACAACAGCGGTGATATGATTGCGAAAATATGGAGATTAGCAGGGAGTGGAGGCACAAAGGCAGTGTCCTTCACAAACCCCCAGAAGAAAAAGTCGCACGAGGTTAAATTTGGGGAACGGGGTGGCACCGCATTAACGCGTCATCTTCTTTTTCTGTGCGTCCTATCCACCTTTGTAGCAAGTTTCGATTGAGATACCCTCGCACGTCTTTGTACTGAGCCGGAGAACCGTCTTGTTGAAAGATGTAATCATTACTCTCTTCATTCAACTGTGGCATCAGCCAGTTTTGTAACATGTTTCACGGACTTATGAAAAACCATGTATATCTTTAAATCTTATAACGTATCTATTTCTACTTAGAGTTTATTTTAAGAAATGTTGTTGGTAGCCAGGACAATTTTGGCCAGTGTGTGGATAACAAATTGGAATGGCTCTGGCAGGGAGGAGTCGCGGCATAATTCGATGTACTCTACAGTCACTTGCTTACAGTAACTGACAAAAACCACAAAATTCTCATCGATGAGAACTAGTCTCCGGACCGAATTCTGAACCTACGCCCTTCCGAAATTGAAGTAGAAAAATTAACAACTGCACTGTGACATTTTATTCAACCATACTGAAAAAGTAATTTAATCAAGAGTGCAAGTTAATATTCTGTTAAAGTAGGTCTACAAATGTTTTTCGAACGAGTCACTTGTGCATAACCTAGTGTCCGTGATGTTTGCGTGCTGCAGATATAAACAAATGCTTTATGGAAATTCACACAAATGAAATGGCACTGCGAAATAAGTTGTATTTCTATTCATAACACTTATCTAAACAAATAAATATATGATATTACAATATTCCAAATTAAACGCCTGGTTCTTAGTAAGAATAGTTCAGTACAGGACCCAAGATATGTCAGTTAATAAAGTGACTACGTATGACCTGGTATACAGGAGGTTCGACTTCTAGCAGAGAGAGAGAGAGAGAGAGAGAGCGAGAGAGAGAGGAGGGGAGAGAGGTAGACAGACAGACAGAGAGAGGGAAAGACTCTGTTTTCACAACGGTTTTTTTCCGAAACGCATTCAGTTTGCTGCTTAACGCACAATGCAACTGGTGATAAAGAGGTAGAGACCCAAATCCAACCGATCACTTCAGCCTAGCAGTTTAGGCTGAAAGTTTGTAAAGCCGTACTTCTACTCACCAAACGGCATTTATATCGCGAAAATTAATTAAGCACGAACTGAAATGTATGCATTATATGCGACTTTACTCTATGAAGATCTGCTATTGTTAAGGTAAATTTTGTGTAAAGTAGAGTTTATAGAGCATAGTAACAAATTTTCGGCCGGTTGTGGATGCCAATGTTGTTAAAATATCAGTACACAGGCCTATTCATAGAAGTAAAATTTAAAGAAAGAACAATGTAAGACAAAATTGGTAACGAAAAGCAGTTTCCATTGTCGTATAATCACCTCTTCTTTATCGCAAAATCTGTAGCAATAAGACACAGTAAAAACAGCGTAAGTAGGAAGCAGAAGTTGACAGGTAAGTTATAATTTTAATTAAAATTCGTGAAGTTCAATAGAAATGTCGTGTGACGTGACGAACACAATTGGCGGTGCTATAAAACTGTTTGTAACGCGTTACTTTGCTGTTGACTTGTGTTACTTAAATATTCTTAGACCAACGACATTACGTAATCAGCCGTTCGTTTTTAAGAAATGAGTTTCACTAAGTTGAGGCTTAACCTCGTAAACGTCAAACAGTCCAAAAGTTCGTGCAAGTGTCGGTGAAACTGTCATTTTTATTGATGTGACTGGCAGCACAGTGTTCAAATATACTTGCAAGACGCAGGAGGACAATTTGAACAGTTGCAAGAGCCTACTCCTTCATTAAGTGACGCTTATATTAACTAAATTAGTGATATTGTTAAAACTAATACTCTTTAAGGGCCCCATACACCTCAAGTTAAACTGTGCAGTTTAACTTTTTAAAAACCTGCCCGAAAAACTGAACTGAATGTTCTCTGGCACAGCACAGGTTTCCCGTCAGGCTTATCAGTCTTTTTGCCAGTTCTGTGTGTCTTCTTGTGCGTGTTACTATGCTGGATAAAAGCAAGCCTGTCGTTTGCTGTTTGCTTGCCACATCGGCCGTAATGTTATCCGAAAAGAAGAAAAGAAAGTGTAAAATGTGGAGTTAGAAGTGGTATTTGAAAAGGAATGTATCATGCGATGCATCTCTGCTGAATGAATAGCTAGAAATGGGTGTTGAAGATTACCTTTCGATGATGTCATAGTGGTGTCGGCAGGTAAACTGAGGAAATTGTGGGATTCCCTGAGTGAACTGCGTAGTTCTGTGTGTGAAAGATGAAAGGAAAGGACAATTCTGAGGCCTGCACTATTGCCTGTGAAAACTGCGAAGTTTACTCAGTTTTTCCGTCAGGAATGCCGTCACACAATAAAATCGCTCAGTTTAAATGGGAGTGTATAGCTCCCTTCACTTCTGACAAGGGTTTTCCTCAGCTTCATTCTATCGTACTGACACTTTTCTTAATTTTCTGTGCTCAAATCAAGTAATTAAGCCAATAATTCTGGCAAACACTTCTGATTCACCATCTACGTGACACTTGCATTGACATCCAACATTTTTGCATCTTACCCACACGGTGTATTTATGGTTCTCCAGTTATTCACAGAAAACATCGAATCCACAGACAAAAAAGAGTAGCCTTTGCAAATGGAACCGCACCTGCTTCTGGGAGGTAGTATCTGAATTTTTAAGTAGTATTAGCATGAACGCCAGGCCCAGGAGGGTTAATTTCTTTGCTACACGTTCACTTTTCGTACTCTTTCACTGCTTCTTTTACTTTGTAGAAGTAATTAACATATTGCATCGTATCAACAGTAATTAATCATAAGTACGTGATCTAGCGGTGGAAAACTTTTCTTATAACTGAACAAATATTACTGGAGTTAGTATTCAAGAACCGTTCGGGTGTCAATTAGTTAACGATAGGTCTTGCAAGCGGGCTGTAAGCGGGGGTGACAGCTTTAATGTAAGAATGGTGTAAAGAAGACTTACTACAAAGAGTACAATTCAAGAAGTCCATGTACACACTCTCCAGAACTTTCGAACGCGTCTATTGTTAACTGCCTCACAGGACATGAATTATATTCCTTGCTGCCTTCTATCTAAGAAGCCGAAGGTCAATTGTATAGAAGTGCAACTTAATCTCATTTTATAAGACCAACAACTGGCACATACAAATACATACACAGGATATCATTCCACTGCTGCATGTTTGGACGGCCGATCGCCATCTTCAGGGGGCCACACCATTATTTGAAACCTAGTGACTTGTGATACAATTTGTAGTGTTTAAATACATAGTATAAAAATAAAATCGCAGTCTTCTGAAAATATGCAGATATAAAAATACAAAAAGACGCGGTGTTTGTGGTATAATTGAAACCAACACAATATCTTTTGACCTTTTTCTGACCGTGCATCTCAATATATTTATCTCAGTAATTAACCAACTTTATGCACAAATTTTTGTTTTTACAATATGTTTATTTCATGCTTGTACATGTTTCGAGCACATTTGCTCATCATCAGGAGGTCAAAATTTCATTACACAGCCTCTGGTATCATCACACTGAAACAAGTGAGTGGTTTAAATTTACTACAATACAATTCTATAAATATGAGCAAATAGTAGTGAAATTTATGTGTGAATTTTTCGGGTGTGATTACTGTGTATTACTTACTATAAACATGCTGTGTCACGTAGAGTTTATGTTTATCCAGTTATTAAACTTATTAGAAAGGCACCTTGTCTATTTACATTTATGTTTGCTTAGTCTATCTGTTCATAAAATCGTATCAATTGCTGATTAGTTGTTGTATCTTTAAGGTTATGTTTGTCCGGTTGTTAGAATTGTTAAAAACACGATGTCTATTTACATTACCTATCTAAAAAAGTTGTGCTCATCTAGTTATTAAGATTGTGCAGTGTATATTTACTTTACATTAATTGCATTTCTGTAGATTCAACAATTAATGTAAAGTAAATTGAAACCGTAGTAAAAAATATATAATGATTATTAGGTGTTGAGATCTTAAAATTTCTAGGCATTCAAATAGGACCTGGGAATCTTATGAAATAAATACAACAGTTAAGAAACTTTGTTCAGAAATGTGAAGATTGTAGGTCAATTGGTAAGAATACATGTGAAAAATAGGATAATATTAAATATATATATAGTCGATAAATAGGATGAAGGCTGCGGCCTTGATTATACTTGTTCAGGATAATTTTCAATGGGGGATTCGTGAACTTGGTGACTGAAGCATGGACCCTGACAATAACCAATCAAGAGTTTGCCAAAAGTTTGGACGCAGCTTAACAAGCGACGTGGTTAAAGTGAAAAGCCATTGACAAGCCCAGAATTATACTACGAGATACTCTGTTTCAAGTGAGATAATTTTAAATCTGAGATCACTTTACGCCATACAAGGGAACAAAATAAATCTCCATTACAAAGCCAACACGTTAATGGTGTGCAGGTATATAATCACTCCTTTTTGTAAAAGTCAAAAGAAATACATAAACACACCTTATGGATCAAATACAAAGCTTCTCGCTGTTAAAACAATCTGTACACTACACGCATCGACTTTATATTATAACGGATAAAGCATGGTAAGAGCTAGCATTGAATAAGACAGTACGGTTTATTTGAGATGCAGTGACCGGTGCTAGAGTTAGTCTGTCGTGTATGCAGGGGCCGATACAACAATAAAAACTCTGAAAAACAACATGTCGCTGGAGACGATTCGAACATTCGACTGAAATCAAAGTGTTGTGCATGATAACGTCACTGCAGGGAGATAACAGTCCTGAGAAGCGCCTCTGTTTGCCCTTCTATTTGGGTCTCGGGGACGGACATATATATCGAGAACTGTTATGGTGACTATCTTAAAATTCTATGTTGGAGATATGAGCGATAAACCCCTAAGATTATTGCAACTCCCCTTTATATCCGACCAACAGGGAAGACAATTTATTATTCTTGAATACGTATATACTTGTTACGGCGTGTGCATCATCGTATACTTGTTATGTTCGCATCAACTTTCCCATTTCGATGTGTGTTGGAAACTCCAACACACATCGAAACAAGAACACACAACCAATGTGGTGATACAATAGAAAAGTCGCAGACTCCTGATGATGGATGTATTAATGTCCGAAACATGTTGAGCTTAGAAGAATTGAAATAAAACTTAATAAATTATGACATCAAGTTGGTCTCTTATTCTTCAACTATCACAATGATGCACGGTCCAATATACACAAAGATTTTCTATTTCTATTCTCAGAGCATGCGATTTATTTTTCCTGGCTTGTGGGCATGAGTGTTTTTATTTTAATACTCTGCGCCCTTGAGTGTTCTCCAACGCTTTCTGCCTGCATGTGCGTTAGAATCTCTGCTCTGCAGGAATTCACGTTTCATGTCACTTTTTTGCTACAATACTGGGAAACTGAAGACTCTCTAGAGGACCGGATTTGCAGAGGCCTGCCATTCCTTACACCTTAAAACTTCAATTTCATCTCACAGAGCTTGCGCAATCCTATAGGCCTTCCAGTCGATAAATGAATTTAAGACTTTGTGCCATGTTATTCAAACACTGACATATATTTCTCTTCCAAACGTACATAAGAAGATTTGGTGGGCTCCTAAAATTATTATATTTTCGACTGATAATTTTTAATCCGGCTTAAAAGTCAAACATTTCCCATGTGCAAAATACAACTGTGTTTTCATATCGCAATATTTATCTAGTCAATGACTGTAACCGGGTTTAGAGGTGACTGGGCTAACAATCTTTAAAGTGTGGGAACCAACACAAAATACTTAGAACGGAATGAATAAAATTGAATTTTTTTATTTCATACTTTGGGGTTATGTTCTGTGCAACTTCGTGATGTGCCTATTTGCAATCCTGAAGCAGATGAAAGATTTTGTGTCACAAACTCAAGTAACCACTGGATCTAACTCACTGTGTGGCGCAGAATCATTTCTGAGAAACTAACAATTATTCAGCTATCCACAGAATTTCCCCACACTTATTTACTCCGAAAGTTCATTAGTGCTGGCAAGAGGTAACACCTTCGCAACACTGACGTGCAGAATGAGGTGAGATGTGAGTTTCCATCCTAGTAGCGGACTGCAAGATCAACCTATGGCGGCTATTTGCAACTCCTTATTGAATACGTTAGCATCTGAAACCATCTCCTCCTCCTATTACCTGAGGATACTGTGTTATAGCGGAAACACGCAAAAGTGTGTGCTGCTTAAGTCTGAAATAAAGCTTTATGGATACTTCTTGTGGCTTGTGTCTGTGTTACATTGACGCTGATCTTAAATGTATATTGAGATTGAAATTTGATCCTAAACCCTTCTGACTATGGCTCACGTAAGTGTTGTGATCAGACAGTAATGGAAGTCAAAGTGCAGTGTTGCAAAAACCAGCGGCGGTCCTTACAAAGCCTTTTGTGTATTAACGGCGGCAAGTATTGGGTGAGACACAGAAAGCCACGAAAGTGCGTGGTGCGGAAGGGCGCCTGTTACCAGGTCGCGCCGAAGAACAGTCTCCACAAATTCCAATTTATTAATGAACTGTTCACGTCCAGAACAAGATTTTGCCTGGAGGGAAAGAAGTAGTTTATTTAACGACACTGTCTAGTGTTATGTCGAAGAGCCTTATATAAAACGCAGTGTTTATCATACGAGAAGGCAGGAAGTTTTGTATGATACTTTGAGTTTAGTATAAGCATTAAAAGAGCGAGGTAAATTAAAGTATGTTTAGGTGAAACAAACAGCTAAGTATATGAAAGCAAATTCTTGTGTGGCAAAAGCCTTTTCCAAAATAGTCTGAAAAATAGAGATGTTTAATAACCGTTACTTTTAAACTTTTAGATTATGTAATTACGAGAGTAAAAAAATCAGGAGGGACAGAATGCGAATGGGACAAATCAGTTGCTAATCTACGCTAATTTATTGGCAGAAGAGCTGAGCACTATAAGGGAAAAACTCATTAGTTACCAGTTAGGAGTTTAGTTTTAAACTAAGGATGTATTAAATACTTGTAGGCTTTTTGGACGGGCTGTAAATTACAAGGTTCTACATAGATTTTTGTCTAATGAAAGTCTTGTTAATCTAATTTTTATTCCATTTCTTTCAAATGGCCCCTTTACATGTGTCCCCATCAGAATTCCGTCTGCATTAAATTTTGCCGGCAGGACTTCAGAAATACCGTCACAACCGTTACGTAAAATACACCCGGATATCCAATACAGCTTAACGTGTAAGAGCACATGTCACGTAAACTGTCATGAGAGCTGAATTCTAGTGCAGTGTCGTGTCTAGAACGCACGTTTGAACAGAGTGAAAGGCAGGCGGTTTGGTGCCTACCTAAATATCCTGAAGTTAGGATTTTTTTCTAATTTTAAAAATTCGGCTTCCCTCTGCAGTAAACGAAACGCAAAAACTGCACCAAGATCAGCACACAAATGGTGCTTACGGAAATAATAGCTTATCTGCTATGAGTCATGAGCAACATGTCGACACACGCTGTGGCCAATACGCAGGTGTCTAGAATGTTACAGTTACAGCAGGTGGTGCACACACAGCCACTGTTTTAAATGAACCGAGTAAACCGCTGATTTACATTGGGATACGAAACTGCTTGTGGGCAAGGCCTTGTTCCCCGACTTGAATCACAGTCATTTCGTCACCCGGAAAAAGAAAAAATATGCCTTATTTGCGGAGTACAAATTTTGGGAAAAAATCAATAAAGCAGTTTGAAAAATAATAAAATGAGAAATGACTGAATTACCAATGAATTTTCGATGAGAAGTAAAGAATGCAAACTTCATAAATTCCAGAGCACATCAGGTTCGAGTTTACGGACAAGAATTCATAATTCGCAACTATTTTATTTAACAAATAAGTAAAATATGTAAAATACAATAAATATGAAATATCTTTAAAAATATATATTTATTTAATGTTTGCCATCCCGAAGTGTTTAATACATATATAAATATGCAATGATGTATCAGTCAAACACAACAGAACTTAATTATGTTTATTATTGTATTAGGGCAACATGTTTCGATTCTTACAGAATCATCTTCAGGCCCTTCTACGACACAGATCCTTACTTAGCAATTTTTAAAATGCGCTGTGGGATCCCAAACGCTTACATGTAAGCATTTGGGATGATTCTATAAGAATCGAAACGTGTTGCCCTAATACCATAAAAAACACAATAAAGTTTTGTTGTGTTTGACTGATACATCATTGTATATTTATATATTAAAAAACACATTTAACCAAAAGAAGCATATCGACCAATTCAACGGGTGTTAACACACTTCTTACCGAAAGCCTGCGGAGAAAATTACCAAATCTAGACCACTCAAATCGAATCGAACATAATTCTTTACCATGCTAAAAAGTCAGCTCCTGTGTTGTCGCGTAAAACTTATGAATTTAACTTCTTGTCAAACTGTATGAGCGGAATGGAGCCGAGTGGATTGAAGGCGAGCCGAGTCTATTCGAGTAAAGGTGATGTTCTACCTTGGGACATTAACGAGCCAGACTTGATACCACTTGAATGGACTTGAATTTATTACTGTGCTAGTAGCCTGAACAAGTAATGGACTAGTGTACAATACAATGAGCGGCTACAATCGTCCATGAAGCCAATAAACGTCGCGGTTGAGTAGGATAGAACCCTTCTTATTTCAAATCTAAGACTGAAGACCATCTTTCGGGAAAAGAGTTTCGTAAGATTCCTCATTCTGTCCAGCAAAATGCCAGGGTAAAACCTTAAATTAAGCCACACAACTTCCTGCCAGTACCTATCCAATAACTGTCAATTAATCATTCTAAAATTCCATTAACAGATAATGCGAACTACGTTAAATAAACGAGAAAAGAAGTCGAAGAGGAGAGCCGTATTCTTACCGTCCAGCACTCGATCCAGGACACGTCATCGTGCCTACAATTTCGTCAGTCATTACTAAATTATATGGAGAAGGAAAGTGTATATGGTGAAGACCAAGCGTACTTTATCTGCGGTAAGCAGAGTCAACTACGTGTGTTGTATACAGAAATAAGTTTTTTTCTTTTCGCGCAACAGCCCCCAGTGGACCAGGGCCTCCTCATTCACAAGGTTTTTAGATCACACACAACAACGCAACAAAGCCGGTAGGTTTCCTCTGGACGAGTGATCAGCCCGACTCAGAGACCTCTACCTGAAAACACACAACATTACAAGAGACATACCTCCATGCCCCCGGTGGGATTCGAACCCACAATCACAACAGACGAGCTACCACAGATGGCGCGGCCACCGGGATCGTCATATAGAAAAAGTTGCTGCACGAAATAATTTGTTCTTTGTTACTCGCAATTTACCAAGTCTATAAGAATAAAGGGCGAACGTTACTACTGAGGAATGAAACGCGATTCTGAGTCCAGAGGTTTCCTCCAGGTTGCACTCTAATGGATAAGAAAAGGAACGAAGCCCGTGACGTGTACATGCGACAGCAGAGTCGTTCTCGAGAAAGTTACAGCTGCCCAATTGGTCGCTATATTCCGTGCCTGCTGCGGAATCCAAAAATTCATTGTCGTCACAAGATCCAGAAAATAAACTTTGCCTTGATTCAAATAAATCCAGTCCACACACTCATAACCTTTTTCTTTAAAACACATTTAAACGTCGTGATTTTAAGCTACCTTGGCGATATAGATATCTGCGGTCGCCTGGAATATTGCGCAGCGTACAGTGGTAATTCTGTGCCTACGTTTCGCGACAACTTATCGCTCCCATCATTAAGGGTTAAGTCACAGAAGAAGACCTCCTTCTTCTTGGACTTCTTTGTCTTTCAGGAGGCGGCAGAATATTGTCAAGACTCCCTGCGTCTTCGGGGCAACATGGACCTAAGTATGTATGTATGTATGTATGTATGTATGTATGTATGTATGTATGTATGTATGTATGTATGTATGTATGTATGTATGTAT